>WNFX01002679.1_pt1 | contig 17930 bp, 14 predicted proteins | sample 5400111 | NCBI WGS metagenome assembly WNFX01 (sample SAMN13153363, study PRJNA577476) | soil metagenome | isolation source: 40 cm soil or saprolite under grassland replicate 1 | place: USA:California | collected 2016-06-15 | reverse complement strand
TTTCCTCATGTGGGCAACAAGGTGAGAGGAGTATACAACACATGGCAGTAAGCAGCAAGGCTGTTGCTCTCCCTGAGCGTGTCTCATTCGCACGTATTCCGGATATCTGGCCTATGCCAGGGCTGATTCAAATTCAGCTTGATTCTTTTGAATGGTTTAAGAAAGAAGGTTTACGCGAACTTTTTGAAGAAATCTCTCCAATTGAAGACTTTACCGGGAAAAATTTAAGTCTGGAATTTATAGTACCTCCTGAGCCGTTTGGCAAGCCAAAGTATAGCGAGGACGAGTGCCGTGACCGTGATGCCACGTACTCGGCTCCTTTGAATGTAAGAGCTCGCCTCATCAATAAAGAAACCGGTGAGATCATCGAGAAGGATATCTTCATGGGTGATTTCCCGTTGATGACCAAGGAAGGTACATTTATTATCAACGGTGCCGAGCGTGTCGTAGTAAGCCAGCTCGTACGCTCTCCTGGTGTCTACTTCACAGCGGATGAAGATGCCACCACGGGCCGAAAATTGTTTGCGGCCAAGCTAATTCCTGGGCGGGGCGCCTGGTTAGAATTCGAGACGAGCAATAAGAATCTCCTGACCGTCAAGATCGATCGTAAGCGCAAATTGCCCGTTACCACCTTGCTCCGAGCTATTGCCGGCATGGCTAAAGACCAGTATCACGCTGAGAACCTGGATCTGTCGACGGACCAGGGCATTCTTGATGCATTTCGTGATGTAGATAATGATCCGAACATACGGTATATTCAGGCCACGCTGGACCGCGACCCTGTCAAAAAAGAGGAAGAGGCACTTCTCGAACTCTATAAGAAGTTGCGCCCTGGTGATCCCGCCACGATCGATAATGCGCGTTCGCTTGTGAAAAATCTGTTTTTCAACGCTCGTCGCTATGATCTGGGAAGCGTGGGACGCTATAAGCTGAATAGAAAGCTGGACCTATCCATACCACAGAGCCAGCGTATTCTGACGCAAGATGACCTGGTCAATATTATTCGCCGCCTGGTTGCGTTGAACAATGGCCACGGGCGCAAGGATGATATTGACCACCTGGGAAATCGCCGCGTACGCTGTGTGGGTGAACTGATCCAGACGCAGTTCCGAGTTGGTCTGCTCCGTATGGAGCGCGTCGTCAAAGAGCGCATGAGTATCCAGGAGCCGGGACAGGCTACTCCCAATGCTCTTATCAATATTCGCCCTGTCGTGGCGGCGATGAAAGAGTTCTTCGGTGGCAGCCAGCTTTCGCAATTTATGGATCAAACGAATGCGCTGGCCGAGATCGGGCATAAGCGACGTCTCTCCGCACTGGGACCCGGTGGTCTCTCTCGTGAGCGGGCGGGTTTTGATGTGCGTGACGTACATCAATCGCACTATGGCCGCATCTGTCCAATTGAGACGCCTGAAGGCCCAAACATTGGTCTTATTGGTAACCTGGCAACCTATGGGCAAGTCAACCCATACGGTTTCATCGAGACACCTTATCGTAAGGTCTACAAGCGTTTACCCGTCAATGATCGACGCTTAATCGGCCGGGAATTCCGTGGCGTGGTTGGACGAGAACGGGAAGACGTGACAACTGCCGATGGCGAAGTGCTCATCAAGGCACGCGAACGAGTGCGCATCGATGAAGCTTTGTTTGAAAAATTATCGCAGGCAGTCGAGAATGCAGAAGTGAGGATCAAACCCTTCGTCACTTTTGAGGTTGATTATCGTACCGCCGACGATGAAGAGAACTTCTGGATCGCCCAGGCCAATGCAAAACTCACCGGTAACGATGAATTTGCCGAAGAGCGTGTGCTGGCTCGCTATCAAGGTGAGTTTCTGGAGAGCTACGGGGATAACATGGACTACATGGACGTATCGCCGCGCCAGACGGTGAGTGTAGCAACTGCGCTCATTCCATTCCTTGAACATGACGACGTAAACCGCGCACTGATGGGTGCGAACATGCAACGTCAAGCGGTGCCACTGCTGCGCCCGCAGTCACCGATTTGTGGTACAGGCATTGAGCGGCAGGTCGCTATCGACTCGGGCCAGGTAGTGGTCAGCGAGGTCAATGGCGAGGTGGTTGCGGTTACGGCGCGCAAGATCGATACCCTGGACGACCAGGGTGAGGTACACACCTACCGCCTGCGCAAGTTTGTGCGTTCGAATGCAGGAACCTGTATCAACCAGCGACCGATAGTGCGCAAAGGCGACTATGTCAACGCTGGACAGGTCATTGCCGACAGTTCTTCCACAGAAGGTGGTGAACTGGCACTCGGACAGAATATCCTGGTCGCCTTTATGAGCTGGGAGGGTGGCAACTACGAAGACGCCATACTCATCAGTGAACGCATTGTGCGTGAAGACTACTTCACGTCGATACACATTGAGAAATACGAGGTGGATGCTCGCGATACCAAGCTGGGACCCGAGGAGATCACACGGGATATTCCCAACGTTGGAGAAGAGGGACTGCGTAACCTCGATGAGCGGGGCATCATCTATGTCGGTGCTGAAGTAGGGCCGCAAGATATCCTGGTTGGTAAGATCACCCCTAAGGGTGAGACGGAACTGACGGCTGAAGAGAAACTGCTGCGTGCCATCTTCGGTGAGAAGGCACGTGAGGTGAAAGATACCTCGCTGCGCGTACCGCATGGAGAGCGTGGTAAGGTTGTCGAAGTCAAAGTCTTCTCACGTGACGCGGGTGACGAATTGCCGCCAGGGGTCAATCAACTGGTGCGCGTCAGCATAGCGCAGAAGCGTAAGATTGGAGCAGGCGACAAGATGGCAGGACGCCATGGTAACAAGGGCGTTATCTCACGGGTACTGCCGATTGAGGATATGCCGTTCCTGCCGGATGGCACTCCAGTGGACATCATTCTGAACCCATTGGGTGTACCGCACCGTATGAATATAGGTCAGATCATGGAGACACACCTGGGCTGGGCAGCCGAGATGCTGGGTATCAAAATAGCCACGCCTGTCTTTGACGGCGCATCAGAGGAAAATATCGAAGAATTCCTGAGGCGAGCAAACCTGCCGGAAACAGGGAAGGTGCAGCTCTTCGATGGCCGAACCGGAGAACCATTCGACCATCCGATCACTGTAGGTTACACCTATATGTTGAAGCTGGCTCACCTCGTCGAGGACAAAGTCCATGCTCGTTCAACTGGTCCATACAGCCTGATTACGCAGCAGCCACTGGGCGGTAAAGCGCAGTTCGGTGGGCAGCGTTTCGGTGAAATGGAAGTCTGGGCCCTGGAGGCCTATGGCGCAGCGAATATTCTGCAGGAAATCCTGACTGTGAAGTCGGATGATGTCGTTGGCCGCGTCAAGACCTACGAGGCTATTGTAAAGGGCGAGAACATCATGGAGCCCGGGGTGCCGGAGTCCTTCAAAGTATTGGTGAAAGAATTACAGAGTCTGGGCATTAATGTTGAGGTGCTCAACGAGGATGAGCAAAAGATCCAGTTCGTTGAGGATACCTCAAACGATGTGATGCCGGAATTGGGTATTAATCTGTCCGGTTTCGAAGGAGACCAGTAGGCCGGTCTTTACATCAGGAGGGAAGATGCTCGAAGTAAATGATTTTAACGCTATCCGTATTAGCCTTGCCAGCCCAGATCAAATTCGTGGCTGGAGCTATGGTGAGGTCACGAAACCGGAGACCATAAACTACCGCACGCTCAAGCCTGAAAAGGATGGCTTGTTCTGCGAGCGTATCTTCGGACCAACCAAGGATTGGGAGTGCTACTGCGGAAAATATAAACGTGTTCGATTTAAGGGTATTGTCTGCGATAAGTGTGGTGTAGAGGTGGCCCGCTCAAAGGTACGTCGCGAGCGCATGGGACATATTGAACTGGCTTCTCCCGTCAGCCACATCTGGTACTTTAAGGGAACGCCAAGTCGTATTGGTCTCCTGCTGGATCTCTCGCCACGTAACCTGGAGCGTATCCTCTACTTTGCCCTCTATGTCATCACGAATATCGATGAAGAGGCGCGCCAACGCGAGTTGATGCGCCTGGAGGAAGACCTACTCAACCTGGAACAGAACCTGGATGGGCAGGTTGTCGAGCGTATTGACAGCCTGAAAGAGAGGCGTGACAGCGAGCTACTTAATGCCAGGGGTCGCATTGATGAAGATCGTGTAGAGATTGAGACGCGGCGCGAGCAAGAACTGGAGGCTGCGCGCAGGGCTGAGAGTGAAACCCTGGCAATGTTACGTCAATTCATGGGACAGCAAGTCGAGGAAGACATCACCTTTGATCCCACCGGCCAGACGATTGTGAAAGAGGGCGACACAGTAACGCCGAAACACCTCGAGTCGTTGGAACAGAAGGCTGAGACGTTCCGTAACGATATTGCTGAAAATGCACGCCGCGAAATTGAGATGGCGCGGACGGAGCGTGAGCGTGAAGATCAGCGCATGGTGCTTGAATACCAGGGGCAGATTGACACGGTTCAGACGCAGTTGGAGTCGGAGCGTGTCAATAACCGGCAACATTTAGAGCAGCTGCGTCGTGACCTGGAGGGGTTGAAGAAAATGGACCTGCTCCAGGAGAACCGTTACCGCGAACTGAAAGATGGCTTTGGCAGCGTCTTCCGTGCCGGTATGGGAGCCGAGGCTGTACGCGAACTGATTTCTGGCCTGGACCTGGATAAATTGTCGGCGGACCTGCGCCATGAGATCAGTTCAACGGTCGGTCAGAGGCGCAAAAAGGCAACGAAGCGTTTGAAAGTTGTTGAGGCCTTCCGCAAGTCAAACACATCACCAGAGTGGATGATTCTCACGGTATTGCCCGTGTTACCACCTGATCTGCGTCCGATGGTGCAGCTTGACGGTGGTCGCTTCGCCACCTCAGACTTGAATGACCTGTATCGCCGCGTGATTAACCGCAATAACCGTCTCAAACGGCTATTGGAGTTGAGTGCGCCGGAGATCATCATTCGTAATGAAAAGCGCATGTTGCAAGAGGCATGTGATGCACTCATCGACAACGGCCGCCGTGGTCGAGCCGTGGCTGGCTCAGGGAACCACAAGCTCAAGAGCCTGTCCGATATGCTCAAAGGTAAGCAAGGGCGTTTCCGCCAGAACCTGCTTGGAAAACGAGTAGACTACTCTGGCCGCTCGGTAATTGTGGTGGGCCCAGATCTGAAGCTGCACCAATGTGGTCTCCCGAAGAGAATGGCGCTGGAACTCTTCAAGCCATTCGTCATGCGCAAACTGGTTGAGCAGAACTTTGCGCACAATATCAAGAGCGCCAAGCGTTTTGTGGAGCGCGTGAAACCTGAAGTGTGGGATGTACTGGAAGAGGTCATTAAAGACCATCCCGTACTGTTGAACCGTGCCCCAACGCTGCACCGCCTGGGTATCCAGGCCTTTGAGGCAGTGCTGGTAGAAGGCAGCGCAATTCAACTGCATCCGCTAGTCTGTTCAGCCTTCAATGCCGACTTTGACGGTGACCAGATGGCTGTGCACGTGCCGCTCTCTGATAAGGCGCAGGATGAAGCGCGCCAGTTTATGATGTCAACGCGCAACCTGCTGGCGCCTGGTACTGGTGAGCCTTCCATTGGGGCCAGCCAGGATATGGTGTTGGGATGCTTCTACCTCACGCAGGATCGCCCAGCTAAGAAGGGCGAGGGTCGCGTCTTTACCGACTCGACCGAAGCTCTGCTGGCCTTCCAGCATGGGCTGATCGATCTACAGGCACTTGTCGAAGTGCGCGTGGGCGATGTTGATATCTACGACAACCCTCCGCCCGAGAAGGCGACCATGCATGCCAACGGGAAGAGAGTCAAGACAACCGTCGGGCGTATCATCTTCAATGAAGCTCTGCCAGAACGGCTGCGCTTCAAGAACTACGCCATGAAGAAAGAGAATCTGAGGCAGATTATCGCCGAATGCTTCAAGGCTTATGGTCGTGTCAGGACGGCGGAGCTGGCCGATGAGATCAAACGGCTTGGTTTCTCTTATGCAACCAAGTTTGGTGTGACCATCGCCATCAGCGATGTCAAGGTGCCAAGTGGCAAGCAAGAGGAACTGGCGAAAGCCGATGCCAAGATTGTTGAACTGGAAGAGCAGTACCGAGAGGGTCTGATTACAGACCATGAGAAATACCAGCAGACGGTTGATGTGTGGAATGAGGCAACCGAAAATGTGACCAAGATGGTGGAGTCGACGCTCGACCCGTATGGCTCCATCTATACCATCGCGAAATCGGGCGCTACCAAGGCAAAGTTCCAGCAGATCCGTCAGTTGTCAGGAATGCGTGGTTTGATGGCGAGCCCATCAGGACGTATCATCGATGTACCAATTCGTGGTAACTTCCGCGAAGGTCTGAGCGTAGGGGAGTACTTTATCAGTAGCCATGGCGCTCGTAAGGGTCTTGCTGATACCGCCTTGCGTACCGCTGAATCGGGCTACCTGACGCGGCGTCTGATCGACGTCGCACAGGATGTCATTGTGACTGAGGAAGACTGTGGAACGACCGACGGTATTCTCATCACGGAAGCGGACAGCAAGGAAGTGATGCTGCCGGATATTCGCAGCCGCCTGGTTGGGCGGGTACTGGCAGAGGCCATTCCTGGTTTCGAGTATATCGAGGCCGGAGATGAACTGAGCGATGAGATGGTCGATGAGATTGTTAATGCGGGAGTCAAGGCGGTACGTGTACGCTCGGTGCTGGCCTGCCTGGCACATCGTGGCGTTTGCCGCAAGTGCTATGGACGTGATCTGGCGGCAAATGCACTGGTCAAACTGGGCGCCGCCGTTGGTATCATAGCGGCACAGTCGATCGGTGAGCCTGGTACACAGTTGACCATGCGTACCTTCCATACGGGTGGTATTGCGGGAGCACAAGGTGACATCACACAAGGTCTGCCGCGTGTGGAGGAACTGTTTGAGGCGCGTGTGCCGAAAGACAAGGCGGAGATTAGCGAGATCGATGGCGTTGTAGAGGTCGTGAAAGACGAGAACAGCAGCGCTCGCACGGTGCGCGTCGTCTCCACCAACGTCTTCTTTGATGAGTATCCATTGCCTCCTGGCAGCCAGGTGCTGGTCAATGATAAAGATCAAGTACTGAAAGATCAGATCATTGCCTTGATGCCTGCTGAGGATGGGAATGAGCCGGTACAGGTTAAGGCCCGCACAGAGGGTGAAGTGCTCATCAATGCGGAGGGCATGCTCACTATTCGCTTTGAGGAGCGCGATGAGCGAGCGTATACCATTCCTGCTGCGCGTAACATTGTGGTGACGAATGGCCAGAAGATTTCGGCGGGAACGCCAATTACTGCCGGTCAGCGCGACCCACAGGATGTGCTGCGTATCCAGGGGCGTGATGCGGTACAAATGTACCTGGTCAAAGAGGTACAGCGCGTCTATCGTAACACCGGTGTGTATATCAATGATAAGCACATCGAGGTCATCATCCGGCAGATGCTGCGCCGCGTGAAGGTGGACGAGCCCGGTGATACCGAGATGTTGCCGAATGATCTGGTTGATCGTTTTGTCTATGCTGACACCAATGCTCACGTGCTGGCCGAAGGCGGTGAGCCGGCAACGGCCCAAACAGTGTTGCTGGGAGTCACCAAGGCATCGCTCAACACGGATAGCTTCCTGGCCGCGGCATCCTTCCAGGAGACGACGCGTGTGTTGACGGAAGCCGCCATTGAGGCCCAGACAGATCACCTGGTGGGTCTCAAAGAGAACGTGATCATTGGTAAGCTCATCCCGGCAGGTTCTGGCATAGCTCAGCGCCGCCGCGAGCAGATCGCTCGCCAGCAAGCGGCTGCAGCCCGGCTGGCAGCGACAAACGCTGCATCGATGGCGGGCATTGGCGCCGGTACTGTTGGTGTCGGGGTGGGATCTGGTACTCCTGGAGGTTCGATCCTGCCATCACTTGACAGCCTGGGTGATGAGTGATAATATGAGAGTCCGCACGTAAGGTGATGTGGGGGCGCAACATTTTGCGCCCTTGTATCATGAGGATAAAGAAGTTTGAGGATAGGGAGGGTCGTTCATTGCCGACGATCAATCAGTTGGTCCGAAAGGGCCGTTCAACCAAGGAAAGAAGGTCTAAGGCCCCAGCGCTCTTGTATTCGTATAATGCGTTGAAGAACCGGACCTCCCGCCTGCGTGGTTCGCCACAGAAGCGTGGCGTTTGCACCCAGGTGCGTACAATGACGCCCAAGAAGCCGAATTCGGCCATGCGCAAGATTGCTCGTGTTCGGCTGTCGAACCAGATGGAAGTTACGGCTTACATTCCTGGCGAGGGGCATAATCTACAAGAGCACTCCGTGGTACTCATTCGTGGCGGGCGTGTGAAGGATCTGCCAAGTGTGCGTTACCATATCGTGCGTGGTACATTGGATAGCGACGGCGTTACTAAGCGTCGCCGTGGTCGCTCAAAATATGGAGCCAAGCGGCCCAAGCCTGGACAGGCAGGGGCTAAGGGTGCTAGGAAGTAAAGTAATAAGGACAGACAGAAAGGTTGCCGTCAGCCCTTGTATTAATTTTCATCCGTTTTGAGGATATTGCAAGCAAGGATACCACCTGAGGCGTTCAGGCGGGTCGGCAAATCGCACATCATCGTAAATACGAGGCCTGGTCTCGATCCGTTGAGGGGATACTAGAAGATTTGCGATGAGAGTCGGGTGTTCTCCATTACATTGATCTCGATTGGTTTCGAGGATGCCGTTAGGAAGTATGCAATGTAGATGGAAAGGCATTCGCGTGTAGGCGTCTGAAAGAGATTGTAAGGGTGCCCTTACAATTGAATCGACGCCTTTTCTGGTGTCTGTTATCTCTTGAAGAAGAGAACGAAGCAAGTTCCTTGATTGATGAGGAGGCAGATCGTGCCAAGACGCAAAAGAGCCGTAAGGCGGCCAGATGTACCTGATGCCAAGTACAAAAGCCGAAATGTGGCGCGCTTTACCAATAAGCTCATGCTCAGTGGAAAGCGCAGCCTGGCTGAGCGTATTCTTTACGATGCGTTTACAGCTATTGAAGCAAGACTGAAGCGGCCCCCGCTCGATGTATTTGAGCAGGCCCTTAAGAATGCAACACCTACAGTTGAAGTGAAACCCCGCCGTGTAGGTGGCTCGACCTATCAGGTTCCGGTCGATGTTCGTAGAGATCGAGGCAATACCCTTGCCATGCGCTGGCTTATTAAGTCGGCACGTGCTCGCACGGGGCGCTCGATGTCGGAGAAACTGGCCAGTGAATTGATGGACGCTGCCGCAGGACAGGGGGCGACCATTAAGAAACGTGAGGAGACCCACAAAATGGCGGAGTCTAACAAAGCCTTCGCGCATTATCGCTGGTAACAATACATTATGCCAAGAGAATTCCCACTCGAAAAAACTCGAAATATTGGTATCATTGCTCATATAGATGCTGGCAAAACAACCACGACCGAGCGCATTCTCTTCTACACCAAAAAGATTCACCGCATGGGTGAGGTGCACGAAGGGGCTGCGACAATGGACTGGATGCCTCAGGAGCAGGAACGCGGCATTACGATTACGTCTGCCGCTACGACCTGTTTCTGGCTCGATCACCGCATCAATATCATTGACACGCCGGGCCACGTTGACTTCACGGCTGAAGTCGAACGCTCTTTGCGCGTACTAGACGGAGGCGTCGTTGTCTTTGATGCAGTTGCAGGAGTCGAACCCCAATCTGAAACGGTATGGCGTCAGGCGAACAAGTATAATGTTCCTCGTATCTGCTTTGTAAATAAAATGGACCGCATCGGGGCTGATTTCTGGCGCACGGTGGAAATGATTCGTGAACGCCTGGGTGCTGTTCCTGTACCGATTCAAATTCCGGTTGGCCGTGAAAGCAATTTTAAGGGCTTTATTGACCTGATTGACCAGCAGTCGGTCATCTTTACCGATGACCTGGGTACGAAGTCTGAACATACAGAAGTGCCCACGAGTATGGAGGCCGAATTCGCGCAACATCGAGAGTTTCTCATTGAGCGGGTGGCTGAGACTGACGAGGAGCTTACCCTTAAGTACCTTGAGGGCGAGACAATTACCACGGAGGAGCTTATTGCTGCACTGCGTAGGGCAACGATTGCCGGCAAATTAGTGCCGGTGCTTTGTGGCACCGCTCTGAAAAACAAGGGCGTGCAGGCCATGCTCGATGCAGTTATTGCCTACTTGCCTTCTCCTCTGGATATACCTCCCCCAACCGGCATCAATCCTGACACAGACGAACCCGTTACCCGCGAGGTAAGCGACACGGCTCCTTTCAGTGCCCTGGTTTTCAAGATTGTCTCCGACCCCTTCGTGGGTCGCCTATCGTACATGCGTGTCTATTCGGGTACGCTGTCGAAAGGTTCGGCAATTGAGAACAGCACAAAGGGTAAGTCAGAGCGTATTGGTCGCCTGTTGCGTATGCATGCCAATCATCGTGAGGACATTGATGAGATTCGAGCGGGAGACATCTGTGCGGCTGTAGGACTGCGTAACACCTTTACGGGTGATACGCTGTGCGAGCCGCAGAATCCGATTATTCTGGAAGCTATTACCTTCCCTCAGCCTGTGATCTCGATTGCTATCGAACCGAGGACTCGTGCTGACCAGGATAAGATGGCAATTGCTTTAAATAAGCTGGCGGAAGAAGATCCAACCTTCCAGTTGCATACCGATATAGAGTCGGGACAGACCATTATCAGTGGTATGGGTGAACTACACCTGGAAGTTATCGTGGATCGTATGTTCCGCGAGTTTAAGGTCGAGGCGAACGTGGGGCGGCCGCAGGTTGCTTACCGGGAGACAATTTCCCGCGAAGCCCAGGCCCAGGGTAAGCATGTTCGACAGACAGGTGGCCATGGCCAATACGGTGACGTGTGGATCAGGGTTGCACCCAACGAGCGCGGCAAAGGCTTTGAGTTTATCAACGCCATTGTCGGCGGCGTGATACCCAAGGAATATATCAAACCCGTTGAAAATGGCATCAAAGAGACACTGGATAATGGCATTATTGCCGGATATCCAATGATCGACGTCAAAGTCACCCTCTTCGATGGCTCATATCACGAGGTTGACTCGAACGAAATGGCCTTCAAGACCGCCGGTTCGATCGCAATCAAAGAAGCGACACGAAAGGCTGCTCCCATTCTGCTTGAGCCGATAATGCTGGTAGAAGTCACCACCTCCGAGGAATTCTACGGCGATGTGATCGGTGACCTCAACCGGCGCCGTGGCACCATTCTAGGTATGGAGAGTCGTGGATCGATGTATGTGGTGCGGAGTCATGTTCCCCTTGCCGAGATGTTCGGCTATGTGAACGATCTGCGTTCGATGACCAGCGGGCGTGCCAATTATTCAATGGAGTTTGCACATTATAGTCCTGTGCCTAAAAATATTGCCGACGAAATTATCGCCAAGGCAAGCAGGTAATTAATTGGAAAAGGAACCAAAAAATGGCAAAGAGGAAATTTGAACGAACCAAACCGCATGTGAACGTGGGCACCATCGGCCACATCGACCATGGCAAAACCACCTTGACGGCGGCCATCACCAAAGTCCTGGCCGCCGCCAAACTGGCCCAGTACACCGCCTTCGACCAGATTGACAAAGCGCCCGAAGAGCGCGAGCGCGGCATCACCATCGCCATCGCCCACCTGGAGTACGAAACCCAGAAGCGCCACTACGCCCACGTCGACTGCCCCGGGCATGCCGACTACATCAAGAACATGATCACCGGAGCGGCGCAGATGGATGGGGCCATCCTGGTGGTGAGCGCGCCCGATGGGCCCATGCCCCAGACGCGCGAACACGTCCTGCTGGCGCGGCAGGTGGAAGTGCCGGCCATGGTCGTCTTCCTCAACAAAGTCGACATGATGGAAGACGAAGAATTGCTCGAACTGGTCGAGTTAGAAGTGCGCGAACTGCTCAGCAAGTACCAGTTTCCCGGCGAGGACGTGCCCGTCATTCGCGGCTCGGCCCTCCAAGCGCTGGAGAGCCAGGGCGACCTCTCGCGCAGCGACGGGGAGGCGGCCTGCATCTGGGAGTTGATGGACGCGGTGGACAGCTACATTCCCACGCCGCCACGGGCCACCGACAAGCCCTTCTTGATGCCGGTGGAAGACGTCTTTGGCATCAAAGGGCGCGGGACGGTGGCCACCGGGCGGATCGAGCGCGGAGTCATCAAAACGGGCGAGTCGGTGGACATCGTGGGCATGAAGGAAGCCACGCGCACGGTGGTCGTGACCGGAGTGGAGATGTTCCAGAAGACGCTGGATCAAGGCCTGGCCGGAGACAACGTGGGCTGCCTGTTACGGGGAGTGGAGCGCAGCGAGATCGAGCGGGGGCAGGTGTTAGCCAAGCCGGGCTCGATCAAGCCGCACAAGGTGTTCCAGGCGCAGGTGTACGTGTTATCCAAGGAAGAGGGAGGGCGGCATACGCCCTTCTTCAACGGGTACCGGCCGCAGTTCTATGTGCGCACCACGGATGTGACGGGCGCGATCCGCTTGCCGGAGGGGGTGGAGATGGTGATGCCAGGAGACAACATCGAGATGACGGTGGAGTTGATCCAGCCGGTGGCGATGGAAGAGGGCGTGCATTTTGCCATCCGCGAGGGAGGACGGACCGTGGGAGCTGGCGTCTGCGTCCAGGTCCAAAGCTAGGTTCATGTTGGGTAGAGGGCGCAATGAATTGCGCCCCTACACATAGGAGATAGAAATGGCCACAGGAGCGAAACAGCGCATCCGCATCCGCCTGAAAGCATACGATCACCGTATACTTGATCAGTCGGCAATGCAAATTGTTGATACAGCACAGCAGACAGGTGCACGTGTCTCGGGCCCAGTGCCTCTGCCTACGGAGATCGATAAGTTTACGGTGATACGCTCACCTTTTATCGATAAAGACTCACGTGAGCAGTTTGAGATACGTACACATAAACGCCTGATAGATATTATTGATCCGACGAACAAAACTGTTGAAGCATTGACACGATTGAATCTGCCCGCAGGCGTAGATATCGAAATCAAGCTGTAAAAGAGGATTAGGATATGCTAAATGCATTATTGGGCAGGAAGGTCGGCATGACCCAGGTATTTGGGCCTAATGGTACAGTCATTCCGGTCACCGTGATAGAGGCTGGTCCTTGCGTGGTGACCCAGATCAAGACTGTTCCCCATGACGGTTACGAAGCTGTCCAGATTGGTTTTGAGCAAACAAAAGTAAAAAATAGAACTCGCCCTGAACTGGGACATCTTGGACACAGCCTGCCCTTGTTAAAGGCGCAGCGCAAGCGTTTGCAGACTTACCAGCAAGAGCAACGAGGAAAATCCAAGACAGAAAGCGCTGTTGCCACGGACGAAGCAGAAGTTACGGACGGGGCCACGAGCGAAGCACCGGCAGAGAAAAAAGACAAACAGATTCAGAAGTTACTCAGGGTGCAGGAGAAGCGCCAGCGTCGTCCAGGACCAGAGCTAGGTCCTTTCAAGGTATTGCGTGAAGTGGAACTGCAAAAGGGTGCAGCTGCAGAGAACCTGGAACTTGGCAAGGAATTTGATACAAGTCTGTTTAGTGTTGGCGAGTCCGTTGATATCGTTGGCACCTCCAAGGGTAAAGGCTTCCAGGGCGGAGTCAAGCGCCACGGGTTCAGTGGTGGACCCAAGACGCATGGTCAATCGGACCGTACTCGCGCTCCTGGTTCGATTGGTTCTGGTACGACGCCTGGTCGTGTACTAAAGGGAACGCGCATGGCAGGTCACATGGGTAATGCACATGTGACGGTAAAGAAATTGCAAGTGATTCAGTCTGATCCTGAGCGCAATCTGCTGCTGGTAAAAGGTTCGGTGCCTGGTGCCAATGGCGGCTTGCTCATGATTAAGAAGCATGTGATGAGGTAGGTAACCGAAATGCCCTCGACTACAGTGTATAACATGGCCGGAGAGGCCGTAGAGAAGCTCGAACTGAGCGAGCAGGTGTTTGGAGTCACCCCCAATATGGCGGTTCTCCACCAGGTTGTCACTGCACAACTGGTGAATCGCCGACAAGGTAATGCTTCGACCAAGACTCGTGCTGAAGTATCGGGTGGTGGTAAGAAACCATACCGGCAGAAGGGAACGGGACGCGCCCGCCAGGGAAGTACTCGCGCGCCACAGTTCCGCCATGGCGGAACCGTATTTGGTCCCAGGCCGCATCCCTATCACCACGATGTGCCACGTAAGATGCGCCGACTGGCAATTCGCTCCGCACTATCGGATAAGGTTGCGAATGAGAAGCTGATCGTGTTGAACGAATTAACATTGGAGGGTCCCCGCACCAAAGATATGGTGGCGTTCCTGGACAAATTGCCCCTGGATGGCAAGCGGGTTCTGATGATGTTGCCACAGCGGAATGAGAACGTGGTGCTTTCACTGCGTAACATTCCTTTTGCCAAGGTGCAGCATGTCTCTTCGATTAACGTTGTGGAACTGCTCAAACATGATTGTCTGATTATGCCTGTGAAAACCGTGCGCTGGATTGAGCTAGTGTTCGGTGAAGGCCTGAGCGCCGAAGAAGCGAGCGCCAGGATCACAGACGAAGAACTGGACGGTAGTGTTCCGGCAGAGACGACGGATAACGAAGAACCGGAGGATAGCGCTTCGGAGTCAGAGACGCTGGATGACGAAGAGCTGGAGGATAGCGCTTCGGAATCAGCCGGGGCTAACAGCGAAGAAGCCTAGGCGAGGAGGATAAAACTGTGGAGATCACAGAAATACTGCGTCACGGAGTGACAACTGAAAAAAGCGTGAAGCTGCAAGAGCTGAACAAATATACCTTCAAAGTGGCGTTAGAGGCAAACAAAATTGATATACGCCGTGCCGTAGAGGAGCTGTTCAACGTCAAGGTTGCGTCGGTGAATACCATGCGTATGCCTGGTAAGCCAAAAATGTTCCGGCGTAAAGGTGTCGCTCCCCGGCCTCAACCGGCCCGTGAGTGGAAGAAGGCGATTGTCACCCTGCGTCCGGGGTATACAATCGACGCATTGAAGGCGTAGTCTGAGGACAGGTAATGGCTTTCAAGCTGAAGGGGTTGAAGAATGCCAATTAGACAATATCGACCAACTTCTCCCGGGCGTCGTGGCATGTCGGTTTCGACTTTCGAGGAGATCACAAAGACAAAGCCAGAGAAATCTCTGACCGTCAAGTTAAATAAGCATGCTGGACGAAATAACCAGGGTAAGATCACCGTACGTCATCGCGGCGGTGGCGCCAAGCGTGCTTATCGTATCATTGACTTTAAGCGCAATAAATTGGGTGTTCCGGCCAAGGTAGCGGCTATTGAATACGATCCGAACCGTTCGGCGCGCATTGCATTGCTGCATTACCTGGACGGCGAGAAACGTTACATCATTGCCCCACAAGGACTCAAGGTGGGTGACCGGGTGTCGGCAGGGCCAGAGGCTGATATCAGGCCGGGCAATGCGCTGCCTCTAAAGAACATTCCTACGGGTACCACCATTCATTGTATTGAGTTGGAACGAGGGCGTGGCGCCCAGATGGTGCGTGGCGCAGGTACAGGCGCACAATTGATGGCGAAAGAGGGCGACTATGCACTGCTGCGTCTGCCTTCTGGTGAGCAGCGCCGCGTCAATATCCTGTGTATGGCCACCATTGGCCAGGTGGGCAACATCGATCATGAGAACCAGAGTCTCGGTAAAGCCGGGCGTTCCAGGCACCTGGGTCGTCGTCCTGCCGTTCGTGGCTCTGCAATGAACCCGCGCGACCATCCACATGGTGGTGGTGAGGGGCGTTCGCCGATTGGTGGACAGCCGCAGACCCCCTGGGGCAAGCCTGCGCTGGGTTATAGGACACGAAAAAATAAGAGAACGGACCAGTTCACCGTCAGGCGTCGCAATGCTGGCAGGAGGAGGAAGTAAATGTCGCGCTCAAGAAAAAAGGGGCCGTACATTCATGAGTCGCTCAGAAAGAAAGTGCTGAGTATGAAGCGCAGTGGCGACCGCCGAGTGATCAAGACGTGGTCGCGGGCTTCGATGATTTTCCCTGAAATGGTGTCTATGACCATAGGGGTCCATAATGGGAAGACGCATGTGCCTATTTACATCACGGAGAACATGGTAGGCCATAAGTTAGGAGAGTTCGCCCCCACACGGCATTTCCGTGGCCATGCGGGTGGCAGGAGTGAGAAGACCACTTCGGTCCGCTAAGGGGTACTACATTGCATTCAGAGAGAGGTGGCGCAGCGCAGATGCGCGGGAAGCGCTAGACGCGTTAGCGGTGTTTCTGAATGAGTAGAGAGGTACAAGATGCAAGTCAGGGCTATTGCAAAAAATATTGGCATTCCGCCGCGCAAAATGCGCCTGGTTACCAACGCGGTGAAGGGGAAGTCAGTGAATGAGGCGCTGGCCATTCTTCAGTTCCTGCCAAATGCAGGTGCGCAACCGGTCAGCACAGTGGTAGCGTCGGCGGCGGCGAACGCAGAGAATAACTACAATCTCGATCCAGACGATCTGTATATTCTAAATATTGTGGCGGATGACTCATTCCGGATCAAGCGTGTGAAAGCTCGTTCACGTGGCCAGGCGGCTCGCATACTGCGACGTTTCTGCCATGTCACGGTAATTGTTTCGGATGATCCGGCGGATGCTGGCCGCTAAGAACAAGGGGCGTGATAGATCGGGGCGTGATAAATCTGGCCCCAACGAAGGAGGACACTTTTGGGACATAAAGTGCATCCCATAGGTTTCAGACTCGGCATCATCAAAGGATGGCAGTCCCGCTGGTATGCTGAGCGTGATTACAAAGATGTGTTTGCCGAAGATGACTTGATTCGGAGAACCATCAACAAAGAGCTTGCCAACGCATCGGTCTCAAGGATTGAGATTGAACGGGCCGCAGCTAACCAGGTCTCGGTCACCATTCATACAGCCAAACCTGGTATCGTCATTGGGAAGAGCGGCGAAAAGGTTGATAGGCTGCGTGCCGTGCTGGAAGTGAAAACCAAAAAGCGCGTACGCCTGAATATTCTGGAGATTCGCCAACCTGAAATGGATGCCTACCTGGTTGCACGCAGCGTTGCTGAGCAGTTGGAGAAGCGTGTCTCGTTCCGCCGTGCTATGAAGCAGGCGGTACAGAAGTCGATGCGTGCAAACGCCAAAGGTATCAGGATCATTGTCGGTGGACGGCTGGGTGGAGCAGAAATTGCTCGCTCAGAGAAAGAGGTTGAAGGGAAGATTCCTTTGCATACCTTGCGGGCCGATATTGACTATGGAATGGCGCAGGCGCGTACAACCTTCGGTATGATCGGCATCAAGGTGTGGATTTATAAGGGCGATATACTTCCCAGCAAACGTCGCGAGGCAGGCGAGGCAGCGCAGGAGATTGGTGCGCAGCCACCGTTAGGCCCACGCGAACGTGAGGGTGGTGATCGCCGTGGCGGTGACCGGCGCCGTTCTGGTGAAGGTAGACAGCGAGGAGAGCGTGGACAAGGAGAGCGACCAGCGGGTGGAGACCGTGGCCCCCGTCAAGCCGGGGAGAGGCCACAGCGTCCACAAGGGCAGCGCGCCCCACGCCAACAGGGCGAACGGACAGAGCGGCCCCCGCGTCCACAAGGAGAGCGTCCACAAGGAGAGCGTCCACAAGGACAGCAAGGTGGAGAACGGGGAGAGCGGACAGAGCGGCCGCCACGTCCGCCACGCCAACAAGGTGAACGAGCAGAGCGGCCCCCGCGTGCGCAAGGAGAACGCCCGCCACGCCAACAGGGTGAGCGAACTGCACGAGCTGAGCAGGCTCCAAAGGTTCCAGAGGCTTTAGACACTCAGGAGGCTCCAGCACCTCAAGCAACTGCTGAGGAGACGCAAGCCATTCAGCCAACGCCAGAACTTACAGCCCCTGCAGAGCCCACCAGGCAAGCAGAGATGGAAGCGCCACCTGTGGCACCGGAGTTGCCGCCAACAACGGAGACTCAGAG
>WNFX01005859.1_pt1 | contig 17946 bp, 20 predicted proteins | sample 5400111 | NCBI WGS metagenome assembly WNFX01 (sample SAMN13153363, study PRJNA577476) | soil metagenome | isolation source: 40 cm soil or saprolite under grassland replicate 1 | place: USA:California | collected 2016-06-15 | reverse complement strand
CATCGTGCAGTGCAGTAAGGATCTCTCCCGAAAATCGGTTACCCTCGAAGGCAACAATAAGGTATTCTAACGGACCAAGTGTCATACAATTTCTCCTTCACTAATTGTTTACAGGTTATTTGTAACCTACCAAATGTAGTATAACCCCAAGAACGAAATCACACAATATTCCGTTTACATAAGTTTAAGTGCCCTTCTCATGCAGAAGTCCCTCGATCGTTTCAAGTCTCATTTTGAGTGTAGCAGTGTATTGTTCTTGCTCCAAAATGATTCGTTTGATCTCCTGCAAGCCGACTTGAAGGGTATCTGGAGCGACGTTCACTACTTCCTGCTTATTCTGCTCTGCAGATTTGGGCTTCAGGAACGCATTCGCCAGGTAACCCGTGATCACTCCGAATAGCCCGACACCGATGGTCATCAGTAGAACCCCTACGATCCGGCCCGAGTTCGTTACCGGGTATTTATCGCCATAGCCAACCGTGGTCACCGTCACATACGCCCACCACAGCGCATCCGAGGCGGTTTTAATGTTGGCATTTATGTTATTGCGTTCGGTCACTAATATAAAGATACTGGCAAATTCGAGCACTACAATTGCCAGGAAGATGACGGTCAGCAATGCACTTTCCGCACGACTCTTACGATACGCTTGCCACATGTTCCGCATCCCGATTCGACGCAACCCCCTATAAACGCGCCACATACGGAACAGTCGCGCGAGCCGCAGGGCGGGGAACGGCAGACTGCCGATAAAATCCAGCCAACCCCCACCCTTGATCAGGTATCCCACTTTGCTGGGTGCGCTGACGAGTCGATACAAAAAGTCACCCAGAAATATCGGAGTAAGTGCCACATCAAAGATTTCGACGAGGTTTTTGACATACGGATCAATCGGGAGAAGCTCCAATATCAGATTGAAGATCGACAATACAGTCAGAGCCAGGATGAAGATCTCGTAATTAGTATTGATGGGTTTTTGCTCGCCGGTTGTTGCCATTGTATTCACTCTTTCACTCTTCATGGACAGGAGAGTCTGCCGAATCCACTATCAATGTTGCACGCCTGGTATCAGGTGAGTCACTATGTTCTTCAACTGTGTTGTTTTCATCCTGTCTATCATGGGGAATGGTTATAGTCGCGTCACTATCGCCTTGCCCGCTGAGTAACACGACCAGGAAATGCGTCTCTTTGCGACCTTGTAAGAGCGTTTTCACGAACAGCGTGGCCGGGATTGCCAACAGCGCGCCCACAAATCCAAACACCCAGGTCCAGAAGAGAAAGGAGACAAACACGAGCAGGATTGGCAAGTTCAGCCCTTTTCCATAGATTCGTGGAGTGACCGCATTGTCCATGGTTGCGTTGAGGATAATGCCAATGATCAGGATGACTAACGCCGTTCCCGCTCCATACAGAATAAAGGCGATGAGCACCGCTGGCAAGGTAGCGATGATCAAGCCGACGTTGGGAATAAAGCCCAGGATGAATGCCAGGAAGCCCCACAAAAAGGCACCGTCCACCCGGAAGAGCAACAGCTCCACGGTGATGGCAACGGCACTCAACAAATTGCTCATGGTCTGAATACGATACTGCTTCTGAATCTGCCTGGTATAGGCGCCAAGTTGCATCACGAAGGTGTTCCCCGTTTGCAATCTGGTCTGGAATTTGGTCGCGATGGACCTGGACTCGACCAGCATCAGAAAGAGCAGGAACAGAAAGAAGACGATGGCAACACTATTCCCCAGGACCCCGAGGGTTAGGTCAATTGCTGATTTAGCAAGTGCTGTCGTGTCCACAACCATGGTGTTGAGCGCGCCCTGCAGGTCAATGCCGACGCTCCCCAGTGCAGCTCCCAGGGCATCGATACGCTGCTGAAGCAATTCTGCATACACTGGTAGGCGAAGTGCAAGTCGTTCCAGCGAGGCAGTGAGGATGATGATCATGAGGATAATGAACCCTCCAAGAGCCAGCACCATCACCACGAGCGCCAGCCATGCAGGTAATCCCTTCTTTTCGAGCCACCACAACGCAGGGGTAAAGAGGATGGCAAGGGTCGCTGCCAAGAAAATGGGGGCCAGAACATCACTTGAGTATTTCAGGCCAAAAACCAAAATCACAACCGCCGCTGCAACAAGCAAGTTGCGAAAGATAGGTGATCCTCTTACAGTCATCGTCTTCATGGTCCACTGTTCCTTCTTTCTTTGATAATGTACATGAGTGCAAATAAAACAGATTTCGACGATGATACACTATTTTTGTCTTCAGCGATATAGATTATATGCCCAACATGGACTGACTTTCTGATACTTCCTTTGCAGCAGTGCGTAAAAAGTAGTGTGTTTTAAAGATGTATTTCTGTTCTCTGTTTGCTATACTAGGAACAGAGATTGATGTGCTTTCCGTGAGCATAGGTGATGCTGTGAACAAACCGCATCATTGTGACAGCGGACGCGTTGCCCAGGTCAAGCTCAATGGTCGTCAACGCTCGGATTCCAGGTGAAACGAAAGTTGAGAAATCTGTCAGGTCTTGGGCCCTGGCACAACCAGGAGGAGCAAGTAATGAATCAACGTGTTACCTTGACGCGTCAAGCCCTCAAGACGCCACGCGCCGCAGCAGTCGCGGGGATCATCTTTGCAGTGTTGTTCACGATCAGCCTGGTGCTCTTGCGGCTCGCCCTTCCCGAGGAATTGAGTGGGTCGAATACTGCCGCATGGCTTCAGGGGAATACGACTACGCTAATGCTGGCGCTGACGCTGGTGCCTTTTGCTGGCATTGCCTTCCTGTGGTTCATAGGTGTGGTGCGTGATCGCATGGGCGCTTTGGAAGACCAATTCTTTTCGACCGTGTTCTTTGGCAGCGGGTTACTGTTTCTGGCGATGATGTTTGCCACTGCTGCGATCGCGGGTGGTATTCTTTCCAGCTATGCCCTCGAACCAGACACGTTGACGAAGAGCGGCGTCCTGGTCTTTGGGCGCGCAGTTATGTACACAATCACAAAAGTGTACGCCATTCGCATGGCGGGCGTATTCATGATTTCTTTGGCCACCCTCTGGATGCGTACCGGCGCGATGCCGCGTGTGTTTGTATTCCTTTCCTACGCGCTGGCATTGCTGCTGCTGGTGAGCAGCAACCTCACATCCTGGTTGATGCTAGTCTTTCCGGCATGGGTATTTGTGATTAGCATTTTCATTCTGGTCGAAAGTCTGCGTGGTAAGATACCCGAAGCCGAGGGTGTGATTGGCTCTCACGAAGCATCATGAACATAATCGAACCAATAATGAGGAACGGACTGGTTTACCACTCTTGTTACGCTTTAGTTGAGCCAGGGCTGAGCGGATTGATCGGGTAATACTCTTTGATGAACTTCAAATTTCGTTCAGGTCTGGAGCTTCGCTTTTGTGAAAACGCGAACGTTGCCAGGGCCATTCGCCATTGATCTCAACCTCAAGCGACCAGCTTAAGAACGTACGGACGAGCACAATAAGTCCAAGCACGCCTACACTCGCGAAGGTGGGTGCGATGGCGACGCTGTGAATGATGTCGGCAGCGATTAGGAGTTCCAATCCTAGCACTATCGATCTCCCCAGGTACAGGCGCAGGCCACGAAAAGCCGCCGGGCCCTCTCGAAAACGGATGAGGGTCACAACGTATCGTCCGAACGCGAGGATTGAACCAAGCACAAGAACGATGATCCCCGCGATCTCAAAACCAGTGCCGATCAGCTCAATCGTATACTTACTATCCATAGCCTACCTCCAGATGTATGAGATTCTCATCTTTTTTGATGATCGGTTAAGCCTTTGATGGCATAGGTTCCTCCGCTTCTGCACGCACCAATTTCTCTTTCCAACGAGGGAGAAGCACCCGCAGGGTCAGCCCTTGCCCAAGCAACGTCACCAGAATCACGCCATAGACAATGTCTAGCAACAGGTCTCGTTGCTCAAGTTCTGTAGGCAAGCTTAGCACCAGGGCAAGCGAGAGTGCGCCACGCAGGCCCGAAAGCACCATCACAGGTCGCCAGGCCGAAGGTACAGGTCGCGGGTGAGGAAATCTAGAATGCCATTCGGGAGCAAGGCGTGCCCACCAGTGAGCCACGAGGTCCTGGAATGGTATGAACACGTAGATCATCAACACCCGGCCGATGACGGCCCCGAGCAAACCCAAAAAGATACCCTGGAATGATTGCACAATATGAGTCAAGGCTAGCTCAAAGCCCAGCAAAAGAAAGAGCAAGGAATTGGCGAGATAGTTGATGAAATCCCAGACGTCATCAGCGGCTTCGATGGTGCGAGGGGACATGGCATTCTTGCGTCCATAACTGCCCATGACCAGCCCGGCCCCCACCACGGCCAGTAATCCCGATGTATGCAAAGCCGTTGCCACCACGTACATGCCATAGGCTACGGCGACGGTGACCGTAATTACGACAAGGCGATCGTCAATCCGGCGTAAGAGATGTGACACAAGCCAGCCAACACCAATGCCGAGCAACAGGCCTCCGAAGATGAGCCAGAGCACCTCTCCGGCAATCCCCAAAACCGGGGTATTCAGAAACGAGGGGTTTCCAGACGTCTCTGCCAACCCCAGCGTAGGTAACAGCACCGCCAGGATCAGTTCGTAGGCCGCGCCCGCGGTACCATCGTTGAAAATACTTTCCCCCTCGACGAGGGTTCGTAAGCGATCGGGTACGCCGAGCTGCTGAAACAAGGCAATGACCGCAACCGGGTCTGTGGGCGCAATTATCGCACCCACCAGTAGGGCCAGCAACCACGCCAGGCCGATGCCAAAATGCAGAACAACTGCTACCACCAGCAAGGAGAGCACCATTCCAGGGATAGCAAGCAAGACGATAGGAAGCCAATCGGCCACTAACTTATCAATTTCGGCATTCCAGGCACCCTCGAAGAGCAATGCAGGAATAAAGATATATAAGATGAGGTTGGGATCAATATGCTCATATTGTATGAACGGTAAGACCCCAACGACGAAGCCGACGATCACCAGTAAGAGTGTATAAGGCACGCGCAAGCGCCGTGAAAGCAGCGCCACAATCAAAGTCACGATGAGTAAGAGGATGAGGAATTCTACCTGCCCAACCAGATTGGATGGGCTTGCCCCGCCGCTCAATAAACTTGATAAAATCATTGTTTTCAAATCCTTAAGTGTATCCCCCAGGTCATAACGTAGAGCTTGTTATGCCTTTCTCTCTGAGAGACAGTGTGAGGGTAAAAACACATCTATAGAATACACTATTTCATGCACTTTTAGCATGAGCAGAAACATGACATTCAAAAGATGTGTGTAACTAACTAGTAAGTTCGTACTGAGGACAAACATCGAAAAAAGCACTTTGCGGATCTCCTGGTTGTCTCGAAAATCGTCCATTTCTTGAAACGCCATTATTAAAACTCAATATTAACTCAACAAACGATAGGCAGGTGTCTTATAAACTCGTCTTACAAATCATCGTCTCATTTACGTGACACATCTACCCTTTTATGAAGCATCCGAAGCCTTGCAAGGCTCATGTGAAACAGGCAGAGTGACAGCTTGCCGGGTGGAAAGTAGGTATGCTCGAACACGTTTACAAGGAATACGCAGGGTATAATCTACTGGATTTTCTGGGGCACTCCAACTTTTTGCTGTCATGTTTGCTGTCAAATGGGAGAAATCGACTCGAGGGGGGACACGCTCGCAATCAGCCTCCTATCTTGGTTTACGAGGTATGTGCCTCCGATCTTCCTCGGGGAGCGAGAGGCTCGGAGTCTACCTCTCGCTCCCTGAACGAGCGTTTTGTCCCTATGTACAGCAAAGCGTCGCTATAGAACGAGGCGCAACAGCAGTTTAGGGTGACAACTGCTGTCACGTAAATGTGACTTGACGGGGATGTGAGTGGGGATGCCGGATAAATCTGCTGGTAATGGCATCCACTTGTACCGAATATACCATCATAGATATCTGTTTACTCCGATTCCCAGGGATTTCTCTGATAAAAGTATAGCTTGCAGGTATTAACAACACATTATTCAGATGTTAAAAATTTTACGCAGGATTATATAGCCCATCTTTTCTTGTCCTATCACATAAGCCTCCGTGATAGTTCAGCTAATAACAACGTATACTAATAGGGGAATCCTCAGCTTTCTATCGTTGCTTTAGGGAGCAAGAAAGGACGCTTTCTCATGTATCCATGGCTACACCTGGGACCCGTCACCATCTCGACCTACTCACTCCTATTTCTCTGCGCTTTCATAGTCGGCGGTCTCATGACATATTATGAGGCGAAACGCCAGCACCGCGCCACCGAAGTCATTTTGCGCGTGGCCCTTGGCGCTTTAATCGGTGGAGTGATTGGCGCCAAACTCAGCATGTTTATTTTCCTGGGACCTACTACGTTCATCAAAGACCTTCCTTATTTATGGTACAGCGGACAGGCATGGACTGGCGCCTTCTTTGGCGGTTATCTAGGTGTGCTGATCGTCAAGCGCATGAACCACATCAATTACTCTACTGGTGATATCTTTGCTCCCGCCTTGCCCCTGGCCCAGGCTATTGGGCGGCTCGGCAACTTGCTTGGCGGTGATCCGTTCGGCTTGCCCAGCAATCTACCGTGGGCCATCACCCAGTATGGAGTGCGTCGCCAACCCTCAGCACTTTATGAACTTGTGCTTGACCTTATTCTGTTTATCATTATTATGCGTCTACGTGACAGAATGCCCCGTCCTGGTGATCTCTTCAAGCTCTATATCGTCGGCTACTGCAGCCTGCGTTTCGTAGTGGACTTTACGCGCGCAGATCCGCGCGTTATACCAGGCTTGACGCTCGTCCAGGTTCTTTACTTTTTCACCATCATCGCTTTCGGCTACCAATTGATCAAGTCGTTCCGCGAAAGCCGGCAAGCAAGGAATATACCCGAGGGACAGACTGCTGATGCTAGATAAATACTAAACATAGGAGGACGCTTTATGGAAGAAGATGAAAGAGGGGAGCATGAAAATCAACCTGAACCGGAGATGCAGCCTGTACCTGAAGATGAAGGCAAAGAAGAACAACCCGAACCGGAGACGCAACCAGTAGTTGCAGGTGAAGCCACTCAAGAGCAACCTGAACCGGTAATTCAGCCTCAACCTGCACCGACTTCATCGTCTGGCCAGCCTCCTTCCGCTAGCAAGGAGAGGAGACAGCAATTTCTTATTGGTCTTGGCATAGGACTTATTCCCCTGGTGCTCTTCTTTATCGGCTTTGTACCCAATGCATCTGCATTAATCATCATTTCGCTTATATTTTGGCTTGCAACGCTCATCGCATCTATTGTTTGCATACTCATTCCCAGTGTGCGCTACATTGGCTATGGACTTTTAACGTCCGTTCCCATCAGCCTTATCGTCGGTTCTATCGGGTGTATTGTCATTATCTCTCGGCCTGCTGGCTAACGTCGTTCAATAATTAAGAATCAGGAGTAAGAGACCATGCGCAGTCGTAAATCTCAGAGGCAAGAGCCTCTAGTTCCTCCGCCGCTCGAAGAGAATGTAGAGGGAGTATACCCGGCCCGTCATGATCGCCCGTACATCTATCACAACTTCACCAATAGTCTCTGTCCAAAGTGCTTGAAAGTCATTCAGGCCAAGGTGATTTTGCAAAATAACAAGGTGTACATGCTCAAAACCTGCCCTGAACATGGAGCTATGCGTACTCTGCTCTCATCCGACGCAGCCTACTATTTAACTCAAAGTCAGTATAACAAGCCTGGCACATTGCCCCGGCACTTCCAGACTCCTGTCGAGAAGGGCTGCCCGTTGGACTGCGGACTGTGTACCGATCACGAGCAACACACCTGCCTGGCGCTCGTTGAGATCACCGAGGCCTGCAATCTGCGCTGCCCAACCTGTTTTGCTGATTCTGATGTTGGACGCTTTTCCCCCATTGATGAAGTAGAGCGCATGCTTGATACTGTAATCGAGAACGAAGGGTACGCCGATGTTGTGCAACTGAGTGGCGGAGAGCCAACAATACACCCTGACTTTTTTGAGATAATGACGATGGCGAAGACCAAGCGCATCAAAGCGTTGATGATAAACACCAACGGTGTGCGTATCGCTCGCGACGAGGATTTTGTGCGCAGGTTGAGCGCATTTAAGGGCAATTTTGAGGTATACCTGCAATTTGATGGTTTCCGCCAGAGTACGTACGAGGAACTGCGCGGTCTCGACCTGCGCGAGGTGAAAACGCAAGCCATTGCCAATCTTACCAAATATGAGATCCCTATTAACTTGACGGCGACGATTAAACGAGGTGTGAACGAGGATGAAATCGGGCAGATCGTGAAGTTTGGCGTTGAGCAAAGGATGGTGCGCGGGGTCACGTTTCAACCTGTAACTAACGTGGGCCGTCACGATGACTTCAACCCGATGGATCGCACTACTGTCCCCGACGTTATTCGTGCCATTGATGAGCAGAGCGACGGCATGTTCCGCGCTACCGACTTTGTGCCTTTGCCATGTCACAGCGATTGTATCAGCATGACGTATGCCTACGTGAATGGTAATAAAGTGAAGCCACTGCCACGCTACGTTGACGTGAAAGCCTACCTGGATGTGATCGGCAACCAGATCAACTTTAAGGTTGACGATGTAAAGGATGTCATCGGTTCTGCCCTCATGCGGCTCTGGTCTGCCTCGATGCCGCTGAGTACCATCAATGCGCTGCGTGACTTTAGTTGCTGCCTACCGGTAGCGCCACAGGCATTGACACAGAAGGAACATGGCAGCCTGCTTTACGAGAACATGTTCCGTATCGTCATCATTGCCTTTATGGATGCCTGGAACTTTGATGTGCGTTCTGCCAAAAAATGCTGCGTCCACAATATTCTGCCTGATGGCAAAATCATACCGTTCTGTTCGTACAATACGCTGCACCGTCCAAAGTACATGCATAGAGCACGCTTTCAAGAAATGCTTATGAATGGGAATAGAAAGGACTAATCTGGCAGTCGCAAGCCTGGCGCCCGCGAGGGGCGCCACTACATATCTGACCACTTCGATTTTGGGAAATGTAGTGGCGCCCCTCGCGGGCGCCAGGGAGGAGAATAATTCGTGAACCTGCTTCCCTCGGCGTTACCCTGGCGAGGATTGCTATACTTTCCTGCCTTGCTCGTTTTCATCGGTGTGCTGCTCTTTAGTACAGCGACCCTTGCCTTCTATGTAAAGCAAACGCTCTCTTTTACAAGGCTGCGAAAAGTATTTGAACGACAGTCTGGTATGCGAGGGAATATGCTGGCGGCTCTGTTGGGCGCGGCAACACCTTTCTGCACCTGCACGGCGGTACCCCTCTTCCTGGGGATGTTGGAAGCCGATGTACCCTTGGGACCAGCCATCTCTTTTTTGCTGGCCTCACCCACCATCAATTTAGGTGCTGTAATCTTGCTGCTTGTCGTATTCGGCTGGCATATCACACTCTTTTATGCTAGCGCATGCCTGGTTGCGGCTGTGCTTGTCGGCTGGTTGATGGGACGCATCCCCCGCGAGCAGGCGCTGCGTGATTATTTGTGGTTTCAGGAGGAAGACCCTCCTCCAGGCTCTGGCGGTGTGGCCCTGAAAAAGGCAGCATTAATGGGCAGGCAGCTCACTCGCAAGTTCTTGCCCTGGCTGGCGCTGGCAACCCTGGCCGGTATACTCATAGACGCGTTTATCCCTACTTCAACCGTTACGAACCTCGGCCAATTGAGCATCTGGCTGGGCGTACCGGCAGCCGCAATACTTGGCAGTGTAATCTATGCCGATATCCTCTTGCTTATTCCTATTGGCTTTGCACTCATTCAACATGGCGCTTCCGTACCCGTTGTCTTAACATTCATGATCGCGGCTTCAGGTCTGAGTCTTCCAGAGATGGTTGTGCTTAGTCGCATTTTGCGTACACGGCTTGTAGTCTTGTTCGTTGGCGCAACTATATTAGTTTATATGCTTGTAGGGTTTGGCTTTTTGTGGGTGTAATCCATTGACTCTGAGTATTTAAGCATGAGTTTAATTGGCCTTCAATATACTCTCCATCGAACCTGTTGAACAGACGAGAAAGGAAAACCTATCCTCGTTTGTCCCTCCAGCAGAGGGATTCGTCGAAAACATCTCCTCATGAACACGAGAAAGGACCGCAGACATGAAGCTGTGGCTAGCCTGGAGCAATTTGCAACATCAGCACGCTTGTAAGTGTCTTCACGCTTGCTGATCAACTGCGAGTTCGTATGCATATGAGGCTCGAATGGTCTGGGAAGTGGCTCATCCAGGTTATACCCAATATACCGGTGTACACTCATTCGTTACCTCTGCATGTCTGATTTTCTCTCGTGGCTGCTCTTACGTAACCACAATGAGACATGCGCTGGTTGCATGGTTTCCTGAACGATGTTGAGCAAGTGCTCGTGCAACTGGCTCAAGTCTACCTCATTGCGTAGCGTGGCGCTGAACGTCTCCACGATCTTAGCCGCATCATACTTCCGACGGTAGAAACGGCGGTCAATGATGGCCTGGATACGATGACGCAAGGGTTGGAAGAGGGCGGCAATAGCGAGTGTAGAGACCACGATGGCGACATTGTTATTCTGGCTGATGATCCCCCGGAGCAGGTATTGCAAGGCAAAGATGAGACCAACGTAGACCAGGGCCAGCAAGACCGTCAGCGTGCCATAGACGAGCGTGCGATTGATCAGCAGGTCGATATCGTAGAGTCGATAGCGCAAAATCGAGAACCCAATCGAGAGCGGGATCAAGAGTACGGCGATGTAGAAGATATAACTAACAAACACTCCAATCACTCCACCCAAAGGATTTTGCTGGACACTGACGGCTAGACCTCAGTACTTTCTGGGGGGGAGGTGATCAATGTATCTTGAAATATGTTCTAGAACAGCCTGCTCCAATGATATAATGTCACTGTGAAACAGTACACTCAACGAGGAGAATCACTATGAGTACCTCAGAGGAAACCCGCATCGAACGTGACTCGATGGGTGAGATGCAAGTTCCGGCACATGCTTATTGGGGCGCAAGTACCCACCGTGCCGTACTCAATTTTCCAATTAGCGATTTGCGCTTCCCGCGCCAGTTCATTCGAGCGCTCGGACAGATCAAACAGGCCGCCGCACAGGTAAATGAAAGCCTTGGCACTGTTGATCCGCAGATAGCCGAGGCAATTGTACAAGCCGCGCAAGAAGTAATCGACGGTAAGCTTGATAGTCACTTCGTCCTGGATATTTTTCAAACGGGTTCTGGCACCTCGACCAATATGAACGCCAACGAGGTTATAGCCAACCGGGCCAGCGAGCTACTAGGCGGCTCACGCGGCTCGCGCAAAGTACATCCCAACGACCATGTAAATTTTGGACAGTCTTCAAATGATGTGATCCCTACGGCTATCCACCTCTCGGCGTTAATCGGCATTGAGCATGACTTGATACCGGCGCTACAAGGACTACAAAGAGCGTTGGAGCAGAAGGCCGAAGAATTTATGCCAGTTGTCAAAACCGGGCGTACTCATTTGCAAGATGCCACGCCAATTCGTCTTGGTCAGGAATTTCAAGGATACGCAGGCCAGATCGAACGTGGTATTGCTCGTATGCGTCACGCTCAAAACGAACTTTCTGAGGTAGCCCTCGGCGGTACTGCCGTCGGTACAGGCGTCAATACCCATCCTGAGTTTGCCGGACTGGTGTGCCGTCGTCTTTCAGATCGATAGCATTGTTGAGGCCAGTGGTGCGTTGAATACACTGGCAGTCAGTCTCATGAAAATTGCCAATGATATTCGCTGGCTCGGTTCCGGTCCCCGTGCCGGCATTGGCGAAATCGATTTGCCCGCTGTGCAGCCTGGAAGTTCGATTATGCCCGGCAAGGTGAATCCAGTCATTGCTGAGTCTGTCACTATGGTCTGCGCGCAGGTAATGGGCAACCACACCACGATCACGATTGCTGGACAATCCGGTAATTTTGAGATCAACGTCATGATGCCTGTCAGCACCTACAACCTCTTGCAGTCGATTAGCTTGCTGGCCTCAGTGACGCAGAACTTTACGGAGCAATGTATCAAAGGTATTAAGGCCACAACGAAAGGACCGGAGATGGTCGAACGTGGTTTGGCGATCTCCACAGCGTTGGCTCCCATCATCGGCTATGATGCATCCGCTAACATCTCGAAGGAAGCCTACAAAACGGGTAAGACTGTACGTGAAGTGGCACGCGAGAAGACTAATCTTTCGGAGGAAGAATTGGATCGCATTCTTGATCCAGCGAGTATGACAAAGCCAGGATTAGAGGGCGGTCCAGCGGGTGGATAACCCTGTAGGGGCCGATTATGGTGATTGATACATGAATTCGGACATCAGTAGGGGCCGATTTATCGTGCACACCGCCGATTTATCGGCCCTAATAGCAGCCTCCCAATGCCTCCTGAGCGTACTGATGTCCTCCCGTCACTCCTCTACTTGTCATACTGAGCGAAGCGAAGCATGACAGTGCTGGACCTTGCTGCGGCGCTATGACAAGGTGATGGAGTATACTGCCGATTCATCGGCCCTATCACATCCAGATTCGCCATCGCTCAGGTGAGTCAACGCCAGAATCTTCAGAAAGATCAGCGTCGTTAGGCCATACACTGGCACCTGGCTCGAGCGCTTTATAGGCAATAGCAATGGCGCCCGCCCAAGTTTCATCAACAGTTAAAGCATCCAACTCTTCCTTTGTGAAGAAACGCGCATCATCGATTTCTTCCAGGTTAGGCCGCAGTTCGCTAATGGAAGAGAGCAATTTCGCACGGAACATAAAGAAATAATTATGTTCGCCATCATCCATCACCCAGATTCGCACCCCCATCAGCCCATCGATTTCTACCCGTAGTGAAGTCTCCTCGTACGTCTCACGTGCAGCAGCCTGATCGGGCAATTCATTAGGATTGACGCGCCCCGCCGGTAACAAATAGCGCCCTTTGGTAACGCCACGGATGTTACGCACGAGCAGCACACGATTGTCGTGTACGACAAGCGCTCCGGCGCCGATACTAAGTGGGCGCCTGGGTCTGGGACGCTCAAAGGATGCATCTGACTGTGTCATGGAGTATATTCCTGAGGCTAGACAACCGAAATGCTTTGTAGGTATCTGATTGAGAAAGAGCCAGAAATGTCCTGCCCTTTTGAACAGGATTGTTTAGGCCACGAACACTTTTCCTCATAGTATCACTCCTCCGCAAGCTTTCCCTGGAAGCATTTAGCACAATTGTTAAACCTTTACCGGCTTCCTGATATCTTCAAGTGCGTTGAGCAATACATCGATTTCTTCTAGCGTATTATAGAAATGCGGAGAGATACGCACGACATCACTTCGCGCTGCCAGATGAATATTACGCGATGCCAGTTCATCTACGAGCTGTTGTGGACTGATATCCTGGTGCTCTGGATGTAATTTGAAACACACAATGCCAGAACGCTCGCCCTCACCCTGCGGGGATACAACAGGATAACCGAGCCGCTCCAATCCGTCGATGACGTGGCCGGTCAATCCTAAAATACGTTCCTCAACTGCTGGCATACCACCGTCGATGCACTCAAATATTCCAAGCGCGGCATCCAGCCCGATGATGGGGAGCCGGTTAGGTGAGCTATGTTCGAAACGAGCCATTCCAGCTTTCAATGGCTGCTCATAATTGAAGAAATCAAACGGCGTTTCCACACTGAACCAGCCCCTGCGTGCAGTATGCAAGTATGCCAGCAGGTCATCTGCTATGTATAGAATGCCCGTCGTTTGTGGACTGAGTAGCCACTTATGCGAGGCTGCAGCCAGGTAATCGACACCCAGAACTTGTGCATCAATATCTAATGCCCCTAATGCTTGCATTGCGTCAATACCACAAATGATATTGTGTTCGTGGCAGTACCGCGCAATGGTAGCGATATCGTTGCGGTAGCCCGTTGAAAACTCAACAAGGCTCAGGCTAACCAGGCGTGTGCGTTCGGTAATGCTCGACAGGACATCTTCAACAGCAATGCGATTCTCGCGCATCTTCACCAGGTGTACCTGCACACCTTGCTCTTGCAAATTCAGCCATGGATAAATATTGCTGGGAAACTCACATTCCACGCTGATAATGGTGTCGCCAGGTTGCCAGCGCAAGCCACCAGCAATCGTCATCAGTCCATCGCCTGTGCTAGCAGTCATCGCGACCTGCTCGGGTCGAACGTGGATCAGGCTCGCCAGTCGACGATGCGCGCCCCGCTCATACTCCGACCAACGCTCAGCATTAATGTTGCCGAAGGTGCTCGTATCGTCGATATAGGCATACAGGGTACGCGCTACTGGCCTGGGCAATGGCCCATTAGCAGCATGGTTCAAATAGACACAATTGCGCGTAATCGGAAAGAAAAGCTGCCGAAGTTCCTGCACATTCTCTTCCTCACCAGAAAATTCATGTTCACCCTCTTCGATCAACAGCAGAGAATGTAGCATATCATCTAATGAGGGCAGAGAAGAATATCTATTATTTTCTGACACTGTTAGAAGCGCTCCTTGTCCATCATCATGAATGATTTACGAATGTTTCGCGTAGGGGCGCTTGCGCCGCCCTTGCCTCCGCTTGCCTTGATAATCAACCTATGTGACGCGTGATCTGCCCTTTCCTGGGCATAGCCATCACTACTTTACACCGTGACCCCTACCAGGACGACGCAAGCGTCCCCACGGGGGTAACCATAGATATCTCAATTTTGCATCGTGACTCCCACCGGGACGACACAAGCGTCCCCACGCTCTCTCCCTGACACATATTGACTAGAAAGGAACTGAGCACGAAAGCGAGATCGTCTGCCCAAGCAGACGAATCTATCTGAGTTTGGAGGACGATCTCATGGATGTATACGTTGTATTATGGGAGAACTGGCACGAACAAGTCAAGCAGTTATTCGTTGGCATACATGGCCATCAGAAGAAAACCTTAGCCTTATGTGTGCTCGGCATCATCCTTTCAGGCAGTGCGGTGTTGCAACGCCTGGCTGAAAGTCTACATTTAGAAGATGAGGGGTGGGGACGCTTGCGTCGCCCGTTGCTAGCGCATCCACTCCGCCTCGGTTCGTGGTGGAACTTGGATCCAGGATTGATCTCAAGGAACTCAGTGGATAGGCTACCGAAGTCGAAACTAAACTCGAAAAAAGCACAACACAGTATTTCTACTTAATAACCAGAAATATTGCTTCAAAAAGTCGAAAATAAGCTTGAAAAATACACAAATATATGGTATAAGATGATTTGGGTATGCTGCTAATATCCACTCAGGCATATGGTGGAGAGTGTCTTGAGTTGTGCTGCTAACAATCCCCTTCAGATTGTGGCCTCGGAGTGCATGCCATAGCTAGCAGTGTAAATATACGCCTCTTTTTAATTGTGTTTGCGATTGACGTTTCCATTTGTCTTAAGCGCCCCAATAGGCGCATAGCATTGCACAACTTCACTGGTGTTTCGTAAGGCGTCTACTATTTAGTCTGCCAGGTGGACAGGGACCATGTTTCAAGTTGCACAACTTCCCTGGTGTTTCATAAGGCGTCTACCTTTCTGTATTGGTAAGGTGTAAAGAATGTATACTTTTTGAGGTAAAGAGAGTATTATTCTCAGGTATTTTCCCCATGCTTGGGTATTTTTCTCTATGCCTGTTCTGCACAACTTCTTCTCGCGCTATCGGCCTTGTGTTCGCGTTTGTAGTGCGTACTTCTCAACCAAATTCTCGTAATGAGCGAGAACCTTCGTTGCTTGTAGTGCCTCCATGTTGGCCATCTGTGCGGGCTTGTTGCTCTGCCTCTGCAAAGCGAGAACCTTCGTTGCTTGTAGTGCCTCCATGTTGGAATAGCTAATAGTATGCATGTGCGCACTTTTTGACTGTGTTTGCATTGTATTTTGAAAGGAGAACAACTATGCGACGATTCGTGATTGCGGCGTTGCTCGCGATGCTGATGCTTGTTCTTGCGGTCTCAGAGGCTTTCGCCGTGAGCCCCCACTTCAATTTCGCCACGGTCACCAATGTGACCTCCAACACGATCACCGTGGCGTTCAAGGAATCTGGGCTCGGCAATAGCCTGGACTCGGTGACGATCAGCCTCTCGGCGACCGCCGAGTGCATCAACCCTGGTTCGAAACACCCGAAGGCCGCGAACAAGGAGTCCGTGTCGGCGTCCGGCGTCTTCGGCATCAGCAACGGACAGGCCCACGGCTCGTTGACGGCGTCGGCCAACCTTAGTCCGCCCTGCTCGCCGCCGATGGAGATCTGCTGGACGGACCTCGTGGTCACCGACACCACCTTCAACGACTCGACAAGCATTCCGGGGACCTTCTGCCCTTAGCTTCACCGGCTAAGGGTCGATAACCGGCTTCGAGGCAGGGGCCGCGTAAGTTGACGGCGGCCCCTGCTAAGTACAGTTGCGTTAGCTCGAGTTGGACAGAGACGATCACAGACGTGGCGTTCACAAGTGCCACCATTACGGTCTTTCAGCCCAACCTCGTGCTTACCGTCAGTTGCACCTCTAGAGACTGTTATGAACTTTTGGTAAACTAGGGCTAGCAGGGGAGGGAACGCTCCTCAGCGTCCCCTCCCCTCTCCCCAACACTTGTGTGTGACGGCGGGAAATCGGGCGAGAAGGACACCGCAAGGGCTTACACAGGTAGGTCCTTTGAAAGGCCTTTCGTCCTGACTCCACCGCGCTTCTAAAATGTGTCAGGGAGAGAGCCGTCCCTACGCGGGTAGTATACCTCAATCCCTATGAAACCGTACTATGCTTTGCTTACTCCAAACACTGATCTCACTTGAAATCTTTCTCGTATATATAAGTTAGTTCAGCCGATAATGCATGTCAAACCGGCTGTCTGTTACTAAAAAGCGTAGGAGGAATCATATGTCTACACAATCTGCTTCAAACCGGGTCGATATCATCACCACGAAATCCAGTTCCATCGAGCGATTTGCTGGCTTGAATGCTATACTTGCCGGAATCGCCGGACTATTGTACTCAATCTCCTTCGTCCTGCTTAAAAATGACTTGCTGATTGCCCTCTTTCTGATGTTGGGTGGGCTGTTTTCCACTGCAGTCCTGGTTGCTGTTTACAATCGCTTAAAAGAGACGGATGCAACATTTGCCCTTTGGGCCTTCCTCTTGAGTATTGCGGGCGCTTTTGGAGCGATAATCCATGGCGGTTACGATCTCGCCAATGCTATTAATCCGCCAGTGGTGAATGTTGCCCTTGCTAGCTTACCCAGCACCATCGATCCGCGAGGTCTGCTCACGTTCGGCGTGGCAGGTCTCGGTATATTTTGTATTGCCTGGCTGATGGGGCGCGGCAGACAATTTCCGCGAGGTTTGAGTTATTTGGGATACCTGCTCGCGATTTTGCTGGTCGTGTTATATCTTGGCCGCTTGATTATTCTCGATCCAAAGAATCCAATAGTTTTGGTGGATGCGCTTTTAAGTGGCTTTATCGTGAATCCTCTGTGGTACCTGTGGTTGGGAGTCGTGTTGTGGCAGGGAAGGAATGCAGTGTAGCAGTTTCTTCCCTCTAGCTGCCGAAAGCAGCTAGAGAATGAGGAAGATTTTCAGGTCTGATCTATGCCGCGAGTTCGGTGAGTTCCCTCATGCGAACAATGACATGATTCTGGGCAAGATGTGTGAGATCTTCAGGGTGTTCAGGTTGGCCATTTGCTGCCATTGGGAGATGCAAGAGTCGCTCTGGCCCTTGACAAGCATTGTTCTCCGCGTCATAATATACGTAACGTACTCTACGTTACGATTATGAGATGAGTGCCAATGGAACGCAGACAGAATACACGTGCCCAACAGACCCACGAACGACTTCGCGCTGCCGCCCACCGGCTCTTTCTCCAGCAGGGGTACCTGGCGACGAGCATTGATACCATCCTACTGGAGGCGGGGGTTT
>WNFX01002673.1_pt1 | contig 17955 bp, 12 predicted proteins | sample 5400111 | NCBI WGS metagenome assembly WNFX01 (sample SAMN13153363, study PRJNA577476) | soil metagenome | isolation source: 40 cm soil or saprolite under grassland replicate 1 | place: USA:California | collected 2016-06-15 | reverse complement strand
CGATAATTTCCCGGTCAGTTTCATCATCGCTTCCACCGCCAGTCAGGAACGCATTCTTGAATTGGCCAAACAAATTTTCCTGAAAGCGATGCAGGCGCATGTGTTCCAATTTGGCGACATCGATACCAAAATCGATCAGCCGCAAGCGCAGATCATTTTCGATCACGACAAAGTTTCGACCATGGGACTGGATATGCAGCAAGTCGGCGCCGACTTGTCCGCCAGCATCGGCGGCAATTTTGTGAATCGCTTCAACATGGAAGGCCTGAGTTACAAAGTTATCCCGCAAATCAAACGGGTGGATCGGTTGAATCCGGAACAGATAGAGAACATTTACGTCACGGGCCCGAATAATCAGCTGATATCGCTCAGCACGATTGCTTCGATCCAGCACAAAACGGTCGCGCGTTCGCTCAACCGCATGCAGCAGCTGAATGCAGTGACCATTAGCGGCGTTCCGGCGGTTTCGGTGGATACGGCCCTAAAATTTCTTGAGGACGAGGCGCACAAGGTTCTGCCCGCCGGTTATGTCGTCGATTATACCGGAGGATCGCGCCAACTAAGAGTTGAAGGCAGCAAGTTTTTTGGCGTGTTTATGCTTGCGATCGTTCTGATCTTTCTCGTCCTGGCGGCACAGTTCAACAGTTTTCGCGATCCATTCATCATCCTGTTCGGCTCAGTCCCACTGGCGCTTTTCGGCGCGGGAATCTTTATGTTTCTCAAGATGCCGTTCGGAAAATTTTTCACCGATGGTTGGACGACGTCTTTCAACATCTACTCGCAAGTAGGATTGGTCACGCTCGTCGGTCTCGTTTCGAAGAACGGAATCTTGATTGTGCAGTTCGCCAACGAACTGCAGCGGCAAGGTTTGGGTAAGCTCGCGGCGGTCGCGCAGGCAGCGCGGATTCGCTTGCGGCCGATTATGATGACGAGCGTCGCGACAGTCGCCGGTCATTTTCCGTTGACACTTGTCACGGGCGCCGGCGCGGCCGCGCGAAATTCGATCGGTCTTGTGCTGGTTGGTGGCATGACGATCGGGACGATTTTCACTTTGTTCATTGTCCCCTCGCTTTACATGCTTATCGCCAAGGAGCATCACGAAAAATCCCTGGCCGAAGCGGAAGAAGAACCAGCCGGTGAAGATGTCGATCTTGTCCCGGAGTACGCCCCCGCCCTTTCGCCGGATGAAAATGGCAATGGCAATGGCAACGGTTGGAAGCAAGGATGAGCGCGCCGGAAGTCGGACCCAAGCGCAAGAACCCGAATTAGCCGCGTGGCAGATGGTTCTCGGGCTTTGATCCGTCTCCCACTGATTTGGCGTAATCTCCATCCGTGAGATAATTTATCCCGCCCGATTAGGCCTCAGCCAGCTTTGGATTTACTTCGATTGCTTCGCCGTAACCGGCAATGGCCTGGTCGGTAACGCCAGCGCCTCTCTAAATTGAATCCACGGCGGAGCCCTGAAACTCCAAGACAACGGCAAATAAATCTAAAAGAAGAATCGCGCGTGAGCGGCACGATTCCAGCAGCAACTGTGCATCACTCAAACCATGCCGTCGGTAATTGTAAGTTGGACCGGTCACTGCCGCGAGGACTCGGCCCGAAGAGATTTATGCGATAAACTCGCGGAGATTGCGCAGCTTGGAACACCTTTCCTTGGAGCTCCTGCTGTCATCAAACGATTCGATCACCAAATCGGCGGTAACATCCTGTTGTCTACGGCGGCTCTCGAGCAAGAGGGTCTGAGTCAGGCGATCAATGCGGAGAGATTGCCTGAAACTTCGGTGGGTTTGGCGCTCCTTACTTCTGGAGAAGATCCGAGTCAAAAAGAACGTCCGGATCTCGTCCATACCCCGAAATTAGGGGAATCCAGCTCCAGTTTGATATTGTCACTGAGCAGTGCGTCCCTCGTTGGGATCGAATTTCGATTTCCGAATTTCTATTCCGAGGATGAAAATCGTGTAAGCTTTGTATTTCTCCTCAGCCCGAATCCGGCGCTTGATGGCCTGGTTGTTCAAGTTGAAAACAAGAAGGAATGCCAGGAATTTAAGAACAAAGCTATTCGCGGTGCAGACTGGTTCCTGCGAAAGTCGTCCATCCATTTGCGTCAGCATTGCGAAGAATGGATGGATTTCCTCCTCGGCTGGCTCAAGCGTTTTTATATCCCGGACTTGCGCTATTGGCGCCATGACTGGCTCCCTGGTTACGAATGGCTTTCCAAGATCGACCCCAACAACATTGGGCAAAGGGATCAACTCTTTGAAGTCTTGAAGGAATCTTTAGCGATGGAATGCAGGAGCTGGCCCCATATCCGGGATGAAGATAGGAAAAGCTTTTGGGATAAGCTTGCTGCCCTCGAAACCCTTCACACGGTTTCCATGGGAGCCTCTGCGCTAATTCGATCAGTCGCCGGCAGCGCGAATCTTGATCGAATGGGAGCGCAGAGGCCGGATGATGGTACTACGAGGACAAGTCTCTAAAAAAAAGCGCGACCGTTTCTGGTCGCGCTGCTGAAGCTGAGGAATTCAGGATCTAGTTAGGTGTCTTCCTAGTTCGCGGAAATCATTAAAGCAACTGCGATGCCAGCTAATGCGGTGCGAGAGAAAATGGCACGTCAGTGGGAACATTTGCGGTTGACAAAAAAACAAAGAGCCCCGGTGAGTTTCCCCACCGGGGCTTTTGCTTTCTTGTTCTAATTTGGCTATCTGCCGCCGACCGGCGCTCCGGTTGTCCCACGGAATTCGGCAAACTCGGTCGAGTTGCTTATCTTGGTGACAACCCAGGGCTCCGGTCCAAGATTGGCTGACGGCTGTTCTTGGATGACCCGGCCAATTGGCGCCGGCCCAAAGGCGATCGAGTGACCAGCCTTTGCCACAGTGATATAGTTTTGGCCTCTGTTTTGGCAGAGGAACAGCCCATGTTCACCGTCCAGCAGGCTCGCCAAGTCCAGACCGCTCACTGGCACATTGATATCGAGTTTCATTTTGCTATTTTTCCTTTCTTTTTTAACGTTGAGGTGAAATTTCGCGCACCGCTGGATGATCGCCAGGTAACTTAGGTTGCCTTTTTAATCTCCCGATTGTTGAGCATTCCGGGAATGCGCGCAGCCTTAGGCTCGCGCGAACAAATGGCGATTGCGCGGGGATGCGCGGGGAACCCCCGAGGGTTGAAATGAAGCGCGAATCGGTGATCCATCCGGTAATGGAAAGGCCTTTGCTTGGCCTGCATCGGGCGATGAACGTCGATTCGTTCTGGAAAGCCGTCCAGCAGGTGCTCTCAGCCGCAATACCGAACCGCTTGATGGGGATGACGCTTCAGCCCAATCCAGTTTTGCCAATGATCGCAAGATGGACGTTGCCCATGCCTGACGGGTTTTTCGCCGCGGAGCCGCTCAAGAGTTATATCGCAAGGAGACCGCGCCACCGGTTCGTGCGGATTAATGACGTCTTTTCCAATCGACGCAGGTTGATGAAATCCGCTTTCTATCGCCGTTACATGGCGCCTCAAAGATGCGTGCACGGCGTCGGCCTCTTTTTTTGGAAAGACCAGAGACTCATTTGTGTGATTGCAATCATGCGCACCGCGACGCAGGGTGATCTGTCGCCGGCGGAGATGAATCTGCTCCGGCAGTTTTACCCGCAGTTTCTGACCGCGCTTCGCCGACTCGGGTCGCTCGAACGCGAACACTCTGTGCGAATGGATTTTGAAAAATCCCTGAGCCGGTTGCCACTGCCGACGATTCTCTTGCGATGGAACTTAAAACCGATTTATCAAAACCGGGCCGCGCGCGACTTCTGCGCAGTATGGGAAAAAGGACCGGAGAAGGCGCAACTGATGAAAGCGACGTCACCGATTCCGCCCGAGATTTTGGATCGATGCCGTCTACTCAAACAAAAATGGGTGCCTGCGAAACGCCCCAGAGCACCGCAAGCAGGCTTCAAAGAAGAACACGTGAATCATCCGCGATCGCCGTATTTACGAGCGACGCTCCATTTGAAACAGCTCGATTCAGCCGGTGTGGCGCGGCCGCATTTTCTTATTGAATGCGAAGATTTGCGCTCTTCCGCTGCTGCCCGTACCGGTCCGGCCAGCCACCGTTTGCCACATCTCGTCCGGCTTACCAGGCGAGAACAAGAAGTCGCGCGACTTGTCTGTGAAGGGCGGAGTAATCAGGAGATCGCTGATGACGCCTGCTTAAGTTTGCCGATGGTGAAAAAGCACCTCCACGCGATCTTCCGCAAGCTCGCGGTCAACAGTCGCAGCCGGCTTATGGCGCTGATGCGATGAAGCATCCTGCAGCACAATTTATCACCGGCATAAGTGGAGGCGGTCGTAGTCGTGCATGTGGATCAAACTCGGCGACGAGATTGCTGACTGTCACCGCGCGGCCTTATTGCCCGCTAAGAAGGTTGACGGACGGATGTCCGTTATCGGCACCGTTGCCGCGCCTACTACCGGCCGTTATTCTTACTGAGCTTCGCGGTCACAGTATGTGTCACAGTTCCGCTGGTGCCTGAGACTGTGAAGGTATACGAGCCGGGCGCGGTTGAAGAGGTGACGTTTAAAGTCAAGGTTGAGGACGTCGTTGCGGGATTGGGGCTGAAGCTGCCGGTCGTGCCGGAAGGAAGACCGCTTACGGAAAGTTGCACTGTCGAACTGAAGCCGCCAGTCGGATTGATAGTCACGGTATAGTGGGCTGTTCCACCACTGCGGTTCAAGGCGACCGTTGACGGGCTGATCGAAAGCGAAAAATTAGGTGCTGGTGTCGGTGTTGGTGTCGGCGTTGGTGTCGGCGTTGGCGTTGGCGTTGGCGTTGGCGTTGGACTACCCGCTGCTATCTTGAAACTGCCGATGCGCGTTCGCCAGTTGAAGGAGGCTGTCGTGGAATAGTATTCGTTAGTGTACCAGAAGGTGCTGTCGTCCACCGGATCAACCGTCAACGAGCTGTAATCGCCCCAGCGGTTGGACGTCCCGGTCTGGCTGCCGGTTCCATTAAACAGATGAGCTTCACCCTGCCCCATCGTGTTGAGTGGGTCAGTTGCAAGCCGAGCCGCGTAACGGACCTGCGGATTAATGGCGGAACTCGACGCGCTAAAACCGAGAGCAATGTTACCCTGCCCGTCCATCGCCGCACTTGCCATCCAGCGCCAGGTTGAGTCCGGCTGATACGTGCTCTCCTGGTAAACTGTCGGGGCCCCACCCGGGAGGTTGCGCAGCTCGAACCACCGCACCGCGGCGACGCCACCGGCGCTTACGGAGTAGTTGCCGACCATTGATTCGTAGCCGCCGAAGTTGCGGTAGGCCAGTCGAAACATCAAACGGTCACCAATCCCATCGAGGTTGCTATTGGAAGCAACTCCTGCTTGAGGCACGCAGGCGCGAGTGGAGGGGCAGAGGGCGGTAAAGCCGGCCGCGGCTGGAGTGGCGAAGGTGGTAAAGGTCGAATTCGCGGGCGTCGCAAAGTCGGCGTGAAAATGATAGGTTGTGTAATTAGGATTAATTCCCTGGCCTGGGAATCCAACGAAGATGGCGGGAGCACCGGACGGCGGGAGCGTTGGACCATCGAGGTCTGCGGGTAAGAAAGGGTCAATGGTCCCACCGAGCGGCCCGCGCGGGCTAACAAAGGTAGCCGGTAAGTTGGCGAGCATCTTCGCGCGATCAAAGGCGAACGACTGCGGGCCGAGGTAGGACGTGCCCGTAGAGTTAAACACGTTCATACTCATGTAATAGCCGTCGGGCCAGACGCTCAGGTGCGGATAGTCAAAGAAGTTCGAGCCGAGGTGAAAGCCATAGCGAGCGTAGGTGCCGGTGGCGTCCGCCGTCGTGGAGATGGCGACGCATTCGTCGGTGATCGGAGTGCCGCCAGTGGCGCTGGCAAACTGAGTGATCATCCAGCGGTTTGCGAGGTGATCGTAAAGGACAACTGGATCGCCGCTGCCACCGGTCTCGCAGGCACCGCCAAAGCCACTCCAGATTGAAGAGATGCTATGTGGTGCTAGAACGGCATTACCCGTGGCCTTGTCGAACACTTGGAATCCCTCGTTCACAATCTGGACGTATTGCGTCGCACCGATTGCGCCGTTGGTATCGGGAGGCGCGCAGTTGCAACCGACGCCGGGGAACGGTATGCCGTCGAAGTTGAAGATGGTTGCGGGCACGTTCAGCGCGAGCAGATTGAGTGTGGAGACATGGCTGTTCTGGATGACTGGGTCAGGCGTGTCGTGGTGCCGGTATGGAACTTTCGGGTTTTCGTTCGCCTCGTGCTCGGCTTTCAAGTCGGACGCTCTCCATGGCGGCATACTGCGCACCGGCGGCGAGATGTCATTTTTATACGAAGCGCCGACAGTAGGACCGCTGGATTGGTTTGCATTTGGCGCCTGCGCCGACAACGATCCGCCTGAGAACAAACCGAGCCCCACCAGCGCCAGTAAAATAGCGATTGAGCAAAGAACGAAGGCAAGCAGGATGCGCGGATTGAAGAAAGCGGATTCGGAAGCGGATTTTGTTTTCATGGAAGATTTACTCCTTTGCTCCTGTATGCGATCCCTACAACTACTCGACAAGTCCGTCGAACATAAAAATTTACTAGTCCCACTCCAGCCTGTTGGAAATCTCAGGGATTCGGCCTAAAAGAGAGCAATTTATGTACCGTAAGCGTCCACGGTCGCGCTAAGATCGACAATTGCAAATCGCAATTGGAAATCCGCAATCCAAAATCTAAAATTGACTTCTGACCTCTGAACATGTCCCCGTAGTTCAACGGATAGAACAAGGGTTTCCTAAGACGAAACGGATCTTTTATCACACTTCATCAGCATTCGTCTCAGCTACGCAAACTACCTCTTGCTAGTAGCTTGCACTGGAAGCTTCGTCATCTCACGTCATCAGGAGTCCGCCCATTTTTATGCAGCCGGGTGACACAAAGGGTGACACAAAACTCAGAACTGTTTTTGTTAGCACGCAGCCCATGACCGCGCACGCAAGCGGCCGTGGAAAACAATTTGCGGCTTCAGTTCGGCGACGAGATCGCTGACTCTGCGTTACCTCATTTGCCCGTTGTCTTCGGCGCTTCCGAGGCAACCAGTTTTTGGAAGCGCGGATCATTCCGGAGCGGATCGAACATTGGATCGAGCCGGAGGAGCGCGGGAGTGAGCGGCACGTTTGCCGCCAGTGGGCTTTCATACGGTATCGAGAGTATTTTTTGTAAAGCGGCAATGGCGCGGTCGGGTTCCTCCGAGCGCGCCGCCACCCGAGCAAGGCTCTCGATCGAAGAGGGACCATCTATCGCGTCTTTCTCGATCGGGATCGCGGCCATGGCCTGATCGATCAGCCGGAATGCGGCGGCTTTGTCACCAAGCCCCATATTCGTCAGCGCGAGATCTGCAATCAGCTGAAAATTGTCCGGCTGCTCTTTGAGGAAAGGTTCCAATTCGCTGCGCGCCTGTCGCCAACTTTCCTGGGCGGCGGCATGATCGCTGGCGACCTCCTGCGCCCAGCCTAACCAAAAGCGCAGCTCGCCATTGTAAAAACCCAACGCTGGATCAGGCTTGGCCAGTATTTCCTTCAGCCGAGGAACGACTCGTGCAGGGTGGCGCTCCAGGATGGCTTGGTAAACTTGCGTTTCCACCGCGACGGTGTCGTCGGCCGCCGGGTGCAGCGGAGCGAGGAGCGCCGAGGCGCGCGGCAGGTCGCCCTCGGCTTGTGCAATAGCCGCCTTGTTCACAAGGGTATCCACGTCGTCCGGTGTAATATTGAGAACCTGGTCAAACTTCCGCAGCGCTTCGGGGAAGTGCCGCAGTAAAATGTAGAGTTGTGCGTGCTGGCTGAGCAGGAAAACGTTGCGCGGGTCGAGCCGCTCGGCTTCGTTGAAGTACGACTCGCTCCGGTCCCACTGGCCTCGCCTCCGCTCGACATAGGCCAACGCTTCAGGAATCTTGCTGCTATTCGGCAGGAGCTGACGTGCTTGCTCAAAGTAACGCACCGCCGTGTCGTAATCCTTTAGGCAGGCGTAGTGGTACTGGCCCTTGGCCAATACGGCCTCGCCCAGATTGGGCTGAAGAGTGAGCGCGGTTTCGGCTGCCTGTCGCGCCTCTTCACGAAGGGCGACCGTTGGTTGAAGAGCCGTTGTGATGTAGCCGCGCGCATCAACGTACGAGAGCAGCGCCCAACTAAGGGCGAACTTCGGGTCCAACCGCACCGCTTCTCTGAGATATTTCTGTGCGCCAAGGACGTTGGCGGGTGTGTTTGCCGTTTTCAGATTATAAGCCAGACCACGCAGGTAGGCATCGTAAGCCTCAGGATTGTCCGTCGGTCTGGCAGCGATGACTTGCTCTTCCTGACCGCTGAGGTGCGCTCGCAATTGCTCGGCGATGGCTTTGGCCACCTCACTTTCGACTGAAAAAATGTCGGTCAGTTTGCGATCAAAGGTATCGGCCCACAGATGGGAATCATTGGCCGCTTTGATTAACTGGACGTTCACGCGCACTGCGTCGCCGCTTTTTTGTACGCTTCCTTCCAGGATGTGGGCGACGCCAAGTTGCCTGGCGATCCCGGGCAGATTTTCAGGCGCGCTTTTGTAATGCTGCGTAGATGTACGCGAGATGACCTTCAGATCGGCGATCTTGGATAAGCGCGTCAGGATTTCGTCCTGGATACCGTCCGCAAAGTAGGCGTTGTCTGGATCGCGGCTTAGATTTTCAAACGGGAGCACTGCGATACTTTTGTCAGAGATGACCGTTGTCGCCGTTTGCGACCACTTGGGCCCCAAGATGAGAAGGCCAACAGCAACCGCGGCAACGATGAGAAGAACTGCGCCGATCATTGCCCACCGCATTACCGCTGGTCTTCCCGCCGATGCGCCGGTTGCCGTTGTTGTTTTTTTCCTGCCTCTTTGCTGCTTAAACTTTTCCGGCAATTCCCGGTTTCCAAGCTCCTCGGTGTAAAGATTGAAGATGTGGACGCCGACACCGTGTTTCACTTCACATTCGCCAAGGTCATGCAGGTGCGGCTGCCAAAGAATGTCTTGGGCGAGATCGTCCGCCACGCGTTTGGAGACGAGAATGTGCCCAGCATCGCCGCAATCCATCACGCGCTGCGCGGTGTTAATTCCTGCGCCAGCGACATTTGATCTTTCATTGACATCTTTCACCTGATCGACTGGGCCGCTGTGCACGCCCATGCGCAGTCGCAAGCTCGGATGATTCTTTAACGCCCTGCTAATTTCCAGCGCGCATTGCACCGGCTCCTCTGGACTTTGAAAAAACACCAGCGCCATCCCATCGCCGGAGGGAATGGAAATAAGTTTGCCGCTTGCCTCGCTTTTGCGGAACTGCGCGGTTTTTCGCACGATTTGGTTGAGCTGATCCACGACTTCGCGCTGCTCGTTCACGAGCAATTTCGAGTAGCCCACCACGTCCATGAACAGGACATGGGCGATTTCGAGATGAAGATCCTTTTTAACCGCGGCCGACATCGGGTGAAGTTACGTGAAAACGAAGCAATTCAATAATTCCGCTTCCCACCACCCGTCGAGAACAAAGCTGGCCCTCGAAAATCGCTGCGGACCGGAACACCATCTTGCCCATCTCCATCCAATCGGTCTATTCTTTCCCGATCATCGTCCCCGTAGTTCAACGGACAGAACAAGGGTTTCCTAAGGGCAAAATGCCATTTTTGCAGTAATCCGCAGATGTCATCAGCCGTACGCAAATGTCTGTAATCGAGGCCGTTGAATAACTGTTACGTTCCTCACGCATAATCAGCAATTTGCACATTTTTACCTATCCGGGTGACACAATGGGTGACACAAAAGCAGCCTCACCCTGCACGGTTACCTCTTCGCTCCTTGGTTGAATCTGCAGCCTATCTAATCCAAACGCTTAAGTCGGCATCGAAGCCGGTTCGACTGCGCACTGCAGCGTGCGCGATGCCGATACCAACACTAGTAAGCGTGAAATGTTTCATCCGAGACTCGTCCCACAGGTCAAACAGCGCTCGCATCTCGGGATACCATTCGATCGCTTTTTCTCGTATTTCGGACTCACCGATTCGTCTGGTAGACCAAAATTGGATAGCCTTCTTTAAGGTCTCATTGCCGATGCCTAACCGCTTGTAGGCCTCCTCCAAATTTTCCGTCGAGTTAACCCCGAATTGCCACTTTCCGCTTTCGAGTGTTGAGGGGATCAGAGTGCCATCTGGCACAGCTTCGGGGACCGCCGCCTCAAACTCTTCTTTCTTAAACGGCCGCGAAAACACAGCCGCATACGTCATTGCCAACACCTCCGATAATTTTATCTCCCCAATTCCCGCTGTTCCGCAGCCCGAGTACTCGAGATGCTGAAAAGTTGTTATGCTCTTGGACGCTACGCTAACAAACGGATTGACGGTCTCACTAAAAACCTCGGCTAACTTTTCGGGCGAAATAGCATCCCGGCGTTGGCAATATCGAACCGCGAATATAATAGCTAACGAGGCAATCTGCCCGATCGTTAGCTTAGGAGCTACCGTCAAGCACTCCTCAAGGACGATCTGCAGAATATCCCGCTGATCCCCTTTCGTAATATCGACTAACAAATCAACCAACAGCGCACCGAGCTCCCTATCGCCTGTGCGCACATACTCTTTTTGCACTGTTAGCAGGCTCATCTGAAATTCAGGTGTTTCGGCCTTTTTGATTCCTTCTTTATTCTTCGCCTCCAATTGCTGTAAAAATTTATCAGTGATTTCCTCCGCACGGGCTCGGGCGGTTTCACGCGCGACAGCAGATAATTGCTCAAAATTATTTTTAAAAACATCCAATGCGATGTTCTTAACATCCTGATAGCTGAGCGCATGCTGGTGAATTACGACTTGACCAGCTTGTACGTTAGTCGATTCACTGCCGCCCTTTTGGGTCTGTTCGACCGAATTACTCATCTCAGCTCTTGTCAATATTACCTATCTGAATGTTTGTAGAGTCATCGCCACCCCTCTGCCTTTGTCTAATTGCAATTCGCTTGGCTGCGAGGAACCATCCGATGATTGCCAATGGCACCGCTACCAAAACGCCATCGAACAACCATTTTTTATTGACAACGATCCAGTGCCACATGGGCGAACTATAACATCCGAACACCTTTTTGGCATTGCCCAAAGAAGGTGTAGCCAAAAATTCTAGGCGGGAACAGCTTGCAAGATTTCGAGCGTGCGCTCGATACCGCCGCCGCGAGCTTCTCGAGCCGTCGATTACTTCCTGACTTTGAAGGCGTAAAGATCTCCGTCATACTCGGCTCTTTCTGCTTCTTCTAACAACTCAACCGTGTTACGGGCGAATTTTTCTGCGTCCATTTTCTTATCGATCAACGACGCCTCAAATGTAAAAAAGTCCAGCAGCGACTGGCGACGCTGTTCCGCACTCGCTTCCCCCCGCAATACCACCAACTTTAATCCTTCGATAAGCTTCGGCCAATAATCGACTCCGTATAACGAGACAAAATTCGATTCTTCCGGTAATCCGCGAATCTCAGCCAACCACCCTTTCCTTAAACGCAACGGGCGAGCGGACACCCAACTGAAGCGTGACGAGACCGATCGCGACCCTCCCCACGTCCCGATCAACCGTCCGCCACCCTCCCACATCTTCATTTTCGAGCAGCTCCGCGCCCGCGTGTCAGATAATACGTCAGATACCCGAATAGGCGCTCTGCAGGCTCGCGTATCGGCATTAATTCCGTGCGCCCGAATCCGTACAAGACTGCCTTTTCACGCAGTTCTTTCCACAGCTTTCGCAACGGTGGCCTGACGTTCCGATATTTACGTGCTCTCACTTCTGCCCACGGGAACTCGGTTTGGATATCGAACCCGACGTCAACCAACGCATGCATATGCCAGTTGCCTGTTTTGCTCTGTCGCTGACGAACCCAAATCCCGCTCCGAAATCGCCGCCGAACCCATCCCGTTAAAAACGAGTGCCACCGTCGCTGAAATTCCACAGTCTCCTGGCAACTATCCGCTGTCGTTACAGTGAGAAAGCCGACCCTCTCTAACCCTATTTTCCTTGCGAAATTTCGCATGTTCTCCCGTGCCGCATACTGCCGTTTCCTTTTGTTGTTTCTGTTGCAGTTGTCTCGTGTGTTACAAGGAAGGCGCGGGAGCGGCGCTCCGCGCCGCAACCCGCGCTCTCCCGAGTCGTCTCCTGGAGCGCTGTATGCGATCACGATGAGGTTTCCGTAGTTGTGTCGCGGAGAAATCTTTCGATCTCCGCTATCGAGTACAGTGGCCGTCCCGTTGCTCGACACGGCAAAATCAGGCCCCGATTTGCAAGGCGATCCAGTGTCGCCGGACTGACGCTTAGTGCCTCCGCTGCTTCCACGCGATTAAGCGCGAGCTTTGGCGTTTCAAGTAATGTTCTCTGCTCATTCATGCAGCGAGCAGATCACATCTCGCCCCACAAATAATTCAGTTTGCTACAGCTTTGCCGGTTGAATTTTCCGCGGTCTGCCTCTGCCGCGGATCTTTACGCCGTCTGCACTGCATATGTTTCGGAATTGCGCTTTCAAGCTCCGACGCGCTTCCGGATGTTCGTCGAAAAACTCCTTCTGGCGTGGAAAAGCTTGTTTGATCTTCATGAAACCCTCGAACAGGACCGTTACCGACGGAACTTTCGCCGACTCAATCCACGGCCGGGCCAATATCAAAAACAAACAAATCTGTGCGGTTTGATTATCAGCCAGGCGACTCATTGCATAAGTCACCGTATCTTTCTTCAGCCCATCCGCGTACGCCGCAAAAACATCTACCGCCATATCGGCAGGCATCGCAGTTGCGGCCTTCAAAGCCTTCTGCAGCTTCGCCGACTCAACCGTCGCGATCATCTTGAGATCGTCCTTCAACGCCGCAAACACCGGCTGGTCTGGAAATTTCGTCGTGTCAACCTTCTGCGCCCCTTCGATTAATTTCATCATAAAGGCCAAGCCATAGCCCTCGAACCGCTCTCGGTTTCGCTTAAAGTCTCCGACTTTCATGCTCGGGATAAACACCCGTATCAGACGCAACGCCACTTTTCGGAACCAGCTAGGCCACGGCTCAGCGGTCCAAGGACCCCGCTCATCATCCTCTGCTAACGCATCTGCGAGTCTAAAAAACTCCTCCCGTTTATTCTTCACCGACAAACCTCACAACGTTCGCTGGCGATTCTCTTGCTACCGCGTCGAAGGTAATTCGCTTCGCCATCGCTACACTATGCTCACTTCGCAAATGCCCGTACGTCATTGCAACCAAAACGCCGCCGTCTTTATGCCCCAGCCAATCCGCAATGACCTTGAAGTCGCAACCTGCCTCTATCGCGTTCGAGCAAAAGAAATGTCGCATTGTGTGATGCCCGAACCGAGGAAAGCCAAGACGCTCACACGCACGCATCATCTGCAATCGTGCGGCAGCGATATCGAAGATCAACTCATCGTCCGAAACTGGCTGCTTCCGATCTCGAATGGAGCGAACAAGCCGGCGCAGCGGACCGAACAATGGAATCGTTCGCGCTTCATAATTTTTCGTGCCGAGCTCGCCGCCCGTAATAAGTACAGTTCCAAGATCGACATTGATATCGCGCCACCGCACCTCACGCCCTTCCCCTCGACGCATTCCCGAGTAGCCCAGGAATTCGATAAAATCCGCCGCTTCACCAGTCGCGCGATGCCCGTTGCGCAGTTCGTTCAGTAAAGAGCGGAACTGTTCCTTCGAAGGAATTACGATGCCTGGCTTCGGCTCCTTTTTCCGTTTCAAATGCCGCGCTGGATTATCGATCAGAATCCGAAGCGTGTTCTGCGCGTATTCAAATATTTGTTTCAGAGTTTCGACATCGATATTCCAACTGCGAGCCGACAGCTTTGCTCCCCGTTGAATCTTCCAAGCCTCAAATTCGCTTGCGCCGATCGCTCGCACCAAACGGCCTTTGAAAAAAGGCATCACTTGTTTCAGGACGCTCGCCCGCCGATATGCTGACGACGCTTTCAGTTCTGCCGTTCTGGTTGCAAGCCATCTTGCCGCAAGATTTTCAAAGCGGATCGAACCATTGGTTCCATCCGTTGACAGCTGGCCCGCGCGATCCAGAAACTCACGCAATCTCCTTTTCGCAAGCGCAGGATCACTCGTTTTTAGACTACGACGAAATTGCTTGCCGCTCTTTTTGACGAGGAGATAGTACCGGTCGGCTGAATCGCGATAAAGATTCAGACCGACTTTCTTGAATCGTTTCCCGTTATGAAATTGCCCTTTTTTAACCATCCAGCGACAAGGGTGACACAAACGGGTGACACAAGCAAGAAAAATCGCATTTTGTCCCCGTAGTTCAACGGATAGAACGGAGGTTTCCTAAACCTTAAATGCGAGTTCGATTCTCGCCGGGGATAGTTTGAGTGACGAATGCAGCTAAGACACGATGGGCCAATCGCGTATCATCGCTTCGATTGATTCGCTCACTCCCCTTCGCTCACCCTTCGGGTTGTCGTCCATGTCGCTCGCTCCCCCAGCGGCTCCATTCTCGCCAGGGATAGTTTGTGTGACGCCAAGCGCATAAGACTTTTCTCAAAATTGCGGACGTTCATTTCGATTGACTCACTCGCTCCCACTGGTTGGCCCCTAACGGGCTTCGCCGATGTCGCTTCCTAGCAGCTCCGTTCTCGCCGGGGATATTTTGTATGACGCCAGGCGCACACATTATGGCCCAGTGATTTTTGAGTCAACTTACTACGGCTGTGCGTGATACACAGGGATGCGCCACGGCCAAATGCGGCTGCGCTTGGAGGATTTTTGGGTGTGCCATTTATCAAGATCGAACGCAGACGCACCCGTTTCAAAAATGAAAACGGAGATTCCTAAATTAGATGAGATTTATTTCCGGTCGGAATAGAAATCGGTCTCGGCACACGGCTTGCTTCATCTGGATTCAAAACCCAAAACGCTCCGAGGTCGGAGCAAAACTAATTAAATATATGTTTAAAGGACTTTTCGGCTTGTTAGCGAATGATATCGGGATCGATCTCGGGACGGCCAACACACTCGTTTACGTTAAAGACCAGGGCATCGTGTTGCGCGAGCCCTCGGTCGTCGCGGTGCAGTCGGGCACGAACAAAGTGCTGGCGGTGGGCGACGAAGCCAAGCGAATGCTCGGCCGGACGCCGTCGAACATTGTCGCGGTCCGTCCATTGAAAGATGGCGTAATCGCGGACTTCGAGGTGACCGAAGCGATGCTCCGCCATTTTATTTCAAAAGTGCAAAATGGCCGTGTCCGAACAAAGCCGCGCGTAGTAATCGCTGTTCCCTCCGGAATCACCGAGGTGGAAAAGCGCGCGGTCCGAGAAAGCGCAACCAACGCCGGTGCCCGCGAAGTTTATTTGATTGAGGAACCGATGGCGGCGGCCATCGGGGTCGGTCTGCCAGTGCAGGATCCGGCCGGCAACATGATCATCGACATTGGTGGCGGGACAACCGAAGTGGCGCTGATTTCGCTCTCCGGAATTGTTTTTAGTTGCAGTCTGCGGGTCGCGGGCGACGAGCTGGACGATGCGATCGTGCAATACATGAAGCGCGCTTACAATTTAATGATCGGCGACCGCACGGCGGAAGAGATCAAGATCAAGATTGGTTCGGCCTATCCGGGCGACGAAGAGACAAGCATGGAAGTAAAAGGGCGCGATCTGGTGGCCGGCTTGCCGAAAACGCTCATGATCACGTCGCAGGAAGTGCGTGAAGCTTTGCTCGAGCCGATTTCGGAGATAGTCGAGTCGGTCCGTACCACTCTGGAGCGCTGTCCGCCGGAACTTTCGGCCGACCTGGTCGATCGCGGGCTTGTCCTTGCGGGCGGAGGCGCCTTGCTCCGCGGGCTTGATAAGCTCTTAAGCAAGGAAACCGATTTGCCTGTCCACGTAGCGGAAGATCCGCTCAGCGCAGTGGCGGAAGGAACCGGCAGGTGCCTCAGTGAACTCAAGTTCTTGCGTCAAGTGACTTCGGCGCAGACTGCTGGGGTGACGCGAGCTCCATTGGCCAGATTTGAAAAATCGTCCGCTCGGATGGAAAGAGCAGCCATGATTTTTTGCGGAGTCGCGCCTTCGAAGGTAAGCGCGCAACGTTAAATCGTCGCAACTGCCACGGCTCGGGCGCGGTCTTCCGGATTTGCGCAGGATCATTCCAACCAGGCGATCGCCCGTGCGGGAAACTGCACCTGAATCACGTCGCGTCCAGCCTTGCGCCTGAACCGTTGAATCACAACTTCTCCCGTCTAGGCGCGCGCGTAAGATCGACAATCGGCCCAAGCGGAACGATGCGCGACGGATTAATTTCTTCGTGTGTCATGTAGTAGTGCCGCTTGATATGATCGAAGTTAACCGTGCCGGCGATGCCGGGCTGCTGATATAAATCCATCAAGTAACCTTGCAGGCTTGGATAATCGATGATGCGGCGGAGGTTACACTTGAAATGGCCGTGATAAACAACGTCGAACCTGACCAGAGTGCAAAAGAGACGCCAGTCCGCTTCGACGATGCGATTGTCGAACAAGTAGCGGCTCTTCGATAAGCGTTGCTCCATTTGATCGAGCGCGTCGAAGAGTTTGCGGCAGGAGATTTCGTAGGGCCGCTGCCGCGTGGCGAAGCCGGCTTTGTAAACGCCATTGTTAATGTCATCGTGGAGAAAATCGCAGAGCTTGTTGTGCTGGGGTTCGATCTCTTGCGGGAAAAGATCGACAACCTGATTTCGCGCGGGCGCCCTGAAGGCGTCGTTGAACATGCGACAGATGTCGTCTTCGCAATTATTGACGATCCTTTTCGTTTCCTTGTCCCACAAAACGGGAACGGTTACGCGCCCATCAAAATTCGGATCGGTCGCGGCATAAGCTTCGCTCAAATAACGAAAACCGTTGATCGGATCGGTTGAATTAAAGGACTCCTCCGGCGGCCACTTCGCTGAAGGAAGACGAAACGCCCAGCCTTTCTCATCGCGAATCGGATCGACAATGGTCATGCCGATCGCCTCTTCGAGTCCTTTCAGTTTTCGAAAGATCACCGTCCGGCTCGCCCACGGACAAGCAAGCGAGACGTAAAGATGATAGCGATCTGCCGCCGCGGGATACGATGTCGATCCATCATTCGAAATCCATTCCCGAAACGCGTCTTCCTGTCGCTGGAATTCACCGGACTCAGATTGCTCGGTTGGGAACTGTGGTTTCACTTCTCCAAGCCGATCTTCTTCAAGACTGCGATAAAGCGAGGCTGTGAACGAAGGCTATCCCAAGTTGCATCGACTTTCAGTTCCGGCAGCCATGTGCTGTGCTCTTGGACGGCCCTTTCCAGCCAATCCAAAGCATCGCGGTCGCCCCCAGCAGCCGCATAGTTCAGAGCAATGATAAGCGCCGACTCATATTTTTGTTGGGCCAGGCGCCGCTGCCTCAATTCGTTTACTTTGCGCAAGTAAGCTGAAAGTCCGAAAGCTTCATAAGCCTTCCGCATCTCTTGGATTTCTTCCCCGCTAAATACGCCTTCAAGGGTCCTGGCTCTTTCAAAGGCGCTAAAAGCCTCAGCAGGCTTGTTTATTTTCCACAAAACCTGGCCAAGAAAATCGTAGGCCAGGCTGTTGCCCGGATCGATGGAAAGCGTTTGTTGGAGCTGCTCCTCCGCTCGATCGAACTGCCGTTTGAACCAAAACTCAACCGCGAGATCAAAACTGATCCGCACCGAGAGAGGGTCTAGTTTCCTGGCGCTTTCGAACTGTTCATCAGCTTCCGGGTAACGCTCCATTGAGAGAAGAAATTCTGCAAACCAGAGCCGCGCGGTGGCCGAACCCGGGTTGAGGCGAACGGCCTCACTGAATTCATGGTCGGCATCGTGAAAGAGCCACTCGAATTCGTAATAAACGAAGGCCAATGCCGTGTGCGCTTCGGCCAGGCGCGGATTAAGTTTCAAGGCTTGCAGGGCTGCGGTCTTCGCT
>WNFX01002671.1_pt1 | contig 17962 bp, 20 predicted proteins | sample 5400111 | NCBI WGS metagenome assembly WNFX01 (sample SAMN13153363, study PRJNA577476) | soil metagenome | isolation source: 40 cm soil or saprolite under grassland replicate 1 | place: USA:California | collected 2016-06-15 | reverse complement strand
TGCCTTATTGTCAACGAGCGAAGATCACGCTCATCGCTTACAGTCCCCTCGGACAGAGTAGAATTGCCAAAGGGAGAGGGGGACCGTTCAAGACCGTAGACGAGATCGCAACGAGACTCGGGAAGAGTCGAAGTCAAGTTGCTCTAAACTGGCTTCTACGGCACGAGTCTGTCGTGGTTATCCCGAAGGCAAGTGAGAAGAAGCATGTCGTTGAGAACGCCGCGGTAAGCGGCTGGAAGCTGAGCACAAGGGATTTTCAGGAGATTGACAAAGCGTTCCGATGAGCTCAGGGTATTAGTACGAAGCTTCAGATTTGCGGACGGGCGGGATCCCAGGCGATTTCTGAAGCAGATTTCTGCCAAAGACCTGTTTTGTGTCGCGGGAAATTTTTATTTTCAAAATTCTAGGAAGGGGTCATTCGCTGTCCGGAACGTTTCTGGGCGAGACTATCCGTTTCTCGCTTAGAACAAGCCAATTACCCGTTTTTCGACACGGCGCCATCTGTAGCTATGCAAGCGTGAACTCGGCATCATATGGAACTCCCCTCCCAGATCGTTGATCAGGGTTTGTTCTGAACGATTTTGTGTCCGTACTCTCGGCTGAACCCTCGATCCAGAAATCGACGGGGACTGAGTCTTAACCGCTCGGTGGCGTGAAACGAGTCTGAACCTATAGGTCCTTTGACCGCAGAATATCTTTCTGCGAGTTTTCCGTAGGATTTTCTCAGAACGAGTATCATCGCGAGATAGCATATGGTCGCGGCTAGGCCAAACCAGAAGAGACCCGCGTACGGGTTTGAGCTGTCTACCCGGTTGTCTTGGAGGGTGGAGATCCATTCCAGAATAGCCAGGAATTTTGCCCCGAGCCAATATCCGACGAAACCCGAGACTGCCACACCTGAGAACGCATACGCCCACTTCCATCCTGTCTTGACAATCGATGCTAGGGCTAGCATCGCGACTAGTACCGCGAGGATTCCTTGGAACACGAGAGAGTTGAGGAAGAGCGCGAGACCAATCCCAACTCCGCGGCCGTAGCTAGCTATCAGGACTGTTGTTGCCGAATCCACTGGCAGATATGATGCCACCGCAGCGGAGACCGCTAGATATTGGGACATGATGAGGAACGCGTTGGATAATGATGCGAGAACATAGATTCCTGAGTTCTCGCGAAGACTAGCAGATAGAAATTTTCCGGATGGCAATTTTCTCACCCCTAACAGTTAGGGGATGGGAGCGGCGTGGCATTTCATTTCAACAATCTTTCCTTGTTTCAAGTTCCCTGTTGAGGGTCTAACTCTTAAAGAGCGGTATCACGTCTCAAAATGGTGGGTTTTCCTGTTGGCAGTGGATGATGCACGGTTAAGAAGGGCGCGGATAATCGCAGAGGTGCGTTATGGTTTCCGGTGCACCTTGCTATCTACATAATCGTTAACCTTCGGTTGGTCGCGATCTGGTACTACACGGGCCACCGGATTTCCCTGGCCCTTGTTCCTAATCCTCTTCTGGGGCCTCGGGGTCTTGGGTCACTACTGGGGCGCGTACCACACCAGCGGAGGGGGCTGGATTGAGAGGGAGACCCAGAAGATTCTGCTAGAGGAAGAGGACAAGAAAACCTAGCGCTCTTGACTAGCGCAAGCAAAAAGTCTCGCAACGATGCGCTCCATTCTTGGTGATTCCTTATTCAGCCGGATTGCTAAACGCTGAACGAGTGCTAGTTGTTCAATAGTTGAGTTCATATCAGTAGACGAAACGTCTACTTCTCAGCAATGAGTGATTCTGACAAGTCCCTTCAAGATATGGAAGAAGGCGGGGACGGTATGACAAAGTACGGCAATATGATGCTAGAGTTCATCAAGAAGGAGATCTTTGAGGAGAGGAAGAACATCTCTGTTGAAGAGGTCGTGACCCTGGTTGCGGCTCTCACTGACCTGTCAGTAAGCCTTCTTTCCAAATTTCGTAAGGACCCCATTGATCCCTCGAGAGCTACCGAGATAGGGAGAGACGTGTTCAAGCATATGGTTGGCAAGATTGGCTTTGACGTGGGACAGCTCGGAAAGTCATCGCTCTACGCCTAGCGTCCCAGAACCAGGACTTTCATCTTGTGCTCCGCGTAGAGCATTTCCTGAAGCTCTCTCAGCCTCTCGTTGAGTCTCTTGGACTCCTCACGCTCGTCCTGACCTTTACCCTCAAAGCCGGAGGTGTCGTCGGGATCGACCTTGTTCAGGTGGACCTCTTCTCCCGGGTCTATCCTGTATCGGCCGACATGGAGATCGCCTGTCATCCTGAAATCGTAGTCTACCAGAGAGTTCTTAGGCGTTTTCGCATTGTTCTCTAACTATAGACTCAGTGATTTCCTTCTAACGTAGGACTCAAAACCTAGAGGCGCTGTATGATTAGTAGGGTCCGCGATGCCGAAGCTCAAGTTCAGCAAAGAGTACCTTCAACGAGTTACGAAACCTATACCCAAGAAAGATCCAGCCAAGAAAGGCGAGACAACAACCGAGGTTCAGTCCCAGCCGAGACACGCAACAGGATTCGTCCAGTTCTGCGGGACCTGTGGAAAGAATCAGATGTTCAAAGTGGATACGCTAGGTTGGAAGACCTGCACCGTCTGCCATAGCACAGCACCAGACAGAAGCCAGAGCCCGATATAATGAAGCAGCATCCAACTTGTTTAGCTCATCTGAACCTATCCACGTAGTCCAAGAACGACTTAGGGTCGAACAGGGATCTACGCCGAAGTTGGGCAGACTGTCTGTCTATGAGCTACGACTCGGTGAGTCGCTAACTGCTGTTGCCACTTGAGACAAGGCTGTGAGGATCGCTTGCGCCAGCTTGCGAGCGGATTCTGGACTGAGCTCCACCGCGACTCTGGCACTAGGACCCTCTTTCTCGTTAACAAAATCGATGTTCAGGGCATGATCCAGCTGGGCGTCAGTGGGATGATCATAGGAGACGTTGACCTGTTCGAGCTTGAACCAACCCTTGGGACCCTTGCCGCTACCCGATACTTCCGCAGTCTCAACTATTCCAGTGCACATCTTCTAGCTCCCCCTTCCAGATGTTTCAAGATACTTTTCGAAAAACGTGAACATCTTCTTCCAGCCGTCAACGGCCGCTTCCGGACGATAGGCGACACTGGGATAGTAGAAGAAGCCGTGCCCTGCGCCAGGGTACATGTGAAACTCGTAATTCTTCCCATACTTCTTCAGCTCCTCCTCCAACTGGTGAACGCTCTCGGGTGTCGGGTTCTTGTCCTCTTCTCCAAACAAGCCGAGTAGTGGACAGGACAGGTCCTTCGCATAGTCGATAGGTGCAACCGGCTGTGCGGGTGTCAGCTTCTCCTTTGGCTGTACGACATTTCCGCCCCAACAATTGACCGCTGCATCGAAGGACTTTGTCCTGCACGCGACAAGGAAGGCTTGACGACCACCCGAACAGGTCCCGAAGACTCCGACCTTCCTATTGCTGAGCGGCAAGGACTTGAGGAAGCGGGCAGAGGCGTCGATGTCTCCGACTACGCTCACATCAGGTACTCCTCCGGACCCTCGAACCTTTGCCGACATATCATCAGGGCTGCCATGGCCAAACCGGAAGTAGATGTTCGGACTGATCGCTAGGTAACCGTGGTGGGCGAACTTCCGCGTAAACTCGCGATACAGCTCGTCCCATCCTGGCATGTGATGAATCAACACTACCCCGGGAAAGGGTCCGGGACCCAGTGGTCGCGCATAGTAGGCGTTGATTATGTCTCCATTATGGCCCGGCAGCATAATGGTCTCGGCAAGCATTCCCTCATACATGTCAGTCGTATACGGATGCATGGCCCAACGCCTTACCGTTGACCCAATTTAAGGAGAACCAAGACGACAACGAGATTACGGTCTGTTAATTCCCTCGAATAGTCGGAGTTCTGTGTCGCGAGACTCATACGCATACCCAATTTTTCCAGAGCGTCGTTAGCTCAGCAGATCTTAGCACAGATCGCTCAACCAGTACGTATGACCGATCGCTAGTCTCTCGCAGACCTTTACATCGTCATGGACCCTCAGCCGTTTTTCAAGGCGTTTCCAAGGGGACAACCAGGTCGATGACCCCGGCTATCCGCAATCAAGGGGAGACAAGATCGAAACCAGCGACCCTCCTTCACGAAAATCCTCCCAAACGCGAGCCTTGTGTCGCGAGGAGCAACTACTTTTCACATTTCTCGATTGGTAACGGGTCTGGTAACCGTGAACGGTAACAATTGGGTCTGGTCCCAGAACGCATTAAGCGAACAGCGCTCATACCATAGCCCAACCTGGCAATAGAAAATCCGGTGACTGGATTGCGAATTCGAAACCGAAAGCCCAGACTGGAGCTTGGCCTACTCGTCCTAATCGTTGGTTTCGCGATGATCATAATCGCAGCTCTCAACAACGTGGGACAGTTACTGCAGAACCCACGGGCTCCCCCATGCTTTCCGCAGACCTGTCCCTATCTCGGATTCTTCACTCTTCTAGGCGTCGCAGGATTCTTCGTAGCCCTTTGGGGAGCAATTGAAACGATTGTTGCGTTTCTGATCCAGGGGGGCTCTCTCCAGTACACAGCCGGTCCCCTTCCATCACTTCGACCTGGTTCGGGTCCAGAAGACGAAAACCTACTCTCTATGGCGAGAGACCTTCAGAAGCAGTTCAAGCGTCCAAAATTCGGAACGATTCTAAGCCTCGCCTGGTCCGAGGCTCAGCCCTGGTACAGCGCACGCTTCAAACGTAGAGGAATCAGAAAACCGTTCATAATCCTACTGTCTGCGGATCTGCGAGGAAGACTAAGTGCCGAGGAATGGAGAACTATGCTAACCTACTATTTTCTCCAGCTCAAACCAGGATTGCGGCTCTTTCTGGAATTCCTCGGACTCTTCTTCGGCATACTACTACTCATTCCACTTGTAGGGCTGCTAGTCAGCGCGGAACTTGGCCTCCAAGCATCGACATTCTACGCGCAATTCCTAGCGCGCCCTATCCTCTTGCTTAATCTGATACTCATCTTCCCCAACGTAAAGCGAGGCTTTCTGCGAGCGGACAAATGGAGCGCTCGGTCAATAGGCCGAAAGCCTCTGCTAGACCTCTTCGAGAAGATAGACCGACTGAAACTACCAAGAATAGAGAAGGCAAAGAAAAGACACGGCTGGACCCTACGACTATGGCCCATGCCCAACATAACCGAAAGAATACAGAACCTCACAGATGCGTGACCATCAGCGGCATGGTTGAAACTGGGGTCGTGTCTGCAATAGTTTCTGCGACGATTCCCTCCCTCTCCCACGTTTGTACCTGGACATAATCATCGAAGGATAATGCAGAGCATTGACCACCCGGCCTACTGTCAGCCATGCCAGAAACCCACCCAGCACCAGATCCGATACCGATCAGACCCCGAATTCATCGGCAGAGTCCTAGTATGCGAGAACTGCGGACAAGGAAAACTCGAACCATTGGGACCAGGAACCGGCTGCACAGATTGTTGACAAGAAGCAATTGTGATTCCGCTATTCGGAAGGATATGCAAGCGACTTCGCATTCACTTTCACTCATCTTTCCATTTATATTGAGCATCGCGACACCGCGTCTCATGCCTGCCACTGATACTCTTTCGTTGAAGGAAATCCCAGGCATGGCACGAGATGAATCAGCAAACAAGACTCTCTTTGAGAATCAATCCAAGATTCCGACTCATCATCATCTCTACCTTGGGGATTCTCGCAGAATGGATGAACTCCAAAACGATTCTGTCCAGCTAATTGTCACGTCTCCACCCTACTGGGTGCTGAAGAAATACGATCTCAAGGAAGGACAGTTAGGTGTGATACAAGATTACCGTCAGTTTCTTGCAGAACTTTCGAAGGTCATCACAGAATGCTACAGAGTTCTGATCCCGGGCGGCCGCCTTGTCTCCGTTGTAGGAGATGTTTGCCTTCCGAGGAGAACGATGGGAAAACATGTGGTCTATCCTCTTCATTCGGATATTACTGTCCTAGCAAGAGATTCTGGTTTTGACAATCTGACTCCAATTCTATGGTACAAGATATCGAGCGCGAAGTATGAGGCCAACACATATTCGACCATCCTCGGCAAGCCCTACGAACCAAACGCCGTTGTAAAGAATGACGTTGAGTTCATCCTAATCCAGCGAAAACCGGGGCCTTACCGCAAGCCGACATCCGAACAGCGCAGGATCAGCTACATTCCGAGAAATTTCTACGAACAGTGGTTCAGACAGATTTGGACCTTGACCGGGACTTCGAGCAGAGATCACCCCGCGCCCTTTCCACTGGAATTGGCCCTTAGATTGATTCGAATGTACTCGTTCGTAGGCGACACTGTCCTGGATCCTTTCGCAGGAACTGGGACGACTATGCTCGCTTCAATGAAAAGCGGAAGGAATAGCGTTGGTTATGAAATCGACCAGAAGTTCGCGGAATTCGCTCAAAAGAGGCTGTTCGGCGAAAGCACGAAGCTCTTCGTGGGGCACAAAGTGTCATACAACCCAAGTAAATCCAGCGAGATTCGAGCGAACGCGTCATCTCTATAAGATGTAGCCACGGACTGCCGTCCGCACCCTAGTTGCCTGCGGACGAAGAATTCGTCAAATATCTCCAAAACGAGATGTACCATCCTCGGTCGTCTGCACACGGAGACAAGCTATGCAAGCTTGTCATTAACGATCTTCTTGACACATGTCCAAGCTTTCAAAAGGCTGCGCAAAATGGAAACATAGTCTATCAGCTCAACCATGTGATTGACCAAGGATCGCCGACCCAATGGAACTTGGATCTTGTGGTTGGACCTCCGGCCACTCAAACGCAGAGTCTATTGAATGGCGAACTAATCGCGTCAGGAGAACCGCGGGAAATCTGGTTAGCTGTAGATGCAAAGACGGTGATGACTGAGCATGGCAAAACTCGCCGGAATAGACAACGAGACCTAAACTCTCTTCATGACATTCTCCACCGAAAGGACCCGAAGACGATAGTTGGAGGACTGGTTGTCGTGAACATTGCGGAACGTTTCAAGTCTCCTCTTCGCCCCGAAGTTACTGACCATCATAACGTCAAGGCGCTGGTTCGAAAGACAATCGAACTGTTCAAAGGTCTACCCCGATCCAAAGAAGGCAAGGCCGGCCTCGACGCGCTAGGGGTAATCGTTGTTTCTCACTCTAACCTAAAGGGAGAGAAGAGCGAACTCGTTAGGGGCGATCCAGCTCCCGAATTGGGAGATTCTGTACATTACGATACGTTCCTTCGTGATATCTGCACAGCGTTCAGCCACAGAATCTCTATCTGATGGGAACTGTCCGGGAAGCCCAAACTCGTTTCGTCAGTTAAGTTCCTTGCAATGTTGTTCTACAAATTCTGGTTCTTCCATCTAACATAGAGGTCCTTAGTTTCTTCTCTGGATATGTAGTCTGGAGATTCACGAATCAACCTCGCGGTATCTCCAATTATTTCGTACACTGGTTTCCCAAATGAAAGCGCATGCCCAATTTCCTTCCCGACGCCTGCGGTAACCTTACCTAGTAAACGAGAGAATACCAGGGCATCGCAGGACCCAACTAGCTCAAGGCAGTAGTTCATACCCTTCACTGCCTTCTCCGAGTTGTCCTCGTAATCACCAGGATCTACTATTTCATGCGCAGGGAAAGATTTCCCGATAATCGCGAGCTCTTGCTCCTCTACAGGAGTGTAGTAGGTGCACATTGCGTGTGAATAGTAAATTCGCACCGCAGGTCTCCTCTGGCTACGAAAAACTTGACCCTTGACTTGAGTCCCACAGACTGGAGGGGCAAGTGTTGTTGAATTCACAGGCTTTGCACTTCCAAGGGTTCTTGGTGGGTAGCGGTTCTCTATTCGACAGCCAGTAGTCTTTCGCCCACTCCACTTGTTGGAGGATTGCCTCCTTGTTAAAGGAAACAAGATGAACACGTGCTTTCCCCCTGTAAAGTTCTTCGATCAGCTTTGGCTTTTTCGAAGGCAAGGCAAGCATCGCGATAGAAAGAAATTCTTTGCGTTGTTCGTCAGTTACGGGTTCATTTCTACGCCATCGCACGATTGCAAGGTTGAGCTCACGGCAATCAAATCCCATGCCTTCTAGAATTAGCCCGTAAATACCAGCTTGGAATTCCTGGTCTTGATAGAGAATACCTGGATCACCAACGGTAGTTTTTAGCTCCACAACGAACAATGGTCTACCTTTCACGAATATTACGGCGTCCGGTCTGCCGGCCAGAACGACACCATTTACCAACGATGCGAGTGGGAAAGAAGCTGTATAGACTGGTTTCTCGTCGATGTTGTTCACGACTTTCTCGACAGTTGTTTTCTGCATTGCGAGGATTTCCTCATGGAGGACATCTCCCTCAGTCTTGGCTTCTGTTCGGATATCCCCCTTGACGAATGAGTTGTCAACTTTGAGTTCACAATAATATTGGCCTGCCATTGCCGAGGCGGGTATGAAGGGCAGACCATGCCTCAATGGAATTGGGCTCCGAGGTAGATTACGCGATGCATCGAGCAGAGTTTCTCGCCAATTCTTGCTCACGCTTTCTGACCTCGCCTCTTTCTAGCTAGACTGTCGCAGGTACCTCTACGATGGATCCTTGTGACTCGATGAAGCTAGCCATTCTCCGTGAACGGCTACTAAACAGGCCGACGCCATCAATGAATCCGATTCCGTCTGCGAAGGTTGCCCAATCTCCCACTAAAATCAATTTCATCCTGCATCTTGACGTGGCCACGTTCAGCACTTCTCTTACACCAGTCATTCCCAAATATCGTCTCTTGTTCGAACGAACAGTTTGAAAGATTACTACGTCAGCCTCAAGGCCCAAGCTTCTAGTTACGGTTGTGACGTTCTCTCCAGCGAGACCGTCGGCTGAAAGCGCCTGTTGATTCTCAATTACCTGCCCCTTTTGAGGAGCAAGAACGAGGAGCCTGTTAGGATCTGTCGTATCGAGGCCAGATTGCCGGAGAGTCTTCACAATCTCTCGCGTCACTTTCACTTGCAGGCCGTTACTGTAGGCTAAACCAAACTCCTCTCCCCCCCTGACGTCTGCAAAGGTAAGAGGTTCTGTAGGTTCGATTATCTGTCGGAAAATCCCCAGGGGAAGACGACGGAGTTCTAGGCGACGATTGCGCACTTCGGGCGGAGAGTCGAGTTTCCCTTCGTAGAACACCGCCGAGGTCATGTCCACGTTTGGCTCGGGCAGCCGGTAAGACATCCGAAGCATCGAAACTGCTCTAGGACGACTCTTGCGTAGTCTTGAGAGGATTCCGGACTCCATCCCGTTTGGACTTATTGGTCTGGCTTGCATATCGTCGCCTACGATGGTTATAGGGACGGGTTCGGATCTGCCAGCGACAGCGTGTTCCATGACCACGAAGCCCTGTTCGGGCCGAGCCTGGGCTGTTTCATCCAGGATAATTCTCTCCGCTGAGACGACAGCTGGACCTGCTTTCCAACTAGAGTGAAGAGTTGTGAATACTATGCTTGCTTTGCGGATTCGCTTTGGGTCGTTCGTGTGAATAGTCAAGATGTCCTCTGAAACAGCAGGGGTGTACCCGATTCGACAGGCTAGTTCCTTGAAAGTGTCATCAGTGCCTCCGGCCTGAAAGTGTAGGAATCGAGTATAACGTGCCACAGTGTCGATGGTCTTGTTCCCGAAGGCTCCGACGACTACGGGTCTTTGGCCTTTGTCGATGGCTCCTAGTGTCTCGTAGGCCATCCCGAGAGACTTGCCCGTACCGGGAGGCCCCTGTACGCCTCCAACCTCTGTGCTAGAAAGACGATCGAGAAGGATCCTACGTTGAAACTCGTCCAGTTGGAATGGGGCGCTCAGCCAGAAACCCCCAAAAAGATTCGGGCGATTTCTTTTACAACTGGTGATGCCCGCCGCTGAATAAAGTCTAGAGACGAAAGCTCCCGCTTGGTGAGATCAACCTCCGTCCTCATAGCTAATAGTGGAGAATTAGCGGCGAGACGCGTAACTTCTGATAGAGGGTGACTAGTAATCTTAACTTCAAGTCCATTAACGACGGGGGCCTGAATGGATCCTCTGAAGTTCATGCAAGCGAGGATCGGTCTATCGGGTTCAAGAACTACCAGTTGAACCGGATCCCCTTTTAGAAAGGTCCGGGTGCCTTGGCTTCGACTCAATATGATGCACCCGGTGCCTTTGTCGACCGCACCGATGTGGTAACCTGACTCGGCAACACGCAATCTCTCAAGCTCTTCAACCGGCTTCTCTGAGACCATGAAATCCCATCTGTGCGAAATCTGCCGGAAATCCAGGACCCTATACCTTCGTTGCCAGAGCAATCTTCGTAGCTCGTCCTCATCTGATGGCAGTTTTCCTTCTCGATGCATTCTTTCCAGACCCTTGTAGAAATTGCACTCATCGGGACGCTGGCAGACCCAGCAGGCTTTGGGAACTCTCAGAACCTGAACAGTTTCCGTGGATGAAGAGTTCAACGCAGCAAGGACGTAAGCTCTAGCCTCTCGCACAATTTCCTGAACTCTTTCGGTTGGTCGAGGGTAGCGGCGTCCACCTGGGTACAAGATCACTAGCTGATTATGAGTAAAGTCGGATTCCGGGCGTCTATTCCGGTAGTTTGCAAGCATTCCGTTGGCCACGATCTGGAAATGCTCATACCCATGACTTCGGGGGGCTTCGTGATCATAGGTCTTGTAGTCGATTGTTGCATACTCATTATCCCACTCAGCTAGGGCGTCGATTCGACCCTGATGATGAGACTCAGGATTCGTGATTTGAATCTCTGTGAGGAATCTGTCAGGCGGACCTCGATCGGACATAAGTTCGGCGAGGCCTTCAAGCATGGCTCCCAGTCGCGTTTCTGCCAGTGCAACGAACTCGTCTATTGTATGAGCGCCTTCAACGAATTTCTCTCTCCACCCCGAGAGTATCTCCTCTTTCGCCGGTTCTATGGCGAGCTGAAGGGGTTTCAGATGTGAGCCGTTGCTTGTCTTCTTCCAGGTTTCATGGATCGCACCTCCGCTCTTGCTTAGGACGTCATGTACCGCCCAGCCGACTAGTCCTCCGAATGATCCGGAAGTGGGAACACCGAAAATTTTCGGAAGTCGGTACTTCCAACCGCACGTTGCGGCCGTAGAAATGTCTGAACTCATGGCAATATGAGTGGTAGGAGTCATCTGGTTACTGCTCAGTCTACTCACCTACGGGTTCTCCTCCATACTTTGCAGCGAAGACCTTTCCTCCATACTCGTTGCAAAGGGATTGAATAAGCGAAAGCGCTCGGTCCGGGATTATGATCACAGACTTTTGGAGGCGTCGACCACTTACTACTGTTAGAAGATGCTCGAGACGATAGTAGAACATCCTGTTTGGCTTTTCCGGGAACTTGTAGGAAACAAGCAAGAATTGTTTGTCTACGGACTCATGTTCCCCATATTCCTGGACGTACTCTGCTAACCACGAACCGGAAGGTTTTGCGGGCAATTGGAACGCGCGCCTTTCACTAGACCGGGACCAAGGAAAGATATAAGGATTGCACTATCTTTGCACCAAAGTGCCGTTGTAGTGCTTAGTTGGTGAAGAGACCCTCAGTAGTCCATGCAGTGAGAAGGTGCTTTTCCGAGAAAGTTCAGGATTTCCTTGTACATCTGGTCCCTCTTGATGTCCGAGTAGCTTTCGTAGTGCAGCTCTAGGATCCTGTATCCTCTCTTCCGCAAGAGTGTTCGAAGTTCTTCGTCTTTCATCATCTGGTTGGTTTTGAGGTGGACCCGGCCGTCAACGAATACGATCACTGGTCGAGGTTCGACTGGGAAGAAAAAGTCGGCTGTTGTTATCGGTATCTCGACCTGCGTCAGATAACGTATTCCATCATGTTCTAGGTTTATTGCTAGTTCTTGTTCCATTCGTGAGGGGTTGGCGTGTAGGCGTTCGCGCCAGTCGCTCCGCTGACCCGACATCTTTGGCATTGAGCCAGCGTTCAGTTATCACCTAGACACGAGAACGAAACTGCTGGAAGTGTGGGACAGCAGGCTCAACATCTGACGACCTAGGAGATTAGCATGATCACGAGAAAGACTCCAATTCTAAGGCAATTCCAAGGCACTTTTGTGAGAACGATCAGACTTCAACGCAACTAGCATAGGGCGAGCCTCGTCACTTCGGTGTGGGGAGTATCAATTGTATTTTTTCAGCACTTGACGCATGAGCAGGGTTCGAGAGCCAAGCTCCGTAATCCGAACCCGAGTGACGGCTGATTCGTGCTCATTGTCTGAATCGTCAAGGCTGAACTTGATGGGTCCCTTGTACGAATGGTTTGGGATGAACTCGAAGAATAATCTCGGGAAGAAACCGAATTGCCCCACAAGAGGAGATATCATAACGTTCTGCGAGAAAATAATGAGACCAAGTAGGTTGCGTCTTAGTGTACGAGACAATCGTTCTCTTGACGCACTTCTCAATGCGTCAATATGTTTCGGAACCTGGTTGTAAGCGCAAATGGCAACGATTCCTGCTCGTTCGCTACCTAATTGGCGCCTGGTCTTTCTCATTGCTTTGTTCAGGATTCTCGACGCTTCTTCTTTCGTAATGGGCCCTGGTTCCCCTGCAAGAACTTCTGGCATGTAGCATTCAATTCGAACCCAGGAGCGGTTCCCACCTTTTGTTTGGACCTCAAGATCGGGCGAGGCTTCCTCACGATTAGGCACTAGCCTGACTCGGAAGCCGCCCCAATCGAAGTGGTCGGCCATCATCAACACGGCGATAGAGTGAGAGAAGCTTGTGGCATCATTGAGACAAGGTTCGATAATGGACCACATTGGTCCCGCTTTTGCTTCTTCGATCAAACGAAGAACATGCCACAACTCGACCAGAAGCCACGGCTGTTCAATTGCCTTCGGTAGGGAGTCGATCGAGCGCTCTGCAGCTTCGAGGAGGACGAGAAGTCTATGACGGCCCGACCATTTCTTACCATGGGCTTTTGCGCGGCTATCTGATGCGGCCGTCTTTTCGATTAATGATCCAAGAAGTTGGCGAGCCTTCGTAATCATTTCCTGTATGATAGCCTTAGGATCGGACGAACCCTTGCTAGTCTGAATCAGCGACGACAACGATACAATTCCATGAAAACCCGAGACGCGGTTTCTTAGGGTTTCTCAATCCGGTGAGTGTAGGTTGGATATTGACCCACTCATGAGATACCCCCTGAGAGCACCAAGAACTCGGCAAAAGCGGCCGCGCTAGTAACCAAGAAAGCTACTAACTCGAACCAAAACAGATGTTGAAAGAGTGCGTTGAGTTTCGTAAAGTCGTAACCCGAAACCCATTGTCCCTGCATGGCCGATTTCAAAATGGCGGGAACTCTCTTCCGCATCCTATTACTGAGAAAGCTCATCCCCCCGAACAAGAGAGCTAGTGTTATCCAGAACCCAAGCAGAATGACTGATGCCATGGCTCAGAGCTCCTTCGGTTTCTCCACGTAGACGTCATGAAAAGCGGTTTCTGTTGTTGGAGCTACGGTGCCACCGAGGCCGGGATACGTTCGTATGCTCGTTCTGAACTGCTTGTTCAGTCCTTCCACAAAATCGGCATAATCATCCAGTAAGCGAACGTAGGTCAGTCTAATCGTGTTGTATTCCTCTTTGAAGTGTTTCTGTACCGAGTTAGGGTTCTGTTCAGAAATAGAGCGTGCCTGATTGACAAAGTGGTTAACGTTATCACCATAGAGCCGCATGAGCATCGTGAAGGAATCAACTGCCCATACAAACGTCTGACGATTAACCTGTATCCGGTCGAACAATCCAAGAAGCTGAGAGCATAGAGTGTCTACATAATAGACCCACGGGTTCAGATCGGGAAGGGCATTGGATTGGCTCCGCATGTTCTGGAGAGGATACATGAGGGAATCCGACCGCTGGACTTGACAGTTCCTCTTCAATCCATTAAGGTAGGATTGGAATGATGTCAAGTTCTCACGAGAGACTCTGTCTTCCTTCCCGGACAAGTTTCTCGCCGACAAGTATCGAGCAATTGGTGGAAACCATACCCAGACTGCAAAGAGAAATGCGGTTACCACGATAAAGATGACCGAGACGTATTGGATTTCGAGTGGAAGGTTTTGCCGTGCGCTGAAAAATTGAAGTATGAATCCGAAAAGAAGTATTGCTGTGCCGATACCAACAGGTATGGAACGTCCTTCGTCTTTGGGTTTGGCAGGTTCGGACAAATTCACTCATTTGCTCTGGGTCAGTTCAGGCTGAGAAAACGTATGAACGAGTTCATCGTCCTTCTTGAAAGTTTTGAATTCGACTACCCGTACTGGCCGCTTGCTAGAAAGGAATTCAACGATTTCCTGCAGTTCGGGAGTCACTCGATCAATCACTATCAGCACCCCGCAGTTTCCGTGGAGAAGTGAATCCACGAACTTGTAAGACTCTGGAACTCCAGGAAACTCGTTTTCGATGTAAGCTGGCATGAAGAAACTGCCATACCATTCTTTGTCGTCTCTCTGCGCAATGCTCCGGTGAACGCTTTCAATCAAGACTCGGAGTGTCTTCTCGTCTTCTAACGCTCTCAGAAAACCCACAATCTGGGTTTGAACGTGCCTCTCTAAGTCATGACTGCTTAGTTCGACTTCGACTATCCAGAAGCTTGGCTTCGAGCGGTCGTTAAGATTGATAAGGAGTCCGTCCGTGACCTTCTTGATTCTTGACCCGACCAATTTCTTGATGGGAAGATACTGGGTTCCCTGTCCGAGAACTTTCTTGTAGTTTTGAATGAACGCCTTTTCCAGTTCATCTTCTTCTTTGGGTGCATACGGTTCGAGAAGGGCAGTACCAAGAATAACTCCCTCGGATGGGACGGACACGACCCCCTCAAATGGAGGGGAGATGTGAAAAGTCTGGACACCGCTGAATTTCATCGGCGTGTTCAGAATCGCTCTTTTCAGCTTGCTACCGAGACTGTAGGTACCATCCGTGTTTCTTCGAAACTTGTCAGCGTCTATTCCGTGATAGAGGTCTCCTCTGATTGACTGATCGGAGACTTCTGGTCTCACTCGCTTGACGACCGGATAGATTTGTGGAAGTTTAGCTCTACCCCCTGCCATCATGATGGCTGTGACAATGAGTTCTGAGATAGTCGTCGGGGCGAGCTTCTCGTCTGTCCGGGTCTCTTCTATCTCATATCGGACGTTGCCGCCTGGGGAAAGCTGTAGGCTTCGAGTCTTTACGAATTCTTCTGCTTCCCATTTTTCCGCGAAAATCGTCATTGCTTCTTTCGTGGAACTCTCGCCCTGAGTGACTTTGACGACCCTGAAGCCCAAGCTCTTTTCTAAGGCTGAGAGTTCATAGTTCCCGCCACTTTAACTATGCTAGAGGCTTCCGGTTCAGAACTGTTTGGTTGGGCCTACAGGAGCCGAGGTATGCGGCTTCTTTCTCCGAAATCTCTCTCGGAGCCTGTAGTATCCGAGTTTGATCTTGAGATTCGTACGCCTCGGAATTCTCGCAAGTCCATGCTTGACCTTTGTTGACGTGTGTTTCTTGATGGGACGACCTGAAATGGCGTGTCTGAAGTATTCGGTGGACCCTTTTCTGAGACGATCTCTATAAACTCGGAAGTCCTCTCTGAGTTGTTCGGATGGGTCTAAGTCATCATAGAAGTATTGATACTCGTCTTCGTCCATCTGCGCTTGTGCTTCAGTGAGATCGGTGTCATCAGGAAAGTCCTTTGCATACTCGTCCCAAAACTCGCTTAGCCTTCTTGTGGCCCAGTCTCTGGATTTGTCGGGCAGGTAGGCAGAATCTATGCTGTTAAGATACTCCGAAATCTTACCTGCGTATATCCACGGGTCTTCCTGGGAATTGAACAGACTGTTCAGAGTCTGGATAGAGATCTTGGAATCCGCACTCTGAAGCTGGATGATAGCGATCCTTTCAGCAGACCGCTTTGAAGAGAGAGCCAATATCAGAGTGGCAAGAATACCAGCAATACCCGCGATACCTGTGATAATCCCAGCCAGAATTGTGTCTGAGACCAAGTCTCGTTACCAACACCACCAGGCTCGTATCCATCCGGCTTATACGTCCGAGTATTCCATTACACTACCAGAGTAATTATGCTACGGACAAGTTCTCTTGGCTGAAGAGCGGCCAAGTCCCCACCGGTTTCTTGGGACAATACTTTCTTGGTTAGCCTATGGGAGTCTCGCTCGCTCCGGTGGTGTAGCCCGTTTTAGCATGGTGGTCCTCTGAGAAGCAAAGGACACTACCTCCTCCTGGCAGAGAGAAATCCAGGACAAAACGATCAGGATAGTTCTTGCAGCGATATGGGTTCTATCTTTCTATAGACTTGGTGGGGTTCCAGATGTTTATCAGCGACAGTTAAGAGATCCTGAGCAACCGATATTCCGAACAGTCTCTCGTTCTCTTCCAAATACGGCAGAATCAGGTCCCAATCTGTTCGAGTGAACTCTGCCAATCGTCCACCGTTGAGTTGGTCTATCGAGACTTTCCTGTAGGGGTCGCGGATGAATAAGGCCCCGCCAGACGCTAACGAGAACAAGTTGCCTCCCGGATAGGGATATTCCTGCTCTACGAACCTCCCGTCAAAGGAAGGCTTCAAGCCGTTGACGACCACGAACCCACCTCCATTGTACGGATCACCTGCCATGAAGGATTCTGCCAGATAGTCTAGACACGTCCCGTTGATCACAACTCTCGGCCTACCCACCGCGTTGATGAGTGGTCGTCCCGCCGCGTTACCCAGCACGTACACGTCGCCTCCCTTCGCCGCGTACATGAAGGCCTGACCCACATCGCCATGAACCACGAGCTTACCATACTTGAGAATTTGAGCGGCTTGATCTTGAGCGGCACCATGGACCGTTATTTCACAGCCGTCAATGCCCGACGCGACATAATCACCTACATCGCCGTAACAGTCAATCTTCAATCCGTTCGTTCGCGGACCCAGCCCGCTTCCGATGAACCTATGGCCTCGCAAGTTGTACAGCAAGATGTTCTTCCAGCCCTGGTCGTGCGCGTCGACTACAAACCTGGCAGCGCTCTCGTCTCCCTCGACCGGAAATTCCAGAGCATCAACCACCAGTACCTGCGAGTCCAGTCCCGGATGCGCAAGTCTCAGCCTGTTCTTCCAGTCCAGCCGAGTGTAGAGGTCATAGTTTGACAACGGGACAGACGAGAAGATCTCATTCAAAGTCTCGTGATGCAACTGCAATAGTGAGCTGCGCTTCTTGTAGCCTGTATCATAGATTCTGTCGAATAGTAGTGAGAGGGTTTGTATTGCGAACCTTCTCGACTCTTGACCCTTCAGCGCGAGTTTCTTCAACTCCTCAAGAATCTCACCGGCATACTGGAAGCCAGCGTCCCTCAACGCGGGGCGAACGTACTCGTAGAATCCTAGCGGGTCCTGAGCCTTTGGACCCTTCTTTGGTAGTTGTAGTGCAACGCTGACGTTTAGAGCGAGGTCCGTTCGGGGTCCGCGTAGCCATTCCTGTTCTGGAATAGCAATTTCCCTTTCAAATTTGTCAGCACATTCCAGCTCCTTTCCCTCCTCTCCATCTTTTACACTGAAGAGGAAGGCTCCCCCATCTGTGTGACTCCCTCCACGAGCGTTCCAGTAGGAGTCAGCAAACCGGCTTGGAATCCTACCATCCTCTTGTAATCGTCCCAGTACAGCATTGATCGCTTGTCTCTCAGACGCGATGATTCCAATCTTGATCGGACCCTCTTGCAATGCGAAGACTTGCGGTCGAAGCATCGACGTGTCGGTAATCCCGAGCAACTGCCAGGCATTCTTCTCTACATCATTTCTAGCGACGATGAAGAACCATGGACCATCCGGGGACCCGTGGATGTGAGAAGTCTGAATCAATCGATAGATCTTTTTCTTCTCCTCCGGAAGCATCTCGAAGTCCC
>WNFX01005881.1_pt1 | contig 17966 bp, 15 predicted proteins | sample 5400111 | NCBI WGS metagenome assembly WNFX01 (sample SAMN13153363, study PRJNA577476) | soil metagenome | isolation source: 40 cm soil or saprolite under grassland replicate 1 | place: USA:California | collected 2016-06-15 | reverse complement strand
CGCTTCCGTAGCACCTCCTCACGTTCATCGTTGATTCGGATTTCGACATTTCATGAATTGGTGTCCCATCCGTGGCTGCCAAGCCGAAACTGTGTGAAGGATGGTCCGCTCGCGATGATTTTGGCGCTGGGTAATCCGTGGTTTCTTTTTCTAGCGGCTCAGCGTAAAGAATGCGCGTGAAGGAAGCGCCGAAGAAATTTCATTTCCTCGGAATTTGCGGGAGCGCCATGGCATCGGTGGCGGCGGTACTGCAAGAGCGCGGCTTTAGAGTCACTGGTTCGGACGAAAACGTTTATCCGCCGATGTCAAACTTTCTTGAGGGGAAGGGCATCGCGCTGAAGAAAGGCTATCGCGCGGAGAACATCCCGTTGGACGCGGATATAGTGGTGATCGGCAACGCCATGAAGCGCGGCAACCCGGAAGTGGAAGCCGTCCTGAACAGAAAACTGTTTTACCTTTCGTTGCCAGAAGTGCTGAAGAACTATTTTTTGCGGGGCCGTCATAATCTCGTCGTTACCGGGACGCACGGTAAAACAACTACCACGGCGTTGCTTGCCTGGATCATGGAGAAAGCCGGACGCAAGCCCGGTTATCTCATTGCCGGGCTGCCGAAAAATTTCGGCCAGGGGGCGCGTCTGAACGATTCGAAATATTTCGTGATCGAAGGCGACGAGTACGACACTGCGTTTTTCGACAAGCGCTCCAAATTCATTCATTATCTGCCGGAGCTGGTGATCGTAAATAATATCGAGTTCGATCACGCGGACATCTTTAAGAATCTCGACGAAATCAAGCTCAGCTTCCGGCGCTTACTCAATATCGTTCCTCAGAATGGAATGGTGCTCCTGAATGGCGACGATCCCAATTGCGTCGAGGTCGCAAAAGATTGCCTGGCGCAGATGATCGAGGTTGGCTTCTCGAAGAATTGCGCCCAGCGAATCCGGGACGTCGCTTACTCGGCTGAAGGTTCCAGGTTCAAACTTGGCGAAGACACTTTTGAAATCCCGCTCGTTGGCGAATTCAATGTCCACAATGCAGCGATGGCTGCCATGGCGGCGCGGTTTTATGATGTGCCAAAGACGAAAATCGACAGTGCATTCAAGAGTTTTGCTGGGGTTGCGCGGCGGCTGGAGCTTCGTGGCGAAGCGCACGGCGTGAAGGTGATTGACGATTTCGGCCACCATCCCACGGCAATCGCGCAGACGTTACAGGCGCTGCGTCAGCGCTATCGCGGGCACCGGCTGTGGGCTGTCTTCGAACCGCGCTCGAATACGACCCGGCGCGCGATCTTTCAACAACAACTTCCTGAAGCGCTGAAATTGGCCGATGGAGTTTTCATCTCGCAGGTGGCAAGGCTGGAACAGATCCCCGAAGCTGAGCGATTAAAACCAGAGCGGGTTGTGGCTGCGATTGCCAAGGCTGGTCGACCTGCGTTTTACGAACACAACGCCGATACCATTGTGGATCGAATCGTTCCAATGCTGCGGCCAAAAGATGTGGTCGTGGTTTTCAGTAATGGCGGGTTCGACAACATTCATGAGAAGTTGCTCGCGCAGTTGCGTGCGTGATTCGTTTAACGATCTAACGAGGCAGCGGCGCCGCGCTCGTATGGTCGTGCACAATACGCCAGCCTTCTGGCAGGCGTTTGAAGATGAGGGTGAAGCGTCCGTGCGGGGAATCTTTTGCACGCTTCAACCCCCAGCGGCCGAGCACCACAGCTGCGTCAGGTGAAAGCAGCGTGATCTCGAGATCGGAAAAGGTGAGCGTGCCCATCTTCGCGCGATCGGAATATTTTTTCCTGTAACGCTCGCGCACGGTTTCCCAGCCGCGCCTAATTGTATCCTCCGAGGCGAAGACAGTCGATGCTGATCGTGCGTAGCCATTCATGAATCCATCGATATCGCCCCGGTTCCATGCGTCCCGTTGCGCGCTGAGGACGGACCGGATCTGGGCAATTGCGTTTTGGGTCTGCGTCGGCGCCGCGGACACAGTCGCCGCCGTCGAGATACAAAAAATCATTGCGAGAGCGCGCCTGCGCCCAAGACTTGAACGGCGAATCGCTTGCAGCATTGGTAATCCTTGATAAGCTACCAGCCCTGCCTCATCCAGCGCCAGCACTAAAGGATGGTCTCAACCGAGGGAAATACGTTGACGGGTTTCATAAATCTATTACGGTCGCCCATCCACCCAGATAGGACTGTGCACCGGCTTTTCTGCATCGCGATGCTCGTGCTTGCCAGCGCGACGTCAGCTCCAGCTCAGGGAGCATCGCAGCGTCCCCAACAAGTGCGACCTGTCAAAGTAGCCGATCCGCCACCGACAGAGACGCCTGCTTCCAAGGTAGCGAATCCGCCACCGGCAGATGCGCCTGCTGTTCCGAACACGCCGGCGACGGTTCGGCTCCAGTTTCCAAACAGCGATGTGGTCGATGTCCTGCATCTTTACGAGCAGCTCACCGGCAAGAAATTGGTGATGGATAATTTTGTGCAGGGCAAGGTGAACATTTTCATCGCGAAAGACGTTTCGCGCGATGAGGCAATCAAGATCATCGAGATGAGCATGGCGCTCAATGGGATTTCGCTTGTTCCGGCTGGCCGCGACTTAACCGACGTTGTGGGAGCTGGCCAGAATCCTCGGAAGGCCCCGGTACCGATTATTTCCGACCTGGCGGACATTCCGGCGGGCAACCCTGTGGTCAGCTTCTTGTTCAAGTTGCAGTATGCGGACCCGCAGGAGCTTCAACAGGTGTTGATGGCATATTTCCAGGGGAGCTCAGGCACGATCAATATTCTGGCCCTGCCGAAATCGTCCAGCCTTCTGGTGACGCAGAACGCCGACATTATTCGGCAGCTTGCCGGTGTGATTGACCAAGTGGACGTGGCGCCGGCGGAAGTGGTGAGCGAATTCATCAAGCTCGAGCGCGCCGATGCCACGAAAGTAGTCGATATGCTCAAGGAAATTTTTGAAAAGAGCACTGAGACGACGCCGGGCCAGCCGGGTGTTCGCGCGGTGAAGATGCCCGGAGCGGTGCCGCAGCCGATGCCGGTCGAGGCGGGCGGCGGCATCCTGTCCGAGGAAGCCGTCATCGTGGGTAAGATCAAAATTACTCCCGATGTGCGCACCAACCGCATTCACATCGTGACGCGCCCGATCAACATGCCTTTCATCCGCCAACTGATCCACGAATTTGATGCCAACGTTGAGTTTGCAAAACCAATTACCCGCTATTTGCAATACGTTTCCGCGGGCGATGTTCTGCCGGTGCTGGTGGAGGCTTTAACCGAACCCGGCACAGAGGGAGGGGGAGCCGGCGCTGGCGCGGTGCCCGGTGGTGGCGCCCCGGGTCAAAGCCCGCAACCGCGACAACAACAGCGAGGCACAAGTTCCTACGGGGGCGCTGGCGCGCTGGGCGGCCTGGGCGGAACCTCGGGAACCGCCACTGGGGGCGGCAGCACGCTGAATATTTCTGAAGAACTTTCCACGCAACCGGTGGACACGACGCCTAAAGCAGTCATAATCGGAAACGCCAAGCTCATAGCAGATCAGCGTGCGAATTCAATTATCGTTCTCGGCAGTCGCGATATTGTTGTGAAGGTGAACAAAATCTTGGATGAAATGGACGTAAAGGCGCCGCAAGTGGCGCTGAGCACCGTCATTGGCCAGTTGGAACTCAGCAACAACGAAGAATTCGGTGTCGATTGGTTCGCAAAGTATAATAAGAGGTTCGTGGGCATCTCGCGCAACAACACGATATTTGGCAGCAACAATCCGGCAATTCCGCTGCCGAGTGTCGCTCCTTCAATTTCACCTGGAATCGTCAACACCGGAACGGGAAACATCATCGATCCTTCGAATCTGATCAATTTCAGTCAGATTATTCAGAACGTAGCCAGTGGCACCAACATATATGTCGCGGCTGGCAACGCCTTCGCCGCGATTGTGCATCTGCTCGAGTCCACCGGTCGGTTCAGAGTTATGTCGCGGCCGACCGTGTTCACGAGTCGATATCTTGCAGAAGATCGACAACATTGTGCAGGGCGGCAACGTCCTGATCAGTGGCAATGAGGTCCCGACCATCGCAACACGTTATGTCCGCACGAATGTTTCCGCGGCGAACGGATCGACCATCATTCTGGGCGGGCTGGTTGAAGAAACTAAGCAGAAAAACTATCAGGGCTTTCCCTACCTCTCGCGCATTCCCCTTGTCGGCTCGCTTTTCCGTGCCACGTCAAGCGGCAAAACGCGCACGGAGCTGATTGTTCTCATGTGTCCGCAGGTGACCCTGACGAAGTTGGACGCTTATCGGCTGCGCCAGAAATGGGAGGACACCACACATTTTGGCCCCGAGTTGGATCAGAACGAGTGTCCAGATTGCCCCAAGGTGGAAAGTGGCAAACAGATAAATTTGCCGCCGCCTGATATTCCCGCCGCGAAAGATATGAACTAACTCGCTTCTATCTTTATGAAACCAATAGCTCTCGCATTAATTCTCAGCCTCGGCGCGACCGTCGCGCAAGCTGACGAGTTCGACGTTTTGTCTCACGATGTTTTTCGTCCGACCGACTCATTGGCTCAACGAGACGAATATGGGCTTGTCCATCAGGGGCCCCATGTGAATGCCACAGATTTCGCGCCGAGATATCACTGGCGATGGTGCTACTACTTTAAGGCCTCCGAACAATCGTCACCGGGATGCTCAACGATCCGGTGCGGCGCGCGCTTCATATGCCGTGAGTTTTTCTGAATGAACGCAGCTCCCAGCCAATCCCTGATTAATTTGCTGCTGGAAAGCGGCGTGCCTTCGAACGAAGAAGCGGTCCAGCTGGCCACAAACCTGAACGGCGGTTCATGGGTGGGCCAGGTGCTCGATTCCGGCAAGGTGGACGAACAACGATTCCTCAGCGCAATTGGGAATTTCTTCCGGGTGCCGGTTGTCTCCATCGACGCGAAAAAGATTGATCGCGACACATTATCGACCCTACCGAGTCGTTTTGTTTTTCAACATCACATTCTGCCCATTGAGGTGAAGGAGAATTCGGTCGTGTTGGCTACTTACGATCTTTTCAATTCCATTGGCCGCCAGCTCGCAGCGCAGCTTTTGAAAAGGCCGGCCGAATGGGTGCTGGTGCCGCGCGCGCAGCTTTTGCGTGCGATGAAAACCCTCTACGGCATCGGCGCAGAAACTTTCGACGAAATCCTGAAGACGAACCGCGCCTTCGAGGTGTTGCAGGACTCCGAAACCGCCATCGAGCTCAACGCCGACGATCCCGAGGCGTCTGTGGTGAAATTCGTAAACCAGATCATTCGCGAGGCGATTTTGGAGCGCGCGACCGACATTCACGTCGAGCCGCTGGAAAACGATTTGCGAATTCGGTATCGAATCGACGGAATTTTGCACGAGGTCGCTGTGCCGCCGCAGTTGCGCGTCTTGCAATCGGCCATCATCTCGCGCCTGAAAGTAATGTCGCACATGGACATCGCCGAACGCCGATTGCCTCAGGATGGGCGCATGAATTTGCAGGCGGGTAATCAAAACATCGATGTGCGCGTTTCGACCATTCCCACTGTCAATGGCGAATCGATCAGTCTGCGGTTGCTCAGCCGCAGCGAGCAGCAGTTCGGGTTTGATCGTCTCGATCTCAGCGAGAGGCAGGAGAAGATCATTCGCCATTTGTTGGCGCAGCCCAACGGCATCATCCTTCTCACCGGCCCGACCGGCTGCGGCAAATCGACGTCGCTTTATTGCTTCCTGACCAGCATCAATTCAGTGCAACGCCGCATCATCACCATCGAAGAACCGGTCGAATATCGAATTCCCGGTGTCTCGCAAATCGATGTGAAACCGGAGATCGATCTGACTTTCGCCAAAGGTCTCCGTCACATTTTGCGACAGGATCCAAATGTGGTGATGGTCGGCGAGATTCGCGACATTGAAACGGCGGACATCGCGATTCGCGCGGCCATGACTGGCCACCTTGTTTTCAGCACGCTGCACACGAACGATGCCGTAGGCGGCATCACGCGTTTGCTCGACATGGATGTGGAACCGTTTCTGCTCGCCTCGGTGGTGAAATCCTTCATCGCGCAACGGCTCGTGCGCACGATTTGTCCGGACTGCGTCGAAATGGTTGACTATCCGCACGAGTATCTCGCCGAGATCGGTTTTCCGGTGAAAGAACACGGCACGCGGTTCCGGCGTGGCGCCGGTTGCGATCAATGCCGCCAGACCGGCTATCAGGGTCGCGCGGCGATCTATGAAATTTGCCTCATTACTGAGCCGCTGAGAAAGCTGATCATGCAAAAGCGCGATGGCGGCGAGCTCAAGCAATGCGCCATCGCCGAAGGCATGGAGACATTGCGGCATGACGGCTGGCGACGCGTCGCCCAAGGCAGGACGACCATCGAAGAAGTTGTGCGCGTCACGCAAACTGACGAAGTGATGGCTGAAACCACCGAAGAAGCCGAGCCGGTGGTAGCCGCCGAATCAGCCTAGGCGCTACTATTCAAAATTGGCTGTCGTATCATTCGCCACGCAATTCGCGAATGGCCATGGCGTAATCTTTCGAGTGAAAAATTGAGGTGCCGGCGACGAGTACGTTTGCGCCGTTTTCGATTGAGAGCCTGGCCGTGTCCGCGTTGATGCCGCCATCCACTTCGATGTCGATCTTGCTATTCAGCGATCTGGCGCGCTTAACTTTTTGCATTTGATCAGTTCGAAATGGTTGGCCGCCAAAACCGGGATGCACCGTCATGACCAGCAACAAGTCAATCTTGTCCAAAAAGGGCTCGACGAGATCAAAGGAGGTTTCAGGATTTAAAGTTAACCCGGCGCGGCAACCGCCGTCTCGAATTTGCTGCAACGTTTTTGCGACATGGTGCTTCGCTTCCGGTTCAGCGTGAACGGTGATGAAATTTGCGCCGGCTTTGACAAATCGCGGCACGTAATGATCGGCATGCTCGATCATGAGATGGACATCGAGCGGAAGACTCGTTAGGCCGCGTACAATCCTGACAATCTCCGGGCCGAAGGAAATGTTATCGACAAAATGTCCATCCATGATGTCGCAGTGGATCCAATCCGCGCCTGCGGCCTCGACGCGGTGGATTTCGTCACAGAGTCGCGAGAAATCGGCGGCAAGAATGGACGGGGCGACGATCACTCTTCCCATGGAGTGATGGAGTAATGGAGTAATGGAGCGATGGCAAGCCCCTCCGCAATACTCCGGCACTCGAACACTCCATTACTCCGATAGAAATGCGCTTGACGGCGCGCCGCGCCGTTTCATGTTACGGCGTTTCAGGCTGGCCGAATCGCGGCGCGGGGGATGGGTCCTGCGAAAATAGACCCAGCTCAGACGGGTGAACGCGCTTCCTTCGGACTGGAAAGTGCTACTAAATAATTCATGTTCAACGGACTTTTCGGCTGGTTATCCAGCGACATCGGGATCGATCTCGGAACGGCGAACACTCTTGTTTACGTAAAAGATCAGGGGATCGTTCTTCGTGAGCCATCGGTGGTGGCCGTGCAAGCGGGCACCAACAGGGTGTTGGCAGTAGGCGACGAAGCCAAGCGCATGCTCGGCCGCACGCCAGCGAATATTGTCGCGGTGCGTCCGCTCAAAGATGGTGTCATTGCCGACTTCGAAGTTACCGAGGCGATGTTGCGGCATTTCATCAGCAAAGTGCATAATCGCCGCGTGCGCGCGAGGCCGCGCGTGGTTATCGCGGTCCCTTCCGGAATCACTGAAGTGGAAAAGCGCGCGGTGCGCGAATCGGCGACCCATGCCGGCGCGCGTGAAGTTTATTTGATCGAAGAACCGATGGCAGCGGCGATCGGCGTGGGACTTCCGGTGCAGGATCCTGCCGGCAACATGATCATCGATATCGGCGGAGGCACGACCGAAGTCGCTCTTATTTCGCTTTCCGGAATTGTATTTAGTCGAAGCGTGCGTGTGGCCGGCGACGAGATGGACGAAGCGATCGTACAGTACATGAAGCGCGCTTACAATTTAATGGTCGGCGAACGGACGGCTGAGGAAATCAAAATCAAGATCGGCTCAGCGTATCCTAGCGAAAAGGAAACGAGCGTGGAAGTGAAGGGCCGCGATCTGGTCGCTGGTCTGCCTAAAACACTCATGATTACTTCTCAGGAAGTGCGTGAAGCGTTGCTTGAACCGATTTCGACGATTGTCGATTCCGTCCGTATTACTCTGGAGCGCTGTCCGCCCGAGCTTTCTGCAGACCTTGTGGATCGGGGACTGGTTCTCGCAGGCGGAGGCGCGTTGCTGCGAGGGTTTGACAAACTTTTGAGTGAGGAAACAGGTTTGCCTGTCCATGTAGCCGAAGATCCACTCAGCGCGGTGGCGGAAGGGACCGGCAAATGCCTCAATGAACTCAAATTTTTGCGTCAAGTCGCCTCAGCCGATCGCCAGTGGCGCTGACAAGACCGAAAAGCGGAAAGCGGAAAGCGAAAAGGCTTTTGATTCGCGGGTGGCTCTATTCTATCCGCTATCCGGTATCCGGTCTCCGAAATCGAGATGAGTCGCACAAACATCATCGCGCTGCTGATTTTTGGCGCCATCCTGGGATATTTTCTTAGCTTCGGCCCAACCACTACTCAGAAGTTCAAGGCTGGCGTCTATCAATTGCTGGCGCCATTCTTGACTAGCGGCTCAGGGCTGAAAAAACAGATCACATCCGTGCGCACCGGGTTGAAGTCGCTCGATCAACTGGAGCACGAGAATGCGGCACTTGAGGTGCAAAATCGGGAGCTCCGCGCGACCAACCAGGGCCTGCGCGATGTCGAGCATGAAGTGAATCGTCTGCGTCACGCCCTCAATTATCGGGAGCGCTCGGTCTTCAAGTTGATCGCGGCAGAAATTGTCGCGCGCGATTCTTCCACTTGGTGGCGAACGGTCACGATTAACCGCGGCAAGAGGGATGGAATCGAAATCGACATGGCTGTGGTAACGGCCGAAGGTCTGGTGGGGAAAATAACCACTGTAAGCGACAGCATCTCGGTTGTTTTATTGGTTTCCGATGAAAACTGCCGGGTCGCGGCCTCGATGGAAGGGAGCCGCGAGCAGGGGATCGTCTCTGGCGAGCGAGTGACCACGGGACTAAGCCCGCTTTTGGACCTGAATTTCTTGTCGAAGCAGGCTGACCTAAAGCCCGGCCAGAAAGTTTATACCTCGGGAGTGGGCGGCGTTTTCCCGTCCGGTTTACTGATCGGCGCGGTGAAAAGTTTTCGTGTTCGGGAGTTGGATGGACAAGCACAACTGACCCCAGCGGTCGATCTCTCGCATTTGGAGGATGTGTTCGTAGTGACAGGCCGAAGATGATATTCTTTTTTCTTCTGCTAGTCCTGGTGTTGGCGGCGCAGATTGCGGAGCTTTTCATCCCGGCGCTGCCGTGGCTCTACAACGCCCACGTCTATATCGTGCCCGTTATTGTTTTCTATGGAGCAATGGCCCTGCCGTTGCCCCTCATGCTCGCGCTTGCATTGTATGCAGGGCTTTTGCTGGATGCGCTTACCGTGCAAGTGATCGGTGGGAAGGTTGAAATCTCAACCGGATCGTCGATACTGCTTTACGGTGTGCTGGCAGGAATAATGCACGGCCTGAGACCGCTCTTTGCTCGCGGTCGTTGGGAAGTGCATTGCATCCTGAGCGGCATTTTTACTTCGTTAATAGTTTTGGCGCAATACCTGATGATCACATTCCGCCGCGGCTCTCTTGTTTTTACCCGTGAGATTTGGTGGCAAATCGGGGGGCCCGGTCTCATTGCCATGGCAGTGGCGCCGATCCTGTTCTGGCTTCTGCAATGGATGGGACGGATGACAGCTTATTCGTATGGTCCCGAAAGGGGGCGATTCGAATGAAGAGAGGCCGTTTGACTTCGCGTGTGCGGATTCAATTTCTGGCGCTACTCATGCTGCTGGGTATGGGCGCCCTCGGCCTGAAGCTTTGGTGGATACAAGTGGCGCATGGCGCGGAATGGACTGCCCAGCTGCGCGGCAGTTCTCAAGCCACTGTGCGCATCCCCTCAGTGCGCGGCGAGATCAAAGACCGCAACGGCGTGACCCTTGTCCAAAACCGCGCCAGTTATGAGGTGGATTTTTATTTGCCGGAAATGGTCAAAGGTTATCGAGAACGTTTTGGTTCGCCGCCGTTGACCGAGTATCGAGCGATCATCAACGGCATGCCGAAAGATCAGAAGGAACCGGACATCATTAAAATTGTTAATGATGGCATCGTCCCGCGTCTTAACGAGCTTGATCTGGCGCGCGACTACAACGCCGGCAAGCTGGAGCGGCACTATCGCAACGATACCGAGGTCCCGTTTTCCTATATCAAAGACATCGATTTTCCCACGATGGCAAAATTTTCGGAGCACGATGTCGGATTACCGGGCGTGGATATCGCGATCAAACCGGTGCGCTCTTATATTTATGGCGCGCTGGCCGCCCATATTCTTGGTTATGTCGGAATGCCTGACGACATCGACAAAGAAGAAGCAAGGAAGTTCACCTTCTATCAGCAGGACGTCGAAGGAAAATCGAACGTCGAAAAAACGATGGACGAATACCTGCGCGGAAAACCCGGTGTGCGTTATTTGCGCAAGAATGCCAAGGGAACTATCGAGGGCGTGCTGCGCGAAGATCCGCCGCAGCAAGGCGCAAACGTTTTCCTGACGATCGATGCGCGCATTCAGGCGATTGCAGAAGAAGCGCTGCGCGCAGTGAGCCGGGCCGGAGCGGTTGTAGTCGATCCGAACAATGGCAACGTTTTGGCGATGACTACTGTTCCATCGTTCGATCCGAATACTTTCATCCCAAGCATAAAGGCGAAGGATTGGAAGGCGCTGCAAAAAGACGAGGGGGATCCATTGGTCAACCGTGCGATCAGTGCCTTGCCGCCAGGGTCAACATTCAAGCTCATCACGGCGCTCTCCGGTCTGCGCGGCACCAAAAATCTCGCAGGCGCCAAATACAGCTGCGGTGGCGGTGTGAGTTACGGCGATCACTTCTTCCAATGCTGGGTAGCCGAAAAACATTATACGCACGGTACAATTGGCTTGGCTGATGCGATCAAGGTGTCGTGTGACTCCTTTTTCTATCAGTACGGAAACGCCGCGAGCATTCAGTCGATTGACGCCGTTGGCAAGATGTTGGGAATCGGCGAAGAATCGGGCCTGCAACTTACGGGCGAACAAACCGGCAATATGCCAGGCCCGGAGTGGATGCAAATCCATCATCCGCAAGAGAGGTGGTCACAAGCTCAAACGGCTAACGTTTCAATCGGCCAGGGCTACACACTTGTTTCACCACTTCAATTAGCAATGGCCTACGCGACAATTGCAAACGGCGGTGTGTGCTATTATCCACGGCTGGTTGACAGAGTCTTGAAGCAAGACGGTTCTCCTGTGCTGGACGACCATGGTAACGTCGCAGTGCCACAGACGCCGCGAGTGCGATCTGATTTACGCCAGGAACTCTCGCCTGACAAAATCGAGCTCGTGCGCAAAGGTCTTTGGAAGGTTGTTAATGAAGACGGAGGAACCGGTGGCAGAGCGCGTTTGAAGGAAGTCCAAGTCGCTGGTAAGACCGGCACTGCCCAGGCTACCGACCGCGGCCACAAAGATACCGTTGCATGGTTTGCTTGTTTCGCCCCGTTTGAGCATCCCAAATATGTGGTTGCAGTGATGGTGCAGGGAGGCGAACACGGTGGCAGCGTCGCCGGACCGATCGCGACGCGAATCTTGGAACGCACGCTGGCGATGGATAAGGGCGATTTTGACATGCAAGTGGCTTGGCTTGCGCCTGCGCACAAGTCGAACCCGTTCCAGATGATTAAGGACGTAAGTTACGCCGGCGGAAATCTGGGGGGCAACGACGAAGAGGATGCCGATGCTTCGCAAAATGCCACCGCGCAGATGGCAAGCTCAGACGCAGCGCCTGATGTCGAACCGGAAGCAGATTCGCAAGGGCAAGTGAGACGGCGAGGCACCGCCCCTGTAGCCCGCGCTGTTCCGGCTGCGCCCCAGGCTCCCCGCAACTTTTTCCAACGACTCTTTGGAATGCACCCGCGACCGGCGCCTGTGCCGGCGCCCCAGCCGCCGAGCCGCCGGCGCGGAACAACACGATGAACCATCGGTCAGAAACACTGCGGCAGGAGTCGACAGTTTGGCTTATGACCGGTCAACCTCTTCAATTTTATGATAGACAAGGTAAAAAAGATTTTGGGGCTTCGTTCCCGCAAGACGGGGAACAAGCTCATACTCAGTGTAGAAAAACTCGAGTCTCGCGTCGCGTTGCTCGAGAATGGCCGCCTCGAGGAATACAGCGTCGAGCGTAAGAGTTCACGGAACATCGTCGGCGGCATTTACAAGGGAAAAGTCAAAAACATCGAGATGGGCTTGAAGGCGATGTTTGTTGACATCGGCTTCGAAAAGAACGCATTCCTTCATTTTTGGGATGCAATTCCGGCCGCGCTTGACAGCGGCATTGAAGAAATCGATCGGCGTACGAACAAGCGGCCCCGAAAACGGATAACCGTAAGAGACATACCGACCATTTATCCAGTGGGCTCGGATGTAATTGTGCAGGTCACCAAGGGTCCGATCGGCACGAAGGGGCCGAGGGTGACAACCAATCTCAGTTTTGCCGGGCGCTACCTCGTTCTGATGCCGTTCAGTGATCGCAGCGGTATCTCGCGAAAAATCGAGAGCCCTAAAGAACGCGAGCGGCTACGCAAGATTGTGCGTGAGCTGGACATGCCCGAAGGCATCGGCGTAATCATTCGCACTGTAGGCGAAGGCCAGCGCGCAAGATACTTCGTGCGCGATTTGCGTTTCCTTCTCGATCAATGGGCCAAAGTCGAGCAGGCCATTCGTGAGCACCCCGCTCCTTGCCGCCTCTTCGAGGAGCCTGACCTGATTGAGCGAACCGTGCGTGATTTTCTCACCGAAGAAATCGACGAGGTCGTTTGCGATGATCGCACATCAACGGAGCGGATGAGCGAAATGATTGGCCAGATTTCCCGGCGCGCGCGGAATCGGGTCCATTTTTACGATGGTGCGACGCCAATTTTCGAAACCTACGGCGTGCAAAAACAAATCGACGATGCTTTTCATCGGCAAGTGTGGTTGAAGTGTGGCGGTTATATTGTGATCGACGAGACCGAAGCACTGGTAGCGATTGACGTGAATACAGGCCGCAACAAAGGCGGGCGCGACGTGGAGAAAACAATTTTGCAGACGAACCTGGAGGCGGCTGACGAAATCGCCCGTCAGCTCCGGTTACGCAATATCGGTGGGTTGATCATAGGCGATTTCATCGATATGAAGAGCCGTAAAGATCAGCAGGCAGTTTACAATTTGATGAAGGAACGGCTCAGCCGCGACAAAGCTAGGACGCATCTGATTCCCATTTCGCAGCTCGGCCTGATGGAAATGACTCGCCAGCGGGCACAGGAGAGCCTCAGCGAAACAATTTACCAGAACTGCCCCTACTGCGGTGGGCGCGGCGTTGTGAAAACGTCTATGACCACCAGCGTGGAATTGCACCGGACTCTCAACACCGTCATGCGCAAGTATCAGGATAGCATCCACGAGATTCGGGTGATCCTGAACCCCGACGTTTTGAAGCGATTAAAGGAGGAAGACGAAGAACTGCTGGTGGAGCTGGAGCGCCGGTACGCAGGTCGTCTAATGTTTCGCGGCGACCCGACGTTTCACCATGAGAAATTTCTCATTACGGACGCGAATACCGGAGTGGAACTGAAGCCCTAAAGCGCGTTAAAAAAAGACTTGCAATCTTCGGCCTCCGGACTAATGATCGCGGCATCCAGACAAGGAGCGAAATTCGTTATTGACTTGACGCTCCAAAATGTTGGAGGGTAAAAGGAAACTTAACCAAAAGGAGAAATAATGAAAAGATTAGTGTTATGCCTGTTAGGGTTCGGGGTGATCGCTTCGGTCACTTTTGCCGGAGAGACCTATTCCGGAAAGGAAATGAAGCAGGTAGCTGCTCCACCACCTTGCCCGGAGTGGTACGCCGATAACGAGTTTAACGCCAGTCTGTGGGGAACCTATATTTTCACAGCAAACAACTGGCAAGATGACCGCTACTTTTTGGCCGATCACGCCTGGGGCGGTGGTGTCGACTTCAAATACTTCTTCCACCGTTATTTCGGTGTCGGGATTGAAGGCTGGATCGCCAATGCCAGGCAGGCGCGCGAAAATATTTTCGTCGATCTTAGCGATGGAATTTTTCAGCGCAGCTTTGACAACAAGAATAGAGGGATCGGAGCAGTGCTGGGGACGTTCACCTTCCGCTTCCCCATTCACTGCTCCCGCTTTTCACCCTACATTTGGGGTGGAGGTGGCGGAATCTTTGGCGGTGGCCAGAGGCCGGTCAATCAGTGGTTCCGCGAAAACGGCGGATTTCCTGTAACAGGACCCGGTGGGCTTATTAGCAACGGGGGCGAGGGCTTCGACATTCTCAAGACGGTTGGTCATACGGAGAGCCAGTCAGAGGGAATTGGCCAGGTCGGCGGCGGCTTGGAAGTGCGCCTTACGCCGCACATCGGCTGGGTCAGTGATTTCAGCTGGAATTTTATCAACGGGCCAGTGAACAACTTCGGCATGGCCCGCACCGGCGTGAATTTCGCCTTCTAAGCAGCGACAATAGCATTTACTACAGCGGCGTCCGGAACAACGGACGCCGCTTTTTTTGTACGCATAAGGCATAAGAGGCGGCTTCTGGACCACGGAATGGCTTTAATGACTTTTCTAAGGCAAAGTATGGATTGGCGTTTGCGAACGCTGGCCTGGGCACGAAATTGTTCTGATGTCGTTCGTCGAAACCCTTGGCAATTTGGCTTTGAGGAAATCGGAGGTCGTTCAACGTTTCGAGCGCCTGATCGCCCCGAAATCCGATCAGGAACTCGAAGCGATGGCGCAGACTTCGTGCTCCCTCACTCTGCAAAATTTTGGACGCACGATGCGGCTGTTCGCGCCGCTTTATCTTTCTAACGAATGCATCAACAATTGCCGGTATTGCGGCTTTTCACGCGATAATCCGATCCTTCGCGTTACGCTCGACATGGATGAAGTGATTGCCGAAGCGCAGTATCTCGCGCGTCAGGGCTTCCGTCAGATCCTTCTCGTCGCGGGCGAGCATCCAAAATTTGTGAGCCGCGACTACTTGGCTCAATGTGTGCGGGCCATCGCCCAGGATTTTTCGTCGATTTCCATCGAGGTGGGCCCGATGGAGATGGATGACTATGTGCCGATTGTCGAGGCTGGCGCCGAAGGGCTCGTCGTTTATCAGGAGACGTATAATCGCGGTGTCTATGCCGAAATGCACACCGCCGGGCCGAAACGCGATTTCAATTTTCGACTCGATTGCGCCGAGCGGGGGTACGCGGCGGGGTTTCGCCGGCTCGGTATCGGTGCGCTCGTCGGTCTATCGCGTTGGCAGGATGAAGCGATCGCGCTCGCCGCGCACTTGGAACATTTATTCAAACACTGTTGGCAGGCGCAAATCACAGTAAGTTTGCCGCGGTTACGTCCGGCCGCCGGCGGATTTCGTCCGCTTTTTTCGATGACCGACCGCGAACTGGCGCAATTGGTTTGCGCGTTGCGGATTACTTTCCCGCAGCTCGGCATCGTGCTCAGCACGCGCGAGCGCGCACCGCTGCGGGACTCCCTCTCGTTAATCGGGGTAACGATGATGAGCGCCGGCAGCCACACCGAGCCAGGCGGTTATACCCGGCAAGGCCGCGAACATTTGCATCGCACTGTACGCGGACGCATCGTCGCGCCCGAATACCAGCATGGCGAAGACCAACTCGCTACCGGCCAATTCGAGATTAGCGACGAACGTTCGCCAGCCGAAATCGCCGCCGTCCTTCGCCGTCGCGGCCTCGAACCGGTTTGGAAAGATTGGGACCAGGCCCTTTGCGGAGCGTGAAGATTTCACTCAATGGCGAACACGTAGATGCGCGTGAAGCGAAGACGATCGCGGACTTAGTCAACCGTTGTCAATTGCCGCCACAATCCATTTTGGTCGAGCACAACGGCCTCGCCGTACATCGACACGAGTGGGAGGAGCGGCCATTGTCTGAGGGCGACCGCATCGAATTCATCCGAGTCGTCGCAGGTGGATAAACTGAATTAAGCTGGCCGCTAGATCTGATCGGCGAAACGTGCTTTACCGCTCGGCCGCAAGACGGTGACTGCGGTGCCTTGCATTCCGGGGGCAAGCGCGAGCGCAGTCGCGAAGTGACGCGGTGCACCTACCAGAGATGGACCTGGGGGATTTGAATCGATCAAGGCGAATCGCCGGTAGATGCTCGTGCGCGGCAGATAGCGGGCCAGCAGGGCAATGACGATGATTGATCCCACGATTGCGATGAACATGTTAAGCAACGGCATTGCGAGCATTTTGCCTGTTGGGAAAAAGTTTTGACCCGGATAGCGATCGACCATCGTCCAGAGCAAAGACGCGAGCATGAGAAACACGCCGAGCACTCCGAAAACGATTGTGGTGTGCGCGAAAAAGAGAATCTCAATCAACACGAGAATTATCCCGAGAACGAAGAGCGCAACGACTTCCCAGCCGGCGAGACCTGCCAGATAGTGCCCGAGGAAAAAGAGCGCGAAACAAATTGCAGAGATAATTCCGGGCAATGTCGCTCCGGGAATTTTGAATTCCAAATACGCGCCGAGGATTCCACCTAGCAGCAGCAAAGGCGCAAGCGCAGTGATCCAAAACGCGATCTGTTCGAACCCAGTTGGCTCGATTGTGACGGCGTCGCGTTTGAGTCCAGCTTTCTTAGTCAGACCGACAATCGAATCGGCGATGCCTTCTGCGAGCAACGGTTTATCGTTGATCCGTTCAGTTGCTTCCTGAGCATTCAGAGTGAGGACGGCTCCCTTGGGATGAACGACGCGGTCCCCGATTTTCACTTCCTTGTCTTTGTTCATGAACGCCTCGGCGATGTCGGGATTGTGGCCGTTTTTGATTGCCGAACTACGGACGAGCGCAGACCAATATGAAACCGTCTTTTCCTTCGCAGTGGCGGGAAGGTCTTCACCCGTTGGGAGGATCGGAGCGGCGGCGCCGATCGCGCTCACTGGGGCCATAAAAATATGTTGTGTCGCAATCGCGATGATCGCGCCAGCCGAGCCGGCATTTGTGTTGATGAATGTGTAAGTGGGAATTTTCGTCTGGTTGAGCCCGTTCACGATATCAGCCGCCGTATCGAGTCGTCCGCCGTAAGTGTTCATTTCGAAAATGATCGCGGAAGCTTCGTTGCTCTCGGCTGTTTTCACTGCACGCCGCAAAAACGCCAGGAGCGACGGCGCAACTTCACCGCGCAGCGGCACGACAACGACATCGCCTTTGTGAATCGCCTCGCGCGCATGTGCAGTTGCGGTTGTGAGCGGCAACATCGCAGCACAAAACGCGGTGATCTGCACCGTCATTCCGAGCGAAGCAAAGCGAAGGCGAGGAATCCTGTGGCGACACCTTAAAGTAATGCGGCGAGATCCCTCGACTTCGCTCGGGATGACCGGTGGCGAATTAGTTTTCCTCCATTTGAAACGCAGCCGCACCGCGTAAGTTTGGCATCGCTTTCAAATTCAAACGAGGCAAAATAATCATGCGCGCATGGGAACGATCCCTTCGGAGACAATCGAGCAAATCGCCGCCGCGAACGACATCGCTGAAGTGATCGGCTCGTATTTCCCGCTCAAGCGCGCTGGGGCGAATTTCAAGGCGCTCTGCCCGTTTCATCAGGAGAAGACGCCATCGCTCATCGTAAGCCCCAGCAGGCAGACATTTCATTGTTTCGGTTGTGGCGTGGGCGGGAGCGTTTTCCGGTTCGTGATGGACTATGAGCACGTCGATTTCCCGTCAGCCGTGCGCAAACTCGCCGCGCGCTGTGGGATCACGATAG
>WNFX01003856.1_pt1 | contig 17969 bp, 18 predicted proteins | sample 5400111 | NCBI WGS metagenome assembly WNFX01 (sample SAMN13153363, study PRJNA577476) | soil metagenome | isolation source: 40 cm soil or saprolite under grassland replicate 1 | place: USA:California | collected 2016-06-15 | reverse complement strand
CGACGACCTGGTCGCCCCAGGTGCAGCGATACATGCCGTCGTCCGTCACGCGGCCGATGGGCGTCGCGTCGAGCTCCCACTTCGTTGCGATCGCCTGGACCTCACGTACGCGGTCGGCCTTCGCGACGACGAGCATGCGTTCCTGCGACTCCGACAGCAGGATCTCGTACGGGGTCATCCCCGGCTCGCGGGTCGGTACCTGGGCGAGGTCGATCTCGACGCCGACGCCACCGCGCGCCGCCATCTCCGCCGACGACGACGTGAGCCCCGCCGCTCCCATGTCTTGGATCGCGACGATGTGCCCCGACCCGATCAGCTCGAGGCTCGCTTCGAGTAGCAGCTTTTCCGTGAACGGGTCGCCGACCTGGACCTGAGGACGCCGCTGCTCGCTCTCCTTGGTCAGCTCTTCGGAGGCGAATGACGCGCCGTGGATGCCGTCGCGGCCGGTACTTGCGCCCACGGCGAGGAGGACGTTGCCCACGCCGTGCGCCGCCGCCTTGATGAGGTCCTTCTCTTTGAGGATGCCGACGCACATCGCGTTGACGAGCGGGTTGCCGGCGTAGCCGGGGGCGAAGTCCACCTCGCCGCCCAACGTCGGCACCCCGACACAGTTGCCGTAGTCGCCGATGCCGCGCACCACGCCCGCGAACAGATAGCGGTTGCGCGCGTCGTCCAGGGACCCGAACCGCAGACTGTTGAGCAGCGCCACGGGGCGCGCGCCCATCGTGAAGACGTCCCGCAGGATGCCGCCCGCGCCGGTCGCCGCTCCCTGGTAGGGCTCGACGGCGGAGGGATGATTGTGCGACTCGATCTTGAAGGCGACGGCCCACCCGTCGGGCAGCCGAAGGACCCCCGCATTCTCTCCGGGGCCTTGCACCACGTGGGGTCCGGTCGTCGGAAAGGTCTTCAGGATGGGGCGGGAATGCTTATACGAGCAATGCTCGCTCCACAGCGCCGAGAAGATGCCCAACTCGGCGAACGAAGGCGTTCGGCCGAGCATGGCTTCGATGCGGGCGTACTCTTCGGGCGTGAGGTTGTGCTCTTGGACCAGCTGCGGCGTGACGGGGGGATCCCCTGGGAAAGGGATCACTTCCGCGACACGCCTTTGACGACTGCCCGGAACACCCGGGCCAGCACGTTCGACTGCGGCGCCTTCAGCAACGCCTCGGCCTCTCCGGCATCGAACCAAATCCCGTGACAGTGCGTGCACTGGTCGATCTGAATACCGTCCCAATCGCCGGCGATGAGATCGTAGCCGCACTTGGGGCATTTCATGTGGTGCGACTGGCGCTCCGCCTGCGCGGCGGCCTGCTGCGCCGATGCGCGCTGCTGGCGCAGCAGCTCGGCGTCGCGCCGGGCGAAGTATTCGTCTTCGTTCTTGTGCGGCTTCTCACTCATGGGGGCCTGACCCGCAGCGTGTCGCCACCGACGTTCGGGACCGGCATCTTGCCGGGCGGCGACGACGATTCACCCGAATAGCGGTGACCGTCCCACCGCAGGACGGCGTCCACCACGGCACCGTTCTTCAGCGTCACGACGTCCATCGTGCCGCAGGTGTACTCGCAACCGTTGTTGAAGAAGAGGTATGTGTACTCCCCCGCGTGCCGCACCGCCACCGCGGCGCCCCACAAGTTGTAGATCTCACGCTCGCTCATCCAGGGGGCGATCGTACCGGTGTCCTCCGAGACGTACGGGACGTCGCGAGTGAGGGGCGCGCCACCACCCGACGGCCGCTGCGGCGGCGGGGGGAGCGCGGATCGTTGCGTCGGGTGCTGCTGCTGCTGCTGCTGCTGCGCCGCCGCGGCGACGCGGGCCGCCGCGGTGTCGGTCGCGGGACGCGGCGGCGCGGTCTGGGTGGCCGTTGGTTTGCCGCGCACCTTGTCCCACGCCAGCTTCAGCTTGGCGGTCACCTTGTCTACCGTGTCACACCCGTAGATGGCGACCGTCAACAGCGCGCATATCGCCAGCGTGCTGCGTCGCATTGCGAGCCTCCAGAGAGAAGAAGACACGGGCTCCGTCCTCGCCGCCCAAGACCCGAGCGTTACGGCGCTCCGGGTGTGGCATGATACCTACTACATTGCGACCGGCACTGCAGACGCCGGCGATCTCGTTCGTCGAGCCGTTCGGATTGTCGCTGATGTAGCGCCAGACCACCTGCCCGCCGGCTTCCAGCAATGCTGCGGTCTCGGAGTCCGCCACGTAGCGGCCGTCCCCGTGGGCGATCGGGACCGTCAGCTCTTCGCCCCGCTCGTAGCCGCGTGTGAACGGCGTATCGGTCGCTTCGACGCGAACGCGCACCGGGCGCGACAAGAACTTGAGGCGGGCGTTGCGCATCAGCGCGCCGGGGAGCAGGCCGGCCTCGCACAGAATCTGGAACCCGTTACAGATGCCCAGCACGGCACCTCCGGCTCGCGCGTGAGCGGACACCGCCTGCATCACGGGCGAGAACCGGGCAATCGCCCCGGAGCGCAGGTAGTCCCCGTAACTGAAGCCGCCGGGGAGGATCACCGCGTCCGGCTGCTGCAGATCGGTATCCCGGTGCCACACATAATAGGCGTCGGACCCGGCGGCGCGCGCGGCGTCGAGCGTGTCGGCGTCGCAGTTCGAGCCCGGGAACACCACCACCGCGACGCGGCGCATCAGGCGGTCTCCACGGCCACGAGGTAGTCCTCGGTGACGGGGTTGGCGAGCAAGCGGTCGCACATCGCGCGGGCTCGCGCCGCCGCCTCATCGCGATTGGCTGCCTGCAGCTCCACCACGAGGTGCTTGCCCGCCCGCACCGCGGCGACGCCCTCGAATCCGAGCGCATGGAGGGCATGCTGCACCGCCTGACCCTGGGGGTCGAGCAGCGATGCCCGAGGCATGACCCGGATCTCCACTTTGAAGGCGCTCACCCGATCCCCCGCGCCCGGTCCGCCGGGTCCTCCGGCTCGGTGATGACGATCGGCCCGGCGATCTCGGCCTCCTCGTCCTCCGCCGGCGCGGAGAAGAAGCCCAGCAGCACCGCGCGCAGCACGCCGTAGCAGACGTACGTGATGCCCAGGGGGAACAGGAAAACGTCGTGCTGCCAGATGCCGAACACCAGGATAACCACGATCACCGTGAGACCCAAGAGCCCGCGTACCGAGCGGAAACCCGCGCGCGGCAGCGTATGGTAGTGCACGTTGCTCACCATCAGGATCGTCAGCGCGATCATGAGGAAGGTCAGGAGCAGGTGCCACGGCAGGGTGCGCAGCGACTGGAATGCTTCGGTTTGCATGAACGGATAGAACGTGGCCAGCGTCATCCCGGCGGCGGGGGAGGGGAGGCCGATGAAGTACTCCTTGGCCCGGCCCGCCTGGGTGACGTTGAAGCGCGCCAGCCGGATGGCGACGGCCAGCACGAAGAAATAGCAATAGATCCAGGCCGCCGGGCCGGCGCTCGCGAACTCGATCTGATAGAGGAGGAACGCCGGCGCGACGCCGAAACTCACGATATCCACGAGGCTGTCGAGCTCGGCGCCGAAGCGCGTGCCCGTGCCCGAGAGGCGCGCCACGCGACCGTCCAGCGTGTCGAGGATCCCGGCGAACACGATGAACCAGCTGGCGCGGTAGAACTCGCCGCGCGTCGCGAGCACCATCGCCCAGATGCCGAAGAACAGGTTGAAGAGCGTGAACAGGCTCGGTACGACGATCACGACGCGGCGAATCGGAAACGGCGGCGGCCTCATGCGTACTCCGCCAGCACGGTGCCACCCACGCGGATCCGGTCACCCGGCTTGACCTGCACGGTGGCCCGCGCTGAAAGGGGGAGGAAAACGTCGGTGCGAGAGCCGAAGCGGATCAGGCCGAGCCGCGACGCCTGCGCGGCGACCTCGCCCGGCTTCGCGTCGGTGACGATGCGCCGCGCGATCAAGCCGGCGATCTGCCGGACCAGCACGCGCCCGCGCGGCCCGCGCATTCCCACCGACGCCTGTTCGTTGTCGAGACTCGCTTTCTCATCGGCGGCGTGCAGGAACTTGCCGGGGTTGTAATGCACCAGCTCGACGGTGCCGCCGACCGGATAGCGGTTGACGTGCACGTCAAAGACCGACAGGAACACGGTGATCCGGACGGCGCGCTCCTTGAGATACATGGGCTCATCGACCTCGATCACCTGCAGCACCTTCCCCTCGGCCGCTGCGAGCACGTAACGGTCACCGCGCGGCCCGCGCCGGATCGGATCGCGAAAGAACGCCACGACCCAAATGGCGAGGATCGCGAGCACCGCCGGCATGATCCACCAGGCACCCCCTCCCCAGCGCGCCGCGACCAAGCCCGCGCCGGCGGCGAGCGTCCAGGCCGTCGCAATGAAGGGCCAGCCTTCGGGTGCGATCCTCACGCCAGGTCTCGTCCGCTGATCCGCCGGTACGCATCGCGATAGCGTTCACTCGTCGCGGACACGACGCCGCTCGGAAGCGGTGGGGGCGGTGCGTTGCCGTTCCACCGGCCCTCGCGCTTCAGGCCGGCGAGATAATCCCGCAGCGGCTGCTTGTCGAAGCTCGGCTGGCTGCCCCCCGCTTGGTACCGGTCCGCGGGCCAGAAACGCGAGGAGTCGGGGGTCAGGATCTCGTCGATCACCAGCAGCGTGCCGTCGGCCGTGGTGCCGAACTCGAACTTCGTGTCGGCGATGATGATGCCCCGCTCAGCGGCGTAGGCGCGCCCGGCCCCGTACAGCTCGAGGCTCGCCCGTCGCAGGCGCTCCGCGGGCGCCCGGCCCAGCACGCGCGCCATGTGCTCGAACGTCACGTTCTCGTCGTGTCCCTCCTCGGCCTTGGTGGCGGGGGAGAAAATCGGAGGATCGAGGCGCGCGCTTTCCACCAGACTCGCCGCAAGCGGCTCGCCGGCCAGCGTGCCCGATTGCCGGTACTCGGCCCACGCGGAGCCCGACAGGTACCCGCGTACGACGCACTCGAACGGCGTCGGCGTGGTGCGGCGCACCAGCATCGCGCGCCCCGCGATCGCGTCGCGCTGACCGGCGAGGGCCGGGACCCGGGCGACGATCTCGTCGGCGTCCGCGCTCAGACAATGGTTCGGGATCACGGCGGCGAGACGCTCGAACCAGAAGGCGCTCATCTGGGTGAGCACCGCGCCCTTGTGCGGCACCGGCTCGTTCAGAACGACGTCGAACGCGCTCACCCGATCGCTGGCCACTAGGAGCAGCGTACCCTCGTCAACCTCGTAAACCTCGCGAACCTTCCCGCGACGGAGCAGCGGGAGGGGCAGCTTGCTCTCGATCAGCACACCCGTCATACGCTCACCTCGGCGACGGCGGCCGCGGGCGCGACGGCCTGGATTTCCTTCATGAGGTCGGGAAGCACGCGGTCCAGGAACTCGTCCACCTGGCGCGGCGCGCGGCCCACGTAGGCCGCCGGGTCAAGCTCGCCCGCCTCCGCCCGGACCCCGAGCTGCTTGAAGGCCGGATCTTTGGCCAGCCGCTCGAGCAGTTTCTCTTCCCCCACCAGGCTGTGCCGGCGAATGACCTCGTGCAGCTGCTGCCGATCGCCGCCCGCCTTCACGCCGCGCATCAGCAGGCGCTCGGTGGCGAGGAAGGGCATGGCCTTGGCCACGTGACGCGCGATCTCGGCCTCGCGCACCTCGAGACCGGCCGCCACGTTCGTGGCCAGCACGAGGATCGCGTCGGTCGCGAGAAACGCTTCCGGAATCACCAACCGGCGGTTGGCGCTGTCGTCCAGCGTGCGCTCGAGCCACTGCTCCGCCGCGGTGTGCCACGCGTTGCCCTCCAGCTCGATCACGAACCGCGCCAACCCCGTCATGCGCTCGGCGCGCATCGGGTTGCGCTTGTATGGCATCGCCGACGAGCCCACCTGTTCGCTCTCGAACGGCTCGAGCAGCTCGCCCTCGTGCTGCAGCAAGCGCAGGTCGGTCGCGAACTTCGCGGCCGATTGCGCGACCCCCGCAAGGCACGCCAGGGTTTGCGCGTCGAGCTTGCGGGTGTACGTCTGGCCGGTGACGGCGAAGACCTCGGGGAATCCCATTTGGCGGGACACCCGCACGTCCAGCTCGCGCACCTTGGCATCGTCACCGTCGAACAGCTCGAGGAAGCTCGCCTGCGTGCCGGTCGTCCCTTTCACCCCGCGGAATCGCATCGTGGCGATGCGGTGCAGCAGCTCCTCGGCGTCGAGGGCGAACTCCTGCATCCACAGGGTGACCCGCTTGCCCACCGTCGTCAGCTGCGCCGGCTGGAAGTGCGTGTACGCGAGGCAGGGCAGCGCGCGATGGCGGCGGGCGAGCTTGCCGAGCGCCACGAGCACCGCGGCGACGCGGCCGAGCAGCAGCTGCAGCCCCTCGCGCATCAACACGAGGTCGGCGTTGTCCGTGACGTAGGCGCTGGTGGCACCCAAATGGAGGAAGGGGCGCGCCGCGGGCGCCTGGTCGCCGAGGTGATGGATGTGTGCCATCACGTCGTGGCGCAGCCGCTTCTCGTACTCGGCGGCCGCGTTCAGGTCCGCGTCATCGAGATGCGCCTGCAGCTGGCTGATGGCGGCAGCGGGAATGTCGAGACCCAGCTCCTTTTGTACGGTCATCAGGGCCAGCCAGAGCCGGCGCCACAGGCCGATGCGGCGGCGCTCGCCCCACAGCCCCTGCATCGCCGGCGAGGCGTAGCGCGCCGAGAGCGGCGAGACCCAGCTCAAACCGCGGCCTTGGCGCGCGCCACCAGCTTGCTCCAATCGTTGAGGAACTGATCGAGCCCGCGATCGGTGAGCGGGTGGAGCAGCAGCTTCTTCAACACGTCGGGCGGGAGCGTGGCGACATCGGCGCCGATCATCGCCGCCTCCACGACGTGGCGCGGGTGGCGGATCGAGGCGGCCAGGATCTCCGTCTCGATGCCGTAGTTGTCGAAGATCACGCGCGCCTCGCGAATCACGTCCATCCCTTCCTGGCCGACGTCGTCGAGCCGGCCGATGAAGGGGCTCACGTAGCTCGCGCCCGCCTTGGCGGCGATGAGGCATTGCACGCTCGAGAAACAGAGCGTGACGTTGGTACGGATCCCCTCGGATGCGAGCCGCCGCACCGCCACCATGCCGTCCTCGAGCATCGGGATCTTCACGACGATATTTTCGGCGATCTTCGCGAGCTCTTTTCCTTCTTTGACCATGCCCTCGGTCTCCACCGCCACGACCTCGGCCGACACCGGGCCCTCGACGAGGGAGCAAATCTCCTTCAGCACGTCGCGTGGATCGAGATCCGCTGCCTGCTTGGACAGCAGCGACGGATTGGTCGTGATGCCGTCGATCAAGCCGGCCTGGGCGGCCCAGCTAATGTCCTTGAGGCTCGCGGTGTCGAGGAAGAATTTCATGAACAGGCCTCGGCGTAGAGTTCCGGGGGATACCGCACCGCCACCAGGTACAAACCCTGCGGCGGAGCGGGCGGACTGGCCGCCAGGTTGTCGGTCGCTGCGAGCAAACGGGGGAAGTCCGCCGGCGGGCGCCGGCCGAGGGCGATGTCCACCATGGCGCCCACGAGAAAGCGCACCATGTGATGCAGGAATCGATCGGCCTCGATCGTGAACGTCACGCCCCCCTTCGCGACGTCCGCTCGCGGCGCCCACTCGGCGAGCGCCACGCGGCATCGGTAGTGGGCTGTGGCGGCTCCCGCCGCGGCCAAACCACGGAAATCGTGCTCTCCCGCGAGCAGCGCACTCGCGCCCTCGAGCGCCGCCCTATCGAGGGGGCGGCTCCCGCCCAGCGCCCATTCGTAGGGCCGCCGGAACGGCGACGCCGCGGCTTCGTCGGTGCCGATGACGTACCGATAGCGCCGCGCCGTCGCGCTGCGGCGCGCGTCGAACCCCGGCCGCATCGCATGCACCTGCTCGACCCACACGTCCTCCGGGAGGAGTGCGTTGAGCGCGCGACGCAACTCGTCCGCCTGGCCCTCCCAGCGATCGCCCGGCGTGAAGCTCACGCCCTGCCCGAGCGCATGCACACCGGCATCGGTCCGGCCGGCGCCCGTCGTCACGACGCGCGTTCCCGCGCCATCGAGCCGCTCGAGCACCGTTTCCAACTCGGCTTGCACGGTGCGCGCCTCGGGCTGCCGCTGCCATCCGGCGAACCGCGCCCCGTCGTACTGAACCACGGCGAGGTAGGGGCGGCTCGTCACGCGCGAAAGATGCAACCCGTTGTCACTATTTGACAAGGGCCACGTCGCCAGGATACCTTCCGCACGCTCACTCGATGGATTCCTCGCCGCTCCGCCGCGCGATCGCCGCGCTCGCCTACCGCCAGTCGCTACCCGAGAGCCTCACCACCGAGGTGTTCGGCGTCGTGATGAGCGGCGAGGCGACGGCCGCACAAATCGCCGCCCTCTTGATGGGACTGCGCACCAAAGGCGAAACGGCCGAAGAGGTAGCGGGCGCCGCCCGCGCGCTGCGCGCCGCGATGCTGCCCGTAGCAGCTGCGGGGCAGTACCTCGTCGATACCTGCGGGACGGGGGGCGGCTCGGTCTCCACGTTCAACATCTCGACGGTAGCGGCGTTCGTCGCGGCCGGCGCGGGTGCTACCGTCCCGAAACACGGGAATCGGTCCTTCACCTCCAAGTGCGGTTCCGCCGACGTGCTCGAGGCGCTGGGCGTACGGATCGTGCTCGACCCCCCCGCGGCGACGCGCGTCCTCAAGGAGGCGCGCGTCGCCTTCTTGTTCGCGCCGAACTTCCATCCGGCGATGAAGCACGTCGCCCCGGTGCGCCGCGAGCTCGGCGTCCCGTCGGTGATGAACCTCGTCGGGCCGCTCGCGAACCCCGCCGGGGTCCGCCGCCAGGTGATCGGCGTCGCCGATCCGGACCGGGCGCCCGTCGTCGCAGAGGCGCTGGTGCGGCTCGGAGCCGAGCACGCCCTCGTGGTGCACGGCCGGGTCGGCATGGACGAGATCTCGCCGCTGGGCGTCACGGACGTGTGGGAAGTGCGGGACGGGGCGGTGCGGGTGTGGGAGATCGATCCGGAGCGGTATCGGCTGGGCATCAGCGATGTCGCGTTGCTCGACCTGAAGGGGGGCGAGCCCGCGGAGAATGCCGAGCGGCTGGAGCGTATCCTCGCGAACGGCGATGGTGACGCCGCCGGGCTCGCGGCGGTGCTGCTCAACGCGGGGGCGGCGATCTACGTCGCCGGCATCGCCGGTTCGTTCGCTGAGGGGCTGGGGCGCGCGCGGGAGGTGGTGGCGTCGGGGGCGGCTCGTGCCGCTTTAGATCGGCTGCGAAAGGCGACGGCTAGTACTTCCGGATGACCCCGACGACCACGCCTTGCACGATCACGTCGCGCTCATTCACGCGCAGGGGTTGCATCGATGGATTGGCGGGCTGCAGCCGGATCCAGCCTCCCGGCTCACGGTAAAAGCGCTTGACCGTAGCGCTGTCTCCGTGCACTAGGGCGACGACGGTTTGGCCGCTGTCGGCTTGATTACGCTCCTGCACGACCACGAAGTCCCCGTCCTTGATGTGTTCGTCGATCATCGAATCGCCGCGCACCTTGAGGACGTAGCTGCGGCCACGTCGCGGGACGAGCTCATCGGGGACCGCGATGGTGTCATTCCCGCTGATCGCTTCGATCGGCTGGCCTGCCGCCACGAGGCCAAGCAGGGGCAGCTCGGTGGCCCCCGTCTGTCCCTTGGGGGGGACGATTTCGATGGCCCGGCTCTCGTTGTGCGCCCGGCGGATATACCCTTTGCGCTCCAGATTGGTGAGGTGCTCGTGGACCGTGGCGAGCGAGTGGAAGCCGAATTGGCGCGCGATCTCCTCGAAGCTCGGGGCGTACCCCTTGGCGTCGAGATGACCCGTGATAAAATCGAGGATTTCGCGTTGGCGGCGCGTCACCGGCATTGACCCACTCCCGAAGGTAACCCGAAGCGTAATCTACCCGAATATCGCCCGAACGCAAGGATGCCCAGAGCGACGCTGGAAGAGATCATGGCGGTGACGGAGACCCGGGTGGCGGCCCTTCAAGGGTGCGCTCCGGACCTCGCGCGCCGCGCCGCCGCCGCCCCGCTGCCCCGGCCGTTTCTGAGCGTGCCCATCGGGCCAACGGTCGGGATCGTTGCGGAGATCAAGCGGCGGTCTCCCTCCCAGGGCGCGATCCGCCCCGACCTCGACCCCGTCGCGCATGCCCGCGCCTATGCGCGGGGGGGGGCCGTCGCCGTCTCGGTCCTGACGGAGGAAGCGCATTTTGGAGGGTCGCTCGACGACCTTTCCCAGGTGGCAGCGGCGGTGGCCGTGCCGGTGCTCCGCAAAGACTTCATCATTGACGAAACGCAGATCCTTGAGGCTCGGGCTGCGGGCGCGAGTGCCGTGTTGTTGATCGTCCGCGTCCTCACGCCGGACCGGCTCAGTGCCTTGGCCGCGGCCGCCGCACGCCACGGGCTCGCAACGCTCGTGGAGGTGCACACCCCCGGTGAGCTCGAGGCGGCGCTGGCGGTCCGACCGACGGCGGTGGGCGTGAACGCCCGTGATCTGGCGACGTTCACCGTCGATCACCGCCGCGCCGAGGGCATCATCGCCCGCGTCCCCGCGCCGATCCCTGTGGTGGCCGAGAGCGGGGTGGAAGGGCGGGGCGACGTAGAGCGCTTGGCAGCCGCGGGCGCGGATTTCGTCTTGGTGGGCACCAGTCTGGCGCGGCGCGGCGATGCCGAGACGGCGGTACGGGCGCTCATGGGCGTCGAGAGGATCCAGCGTGGCTGAAACGACAAGCGTGGCGGGACGATTCGGACCGTACGGCGGGCGCTATGTCCCCGAGACGTTGATACACGCGCTCGAGGAATTGGCGCACGTCTACGATGCGGCCCGCGCCGATCCGCAATTCTGGACCGAGCTCGACGCGCTGCTCAAGGATTACGTGGGGCGGCCGACGCCGCTCAGCGACGTGCCCCGCCTCTCGGCGGAGGTCAAGGCCCGGGTCGTCCTGAAGCGCGAGGACTTGAACCACACCGGCGCGCACAAGATCAACAACACCCTCGGCCAGGTGCTGCTCGCCCGCCGCATGGGGAAGCGCCGCATCATCGCCGAGACGGGCGCGGGGCAGCACGGCGTCGCGACCGCGACGGTGTGCGCCCGTTTCGGGCTCGACTGCGTCGTGTTCATGGGCGAAGAAGACATGCGCCGCCAACGGCTCAACGTGTATCGCATGGAGTTGATGGGGGCGAAGGTCGTGCCCGTGACGTCGGGGACGCGCACGCTCAAGGACGCGACGAACGAAGCGTTGCGCGATTGGGTCACGAACGTGACGACCACGCACTATATCATCGGGTCGGTGGTGGGGCCCGATCCGTTCCCGCGTCTGGTGCGCGACTTTCAGTCCGTGATCGGCCGCGAGGCCCGCGCGCAGCTGCTGGAGCGTCCGGCGGGACGTCTGCCGCGGACCGTGGTCGCGTGCGTCGGGGGCGGATCGAACGCGATCGGCATCTTCACGGCCTTCCTCCGCGATCCGGAGGTCGAGCTCGTGGGGGTGGAGGCCGCGGGAGAGGGCATCGCCAGCGGGCGGCACGCCGCCACACTCGCCACCGGGCGACCGGGCGTATTTCACGGGAGCAAGAGCTACCTCCTGCAGGACGACGCGGGGCAAGTTCAACCGGCGCATAGCGTTTCCGCCGGGCTCGACTATCCGGGCGTGGGACCCGAGCATGCTTTCCTGAAGGACTCGGGGCGGGTATTGTATGAGGCGGTCACGGACCGTGCGGCGCTCAATGCGTTCGCGGCGCTGTCCCGGCTGGAGGGCATTCTGCCGGCCCTCGAGAGCGCACATGCGCTCGCGTGGGTGCTCGCAAATCGGGGGCGGTGGGCCATTGACGATATCATCTTGGTCAACCTGAGCGGTCGCGGCGACAAGGACGTCGCCCTGGTCGCCGAGCTTATGGGAGCAACCCTCTGACGAACCCCCCCGTCCCCGAGCTGGCGTTACCGCCCTCGCAGATCGAGGAGCTGATGCAGGTCATCAGCAAGGGGATGCGGGCCACGCAGTTGTACCTGCCGAACAATCCCGTCTACCAACGCGCCGTCGACAACATCCGCTCCGCCTTCCGCCAGATCTGGCAGGCCACCGACGACCTGATCTTCGACATCGGCGAGACGGAAATGCGGTGGGAGGACCACGCCGTCTACAGCCAGGCGCAGCGGCACGAGAGCATCGCCTGGACCTTGTACAAGGACGGCGTGCGCTCGCTCACGTTCAAGCCGGGTGTGGAGGACGTCGAGATCGTTCGGTTCCTGGCCGTGCTGCAGCAGGCGAAGAACCTGCAGGCCGACGCGCCCGACGATCTGCTGACGTTGCTGTGGGCGGAGGACTTTCAGTTCGTCAACTACACGTTCCGCGAGCTGGCGAGCGAGAACGCAGTACCGATCGAGCGCGGTGAGGGCCCGACGATTGCCGGTGCAGGCGAGGGCGGGGGAGAAGGCGACGCGGGCCGCGGAACCGATCCCTCGACAATCCGGCGGCAGGTCGAAGAGGAAGCACCACCCAAGCGCGAGGGCCTCGTATCGGTCGACGATTTCGATACCACCCTCTACTTCCTCGACGACAAGGAGATCGAGTACCTCCACAAGGAGGTCGAGCGCGAGTACGCCCAGGACCTGCGCCGCAACGTCCTGGCGATGCTGTTCGACCTGCTGGAGCTGCAGACGTACGGCACGGTCCGCAGCGAGCTGATCTCGATCCTCGAGAACTTCATTCCCTACCTGCTCGGCGCCGGGGACTTCCGTTCCGTCGCCTTCATTTTGCGCGAGAGCAAGGTGATCCAGCAGCGGGCCCGCGAGCTGATCCCGGAGCATCGCCAGACACTCGAATCCCTCCCGGCGCGCCTGTCGCAGGCCGAGGCGTTGTCGCAGCTGCTGCAGTCCTTGGATGAAGCGGCGGGGCATCCGAGCGAAGAGGAGCTGAGCGAGCTGTTCACCGAGCTGACCGCCGAGGCGTTGGCGACGCTCATGGGGTGGCTGCCGAAGCTCAGTAACGAACGCGTGCGCGAGCTGGTGAAGGGGTCGGCCGAGCGCCTGGCGACGACGCACGCCCCCGAGGTGCTCAAGGCCCTGGGCAGCGACGATCCGGCGGTGCAGCTCGAGATGGTGCGGCTCGCCGGCCGGCTCAAGCTGCCGGGTGCGCCCGACGGCATGGGCCCGCTGCTCGAGGGCGGCGACCGGGAGCTGAAACTCGTGGTGGTCGAGGCGCTCACGACGATCGGCAGTCCGAACGCCATGCGTCTCCTGGAGAAGGCGATCGACGATGCCGATCGCGACGTGCGGATCGCGGCGGTGAAGTTCCTGGGCCAGCGCGGTCACCGCAACGCCTTTCCGCGCATCGAGGCCGCCGTGCTCGGCACCAAGCTGAAGGACTCGGACCTGACCGAGAAGATGACGTTCTTCGAAGCCTACGGCGCGCTCGCGGGCACTTCCGGCATTCCCACGCTCGAGAGACTCCTCGTGCCCAAGAGCGGCATGCTGGCCCGCAAGGAGGACCCGGAGACGCGCGCCTGCGCCGCGATGGCGCTCGGCAAGATTCGCGCGCCGGCGGCGCGCGATGTATTGCAGAAGGTCTCGCAGGACAAAGAACCCCTGGTACGCAACGCCGTCAGCCGCGCGTTGCGCGAGGTGGGTGGATGAGCGACGCCGGCGCCCGCGCCAAGCGGCCGTCCATGATGGAGACCGTCCAGACCACGGACGGCTTCCTGCGACACGCGGGGCGGGACTTCCTCGTCGTGCTGTACACGGTATTCCGCTCCCTCAAGCTCTATCCCATCGAGAACGCCCAAGTGCAAAAGGCGCTTGACGACCTCGCGGGCACCACCAAGCACCTGCTGGACGTGGAGCGCGAGATCGAGCTGCGGCTGCAGGGCGAGTTCATCTTCGTCAATTCGACGCGTTTGCGTCTGGACCTCGACAACTACGCGTCGTTCTCCCACATCCTGAACGTGTTCAGCCAGTGCGGCATCGGTGCCGTGCGGCTCGACGAGGGCGTCGACCGCAAGCAGCTCCAGATCTTCGTGTCGCTGCTGCTCGCGTACGCCGCCAGGGACGCGCACCCCAACAAGCTCTTTGAGATCTCCCAGAAGCTCGTGGACGGCGGCGTCTCGTTCATCACCGTCGAGCCGCCGCTCGAGACGGAAGAGGACGTCGAGGAGGAGGAGCGGCAGAAGGAAGCCGCGAAACGGACCTACGCCCGTTCGGTCGCCGTCACGAAAGAGGTGATCAACAGCATCCGGATGGGCCGCACCGCCAACGTGAAAAAGGTGAAGCGCGCGGTGCAGGCGATCGTCGATCAGGTGCTGAACAATGAATCGTCGCTCGTCGGCCTGACCACCCTGCGCGATTACGACGAGTACACGTTCACCCACTCGGTGAACGTCTGCATCTTCTCGGTGGCGCTGGGCCGCAAGCTGGGGCTCACAAAGCTGCAACTGTACGATCTCGGCATGTCGGCGCTGTTCCATGACGTCGGCAAGTCGCGCGTGCCGCTCGAGGTGCTCAATAAGGAAGGGGGCCTGACCGACGAGGAGTGGCGCATCATGCAGGCCCACCCCTGGCTCGGGGTGCTCACGTTGTTCGGGCTGCGCGGCTACGGCGAAATCCCCTACCGCGGGATGGTGGCGGCCTACGAGCATCACATGAAGACGGACCTCACGGGCTACCCCAAGTCGATCCGCCCGCGCGAGCTGTCCATCTACTCGAAGGTCATCGCGGTGTCGGACGGCTTCGACGCGGCCACGAGCCAACCTGATCGGCATCTACCCGGTCGGCACGTGCGTCATCCTCGACACCTACGAGGTGGCGATCGTGCATACCGCGAACCCCGACGTCACCCACGTCCACCGTCCGGTGGTGCGGGTCGTGACGACACCGGACGGGGCGCTGCTCCAGCCCGGCACCGTCGTCGACCTCGCGCACAAGGATGAGCAGGGCGCCTACCCGCGCACTATCGTCAAGGTCACGGACCCGGTCAAATACGGCATCACGGTCAGCGACTACTTTGTCTGAGCATCCGATCGCCGCGCGGTGGCGGGCGCTCGGCGACGGGGGGAGGGGCAGCGCCCTCATCCCCTACGTCACGGCCGGCTTCCCGACGCCGGCTGTCTCGCGCGACCTGCTGCGCGCCGTCGTCGCCGCCGGCGCGGACTTCGTGGAGGTCGGCGTGCCGTTTTCCGATCCGCTGGCCGACGGTCCGACCATCCAGCGCACCACGCAGGCCGCGTTGGAGCAGGGGATGACCGCGGCGGGGGTGCTGACCCTGATCCGCGAAGCGGCGCTCGCGGTCCCGGTCATCATCATGACCTACCTGAACCCGGTCCTGGCGTACGGGGTGGACCGTTTCGTTGCCGACGCGCATGCCTCTGGAGCGGCCGGCCTGGTGCTCACGGACCTGCCGGCGGGTGCCGATCCCGCCGTCGAGGCGGTGGTCACGCACAGCCCGCTGGCGTTGATTCGCCTCGTTGCGCCCACGACTGATGACGCGCGCCTAGCGGCGGCGCTGACCGGCGCCACGGGCTTTGTGTACCTGATCTCGCGGCTCGGCGTCACGGGCGCGCGGGACCAAGTCCCCGCCGACCTCGAGCAGCACGTGCGGCGCGTGCGCGCCGCGACACCCCTGCCCGTTGCCGTCGGGTTCGGCATCGGCACGCCGGCGCAGGCAGCCGCCGCGGCGCACTACGCGAATGGGGTCGTGGTCGGCAGCGCGTTGATGGATGCCTTGGCGCAGGGCGGCGTAGGCGGCGCGGAGCGGCTGGTGCGCGAGCTCGCGGCGGCGGTGCACGCGTGAACATCGGCCGGTTCGTCTCGCTCTATAGTCAAGGGCTCGCGTGGGCAGGGAGTCTCGTCCTGCTCGGTGTCCTCTTCGCGGATCAGCGTTGGTTGGGGCAGCTGCCGGAGATCGTGGTCTTGTTCGCCTGCGCCATCGCCCTGCGCGGCCTCGCGATCCCCCTCAGCAAGTACTCCTACCTGACGCAGACGGCGCTCGTGGGGCTCCTGGGGAGCCTGCTCGTCGATGTACCGGCGACGGCGCTCGCCGTCGCGGCGGCCGTCGTCGTCGCCGACTCCGCGTGGCAGCGCAAGCCGCTGCGCGTGGCGTGGATCAACCTGGGACGCGAGGTGATCGCGCTCGTCGCCGCGTATGGCGTGTATGCGACGATCCTCCATTGGCTCGACATGTCCGCGCCCGAGCTGAGCATCGACCTGCTGCCGGCGTTCGCGGGGTACGCGCTCGCCTATTTCGTGTTCAGCCGGCTGCTCTTCTACTTCAGTCTGATCATCCGCGCGAAGCTCGAGCCGGGCGAGCGAATGATGATCATCCGCTACGAGGTGATCGGTTACGCCGCCACGGTGCTGGCGACGACGGTCCTCGTCACGGCGGTCGTCTCCTGGTCGATCGGCGCGTGGGTGATCGTCGGGCTCGTGGTCACGTTCCTGGGACTCCTCCTCAAGCAGATGGTGGAAGAAGCGATCTCCGCCGAAGAGCTGAACAAGATCCACGCGATGGAGGCCGTCATCACGGCCAACATCAGTCTCGAGGACTCGTTCCGCCGGATCGAGCGGCTGGCGCACCGGCTCGTGGACTGGGGCGACTTCCGGATCTACCGGCTGCACGACGGCGTGATGACGCTGGCGCACCGCTCCGCGCAGGGGCGGGACGGCCGCGGGGAGCCGTCACAAGACACCACCGCACTCCGCCAGCAGGTGGTCGCGAGCGGGGAGACGGCGGTGATCGACGACGTGACGCGCGACAAGCGGGTGGCCGACGCGCCGCTCGACGTGCAGAGCCTCGTGATCGTGCCGCTGAAGTTCGGCGATCAAGTGATCGGCACCCTGGAGATCGAGCACCACAAGAAGAACAGCTACCGGCGCCAGGACGTGCTGACGATCACGACGTTCGCGAACCAGCTCGCCACGGCCGTGCACATCACGGATTTGCGGCGGCCCCTGGTCGAGACGGTCGAGCGGATGACGCGCCAGCTCGCGACGATCGCGCAGACGGCGGAGACGCTCAAACAGGCAGCGGCAGCCGTCGCCACGTCGACCGGCGTCATCCGCGAGGGCGTGCGCCGCGAGGAGGGCGAGGTGTCCGGCGGGCTCGAGGCCACCGAGAGTCTGGCGCAGGTGTCGCGCCGCGTGTCCGACGACGGCGCGGGCGCCGCGCGGGCCTCGAGCGCGGCCAGCGACGTGGCGAGCCGGAACCGCACCCAAATCCGCGACGCGATCGAGCGGCTGGTGGCCCTGAAGTCGTTCGTCGGGGAAAGCTCGGCCAAGGTGCAGCAGCTCGGGCAGATGAGCCGGCGGATCACGGGCTTCATCGGCTCGATCCGGGAGCTCGCCGACATGACGAATCTGCTCGCACTGAACGCGGCGATCGAGGCGGCGCGGGCCGGCAAACACGGCAAGGGATTCGCCGTCGTGGCCGATGAGGTGCGCCACCTCGCCGAACAGAGCGGCGCCGCGGCCGCCGAGGCGGGCGACCTGGTGCAGGACATCCACCGCCAGGTGGGCGAAGTGGTGGAACAGATGCGGAAGGGACAGGTCAACGTCGGGGGCGTGGAAGAGCTGTCGGCCGCAGCACTTGAGGCGCTCGAGGCGATTGTCGCGGCCACCGCCGAGGCTACGGCCCACGCAGGTCGCATCGCCGAAGCCGCGGGGGAGCAGGACCAGGCGTTCACCCGGCTGCGGCAACGCATCAACGCCGTGGCGATGATCGCCGGGCAAAACCGCACCGAGGCCGACGATGTCGCGACCCGCGCCGTCGAGGCCGCGCAGGGCCTGACGGACTTGGAGCGGGCCACTCGGGATTTGGAGCAAGTGGCCACGATGCTGCGCGACCTGACGCGCGGCTTTGCCAGCGTCGCGTAGCTCCCTTAGCATTCCAGCGTGACTCCACCCGTCTCGGAGCGCGCCTACGTGGCCCTCGGCTCGAATCTCGGCGACCGCGCCGCGCATCTGGCGCACGCCCGCGCCCGCCTCGGCGCCCTGCCGGGTACGCGT
>WNFX01003245.1_pt1 | contig 17972 bp, 16 predicted proteins | sample 5400111 | NCBI WGS metagenome assembly WNFX01 (sample SAMN13153363, study PRJNA577476) | soil metagenome | isolation source: 40 cm soil or saprolite under grassland replicate 1 | place: USA:California | collected 2016-06-15 | reverse complement strand
AAGCGCGATCACTATGTTTGGTGGAGGCTTCTTCTTTGTGCCTGTGATGACCAAAGAAATAGCCACACATCAAGCAACTCTACGGATGCGCACGACCACAATCAGCACTGGTGCGGCGAGCGTGATGACGAGCGCAAGCACCTGCCAGGTAGGATCGCCGAGCGTGTTCAGGAGGATGTTCATCTGTGCCTGCTTCTCCCGTCATCTGTCTGTGTACGCGCTCCATCTTTTGGCGCAGGCGTGACCTCTCCTGAACGAACTGGCTCCTGCGTTGGAGAGCGCTGTTCCTCTTCCAGGTGGACATGTCGAAACACCATCCAGAGAGAGCAGTCATAGGCAGATTTGAGCATCCCGGCCAGGATGAACGGCAATCCTAGGACGAGCAGGGGTCCTTGCAAGAGCAGGCCAGAAATGAACGGGCTGGTGGAGGAGCCCACGCTGCGGGCCAGGGAGGTCACGCTGGCTGCCGCTGTGCGCTCTTCCGGGGCGACCAGGGCCATCGTGTAGGCTTGCCGGGTGGGAACATCCATCTGTGAAAGCGCCTGGCGCAAGAGCAGCAGTGAAGCCGCGATAGGAAACGTGGGCGCGAAGGCCACCAGGATCAAGAGGACATTCGAGGGCAGGTGGGTGAACACCATCGTGTTGAGCAGGCCGAAGCGCCGCGCGAGTGGCACTGCTGCCAGAAACGAGAGCGCCGAGAGGAGATTGGCCCCAAAGAACAGGACGGAGAGCGTCGTGAGCGGAACGCCGAAGCGCTGCAGAAAGTAGAGCGCCATCAGGCTCTGTACCACCAGCCCTCCAGCCAGCGCATCCACGCTGAACAGTGCCGTCAGTCGCAACACGATGCCGCGTGAGCGATGCAGTGGAGGGACAAGCCGAGACTTTCTGCTTTGCGCCTGCATGGGGCGATGCGGTGGTGCCTCTACCTCCGAGGACAGCCGCAGGGACAGCCCTGCTACAATGAGCGCCAGCACTGCGTACACGCCGAACATGAGACGTACACCGGAGGCAAGGGGCAGCCCAGTCCGCGTCAGCAGACCTGGCAACCCGGCCGCCAGCGCTCCTGCCGCAGCGCTGAAGGAGGCGACCAGGTTGTAGCGGGCGAAGAGAGAGGTTCGCTGCTCAGGCGCGGTCACCTGGGCGATCATCGTTTGGTCAATGGGTAGAAAGGGGGCAGTCTCCGAGGCTGAGGTGCCGAGCGTGCCGAAGAACGCCACCACCAGCAGCACGGGATAACTCGTCACCAGCCCAAAGATAGCACCTGTCGTGGCCATGAGCAGCGAGAGCAGCGCCAGTGCGCGCCGCCGTCCCCAGGTATCGGCGAAGAGGCCGATCACATAGGTTCCGACCATATCGCCAACCAGGGACACCGTGATCAGGGCACCGATGGCCACAGGCGTGAAGCCCTCGCCTGCCAGGGCCACGCCCAGGAGCACGGCCAGCAGTCCGTAAGCAAGTGAGCGCAATCCGCGCATCACCAGAATGAGCCGGGTGTCTCGAAGGCGTTCGCGCATATTGGCTGGAAGTGGGTCTGTTCTCGCTGTGGGTCTCGACTTTCTCATCTCCCTTGATCCCTACCAGGTGAACCTCGCCTCACGAGACAAAGTCGCCATTAGGCTTGCCCTGGCGCACCATTTCCTGACAATAGGCGTAGAGTGCGTCATAGACAATCCATTCGGCGGCGTTCTGCTCATGGGGGTCACTCGTGAGGTTGTACTTCTTGAGAATGGCTTCAAATGAGCATTCCTTGCCATAATGCCCCAGTTCCACGTCCTTCACATCGTAGGGGATCGCCCCCTCATGGGAAGCGACCTCCATCACCTGGTCAGTCGGCACGAACAGGAACTCGGCGTCCTTGTCCACGAACTTTTTGATGAGCCAGGGGCAGGCCACGCGGTCTACTTTGACTCGTTCACGGGTAATCCATTTCATTGGGATGTTCTCCTTCTCGTTAAATGGTCACCACATTGATGACAAAAGACACCAGGGTGAGCAGCACCCGCGCCTGCTCAAAGCGTATGGTATCGGTAGGACGATGGAAAGCGGCGTACCAGCCGATGAAGAGATAGGTGACCAGGGGACACAGGACATCATTGGGACTCACGCCTGGAATGGGGTCATTGTTCAGCGCACCGGTATTGCCCGCCGATCTCCAGACGATGACAGAGATGCCGACGACCACCGCGACCAGCAGACAATCGACAAGCGAAAGCGCCTTGAAGCGCCGTCGCAGGGCAACCAGCACCAGCAGTGCAATGCCCGCTGTGATTGCCGCGGTCAGCGCAATGTGTGCAAAGGGAAAGACCGAAGAACTGGCTGCCATGGTTTCCTCCTCTCGAGCACTACCCTTCAGGTGCCTCGACGTGAAATTGTGCATACAGGGCATCGTAGATGAGGCTCCCTCGTTCCAGAGCGACCTGGTCATCAGGACTGACCAGGCGGATGCCCCGGCAGATCACATCCAGGCCCGCTGCCGCAGGCTCCAGGGTCACGTCCTGCACGGTGTCAGCCTCATCCACCACACGCGCGATGCGCTGCAAGACCGGATCATGCAGGTCATACTCGCGCAGCATGGTGTGGAACGTGCAGTGTCCCCGGTGATGGGACAGCCGCACTCCAGGGATGTCAAACGGCTCCGCTCCTTCAGGGAGCGGCTTGTATCCCGCAGGCACGAAGAGAAATTCCGCCTGCGGATCGATGTATTTGGTAATCAGCCAGGCGCAGGCCATGCGGTCCACGCCTACCTGCTCCCAGGTCACCCACTTCATGATGCAAACCCTCCTCTCGCACTCATCAGTCGCGCCCGCACGTGCTTTCCCAGCTCCGAGTGAAAGTAGTCCTGCGCCCGCACCTGCTGGTACTTGCGGGAGAGCGCCACCAGGTCGGCGTCCTCTCGCTCCAGCTCGTCCAGGATCTCCTGGTAGGTCGCATCCACACGAGCCTGAAACTGGCGCACGAGCGCCTCTTCCTGCCCATTCAAGAGCAGGCGCGATTCCCACAGGTGCGCTTCTCCGCCGAGTTCGCCAATCTCCACCGCCAGCCACTGGAACTGCTCGCGTGTCCAGGGAGTGGCAGGCAACACCCAGACGGCATCGTGCAGGAGCAGTGCTCCCAAACGTTTAAGTTTCCGCCAGACGGTAGCACGACTGGCCGTCGGTTCGCGCGGAATTCTGTAGACGAGCAGCACCCATGACGATCCTTGTGGCTGTTCCACCTGGTAATCCTCCTCACGATGGACTAGTGATGGAGCGCTGAGTAGACAACCAGCCCGATGATCGCTGCGCCCAACACAATGAACGGCTCCGGGATCTTCTTCCACCGCCAGAGCAACAGCAGGGTCACCAACGCGAGCAGAACGGTGGGGATATCCGTAATCGTGCGCCGCCCCAGGATGATGACGGCTCCAGTAATCGCGCCGATGGCGGCAGCCGTGACGCCTTTGACGAAGGCCGCTATCGCCGGGCGTTTGCCGTACTTGCGGAAGGCAGGAGCGGCGATCACCACGAAGGCATAGCAGGGCAGGAACGTCCCCAGGGCGGCGACACAGGCCCCGGCAAAGCCCGCCACCAGGAAGCCGATGAACCCGGATGTAATCACCACCGGTCCGGGCGTAATCATGGCAACGGCGACCGCATCCACGAACTGGCGATCTGTGAGCCAGTGGTGGCCTTGCACGACGCCCCCGTAGAGAAAGGGAATGATGGCCAGACCACTGCCAAAGACGAAGGCACCAGCCACGACGAAGAAGGTAAAGAGGGTCCAGAGGGTGCCACCCGTCGCGCCTCCCACAGCGAGCAGTGCTGCCAGAGGCACTGGCGACAGACTGAGCACTCTCGTCTTCCCTTTCCCCCACCTCTTCCAGAACCGTGTGGGGGGAGCCTTCACCAACCAGACCAGGATGCCAGCACCGATGAAGAGCAGCACCTGTTCGGACTGGGTGATGATGGTCACCGCCGCCGTGACGAGGTAGGTCGCCCAGAGCAGCCAGTCGCGGCCGATGGTTTTGGTGGTCAACTTGTAGGCGCTGTGGGCAATGATGCCAATCACGCTAGCTCCCACGCCATAAAACACGGCCTGCATCCAGGTGAGTCCTCCATAGAGCGTATAGAGCCAGCCGAGGAGCACCACCATCAGAAACGATGTCCAGATAAAAGCCAGCCCCACCAGGGTCGCCCCCAGGATGCGATACCGAACGTAACCCAGGTACATGGCCAACTGTGCGGCAAGCGGACCTGGACAGAGCTGGGCGAGGGCCAGGCCCTCCTTGTAGTCAGCTTCTGCAATCCAGCCCCGCTGCTCGACGAGGTCGCGCTGCATATACCCCACCAGGGCCACCGGGCCGCCGAAACCGAGGGTTCCCAGACGGAAAAAATAGCGCACCAGCTGCCAGAGCGAATAAGGGACACACTCTGATGCTTGTCCCACGGGCGCTTCTGCTGTCTGTGGCGTGTCCATCTGCTTCCTCCTCACCTGTGGAAATGCTTCCTCATCGATGAGTCATACAACATTTGTTATGAATATTCATAACCATGGTTTTATTTTACTCTCAAAGAGAAAGAAATGCAAGGGGTGACGAGACCAAAGCGTCATGACGACCGAACTCCACATGTCGGCTTCGCACATCCTGAGCCTTCATGGCAAGGACTCATCCGTGTGTTCATCGCGTTGGATCTGCATGCGAAGCCCCTGGAGGTAGGTACGGTATAGGGCTACTTCTGCTTTTTCGCGAGTGAGTGGGGACCTGGCCTACAAGCGGGATCTGACGCCTGCTTCGATGGCCCGGCGTGGATCAATGACCCAGGGGCCCTCGGTGCTCAGCATGACTTCGAGGTCATCGCCAGGCCCGGCGGTCATGTCTCGTTCACCATCGAAGGCCAGGGCGACCTGGCGCTCAAGATGGAGGGGCGTGCGTTGGCCTGGGGTGAGGGTTCGGACATGCCGGACATGCAGGGTGGCGAAGAGTCCTGGACCAATAGGGGCTTGCACAGTTTGGCCACCGTCACCAAAAATGAGATGGAGTCCTGAGGGAGAATGGGCATCGAGTGGGTGAAGCATGCCCCCAATAGCGGATAAGCCGATGCTCCAGGGGTGGGCACGGGTGAGGAACAACTCACTCAGCCTGTTTACCTCCCAAATGGCGCGAGCACCGATCACGCCGTCGGATGCAATAGCAAGATCGACGAGTGCAAGGTTAACAGGCTCTCCGTGACGATAGATGTGCAGGACCTTGGAACGCCAGCAGGCTGCTTCTCGTGCAACAGCGCCGGTAGCAACCATGGCTGCTGCGAGTCCTGCTGTCGTTCCTTCCTGAAATTCCGGAAAGACATTGTTCGTGCCGGTGGAGATAGGCAGGATGGGGATGTGACTGCCACATCCCTTGAACACTGCCCGGTTCGTGCCATCACCCCCCAGCGTTACCAGGCAGCCGACCTCCAACTTTGCCATCCGTTCTGCTGCACGGGTTGAATCCTCCTGGTTGGCCTGGACATCCATGGGGAGAATATCCACCTGGATTTTCGTGCTCCCTAAAGCCTCGACAGCAGCATACCCAATACCGAGCGACTCCGGCATAAAGAGGGCGCGGTCAACTCCCCCTGCTTCTAAACCGCGCAGCAGACGACGCACAATCGCAATTTTCTCCTGGTTAGAGACAACCCATCCCTGGGCCACAATGCGCCGGATATCTTTGCCGCTCGCAGGATTCGCGATAATGCCTACTGTTACCATATGTTTTCTTTCAAGGGTGAATGAAATGTTTGTAGGCAATCAACCAAACGAGAGTGGGTGGCGAAAGCGGAACAGCCAGGCCGTAGGGGCCGATAAATCGGCGATGGGCGCGATAAATCGGCCCCTACAGCTATTTCATACACCCTTCTTTCAGGAAGGACTTGATTTGATTAGATTTGCTAAGGCTGTTGTTACCGCTGCGGGTTGCTCAACAGGCGTGGCGTGACCGCTATCGGCAATTACCTGTAACTGCCCCCCTTGAATGCCGGTAATGAGCGCCTCAGACAATTCAGGCGGCGCTAGCTGATCATTTGCGCCGACCAGGACCAGCGTTGGGCAGCTTATTTGCGAGAGGCGTGGACTCAGATCAACTTTCGCGACCATGCGGGCAGCAGCAGCAATGCTGGAGGCGTCACTGGTAAGCATGCCCTTGCGGACGGTTGCGACTATTTTGGGATTTGTTGCCAGAAATTGCGCTGAGAAAGTACGCTCTATGAGCGTATCGGCAATGGCTGCCATACCGTTGAAACTCGCGGTACTCGCCAACTCAAAGAACATATCGCGAGTGGCCTGTGGGAAACTCGCGGTAGTGTCAAGCAGCGCCAGGCTCGTGACCCGTTCTGGATACGTGGCTGCAAGTTCCATGGCGATCATGCCACCTAGCGAGAACCCAACGAATGTTGCTTTTTCTATATCGAGGGCTGCCAGGAGTCCGACGAGGTCAGTCATGTGTTTGGCGAGGGTATGTGCGCCCACAGGACGCCCTGAGGCTCCATGACCCCGGAGATCATAACTGACAACCTGGACGCCTTCCAATTGACTTTGATCCAACCACGCCCACAGTCCCATACTACTGGCCAGGCCATGAATCAGGATGAGAGGGCTGCCCGTCCCAATGCGTTGCACTGCCAGTTTGATACCATTTGCGGAGATTGTTTCCAGCTCTCCCCCGGCTTCTGCGCCAGTCGCAGCCGGTGCCTTGCGCTCGGCTCCTTCAGTTGCAGAAATCTGGCCCAATGTCGCGCCGACGCCTAACTCTCCGCCCTCTTCTGCCAACACGGTCAGTACCCCGGTTACTTCGGCCTCAATCTCGCTATTGAGTTTGTCGGTTTCGACCTCGCAGATTGGCTCACCAGCTGTCACGGTGTCGCCACTTTGCTTATGCCAACGTACCACTTTGCCAGCGGTCATGGTCATGCCTAACTTGGGCATAATAATATTGATCACGTCCATACGTGCCCGCTCCTTCTTCTGCACTGAGACAAAACCGGGCGATCGTACAGATAATTGTACAGATCGCCCGTCTGACACATTTACTTACCAGACACCGCCCGTGCTGCTGCCACAATCTTCTCCGGAGAGGGAAGATAGGCATCCTCAAGCACAGGGCTGAATGGGACAGGGCTGTGAGGAGGGGTCACAAGCCCTACAGGGGCATGCAGGGAACTGAAACCTTTGCTGGCAACGATACCGGCGATGTAAGTGGCGAGGCCGCACATGGGGTTAGACTCATCCGCCACCACGAGACGTCCAGTTTTGGCAACTGAATTGAGAATGGTGGTCTCATCTAGAGGAGAAACGGTACGGAGATCCACCACTTCAGCATCGATGCCATCCTTTGCCAGTTCTTCCGCTGCCGCCAACGCATGACGAGCGGTCATGCTCACTCCGACAAGGGTGATATCTTTGCCTTCACGGGTGATTGCTGCCTTACCGATAGGCACCACGTACTCGCCTTCGGGCATCTCGCCCTTGACTTGATATAATGCGATGTGTTCGCAGAAGATGACCGGGTTGCCATCGCGCAATGCGGCAGTCAGAAGCCCTTTGGCATCGGCAGGATTTGACGCCGCCACGACTTTGAGGCCTGGTATGTGGGCAAATATCGGATACAGGGTCTGTGCGTGCTGAGCCGCGGCCCGGAATCCACCACCAATGATGGTACGAACGACCATTGGGATAGAAGCTTTGCCGCCAAACATGTAGCGTATCTTGGAGGACTGGTTGAGCAAGGAGTCCATACAACTTCCGATGAAGCTACAAAACATCAGCTCAGCAATGGGTACCATGCCGGTAGCAGCTGCTCCAACGGCGGCACCAATATAGGCTGACTCCGAAATGGGAGTGTCGCGAATACGCTCACGCCCAAACTCTTGAACCAACCCCTTTGTCACGCCAAAAACGCCTCCCCAGGCTTCATCATCTTCCAGGTGCTCCAGGGTCGCCCCTCCTGCTACATCCTCACCCATCAGAATTACGCGCGGGTTGCGGCGCATCTCCAGGCGAATCGCTTCGTTTATCGCTTCCGCAAAGGTTACGGTCTTCGTTTTCATTTGTACAGCCATTGGATTGCTCCTTTCGTACTCTCAAGCCAGCTAGGAGACGGCTACCGCGTAGACATCGGTATCCACTTCGGACAATTCAGGATAGGGGCTGCGATCAGCGAAAGCAACAGCATCTTCGATCTTCTGTTGCACCCGAGCATCAATTGCATCGAAATCCTGTGCTGTCGCCAGGCCTTGTTGTATGGCAGTTTCACGGAGATTTTTGATGGCATCATGCTCTATCATCCTCTGCTGCAGCTCATCGGTCTTGTAGAGTTGCTGATCACCTTCGAAGTGGCCGTTGTAGCGGTAGGTCTTGCACTCTAACAGGCTTGGACCCAGGCCTTTGCGAGCACGATTGATTGCCTCCTGTGCCGCTTCATAGACGGCCAGCACGTCCATACCATCTACTGACGCACCAGGGATACCATAACCAGCAGCGCGATCGGCGATGTTTTCAATTGCGCAGTGATACGAAACAGGAGTGGATTCAGCGAATCCATTATTCTCTGCTACAAAAACAACTGGGAGTTTCCAAATAGCGGCCAGGTTGAGAGACTCGTGGAACGTGCCCTGTTCGGCGGCCCCATCGCCAAAGAAACATACGCAGACAGTATTGGTTCCCTGTAACCTGGCGGACAGCGCTGCGCCGCAGGCCAGGGGTGGGCCACCTCCAACGATACCATTGGCGCCCAGCATGCCCTTGCTCACATCGGCAATGTGCATACTGCCGCCCTTGCCTTTACAGAGTCCGGTTGCCTTGCCGAAAATCTCGGCCATCATCCCGTTCACATCACACCCTTTGGCGATGCAATGCCCATGTCCTCTGTGCGTGCTGGTAATGGTATCACCCTCTCTCAGGGATGCACACACGCCGGTAGCCACGGCTTCCTCGCCTGCGTATAAATGTACAAACCCGGGGATCCGCCCGCGTGCGAATTCCTCTTTGACTCGCGTCTCGAAATCGCGAATAGTCACCATTGTCTCATACAGCTTTAAAACTGTTTCACGATCGATGTTCATAGGTTTCTCCTGTACATACTATGTGCACAACCAGTCGACAACAGCGAGATCACTCACTCTCTCCCCTACGCGTTACGAGGATGTGAAGCGAAAAAGAGACAACGCTCTTATTCTATCCATTCTTCGGAAAATAAGATGCCTCTGACTTATAGGGGATTGGAGTTGAATGATTCGACGACAATGAGGATGAAGAGTGAGAGTCTCCCTCCTAGGTTCATTACACTGCTCTAGAACCACTATTACAAGGAACTACTCTAGGACCAATATTACAAGCAATCTCTATTAAAGTCAATGGACATTGTTCGGCCTGATCTATTGTGAGCTACATTGTTTCGTCGTCAGATCGCATTGGATAGTGGCCTTTTCGAAGTGTTGGCTGGTGACAGCGGAACTTGAGACTGTTGGCAGGCTGATGGGGTAGCCATACTTCTGCAAACCGCCTCCCTTGTCGTAGTACGCCATGATTGGGCCGGAGATACTATAACCAGTATAGATGTAGTAGCGACCCCCATCTGCCGTCCGGAGGGTGTTCTCTTTCTTGTCGCTGGCAAAGTAGTTCCACAGGTAGTCAAAGGGGATTGGATTCTGCGCGGTATCGAGGTCATGTGGTGATACCCATTTGAAATCGTCGAAACCCCAGTTCATCAAATTGCGCATATCAGTCCACCAGTTGTTGGTATGCATCGTTACACCGATCAAGTGATGGTGGTTGCGTGTGGATGAGATGACCTGGACAAAATTGGCGACTCCATCGAAGCCCGGTTTCCCACCGTCAACGCCGGGATACCAGAAGAGAAACTGGTTTCCGTTGAGAAGCGGTATAACTGGATGGTTGCCTCCCTTGGGGATGATATGGGTCTGAGTTCCTGAAATCTGGTGAATGATAGGAATGCTCATACTATATTGACCCAGGATGGCGAGATCATGTGCGCTTGAGTAATGGCCTGTTGCTGAGAGGCCGTGTGGGTTCATATAGTGGGTATCGTAGAGGCCAAGTTGCTTCGCACGCTGGTTCATCTCAGCGACAAAGTGCGGCAGATTCCCGGCGAGGCCATCGGCAATAGCAATAGCAGCGTCGTTGCCGGATTTGAGGAGCAGCCCGTACAGTAAGTCTCGCAGGGTATAGGTTTCGCCCTGCTTGATGCCGACGACGGTACTATCGGCGCTCAACTGGCTGATATCGTTTGCAATGGCATGGGTGATAGTAATGTTCTGATCGAGATTCCTTTGCTCCACGGCCAACACCGCCGTCATTAGCTTTGTCGTACTCATCATTGGCAGATGCATAAAGGGATGATAAGCATAGAGGGTCGCGCCCGTGTCGGCGTCCAGCAGGTAGGCGGATGTTGCAGAGACTGGTGGTGGAGGATGGTCTGTGTCTTGCGGGATGATGACCAGTTCGTGTGGATCTCCCGAGTGTTGTATTCCCGGTGGAAGCTTGGTGGGAAGGTTGTTGTTGGTGATCCCAGTGTTCTGTGTCTGCGGGATGTGAGCGGCGTTGAAGATGACTGCTCCTACAACTACGACAACGAGGAGCAATCCGCAGAGGATGAGGACCGGTTGGCCGGCACGGAAATACACGTGCTGATCCCGCTGCGCTCGTTTGGAAAGATCACGTTGGGTGTGACGAGCCGGCGGAGGTGGCGCATACACAGGTGTGGCCCGTTTCTTTGCCGCCATAATTGGGTCTGGATGTTGTTTCTGGATGCGAACAACCTCTCGTTGTTGTTGTTGTTCTATACTTTCCTGGTCTTTTGTAATCGATTCAGGAAACTGATAGGGTGCGCGTGACGCACGTCTGATCTTTGGAATCTCAGGGCGATCGTCGTCTGTGTAATCCATTGGAGGGTGCCGGTAGGTCCGGTAGGTTACTGCCTGGCGCTTGCGCCGCGGAGGTTGATATTCGGGCTGTTCATCTTCTCGTGGCGGCGTTTTGGGCACTTTCTCCTCCTTTTTTTAGCGTAAGAGCTTTCTCTGTTGCATATAGTGTACCACACTTTTTGATGTGGGTACTAGGTAGAGTGATTTGGCTTCTAGAGTGATTTTGTACGGCGTTGCTATGCTGGTTTTCTGTAGTAGTTTGTCCTTTATTCTTGTGCTAGGCTAAACTATTTCGTGTTGTTTCTGGTGTTTCATTCCGTTTGTTATCCGTTTCGCTGTCAGCGTTTTCCTTCTGGCTGTTCATTTGTGCTTCAAATGGCAAGCTGTGTTTTTAGCAATGCCAATAGTGGTCTTTTGTTGGCTATTTCTTTGTACTCCTGGGAGGAATAGTACTGCCGCGCTTCCGTATTGCCGATTGCATGTGGCGCTTCTTAGATTAGCTTCTCATGCCAGTTGGTAGAACTACACTAAGTGGTGGAGATATCATAAAGTGAGTTTGATTTTGAGATAAAGGAAATGTCTAAGGATGTTTTGACCCATCAGGCATGGTTGCGCCTTTGAGTGATTTGGCTTTTTTCAGTTGTTCTTCTGTAACTCTGGCATCGCTGAGGTTGGCATCGCTGAGGTCGACTCCGCTGAGGTTAGCTTCGGTGGGGTCGACTCCGCTGAAGTGGACTCCGCTGCGGAAGGCGGCTCCGCTGAGGTTGGCTCCGTAGAGGTTGGCTTCGCTGAAGTTGGCTCCATGGAGCGCGGCTCTGCTGAGGTTAGCTCTAAGGAGCTTGGCTCCGCTGAGGTTAGCTTCCTGGAGCGCGGCTCTCTGGAGCTTGGCTCCGCTGAGCTTGGCTCCGCTGAGCTTGGCTTTGTTGAGGCCGGCTCCATTCAGGTTGGCAAGGCTGAGGTCGACTCCACTGAGGTTGGCTCTGTAGAAGTCGGCTTCCCTGAGGTTGGCAAAGAAGAGCTTGGCTCCGCTGAAGTCGGCTTCCCTGAGGTTGGCTTGACTCCAATTGACGTGACTAAGATCAGCTTCGCTCAGGCTCACTACACTGCTATTGGATGTTGTTGACATAAGTCCTGCTTCCCGTAAAAAGGCGAAGACATAGCTAATCCGTCTAGCATCTAATTGAGTGAGGATAGTCGTTGTCCGTACCCGTGCCACATTGCGTACCTCATCTCCTAGTTTTGACTGGCGTAACCTATCACGGAGCAGTAACTCTGACATGCGGTCAAGGTAGACTTGTAAGAGGTCTTCTCGTTGTTTGTCAAGGACAATTTGTTGATCTTGCGCGTAGCGTTGTTTGGCAATTTGCCGTTCTGTACGGCTGTTGGCAAGCTGGAACACCAACGCAATGATAGCCAGCACGAACGGTACAATCAGCAATTGTAACCAATCCCAAAGTGTTTTTTGGCTGACCCCTGTCCCGCTCCAATGTAATAGGTATCCGCCGATAATCACTATAATCAGCGCAATCACGAGTATACTTGCTACAATAATCCCCCCAACCAATAGGGACCTTTTAATTTTCTGCCACCACGAATGAAACCTTGCTCCCATTGTATCACCTCTTCACACTATATTCTGCCTAAGTATATCAAACGTAGCATAACGGTGCATATAGCAAAGCCAACTTCCAGCCCGATTTAGTGGCTTATCTGAGCTTGACCACCAATAAGTGTAGCTCTACCTGCCAGTTTAGGAAGTGCTCTTTTTAGTGATTAATTATTTTTTAGGGGTGTCTCCTGCTCGAATTTGGGCTTGGGTGAAACATTTCTTCACTCATTCTGAAAGGCAGAATGGCTCAGAAATTCAAAAGGGTGTAGTTTTTCAGTGAACCCTATTATCTCTTAGTATGCCTGTGGTTGAGCCAAGGTCTCAAGCGGCTTCACGCTAATTCTGGCCGTTGAAATCGTATTATCTCTGTGTTTTCTGTGTTTTTGTTCGTATTGATGTTCGTTGTAGCGAATTACCATGCCATTGCGAAAATCGGCGGTTGTTGTTGCTCCCGGTGGGTTCTCCTCTGAGTACATGTTATAATTCAGCCAATCGTATAGGGCGTAGATTGGGTCTTTGTCTACCCCTTGTTTTTTGAGGATATTGAGCGTACAGGGGTACATTTTTGTCCAGATGTGTTTCATGAAACCTATCTCGATAATGCAGTTTCAAAAAATAATGCGGATGATGAAATCGGCCTGTGCGCTGCAATGGCTTGTTCGATAATCCAGTTTAATTTTTGAAACTGCATTATCGGTTCTGCTGTCAATCTTCTTCCAAATTTCGTAATGCATCTTTGGCCGTTTCAAGGTTCCCGCTTACTATTGGTACATAGTAATCCATCCTTGCCAAGTGAAAGACCTGCAAGGCGGCCTCATAGCAGGCGATGGCTTGCTTCAGGTTCTCCGCTCGGTCTCCTGCTGGTAAGTTGCTGTAGGCAGTGCCCAGGTTGTTCTGCGTGGCAGCCCAGTCGACGGGAAAGGCCTCGCGGGTTCGCACCTGCAAGGCGGCCTCAAAGCAGGCGATGGCTTGCTTCAGGTTCTCGGCTCGGTCTCCGGCTGGTAAGTCGCTGTAGGCATTACCCAGGTTGTTCTGCGTAGTAGCCCATTGGACGGGAAAGGCCTCGCGGGTGTGGACCTGCAAGGCGGCTTCATAGCAGGCGATGGCTTGCATCAGGTTCGCTGCTCGGTCTCCGGCTGGTAAGTCGCTGTAGGCATTACCCAGGTTGTGTTGGAGAGAAGCGACTTCTTGTGGATTACCTTGAGAGGCAGTAAGAAGCCAGGTGTACAGGACAATTGCGGCCACTCCGTCTTGCACATCATGGTGCCGTTCTGCCTGAACTACTGCATCATAGGCTTGTTTCTCTACGTTTGCGGGTATGAGTTCAGTGGATGCTTGTGCCACGGTTTCCAACAGGGGTTCCCAGACAGCAACGTTCGTGCGTTGTACAACGATGCCAAACTCAATGGCTGGCCCCGGGTCTCCAAGGGCCAAAGCATGGTAGGCTTCTTCAATCTTTGCCTGCCAGTTGAACGCTGCTATCTGCGTGGTCGAAGTCGGTGTGGCCGCCTGGTGGTGGAAGTGCTCCCGCAGGCGGCTATGCATCTTGAAGTAGTCGCTGTCAGATCGACGATCTGCCGGTAACCCTTGGAGCAGCAGTGTACGGACAAGAGGGTGAAAAACGACGCGCTGGTCGTCAATGGCACTCATGAACGAGAAATGGCGATAGTAGTTCCAACGCGTTTGCAGATCAATATCATCAAGGGATGGGAAGATCGTTCGTACTAACGCAACATCGAGAAAGCGGGGTACCGCGCAACGAATAAGCTCTTTCTGTTCGGTTTCCGAGAGTTGACGTAAGAACAACGTTAACAGGTAGTCTCCGATCTGTTCACTTTCGTGAAGAGGTGCAATCTCTGGCGATACCTCTTCATGGAGAAAATCGTCTGGGGTGAGTGTTCGCCCACGCGCTTCTGCCTCGACGACTGCCTCAGCAGCAAGGGCAAGGAAGAGTGGATGTCCATGGGTGACGCGATCAATCGTCTGTACCAGCATCTCATCCTGCGCAAATGTCTGCGTGTCCCTCTGTTCCCCAAACGTCAAGAGGTAGCTGCGGGTATGATCGAGCCCAAAGTCACGGAGCACGAGGGGTAGATAGAGATCCTTGAGCCGGAGAACGCGCCTGTTCCTTGGGAGGCGGTGCTGAAAGTCGGCTACACGCTCTTGCATACGCTGCTGCACACTATGTTCATCTTGAACCACTGTACGCGCAAATGGGATGCTCTGTTCCTCATCAGTATATCCTGGTAATGGGTCTCGACTCCCGACGACGAGCAAGAGAGGGTCTGTCGTCCCCTGTTTGCGCTGCTCGGTTGTCAGCACTTGGAGCAACCGAGTAGCAGTCGTGCTCAAGGCATGCTGTAATGCTTCAAAGCCGTCCAGAAAGAGCACTACGTTCACTCGTTTCGTCCAGGCACGGGGAGTAGCTGCATACAGCAGGGTGTCGAAGAGATCGGCCATAAATGCGGCGGGTAATAACTCATTGACGAGCATCTCTCTTTCTGGCTTCCCTGGGAGGCTCAACACATGCAACCTGAGCAGGACATCTTTCATAGAAGCATTGGCACCTAAGCCAGTAGTGGTACCATGCATCCGGTACCACTTCCACCCAGTCGCGTCTTCCAGATACCCTAACAGGTCATGCACTGGCTTGATCTGTCCGGCGAGGTTGAGTCCTGCCAAAAGGGGCGGTATCAGCGGTACGGTATACCCAAGGGTATTACCCAGTTTCGTGAGTGCTTCAAAGGCCTGCTTTCCTGTGGAAAGTTTCCGGCGTATCTCATTGGGGGCAAATGAAGAGATATCGGTCGTCGTTAAGGCCGATTGCGCAATCAGTGCGCCAAGATCGAAACGCGGGAATGACAGATGCTTGCCCTGACCATCTTCGTGTTGCTGAAGTTGGTCACGAAGCGTGATGAGAATAGAAAGCAGGTCTTTTGGCGTGCTCGCCAGGGTAAAATCAAGATACGCATAGGGGAGAACTGCACGTCCATCAGGTAAACAGCACTTGTTGACGCGAAGGTATTCGATGAGGGTGCTTTTCCCGCTGCCTCCAGGAGCAATAAAGGCCAGGATAGGAAGCAGCGGCCAGGTGATATCTGGGTTTGGTCCACGGAGTTGGTCAAAGAGAGCCATAGCTTCGTATCGGTCTGTAAAGGTCTCCAAGCGGCTTTTTGGCATACTACTTCTTCCCTCTCTACTATTAGTGGCAAAAGATCATTCTCAGTGTTGCACTAGAGTATAGCAGAGCAGAAGGGAAGAAACAATATGAAAAAATAAATGTGTGTATGGAATATGTGAAAGCACTGTGGGAAATACGCTTACTTTCACGTCTCCTATATGGCGTGTTGATATAGATGAGGGAGAGTCGAACCCCTCTAGAGGCTCTTTTCAGGTTGCTTGTGGACAGTGTGTATGCGCTTGTTGAGCGTGAAGCGTGGCTATTTTGTCCACTTTTGTCTATCTTTGTTGGTTAGAGTGTATCGGTTTTGCTCTCACTTTTGCTCTCAAAAAAGCCGTTGCTTAATCTGGGATTATACCACATGCAATTTGTGGCTCATCGGGCCTTGTGTGAGCGACTCGTTGACGCTCGTTTCGTGCTATTTTGTTCGCTGGTGTCTGTCATTGTTCGTGGTTTTCCACCGGCTTTGCTGTCACTTTCTGAAGGTTACCTGTGGGGTTTCGCCTTGCTCTGATGCGGGCTTATTGGTTCTTCAGCTTTCAGCACTTTACAAAAACTTGTGGCGCATCCCTCCAAATATAAATAAAAATAAAAGTCCTTGTTTGTTCTGTACAGATGTTCCTGGACCAGCTATACTGGAGTTGTTTATTTTTCAAAAAGAGGAAAGAACGAGGCTGTGCAAGAAGAAGAGTTAATATCTATGGGTAAAAGGTGTATGGATTTGTCCGATGAACTCTGGCAAATGCCAGAGCATAAACTCTATCGAGATCTTCAGGAAGTTGATATTTCTATTGAAATATTTCATAGAAATTATGTTGCGTTCGATACATTACTCACATTTCTTGCTTCAGATGAGCGGGCAGACCGCCTTTTCGTGGTAAGAAATCATGATAGGTTTCTTCAAGCTGGGAAAGAAGTTGTGCTTTACCTCCACAATTATGTTGCCTCAGCGTTATCCTTGGTAGATCATTCCAGAAATGTGTATGAGGGGAGGTTGAATAAATCGATACAACCATTTCCTGGTTACAAAGAACGGATAGATAAAGAATTTGATAATGATCCATTGGCTCGTTTTGTGCTTTGCCTAAGGCAATATTGTCAACACCATAAAGCTCCTAGTATCAATGTTCTAATGACATATTCTGGTGAGCGTTTCGTTAAGAAAGTCCAACTTCCTCTCAGTAGTTTGCTTACCTTTACACGCTGGAATAGCAAAGCGAAGGCATATCTGAGCACCATTGAGGATGGTGTAGATATACAACAGGTAGCCACAAAATATCATGATAAAGTTATGGCATTTCATCAATGGGTACAGGAACGGCACGAGGAAATTTATGCAGAGGATTTCCAACGATTTAGAGAAAAAGAACGGGAAGTGCTATTACTTCAACTAGAAATCAACGTTGAACATCACCTGCTGGCTATTTCTAAAGGAAACAACTTTTTGAAAAGACTTGATGTTTTTACTCATGTGTTGTCTTCAGAAGATTTCGCCCAGTTAGAACAAGAGTCATTAACTTTGCATGAGCAAGCATGTTTGGCTATCACATTATATGAACAGAAGCTTGGGATCTCTCTTCCAGAGAAAATAAAAGAGAAGATATTCCACCTTTATGAAGAGTAGATGCAAAGCTGTGCTAGAGTTAGACGGAAGGTCATAATGCCAGAGGTGCCCTACTGGTTGTACTTGTTCAAGGTTCCTTTAACTTTGCAAAAAACCTGTGGCGCACCCTGATTTGGCTTCTAGAGTGATTTTGTATGGTGTTGCTATGGTGGTTTTCTGTATTAGTTTGCCCTATATCTTGTGCTAGGCTAAACTATTTCGTGTTGTTTCTGGTGTTTAACCCCATTTTTTCTGATCTTTCCTACTTCTAGATACGTGTTGCCTTCGTAGTTTGCGTTGAATTGTCCTAGTTCTTCTCCACACTGAGGGCAGTGTGCTGTTATTTGGTCACCTCGTTGTTGGAACCTTACGTATGCGGTTGAGCTTTCCCAAGATTTTCGTGCGATCAGGCACGTACTACGCCCGCTCTATGGTGGAACCATGGAAATATGACTGTGAAATGTATTGCACTGTATTACTTTTGCCCTTGACTACAAACAGCGCGCGTGCTACTCTGCTATCATTATAAAAACCTCATCGTTGTATAGAGTGAGGAGCCTCCAACATGCATTTGAGAGCTGCGGTTATTCAACTTAACTCGCGGAATAACCCCGCTGAGAACCTGGCTACAGTAGAGCATTTCTTAGACCGTGCCGCCACTATGGGCGCGCAGTTCGTAAGCCT
>WNFX01002797.1_pt1 | contig 17975 bp, 22 predicted proteins | sample 5400111 | NCBI WGS metagenome assembly WNFX01 (sample SAMN13153363, study PRJNA577476) | soil metagenome | isolation source: 40 cm soil or saprolite under grassland replicate 1 | place: USA:California | collected 2016-06-15 | reverse complement strand
CGGAGCACGACGCCGAGCTCGTCGGGCTCGACGCGGAAGAAGCCGGAAAATCCCCATAACGCCAGCACGGCGAGCGCAAGCAGCGCAAAGCCGCGGCCGCCGAGACTCCCGCCCGGCAGCACGGTCCTGAGTTTATCCTGGCCACGACGCAGCAGCTCCTCGAGGTCCGGCGGGGTGGGACCGGACTGCGGTCCGGAGCCCCAGGGCCCTTTCCCGGAACCCCAGGGTCCGCCGCCTTGACTGTTCCACGGCATGAATGGCTCCAAATCGCCGGTCGAGCCCGGTGCTTGTCGTTTCGACTGGGGACGGCTTTAGTTATGGGGCGATGCCTCCAAAACGTCAGCCCGCGTTGGACCGGATCGATATCAAAATTCTCGCGCTCTTGCAGCGCAATGGACGCTCGACGATCCAAAAACTGGCCGAGACCGTGGGGCTCTCACCCCGGCCATGCCTGGAGCGGGTGCGCCGACTCGAGAACGCAGGGATCATCGCCGGCTATCAGGCGGTCGTGACCTTGGAGCTCCTGTCCCGCCCACTGACCATTTTCGCCGAGATTGTTCTGGAAAAGCAGACGCATCGCAGTCGCTTCGAGCGGCGCCTGACCGGGATCGAGCAGATCGTCGAATGTTGGGAAATGAGCGGCGAGTTCGATTATCTGGCACGATTCGTTTGCGCCGATCTTGGCGAATACGAAGCCCTCACCGCCGAGCTGATCGACAATGCGAACCTCGGCGTTGCTCGCATTGTCAGCCATATCGCGTTGCGGCCCGTTCGCCGCTTCGGCGGATATCCGGAATCGCTCCTGATCCGGCGGTCAGAACCGCATCGCTGAGCGTTTTCCGGCATCGCAAGGCTTGGAGACAGCCGAATCGGTCGAGCGGCGTCCCCTGTTCGGCGACATCTGCGGGGTTCCTCGGGGTACAAGGGATTGTGGAGCGAGTCGCCCATGAACCCGGCCGAACTCGAGACCCAATATTGCGCCCGAAACTACGCAGCGCTTCCCGTCGTGCTTGCTCGCGGTGCGGGTGCATACCTGTGGGACATCCAGGGACGGCGCTACATCGACATGATGAGCGCCTATTCGGCGGCCAGTCTCGGCCATTGCCACCCCCGGATCCTAGCGGCATTGCAAGCGCAGGCCCGACGTCTCGCGGTACCGTCGCGCGCCTATCACAACGATCGCCTGGGACCCTTCCTTCAAGAACTCTGTAACCGTACCGCACTCAACGCCGCGTTGCCGATGAACACCGGAGCAGAGGCGGTCGAGACCGCCATCAAAGCCGCGCGCCGCTGGGGTTATCGCATCAAGGGCGTGGCACGAGATCGGGCGGAGATCATCGTCGCGAACGGCAATTTTCACGGTCGAACCACGACCATCGTCGGGTTCTCGTCCGAGCCTGAGTATCAGGACGGCTTCGGCCCGTTTACGCCGGGCTTTTGCGCTGTTCGTTTCGGCGACGCGGCCGCGATCGAACGGGCGATTACGCCGGCGACCGTCGCGGTGCTGGTCGAGCCGATCCAGGGTGAGGCTGGCGTAATTCTCCCGCCGGTCGGTTGGCTCGCGGAATTGCGGCGCCTCTGCGACGCCCACCAAATCCTGCTGATCCTCGATGAGGTCCAGTCGGGGCTCGGCCGGACCGGCGCTTGGTTCGCCTTCGAGCACGAGAAAGTGCATCCCGATGGCCTGATTCTGGGCAAGGCACTAGGAGGCGGCGTGCTGCCCGTGTCCGCATTCCTCGCGCGGCGCGGGATCATGGACGTGTTTGGGCCCGGATCTCACGGCTCGACCTTCGGCGGCAATGCGCTCGCCGCCGCGGTGGGGCTCGAGGCATTGCGAGTCATCGAGGAGGAAGGGCTAGTGGAGCGCAGCCGTGTGCTCGGCCTCCACATGCTCGAACGCCTGCGCTCGATCTGCAGCCCGGTCCTTAAGGCGGTCCGCGGTCGCGGGTTATGGGCGGGGGCCGAGATCAACGCGAATTTCGCGGGCGCTCGGGAAACGTGCGAACGCTTGGCCACGAAGGGGGTGCTGTCGAAGGAAACACACGGCACCGTTGTTCGCTTCGCGCCTCCGCTTGTCATCGCCCGGCAGGATCTTGATTGGGCGCTTGATCGCTTTGAAGAGGTCGTTCGCGAACTGGAGCACGCCCGGCCGCTCGCGGCCTAAGGCAGATTGAGGGGGGATGCGATGACACGTTCAGGAACCGTGGCCCGTTTCCTCATGTGTCCACCGACGCATTTTGCAGTAAAATATGTGATCAATCCTTGGATGAATCCCATCACCTGGGCGCGCAACGAGCGCTCCCTTGCGGCGGCTTCGCGGCGTGAATGGCAGGCACTTCGCCACACGCTCGAGGATTTGGGCGCAACAACCGAGCTAATGCCTCCCGTGTCCGACGTGCCGGATCTAGTCTTCACCGCGAATGCCGCCGTCGTTCTCGATCGCACGGCGCTGCTGGCGCGTTTCCGGCATCTGGAGCGGCGGGCGGAAGAGCCGCATTTCCAGGCGGCATTCCGGGCGCTGCAGTCTCGTGGTCTCATTGACGCGATACATGCGCTACCGGATGGCTTGGTGCTGGAAGGCGCCGGTGACTGCGTTTGGGATCCGGCGCGGAGCCTGTTCTGGATGGGATATGGGCCGCGCACCGAAGCCGCCGCTGCCAAGGTGGTGACCGAGGTCTTTGGCGCGAAGGTCGTGCCGTTGGAGCTTGCTGATCCCCGCTTCTACCATTTGGATACGGCGCTCTGCCCGTTGTCCCGCGGGGAGGTGATGTACTTCCCGGAAGCCTTTACGCCTTCGGCCCAAGCCGCGCTCCGGGCACAAATCCCACCGGCACAACGGATTGAGGTTGGGAGCGACGATGCCTGCCGGCTAACCGCAAATGCCGTCGCGATCGGCAACGCCGTGGTGCTTTCCGGTTGTAGCGAGCATCTGCGGTCCGACCTTGAAGCGCGAGGCTACCGCGTGTTTGCTACTGTGCTTGGCTCGTTCCTGCGCGCTGGCGGGAGCGCCTTTTGCTTGACGCTCCGACTCGACGGGCGCTCATCTGCGATGCGGGAAGCCGCAGAGGCCACAATCGCAGCATAAGGGAGGGATTGCCAACCGATAGGTGGCCGATTTTGCCCTTGCGTCTCGAGCCAGCCCGCGATGGCAGCTACCAAGAAAAAGATGGTTTCAACGACAGACCGAAAAACGGCGGAAGCCAGCTTTGACGGGCTGGACCAATGTTCAGGTCCCGGGGCGTGATTCAAACTTCCAAACTGGGCTATAGCGTGAGGATCGATGGAATGCTGGCGACACCGCCGAAATCCTCCTCGGTGGCGTCGCGATACCCATCGTCGGTCTTGAGCTCTTGCGCCTCGACCCTCGGCTCGCGGCCGGGGAGCACATTTTCAAGCAACTGCCCGACGAGGGCCAGGGCGTCGACCTGATCGTCGTGCTTGCCGGCAGGGAAACTGAGTAGCTCGGCTCGCAGCTCTGCGCTCCAGGCGGCGTTGCGAGGGATGCGCAGGCCCACCATCCCCATGCGACCCGCGATCGATTGGGCCCGGACGTGCTTGCTGTGCCGCGTCGGGAACTCCTCCATCGCGGTCCAGGTCTTCCGCTCTCGGGCGCGTTGCTTGAGGTACGGTTCGACGGCATTGACGAGCGCCCCTTTTTCGAAGGCCCAGAACGTCGGCCGCCATCGCTTGACGAGGTCGCACCAGGCCTCCACCCACTCGTGCGGCGACGTTTGCTTCCGCCAATGATCGAGCACATAGAGGTTGTCGTGCGGATCGATGCCCATGATGATATGCGCCGTGTAATCTTACTCGCTCTTGCGGCAGGTCGACGAGAAGGTCTCCTCTAGTTTCCGAAGATCCGCTGAGGCTGACTAAATTGGTTCGCCTAAAAATTCCTTTCTAAGGTCTTGAGTGCCTCGTGCGCTTCTAGGCCCTCTTCTTCAGGACGATTTAGGTTTTTGATGATTTGGGCTTGCCGCGAGGATGGAACCTCTCCGTAGCTCCGGAAAGTCGTCATGACATCGTCGTGACCGAAATTTTGTGACCACGCCTTGACCTCCTCCGGAGTGCGGCAAAGCTGCTGTCCGAGTCGCGTCAGCGTCTTGCGGAACGAGTGCGGATTGAAATACGGCAGTCCGGCCAGAGCGAACGCGCTGCGGAAGATCGCCCGAATCGGCGTCGCGTTGGCCCAATGACGGCGAGACAGACCCGCCGACTCGAACTGGAAGCTTTCACCGTTGACGACCTCGGTGGCCGGGAACAAGGGATCATCCCCACCCCAGAGCTTCTGGTCCCGCAGGTAGGCGATCCAGTCGTAGACGATCACCCGCACGCTGTCGCCGACAGGGAGAAACCAGGTGGTGAAGCTCTTGGAGAACTTGGTCTTCACCTCACGCGCATCCTGCGTCACCTTGCCTTCGGCGAGATCGACATGCTTGAGTTTCAGCGACGCCAAAGCGCCGTCCCGGATGCCGGTCAAGAGCGTGAAGGCGATCAGAGCCCGGTTTCGCCGCTCGATCTCGGTGATGCCGGGCATCGCGTCGAGCACACGGTGGACCTATTCCAGAGTCGGGACCGGTCGCTCGCGCACGGTCTTCGCAACTCGCGTGTCCTTCTCGGAGAGCCTGAAATATTCCGCATCAGAATTAGCTAATCCGGGAGCGGTAGCCGGGCTGCCCCGCAAGCCAGAGGACGAAGGCGCGGAGGGCGTTGAGCGTTTGCAGGAGGGTGGCCTGGCTGAGAGGCTTCCCCGTTGCGGTGTTCGTCGCCTCGGACAATTGTCTCCGGAAGGCGACCGCCTGCTCGACATGGAACTTGCGGAAATCGCGATTGCCATAGGGAGGGGCATCGTCGCCGCGTACGGGCATTTATTGAAGACAAGAGTCAAATAATCGTGGCCGATCTCGGCTGGCACGCCCAGAAGGTCAGCCGGTGGCCCTGTCCGTGCGTCTGACACCTTGAGAAAGTGGCCAGCAAGTCAGGATACCGGGCGTAGACAACTCGTAATGTATCGAGGACCGCTTGCGGTCCACTCGCTTGGGATATGTCTAGCGTGGTTTCCCGAGTTGATCAGCCGATCCCCGTAGGCGCTGTCCGTCGTTCGGAAGGGCCACCGGGTACCTTGCGTCCCAGACCAACCTGGGTATCGACGCCCGGGTCTTTTCATTGCGCCGAAGTCGAGCTTCGCGCCGACCGATTAAGACAGTCCTAAAGAGAGCGAGGCCGCCCGGCGTCCCGAGCGGCCTTGTTGATCGATGCTTGACTATCCTGCGCGGGGTCCGGCGATTTGGCACCGGAGATCGGATGACTGCTGTCCATCATTACTAACAGATCCCTACCAAATTGCATCAAATTCAATTTGTTAAGCCTAACACTGAGTTAACGCACCATCGTGGCGGCAATATTGGTCTGATAAAAAGAGCCCCGGTAACAGCCAGCCATTCATCGACCAGCTAGCAGTGAGGGGAACTGGCGGCCCGACTAAGTAGTTTCCATGCCGCAGCCACGCCAAGCGAAGGAGGCAGGCCATGGTCCAAGTTGATACCGCCTATCAACTTCGAGTCTTACAAGAAGCCCTGCGGTTGGCGGAGCAGGCCGGGCGCGAGAAAGATGCGCGGCGGCGGGAAATGCTGATCGGTGAATGCATGCAGCTCTGGCGGATCGCGCAACGAGTAAGGATCATTACCGAAATGGGCAGGGTTGCCTAGCTAAGCAATTTGCCGAAAGGTAGCGAGCAATTCGAGGCTCGAGCCAAGTACGGGCTTCGTCCGGATCAGTCATGGCAGGTCAAGTTCCCAATGATTCCTTCCCGTCCCCTGGCCGCATAATAGTGTACCCGGACGCGGAGCGACCAATCCGCGGCCGCTTGGCCATCGTCCACGAGTGTCCCGCCTCCATATGGCAAAGTCGGCATGATCGACGTGATGGCCCAATGGCCGCTGACGGCGCTCATCATGGTCGTTGACCAGCCTTCGCAATATACGCGGCGAGGTCGTTTGCCTCCTGGCGTGTAAGGGACATGTTGGGCATTCTTGGATGCGGCTCCATCAAGAAGTACGCCAGCTGCTCGGCATTGAACCCCGGCCGCTCCCCAATTGCTGCGAATGGTAGGGCGTCCGAAGTTGCCTCTCGTTGAGAGGGCGAAACTACGTGGCACGCAGCGCACCAGCGCTCGGCAAGTCGTAATCCGTTATCCGGGTTTCCTCCTCCTGCCGCAAGCACTGCCGCACCTAGGAGAATGGGGATGAACAGACCAAGAATTGCTGATGCTGATTTCAAAGTCGTGGGCGAGCAGAGGCCAAGTAGCCAATCACGCGGCGCAGGTTGGTCCCACGAAAACGCGGCACAGCTATGACCGTTCCGGTGAATGAAAGGGCCGCCCTGGTAACCCGAGCTCCTTGGAGGTCTGATAATACCGGCGCGCTTGCCTTTGATGGCAAAAGCGCCGCGAAGCCGCCCGAATCGCCCAGTGTATTTCGATTGGTTACTCCGACCGAAGAAGGATGGCGCCATGGTGACCATGTTCAGAAGGAGACACGAGAATCGACAAGAGCAGCTAATCGAGCATCAGAATCGAAATGGACATCTGTTGCCCGAGATCGAAGACGAGTTCCGTGAGCTCGTTCGCCGCCGGGGCATTCCCAAGGTGCGTTCGGAGTCCGGCAATGGGGGCGGAGACGATCTCAATTCGATCGCACAGAGTATTTCCGGCCCCGTGGTGCTCGAGATCGAGAATCTCATCGTCCAATTGCAGGACGTGCGCGATCATCTGGTGAACGAGGGCCAGCGGCTCCAGCATGCCATCACCGAATACGTGCACATGAGTGAGGCGTCGACTAAGTCTACAAAGATCATCGCCGAAGGCCTGACACGATGGCGCCCTGAGAACGGTCGGGCCGACCGCGCGAGCGCCGCAGTGCCGCAAACTCAAGACGAACGATCCGAATCCGCGCCTGCTGAGGATCTGGCGCGCCCGCAGATGGTCACGGATCATCCCTAGTCCCAGACGGATGGGCATGGAATACGACGTTGCCGAAAAAACTGAAAACCTTGACGCCAAGCAAGAGCTATTAGCGCTCGCCGCGATTTGTGAGGAAGTGGCCAACAACTTTGCGGACCGTCTCACGGCTGGTTAAGGTGAGCGCCGCTTCGTGAACGTAAATCAAGGCTGGGAAATGAAAAGGCCGCCCTGGTACCGAGCGGCCTTTTTTGTCCGACGCTTGGCTATCCTGCGCGTGGCCCGGTGAGTTGGCACCGGAGGTCGGTTGCTTGCCAAATCTTGCCTGGATTCGGGGCAGTTAATGGGCGAGCTGAGGCCTCGATTGTGACACCTGGGCTCTAACACGAGCAGCGAGCACGCCGGCCGGTGTCTCAAGCCCGGCCAGGATCGCGGTCCGGACTTGCGCGACGAACGATCCTCGCGCTCGCTTGCGGCGTTCAGTGGTCTCGAGCGTGACTTCGTCGTGGCTGGCCATGCGGGAACTGGTCTGGTCACCCCCTCGGCAAAGCTGTAGCGTCCCGGTCAGGCGGCCTTGTCGCCCTCCGACCAGAAAACCGAACTGGCCTGGCTTTCAGTAGGATGAGCCAATCTCGCACAAAAGTCGGCCAGCCGGAGCAAACGATCCTGGGTACCAGGGTCGCGCGCTGCTTCAGCTAAGCTCAGGCAGTCCATAGCCAATTGTTCATACTTGCTGGCGACATTCATGGCAGCTCCCCTTGGGCCGCCCCGTCCCGCAGTTAAAGAAAGTTGAAGCGTCAACACCCCTCCGAGAAAATCGGTTCCCGGCAGGGGGCCCAGCGGCCAGGAAAATCTGTGGAAAGCCCCCGTGCTGGGAAACGGACTTATCGCTAGCCTCGATATCCCCGCTCACCCATTCCCGGCGGTTTCGGCGGACGCGGCTGGCGTGGTCCCGTTAGGACGTACCGCAGCGCCCGGTTGGTCGGAACTAATTTTCGTAATTTCTCGTTCATCGTTCGATTTTGCAAACGGCCGTGTTCTGGGAGGCGGCCGGATCGGGAGTCCTCATCTCATGGAATCCGTTCGCGCATATCATCAGCTCGCCTTGGACTGTCTCAACCCGGCCGAAGCGGCCCTCACCCCGGCCATTCGAGAACAAGCCTGAAAAGCGGCAACGACAGCAGATCTACGAATCATTCATGCGCGTTATGGCGCTTGAATGGGGGTTGCGGACCAGATCGTCCGGATGGCCGTCGCCGCCGTTCGGTTCCCGATCTCCCTAGTCTCGCTCCAGGCCGGCCCCGCTCCGGGGGCCATTTTTTATCTTCCCAACAGCTTCCCAAAGGCGATTTCTGGGAAGATTTCAGGGCCGAGTTCAGACATAAGTACTTGTTTTCGTTTGATCGAAGAGGCGGTAGGATCGGCGATCCCCCAAGTCGCCAAGGCATGTGGTGTTCTGGCCAAGAACGATCGGCTCGATGCGCGCATGATCGCGCTGTTCGTCGCCACCGGCAGATCGATTGGTGTCGGACCTGCCTCTAGCGGCATGCCCGTTTCCGGCAACGGCACCTCATCTAATTCGGCCACGATCGGGAGAAGATCGTGTACACTTCAAATTGGGACAGAAGATCGAGTCGCTTGCCGGATTATTGAGCAGATAATCAATGGCTTATGGATGGCCCCCCGCTTTGCGCGAACGTTGCTGGCAGCAATCGGTTGAGTACTCATGGTGCGCGCGGTTAAGGTCGTCGACCAGGTCACACAATGCGCTGAGAGCGGCAGCGAGGTGGCAGGGCAATTCGTTCTTCCGCTGGCGAGCTGCTGAACTTCCTCGGCCCGGGACACCGCCTCCGCCTTCCTCGGCCGCCTCGGCCTTGCGCAGCTCTTCGAGGAGCTGCTCCCGCACCTCGCGACGGTTCGCCAGCTCGTATTCGGCACGACCCCGGCTCTTGCGCTCCTCCCGCGCCGACCCCTCGTTCCGGTGCGCGGCGAGCGCCGTAGCGTTGATCCGCTTGGTGTCGGTCTCGATCTCGCGTTGGATCTTCAGCGACTGCTCGTCGAAGTCAGCAAGCTCCCAACGGAGATCAGCGATCGTGCTGACACTGCATGCTCCCGTTCTTTTTTATCGCCATCACCGTCCGATGCCGCTGGCGGCCGCCGCCCCCCTTGCCGCCCCTCTTCCCTGAGCCACGCCTTCGGCGGCGGCTGTGGCTGCACCGTCGGGAACATCGCCCCGGCCGCTCCGGCATGGCCTCGACCTCGCGGACGAGGTCGATTCAAGGAGTGGCGTGCGCGAGGTGACCAGGACACGGTCACCCAGACGCGCCACGAAGCGGTAGCGGTGTTGGCCGTTGTCCTCGAACACGCGGTGAAGGACGATCTCGATCATCGCTCGTAGCTCGCCTGAACCGATCGGGATATTCGAACGACGCGCCGCGAATTTCGGCCATGGCGCGTCGCATCTCTTGGGCGGCGTGCAGCTCACTCGGCGTCGGGCTGGCGGGCTTTCGACCTCTCGACGACGCTGAGAACCGCGCGCCTGTGCGGGCCGGGCAAACCGTTGCCGACGACCGGGTCGGCTTGCAGATCGCTGCCAGCGGCCTTCTCTGACTCAGCCTGAGCCGGTTTGTCGCGGACATACCGATACGTGTGTCCGTAGCCTTCGACCGTGATACCGGGGCCCATCACGATCCGTTCACTGATGCCCTCCGCGCGCAGCTCATGGCGCAACCGCTGGATCTCGCGCGCCTGCATCGCGACGGTCTCCTCGCGGAGCTGCCGCTCATGGTCGAGCTTTCCGCGCAGATCGGCGACTTGTTCGTGGAGGCGCCGCGCCCAATCGAGCATGCTTTCGTCGTGTTTGCGATCGTCCATGTCAGTTGAGCGGGAGCGCCGAGGCGTCAGCCATGGCGCGCTCCCTTTCCCTGCGATCGGTCTGGAACGCGGCCAGCACCTCCGCCTCGCCCTCGGCCGGCGTCGTCGCCTTGGCGTAGATGCGTTCGAGATCAGCCATGTCGGCGTCCGACAACCGGTCGAAATTGAACTTGCTCGGCGCCTCGTCGGTCGGCTTTGGTAGCGCGCTGCGCAGCTGGATCACCCGGGTCGGATCTGGGTCGTCGCTGGACAACTCGATCGCCAGGCTGCGCGCCAGCGCCCGGTCACTGCGGGACACTAAGCCGTGCTGCTCGCAGATTTCGTCGAAGATCGCCTTGGCGTCGTCGACGTCGATCGTTTCGTCGGTCATTTGAGCAGCTCGCGGAGCTTGTCGACGCTGGCGGCGGTGTCCTGCTGGCGGCGGCGCTTCGGATGTCGCCGACGGAGGTGGCGGAGGATTCGATCGATTGCGTTGCCGATCCGGGTCGCCGACTCATTGTCGAGCCGTATGGTCGACCGCAACGACAGTTCGGCCGCCTTGGTCAGCAGCTGACGATCACCCTCGTTGAGGCGGGACCAGCCTCCGAACTCGGCAGCGAGATCGATCGCCCTGGCGTTAACGGCTTTGCGGGTGCGGTACTTGCTGCCACCCGGGCAGCCGGACTGGCCCGGCTGGTACAGCCAGGGTTTCAGCGGCACGGATTGGTCGGCGGACTGAGCCAATTTCATGGATTCCGCGCTACCCCGGGGCTGCCCCGGAAACTGGATTCGTGCAGGCTAGTTCCAAAACGCCTTAGATTTCAAGGGCAAAGTTGGCGCAGCAGGTCGGGAAGCGACATGCTCGTGGCACCGCTAAGCCGGATCGATCCGACCTAGCAAAGCATGACAGGCAGGGCGCCCGACCTCGGGGCCGGGGCCGGGGCCGGAGCAGGGCCTTGGCCGGCTTCGTCAGGAGCAGCACGTTCGGGCGAAGGTGCGAAGGGGTGCGAAGGGGACTCTCTATATAATCGTCATAGGCGCGCGCGCGATACGTCTATAATAAGACGACCCCTACGCGCCCCTTCGCAACGCTGTGCCTTAAAAGCCCGTCTCGAAAGGGTCGCCGGTACCTTGCGCCTCATTCGATCACCTCGTCGGCGCGACCCAGCAGCGAGATAGGGATCGTGAGGCCGAGCGCCTTGGCGGTCTTGAGGTTGATGACCAGCTCGAAAACGGTGGGCTGCTCGACCGGCAGGTCGGCCGGCCGGGCCCCTTTCAGGATTTTGTCGACGTACACGGCAGCCTTGCGAAAAAGGTGGACAAACTTCGCGGAGTAGGACATCAGCCCGCCCTCCTCGGCGAACCAGCGCCCCACTGAAACCGCCGGCACACGATGCTTCAGCGCCAGCTCGGCGGCGCGTTTGCCCGGCAGGCTGGGTTGAACGATGACGGCATCAGGCCGGTCTTTTTCCATCGCGGCGAAAGCGGCCTCGAACTCGTCACTGCTGCTGATCCTGACAGGACTGATCGTCGTTCCGGTGGCTTCGCCGCCAAGCTGGATCTGTTCGAGGAAAGGTTTGGAGAAGGGATCGGTCGCGTTGGCGAGAGCGGTCACGCGGCGCACCGACGGCAACATGTCGCGGATCAGTTGCACGCTTTTCCCAGCCAGTTCGGCGGCGACGCTAGCCAACCCAGTGACATTTCCGCCCGGCTGAGGAAGGCTCGCGATCAGCCCCGTACCAATGGGATCTCCCGTCTCGGCCATGACGATCGGGATTTCCCGCGTCGCTCGCCTCGCCGCCAGGGCGGTGGGCGTGAACCACGTGACGATGACATCGACCTTAAGTCGGACCAGCTCCGCGGCCAGTTCGGGAAGCCGATTGATCTGTCCTTCTGCTGATCGAAATTCAAATCGAATGTTTTGTCCCTCCACATAACCGAGATCGCGCAATCCCTGACGAAACTCCCGCCAAAACTCTTCCGGGCTGATGTTGCCAATAACCAGTGCGCCGATGGTCGGCACCTTCGGCTGCTGCGCCCTTGCCGCAAGCGGCCAAACTGCCCCGCCACCCAGCAACGCCATGAACTCCCGCCGCCGCATTCGATCACCTCGTCGGTGTCTATCACGGAGACATGGTCAGTATACCACACTCCGGGCTGGGTCTCATGCCGGTAGGCGTGCCCTCAGCTTTTCAACGGATGGGTGAATGTCACCCCGCAGAAGCCTGCGCGGCGACTCCGGTCGTGCAGCTTCTTGACGAAACCGCGCTCGTCCATCGCCTCCGAGAAGCTCTTGCTGCTGCCGTGGTGCAGCTTGCGAGGCTCACACCAGGTCTTCCAAGCGTCGAAGAGCTCCATGGTGGAAGTCCATGACCGCGGGTCGGTGCAGTCGAGCGCCTCCTGGATCCACTCGCCGAGGATGTTCTGCGAATCGAAATACTCGTCGCTGGCCCGGCGCACCCGGTCCGGGATGCCGAGCCCGTCGCGCTGCCACTCGAGGCAGCCGTCCATCATCCATCGGAGGATCGCGTCCCACTCGTCCTTGAGCTTCTCCGTCAAATCCCGGTCGCGCTCCTCCGGTGGGATCGTGACCGTGAACGGCACGAGCAGGAATCGCCGGCGGATCGCCTCGTCCACGCTGCGCAGCGCGGGCTTGTGGTTGCCGAAGATCATCAGCTTGAATTTCGGCATGAACTCGAAGAAATCCTGCCGCATATAGCGCGCCGTGAGCTTGTCGCTGCCGGTCAGGAGCTTGATCTTGTCCTCGTCCCACCGCCTGCCCCCGGCGACCTCATGCGCGGTCACGAGGCGCACCCCAAAGAGCTTCGCGAGCTCGGTCGGATGCCGGTCGTTCTTGCTGGCGAGCAGCATCTCCATCGGCGCCACGGCGTGGTAGTCGCCGAGGATTCCGGAAATCGTCGAGACGAAGACGCTCTTACCGTTGGCCCCGGTACCGTACAAATAGACTAGCACTTGCTCCGTGGTGACGCCGGTGAGGCAGTAGCCACACCACCGTTTCAAGAACCCGACGAGCTCCTCGTCGCCGCCAGTAACGCGGTGCAGGAACGTGAGCCACAGCGGGCATGGCGTGCCGGGCGGCGCTAGGCCGGAATTGGCGGCTTTCATGTTCATGTCTTCGGGCCGCGGGGGCCTCGAGATTCCGGTCCGCAGGTCTGTCGTGCTCGGCATGGCTACCTCCCGGCGGTAAACGCCCAATCGTCTTCGGCCCAATCGTCTGGGGCCGTGACTAGCAGCGGGTCGGCCCTCGAGAGCGTGACGACGGCCGCGACCGCCTTCGCCGAGGCGAGGCTCTTCCCGTCCTTCGGCGCCCTCCGGGCCGTCTCGCGACACACGACACGCGCCCCGGTGTAGGACTCGAGCTTCTCGTCGTTTCGCCACGTCACGCCGGACCAGAACAGCCAACGGCCCCACATGGGGACGAACCGCGCGCGGGCCGCCTGCCGCTCGGCGAGCGTGCGGGCCATGCCATCTTCGCTGAACGGGTTGTCGATGGCCGACCAGCTCGGCGGTCGCCATTCCGGATCAATCCGGCGGGCCTCATAGAACAGCGTGCCGAAGCCGATCCTGCCCGGCGGACTCCGGGCGAACGAGCCCCAGGCTTTCTCCGTGCCGCCGTATTTCGTCGGCGCCTTTCTCGACCACGCATCGAACAGCCGGAATCCATCCTCGCCCCCGCCGGTAGCAGCGTAGACGGCCATGCCGATCCGGATCCATTCGGCGCGGTCGTCGGTGCCGGGAATGACGGCGAGCGCCGCCTCGACGTCCTCGATCGGCGCCTGCGGCTGGCCGGAGCCACGAGGCCGTCGCGGCTGTGGGCACGCCTCGCGCAGCTTGGCCAGGGCTCCGTCGAGGTCGATCGCGATGTCGGGGTTCTTCTCAATGATGTAGCAGATCCTCGGGTGTTCCCGGTCCTTGACGTGCCACGAGCCTGGGATCCGGATCGGGTGCACGATCGACGCCGCCGTCGGGTCGCCGCCCGCGTACGTCGCCGCGAGCTTGCGCGCCTCGCTCAGCTTCGCGTGTTCGACCTGCGTGCTCGTGGTAGCCTTCAGGCGGTAGTGCAGGTGAAGCTTTGGCTCGTGATTCCCGGTCACCGGACTGAGCCACTCGCCTCCCGAGGCGTTCACCAGCGTCGCCTTGCCGAGCAGTTTTTCGAGCTTACGTCGGCCGCGGGTCGGGTTCTCATCGAGCTCGATGACGAGCACGACGCCCTCGGCGACGTCCTCGGTCCTTGCGCCATTCCCGTTCTTGAACGCACACGCAGGCGGACAGAAGACTCCGGGGTGCTCGCCGTTCGCCGCAAGCAGCCCCAACTCCTGCAGCTGGTTGGACAGAGTCGGATCGTCAAAGCGGACCGACCGGAGCGCGATCGGCGGGGCGTCCTTCTTGTCGTCGCGGAACACGCGCAGCGCCAGGTAGCCTTCGCTGCTGGCCTCGCAGAAAATTGCATTCAAATATTCCAGCATCATCTCAACGTCAGGTCTCAAATCGACCATGACAATCTCCCAAATAGGAAGAGGGCGGGCCCGCCCTGTCCCGAGCCCGCGCAGTCCTAGAGGCGCACCTTCGGCTTCTTCGCCGGCTTGGCGTCCTCGGTCGTGACGCCCGGCTCCTCGGCCAGGTCCGCATTCACCGCGTCCTCGTTAGAGACGCCAAGCTGACTCGCTTGACCACTCTTGCCGAGCGCATGCAGCACCTCGCCGGCGGGCGCCCAGTCGTCGACCTCCCACGCGCCCCAGTAGATCAAGCCGTTGGGAGTCGTCTTCTTGGCGACCGTGAGGATCGCGATCGGCAGGCAGCCGTGAGTCGTTTCCGGGGCCGCGGCCGCTTGGACCAAGCAGCCGCGCGCCAGCTGCCGGGCGGCTTTCACGCCGTTCCACGAGTTCACCGAGTAGGTGTACAGGCGGCCCGTGGCCATGTCGGTCACGGGGAACTTGACGGCCGCCTGGATTGGGTCCTTGGGCAGACCGTTCGGCAGCGCTTCCTTCCACTCGTCCGGGTTGGTGTGGCCCATGGACGAACGCAAAGCCTTGAGGTCCGCGTCGAGGTCCGCGACGGCTGTGACGCGCAGCCACTTTTGGTCGACAAGCGTGCCGCTGTCCCAGTGGACGAACCCCTCCATCAGATGGTTGACGAAGATCGCGAGCCGAGCGCCGGACTCCATCGTCGAGCCCTGGCTCCCGATGTAGATCCGGCCATCCTTGCCGTTCGCGCGCAAGCGGTCGCCGACGTCGTCGTCGCCGCCGCGGGACGCGAATTGCGCGAGGCCTTTCACGTCGGCGGGGAGTCCGTACTGAGTAGTTGTCAATGCTCTAGTCTTAGACATGTTTCTGCTCACTGTTATGGCCGCGGTGAATCACGACGACGGCGGGCACGGCCGGTCCCGTCGTCGCCGTAGGGTTACTCGGATTCACAGCTCAAACTGCTCCGCGGCGGCGTACACCCGGATCGCCTGAAACATTCTTGCCGCCAATACTCGAGCAGCAGGAATGCCTGATCGATCCGGCGAGCAGTCCCGGGGTCGAACCCGTACCGCTCCTCGAAATTCCCGTCGAACGTCTCAAGCACCAGGTCCAGCGCGTCGAAGATCGGCTGCGGCATGGTTCTCTCTGCGTCGTCTGTCATGTCTTCATTCTCCTGCCGCGGTGAATCTCACGACGACGCTGCGGCCGGTTCGTCGTCGTCGAACAGATATTCGCGAACTAACTGAAAGGTTGTGTAGGGTTCGCTCGACCACGGCATGGCGTCGTCGCACGGCGGCAGGTCGAGGCCCTCGCGCACCCGGGCGATCGCGAGGTCGACCTCACGCAGGATCAGGTAGCGATGGCACTCTGATGCCGCGCGCCAATTTTGTGCGCGGACCAAATCGAGCAGCTTCTCGCCGTCGTTCGGGCCGAGCTTGTCGAGCAGCGCGAGCAACTCCTCGACGTCCTCGCCCCAAGCACCGAGCCGCAGGGCCTCGATCTCTTCGCGGTGCCACGCGCGCCAGCGGCGGAACATCACGTCTCGGTCGCGCAGCTTCTTGTCGCGCTTTTCTTCAGTCATGGCGCGCCCTCTCGTCGAGCTCGCGTGCCTCGCGGAAGGCTTCGCGGCGGACTTCGTCGAACTCGTCGCGAAGAATCGCCTCGATCTCCGGGCGCGCCTCCTCGAGCGCGCGGCGGATCGTCAGCAGCACGGCGGCGGTAACGATGGATGCTCTGTCAGTCATGGTGCCACCTCGTTCCCCCATGCCGCCCAGTTTTCGCGCCGGTGCCTCGCGAACAGTTCCAAGTACGGACCGGAGACCAGGGCCTCGATCCGTTCGTAGATCTCATCAGGCTTTCTGGAGTGTTCGCGGCGCGGCGCGACGATGACTTGCTGAATGCCGCGATGGATTCTCTTCGGCTTGCCGCGCGTGGCGATCAGGCAGACTTCTGTGTTGGCCCGCGTCCAATACCCGAGCCCGATCGCCGGCTCGATCGGTGAGTCGCCAGGGTCAGCCTTCAGCCACACGAAGCCGCACGTCTTGAACTTGAAGCCCCAGGCTTTGATGACGCGGAGTCCCGCCGGCAGCGACGGCCAGGTCACCCACATGAAGAGGATGGAATCCCCCGCGGCGAGCTTGCCGACCGGCATCGCCGCGATCGCCGTCGCGGGCATCGTGGAGTAGGTCGGGGCGCGGCCCTGGCCTTTGTCAGACCACGTTTTGAAAAACCACGGCGGATCGACGAGCAGCACGCCGTAGGCATTCGGCTCGAGATCACCGAACGGCCAAACGTTGCTGCCGACCTGGGTGGCCATTGGCCCGTCCTCGTAGCGGCGCCCCTTGCGAAGGGCGCCGAGAAATGCGAAAGGACGGGTGCGTCTGCCGTCCTGTTTGTTGGCGGACCGAGGCGGGTTCGAACCGCGAGGGCGGGCTTATGGTTAGGAGCCTGCCGCCCTTTCTCCCGACCGAGACTCGATCCGTAGAAAATGCGGAAAGCCGGCCGCTTCTCAGGCGGTCGGCTTTTCCGTGTTGGGCTGTTTGACCGCGAGCTTGCGGCCACGTCGCGCCTGCGCCTGCTGTTTGGCTAGCGCGCGGTTGAGCAGAACCTGTTTGTAGGTTTGGACGTCCTCGCCGCGGAAAATAACGGTTTGCGGGCCGATCTCGTAACCTGGCGGAAAGTCGGGATCGGGCGGGACAACGGTTCCGTCTTGTTTCTTATAGCCCCGCCGCCGCCGGACCGTACTGGATTCGCTCTCCGCGAGCTCAGCGGCGACTCCTTTTATCCGCATCCATGGCAATGACATGGCGTGGTCCTCGTTGACTGTTGCCAACGATTGCCACACAATCCGTCATGTCACATTGCAGTTGAGAAGGTGCCGCGATGACGCGTAAGGAAAGGATGCTCGGCGTGTTGGAAGGATTCCACAAGGGCCCGTGCCCGTACTGTAACGGCACCGGATTCGCCCGCGACACGAACGGGCGCGTCCCGAGCGGCGTCTTCTACGACCGGGCGGTCGAATCGGTCTACGGTGGACGCGCGCAGGATTACAACACGATCGACAAGCTGAAATGCGAGCTCAACGTTGACCTGCTCGAGAAATTCAGCGCCGTCGCCGGATCGACTAACTCCCGACTATTGAGCGAGATCACCTCGGCGGTGCGATTCTCGAGAATCGCTGCGAGCCGTGCCTGCCAGAGCTGGAGGCCCTCGCGGTGCTCTGCCAAATATTTGTGCTGATCGTAGACTTTGTGCAGCTCCGGCTTCGTGTGCGCCAGCATCAATTCTCGGGTCAGGTCGCCGCCCGGGATCGGCAGGGTCGACCAGTGTGTTCTCGCCGATCTTCTTAGATCGTGCAGCGACCAGCTCGGAACCGCGGTGCCGAATTGCTTCGCCATCTCCCGATCGAGCCGCGCCTTCATGGCCGAGAAGCCGGACACCGGTCCGGTACCGCGCGCGTTCGGGAACACCAACCGGTCGTTTAGCCGCGGCAATCCCTTCAGGATCGCCGCCACCTCGGGCACGATCGGAACGACGAAGGCGGCCTCGGCCTTCATCCTGGCCGCCGGGATCGTCCACGTGCCGGCGGCGAAATCTATTTCGCTCAGTTCGGCCTCGGCACACTCCGACCGGCGCATGCCCGTGCGTGACAGAATCTCGACGATCGGCCCGAACGGGAA
>WNFX01002668.1_pt1 | contig 17977 bp, 14 predicted proteins | sample 5400111 | NCBI WGS metagenome assembly WNFX01 (sample SAMN13153363, study PRJNA577476) | soil metagenome | isolation source: 40 cm soil or saprolite under grassland replicate 1 | place: USA:California | collected 2016-06-15 | reverse complement strand
ATGTTCAGCGACAACGCCGAGCCGGTGAACATGTTTCGAATTAATCGTGTCTCACCATTTAAGCTCCCCAGCGTCCTGGGTTGGCTGGGGCCCATCCGGGTGGAGTGGTTCCTTGGGCAGTTCGACGGCCATCAGTTTGCCTTCCAGACCGACACCGGTATCGTAGGACAGTTTGGCCGTCCGTTAGATCGGCAGCCTTTCCTGCAAGGACAAAAAATTAGCTTGAAGCCTACACCGAACTTTGAGTTTAGCGTTTCAGCTACGACTGTTTTTGCAGGTGGTCCGGGCGTGCTGACTGGCCACACCTTTTTGCGGAGCTACTCCCTCGGGAATACCCTCTATCAAGGCGGCCCCGATGATCCGGGGGATCGGCGCTCGGGTGTGGACTTCAGCTACAGAATCCCAGGAATTCGTCAGTGGCTGACTTTCTACGGTGATGCTTTCACGGAAGATGAATTTTCTCCTTTAGGTTATCCCCGCAAGTCCGCGATCAGAGGGGGCATATACATGCCTCAGATTCCAGGCATTCCTAAGCTTGACCTACGAGTCGAAGGGGGATCGACGGTACCGCCCGATTTTCCGGGCTGCAATGGCTGCTTTTACGTGAACGGTCGTTATCCGGATGGTTCTTATACCAATCTGACCAACCTTGTCGGTAGCTGGTTGGGGCGCGCTGGTCAGGGTGAGCAGGCTTGGAGCACGTACTGGCTCACCTCCCGCAACAAGATTCAATTTAATTACCGGCACCAGAAAATCAGCACGCTTTATCTTCCACAGGGAGGAACGTTGAACGACGGCGGCGTGAAAGCGGATTTTTGGCTGGGCTCCACACTGAAGTTTTCGGGATCCGTGCAATACGAAAAGTGGAATTACCCGGTCCTAGACCCGCTGGCAAAGTCAAACGTGACCACATCGGTCGAACTGAGCTTCTGGCCTCGTTCCTGGAAGTGAACGGAGAGAAGGAGAGACGTGACGCAGACGGCCACCAAACAGCAACCTGAGGCGCCACCGCAGCCCGTCGCAGGAGAAATTTCGCTGGCCGAATTGCCACTCGTGGATCCACGCGAATGGCAAGCGGAACGGTTGCGCCTGCTTTGGAAACGTCGTCGATTTTTTCTTCGAGCTGGGACGCTCGGCTTGATTGCATCAACGGTAGCCGCTTTTTTGATTCCAAAATCGTATACCTCGACGACGCAACTCATGCCGCCCGATCCGCAATCCACCTCGGGCATGGCCATGATGGCTGCCATGGCGGCCAAGGCCGGGGGAGGCTTGGCAGGCGTAGCGGGCGACTTGCTGGGACTCAAGAGTTCAGGCGCACTGTTTATCGGCGTTTTGAGGAGTCCGACCTCACAGGAACGTCTCGTACAGCAGTTTGACTTGAGAAAAGTTTACAGCAAGAGGCTCATCACAGAAGCGCGGATGAAACTCGATGAAAACACATCGATTTCGGAAGACAGGAAGAGCGGTATCATCACCATCAGCGTGACGGATCACAGTCCGCAGCGAGCCGCAGCCCTTGCGAACGCCTACGTGGATGTGCTGAACTCGCGTGCTTCTGAGCTGTCAACTTCTTCCGCACACCGCGAAAGAGTGTTTCTCGAGGAGCGCCTCAAAGTCGCGAAGCAAGACTTGGACGATGCTTCCAACCAACTCGCGCAGTTTTCCAGCAAGAACAATACGCTCGATATCCAGCAGGAAGGCAAAGCGATGCTGGATGCGGCGGGTACGATCGCGGGCGAGATGATCGCCGCACAATCGCAACTCGAAGGGATACGGCAGATCTATACCGACAAAAACGCCCGCGTCGTCTCTTTGAAGGCTCGGGTCGCGGAACTTCGCAAGCAACTCGAAAAGCTCAGTGGTACGCAGGCAAATGCCGCGAATGGCGCTGGCGCATCGCCTGGGCATACAGAAGATCCGTCCGCCGCGAAGGCTGGTGGTGGTTTGCCTTATCCGACTATCAAGAGTTTGCCGCTGCTTGGAGCGAAGTACGCTGACTACTACCGTCGCGCAAAAATCCAGGAAACCGTCTACGAGTTGCTGACAGAACAGTACGAACTCGCAAAAGTGCAAGAGGCAAAAGAAACACCCAGTGTCAAAGTGCTAGATCCGGCCAGAATCCCGGAAAAGAAATCGTTTCCTCCACGCTTGGTAATCATGTTTCTCGGAACTTTTCTGGCTTTCGCGTTGTCCTTGGTTTGGGTGTTGGGATCGGCGCGTTGGGAAGAGGCCGATCCACAAGATCCGCGCAAAGTCTTGCTGCAGGAAGTGGCTGGCACCCTGAAGGCGCGAATGCCATGGGCTTCGCGGAACGGGACCGGGGCGGTCTTCGGGGAAAAAGATTCTGTGAGTCAGGACAACAGCAGCGGCCCGCTTTCGGGCGGGTCGTTGAAGCTGTAGAACTGGCTCTAAGCGAAAGAAACATAAAGGGTTAGGTCACATATTGCCCTGTAAGTGACGGGGCGAAGCTGTATATGCACTATCCGGGGAAGAACTGTCGTGCAGACCGTCGCACAAAAGACAGAGCGGACAACTTACCCATTGCAGCCTGAGATGGCGATGGTCCAGCAGCGCTGGTATGCGGTCTACACCTGCGCGAATCATGAAAAGCGCGTCGCTGCGGAACTCCATGCCAGGACGATCGAAAATTTCCTGCCGGTCTACACCTCCGTGCGCCGCTGGAAAGACCGCCAGATGCGATTGGAGCTTCCTCTGTTCCCGGGTTACGTTTTCGTGCGGCTCGCACTGTGCGACCGGCAGCGCGTTGTGCGGGTTCCGAGCGTCGTTCGACTGGTCGGCTTTGGCGGATTGCCAACTGCGCTGCCGGATGCGGAAATGGAAATCATGCGGTCAGGGCTTTCGCAGAGTCTGGGCGCGGAGCCGCACCCTTTCCTGACCGTTGGTCGACACGTCCGGATTACCGGAGGACCATTCGCGGGACTCGAAGGTGTGTTGAAGCGTAAGAAGAGCAATCTGCGCGTTGTCGTCTCGCTTGAGCTGATTCGGCGGTCCGTCGCGGTGGATGTGGACGCGGCTGATGTGGTCCCTTTGAAAAAAACAGCACAGCCGCCTTCGTCCAAGGCAATAAGTCTAGGTTGCAATCGATTGAAATGAAGGCTCTGCTCATTACGTACCATTTTCCTCCCTCGCTAGGCGGTTGTCCGCTGCGCACAGGTGCGTTCGCCCGTTCCCTGGTTGAGCAGGACTGGGAGTGCCATGTCATAGCTGCCTGGATCCCACCGAATCATCCGGTATACAAACTAGATTCGGGGATAGCTGAATACTCCGATAAGCGACTTAGCGTCTATCCTGTTTCCGAAGGCGTTCTTGGACGCGTCTCGCAGCACTTCCGGCGCCGTCAAGAGGCGAATTCCAACGGGCATTCAGGATCTGCGAAATCGAAATCCTCACGTTCGCGGGCAGCAACTTTCTTGAAACAGCTCGTATTTCCTGACCCCAAGATCGGATGGATTCCTGGCGCAATTCGGCAGGCCCGAGCTCTCATGCGTAAACATCGGTTCGACCTGATCTATTCGTTCGGCTATCCGTGGAGTTGCCATGTTGTCGCTCACGCAATTCGAAACGGCACCGGCATTCCCTGGATTGCCGACTATGGCGATCCTTGGACTTTCAATCCTGAGACTAGCCACTATCCCTGGTGGCGCCGGAAGCTCGACTTCCTTGTCGAGTCCAAGCTGCTGAGAAATGCAGCAGCCGTGGTCGTCTCCACTCCCGAAACGCGGGCAGGGTTCCTTTCTATGTTCGGTGACGAGCTGAATCAACGAATCTATGTCGCTCCTGTGGCTCAATTCTATTCTGCAGAGTACGATGTAATTCCGTCCGTTCTACCTCGCCACTTCCAGATTTCCTTTACGGGAATGTACGATTCCACGCGGCAACCTTACTCCTTTTACGACGCAGCCAAAGTCTTCCATCAAAGGAGTGATCTGCGCATTTGTGTGGCTGGCATCATCGGGAAGAAGTACGAGGAATACGTCCGCACTCAGGGGCTGGACTCCATCGTGTGTCACGTGGGGCGTTTGCATCGCAAGGAGACAGTCCACTTGCAGCGGAATAGCCACGTGCTACTGAGTTTTGGCTGGCCGGGAGGGGTGCAAGTGCCGTGCAAGGTTTACGAATACTTCGCCGCGCGACGGCCGATTCTGCATATCGCGGGCGATGCCCAAGACCCTGCTGCGAATCTCGTGCGTAAGTACCGCCGCGGATTGGTTGTCCCCAATGATCCGCGAGCCATTGCCGACGGACTGCGAGCACTCTATGAACTCTGGACTGTTGGAAGACTCGAAGATCAATTCGAGCTTTGGCGGCTCGACGATTTCTGTTTGCCACGTAGCCTGGATGGGCTGAAACTGGCTGTCGACGCCGTATTTCCAAGCGGGCGTCACAGCGGCGAAACTTCCGTCTCGGAGCCGGTCACGGCCCCGACGCAATCGTAAGAAATGACCGAACCCAACACATTCGGGCGTTCTCGCCTGCGGACCGAACTCGCATTCTACTTCGTGGCGGCGATCTTACCTATGGGTGTCTCAGTGGTCGGGATGGCGTGGGCGCTTAGGCTGGTGCCCCCGGCCGAGTTCGGAGTCTTTAATCTGGTCTCCGCGACCGCTTCGATTGTGGCGACAGGCGCGTTTCACTGGCTTTGCCAATGGGTCCTTCGCTACGGCGCACAATTTGTTGCGCCGGAAACGCGCGGCGCGTACTGGAATGTGCTGTGGCGCGGCGCAGCGGTTGCCGTCGGACTGCTTGCCGTTGCTGCATTAGTTGTGTTGTTGTTCCGTCCGAGCTTGGCCGCCACGGTCGGAGCAACGCTCCTGCTCTGCGGAACTCTGGCGACGCAGAGCATCCTAGTTACGGTGCTTCAGGGCACGGGCCGCGCACAGCAGTACACCATGGTATTGGCAGTCTCGACCTTGCTTCGATGGGTCTGCACGATTGTGCTCTGCTACCTCTGGAAGGGCTCTGCATCGCTCTGGTGGACTCTGATGTGGGGCCAGTTCATCGGACAAATGGCAGCGACGGCTCTCGCACTCGGGGCGTTGCGAGGTAGGGTCTCATTTCGGCTCTTCGGACCCAATCAGCGTCCCTTGGAACTGCAGGCGCTATCTTATGGAGCACCCTTTCTACTCTGGGCGGTCTCGATGCAACTGCTCAACGTGGGCGACCGTTACATCATTGCAGGTTTCCGCAACGCCCACGACGTTGGAGTATACTCCGCGGTTTATAACTTGGCGAATGCGGCCGTAATGGTTTTGACTAATCCTGTGCTCTTGGCGTTCAGTCCTCAGATCTTTAGCCATGCCGGAGCCACGGCCGGTGGGCTAGACACGAATAGCGAAGTGCGACGGCTAGCTGATAAAGGCTTACAGTTTCTTCTGATGCTTGGGATACCCTTGCTGTCATTCTCCGTACTTCTTCGACGCGAACTCGTCACGCTGGTGTTGGGGCCCAATTACAGTCCTGCAGCCACAGTTTTTCCTCTTGTCGTCAGCGGCATTCTGGTCTGGCAGGTGGCGCAGATTTACCAGAAGGGATTTGAAACTGCAGCCCGGACTCGGGCCATCGGCACCTCGATCCTCTATGCTGTCGCTATCAGCTTGATCATGAATCTTCTTCTGGTGCCTCATTGGGGAATCACTGGTGCGGCCGTAGCAACGATAGGCGCCTACGTCTGCTATTTCGTGCTCGTGGCAGTGAGAGTCGGATCCTTCGGCCGACCGGCCCTTCAGGTGCGGACCGGACTGAGCGTTTTGCTGGCCGCCGGTGTATCCTGCACAATTTTTCTTCTCGGAAGCGATTGGCTGAGAAACTACTGGCTACGGCTTACTTGGGGCGGGGTCTGCGGCGCTTTGTACTTGGGGGTGCTTGCCATTCGTTGCGAACCGCTGCTGATCGCCCAAGTGCGACGAATCCAGGTAGCTCTCGACCTGCGTTGAGTTGGCGTCTACGGCAATGGAGAATCGGCATGCAACACGACACGATCAACGAATCTGAAAAGGCAGGCGCCACACTCGACAGCAGGACGGATGGGTGCGGCGACTTGGCGGTTGGCTCACCAAGTCCAGCACTTCGGTTTCTCGCTTGGGCAACTCGCTCAGGGATGCTGCGCCGCGGATATTCCTGGCCGCTTGCGCTGCTACCGAGCCGGATTTGGGGGGGCGAATCGGTTCGGGCCCGGACGTTCCTAGGCCCCATGTGTCTGCGAACGAATGATCGCAGTAGCTCATCCCTATTGTTCTTCGGATTGTTGCCCCACGAGAGGCGGGAGACCTCATTGGTCGCTTCCCTGGCGGCGAATTGCCGGATAATGTTCGATGTCGGCGCTCAGTACGGTTGGTATGCGCGGCTTATGGCGCGGGCGGCGCCACGTGGGCACGTCTATGCGTTCGAACCCGACCCCGTCACTTACCAATATCTTGCCTATAATACGGCCGATTTATCAAATGTTTTCAGTTTTCAAATGGCAGTCGGCGCCGAAGCGCGCCAGGTAACCTTTTGGCGTGCCAAAACCAGCGATCTCAGTTCCGCAGTGCGCCGCGTGGGTGAGCCGATGCAGGTGAAATGTTGCACGCTCGACGGCTTCTACCAACAGCAAGGTCTAATCGGGGTTGATTTCGTCAAGTGCGACGTGGAGGGTGGGGAAGAGTTTGTGTTGCGCGGTGCGCAGACCTTAATGAGCCATCCGACGCCACCAATTTGGATGCTGGAGGTAATAGACTCCTTTCTGACTGAAGCCGGTTGCAACTCCAGAAATCTGCTTCGCATTCTGCGGGGCGCCTGCCCTGAAGGAAAGATTTACACTCAGGACTCTGAAGGTCGACCGCTCGAAATCAGTGACTTCTCCGAGCGCATTTTAGGCAACAACGTTTTTTTCGTTCCTCCCGCCCGCTTGGAACTGTTCTCGGAGAGTGTCGCGGCAGTAGGTAAGGTCAACAAATGACGACAACAATCGAAAAGGCCTATGCAGCCCGAGATTATTGGGAGAAGCGACTCACTGAAAAGTGGGGGCTTCACGGGGTCGGGCACATCAGCTATGGGCTGCCCTACAATCAGTGGCTCTATAGGGTGCGGCAGCGCGTCTTCCTTAGACATATCACGCCGCTTCCAATCAAGTTTGAAGAGTCAACGGTCCTGGACATCGGTTCGGGAACAGGATTCTGGCTTAATGTATGGCGATCCCTCGGCGTTCGGGACCTGGTCGGATCGGACATGACTAGCATCGCTGTAGAGAACCTGCGGAAGGGCTATCCGAGCCTGAAGATCTTCAAGCTAGATATTTCAGACCGCGAAGCGGTTGGCAACATGGAGGGGCGGTTTCACCTCATCTCAGCTTTCGATGTTCTGTATCACGTCATGGAAGAGGATCGGTTTCAGAACGCAATCTCGAACGTTTCAACACTACTTTCTCCCGGCGGCTACTTCTTATTTACCGACAGCTTTCTCCGGTCTAGTCCAACGGGCTCTGCCCACCAGGTCAACAGGACACTTGATGAGTACATTTGTCTTCTAAGAACCAATGGTCTCGAAGTGATCCAAAGGGCTCCCATGTTCGTTCTCATGCAAACGCCCTCTGATATGACATCGCCTATCCCGGCCTTCATTTGGAGACTGAGTATGGTCCCGGTAAAGTTGGTGCCCTCCGTGGGTCACATTTATGGAGCCGCGCTATTTCCCCTGGAGATGCTGTTCACGAAGTATCTCAAAGAGAGCCCCTCGACAGAGATCATGATCTGCAGAAAGTCTGGTTTTTGAGGTTTGTGCCCGTTGGCCTCTATGCCGAACTCCAGTGCCACGCCTAGCCAGCGGCGGTTCTGCTGGTTGTTCATTCTTGCGTCGCTCTTGATTCTCTTTTTTGGGGAAGCTCTGAGCCGGTGGCTGGGCCTTTATGGAAGTGTGGTTCTTGTCTGTCTGGTCTGCGGCATAATCCTTTGGCCCCTACGTGTTTCCGGTTCGCGGTTCGACATCGCAAACGTCCTTTTGCTATTCGTAGCGTATTACTTTATGTCGTTCGGGATGTACGGTTTCATGAATGCCTTCGGTCTGTCTCACTTCCTGGGAGTGAGCTACGATCCGAGCAGCGACTCCCCAGCGAATCTGAGCAGCTTGGCTTCCGTGTATTCGGCCGCTTTGCTTTTGTCGATCTATGCGGGCTATTCCTGGAGCCCTCGCGTTTCTCTCTCTGAAGGGAAGAAGTGCTTACCGCTGCAAGCGGGGTCATCCGTGGATCTGAGAATGCTGCCTAACTTGCAAATCTCTGCGTTGCTTGCTCTGGGGCTCTCCTACACCGGTTTCGTTCTGATGGTCTACTTTCTTGGCGGAATGTCTGTAATCGGCCGTGATCCGACATATCTTGCGACAGAGGGGACACATGGGCTGTACTGGGCCGCGGCTTTGATCTCGACAAATTATTGGGCGTTTATCGTGAATTTTTTTAGCTTCGCAGTCTTGAAGAAGGTTAAGTATTTGTTCTTGGCGGCATTATCCGTTCCGTTGTTCTTGCTCGAGTTCCTATTGAGCGGTTCTAAAGGTGCCCTTTTGTTTCCACTCGTAGGTCTTCTGATGGTCCGACACTATTGCTATCGCCGGATCAATTGGCGGACCGTGGTAGCACTCGGCGCTATCGTCCTCGTCGTTTTCGCGGCGGGCTACGCTTACCGATCAGCGGGAGCCCGCCGAGCTGATTTCGGTGAGGGCATGACTTCCTATTATCAGAATCCGGCTGCGTTGTTAGAAACGTTGGTTGGGCGATTCTACGGAACCGACAGCTTTGCCATTGTGCTGGATTCCGTGCACAACGGCCAGCCTTTGTTAATGGGACGGTCTTTTGCCGATTTACTCACCTGGTATATCCCTCGGTGGCTTTGGCCTGGCAAGCCGGTCAGCTTCGCCATCACCTTCGGGCAAGAGTTCATGCCTGGCGCGGCCGGTGCTGGGGACACCTACTACTCGGCGTCTCTACCTGGGGAACTCTATCTCGATTTTGGCCGGTTTGGCCTCCTTTTGGGCGGGATCGTCATCGGCCTGTTTCTACGCTATCTGTACCGCAAATTGATCGGCCAAGAACACCGGAAAATAGAATCAATCGTGCTTTACACCATGATCGCACCGCTAGCTGCCCAATTGAGTGAAGGGCCCATCAGCACTGATATCGAGTTCATTCTGACTCGGGTCATACTATACGTCTTGCTCTTGCGGGTCGCAGGAATTGTTGAGACTCCTTTGGTCAAGAGATGCCCGGCATGACGGCACGGGAAGTAAATTCATTTGCTGGAAGCGGTACCACTCTGCAAGGAGGCCGACGTTCCGTATTGGTTTTGCACAATGCTCCCACTCGATTCGTTCAAATCGACTGTGAAATCCTTGCAAACAAGTATGCAGTGACTGTCCGTCACGAAACCTCACCCTGGAAGATGAAATTGACTAAGATCTGGAATGAGGTGATGAACCACGATCTCGTTTATTGCTGGTTCGCGAGCTGGCACTCCCTCTTGCCGGTTTTAGCGGCTCGTGCCCAAGGGAAACCATCCGTAGTCGTCGTAGGAGGATACGATACGGCAAACGTGCCGGAAGCTGGGTATGGCTCCCAAAGGGGAGGACTGAGGAAAATTGTGGCGCGGGAAACCATGAAACTTGCGACGCACCTGATCGTAAATTCCTGGTCTGCGAGGTCGGAGACCGTCGCCAATGGGGGCGTTCACTGCGACAAGATATCGGTCATTTACCATGGCGTCCATTTTGCCGATACAATCCCGCAAGAGAGACGTATGCGCATGGTGCTGACTGTAGGTAACGTGTGGCGTGAAAACTTGTTGCGGAAGGGGCTCCTGCCGTTTGTCCAAGCAGCCCGGCATCTGCCGGACGTGCAATTCGTCCACGCGGGAGCGTGGCAGGATGACAGTATCACGGAGCTCCGTAAGGCGGCCGGCCCCAACGTGGAATTTCGCGGCTTTGTCTCAGACGAGGCTTTGGCAGAGCTCTACAACCAGGCCAGCGTCTATGTCCAGGCAAGCCTGCATGAGGGATTTGGGCTGAGCCTTGCTGAGGCGATGGCCGCGGGATGCATACCCGTGGTAACGCGATGTGGCGCACTGCCAGAAGTTGTCGGAGACACAGGAATTTACCTCTCAAGTGCTGCTCCCGAAGCCATTGCCGAGGGAGTTGCAACAGCGCTCGATGAGAACTATGCAACTCGGCTGAGAGCCCAGAAGAGAATCCAAGAAAGATTCTCTCTGGAGCAACGCGAAGCGACTTTAACGAGTGTCCTGGATAGCCTTATTTTTCCTCCCGCGCCCTGTCCAGGAGGCTCTCGCGTTACGAAGCATGCTGCTGGATGAGTGTTGCCCCTACACCGGAGGCCAACGTATTGCGCCATTGTCTCGAGCCTGGATGGCGGTCGCGGCGGACTAATGTTCGCACGCGGGCGTATCGCTTCGTGGTTTGGTGGTCTTAGCACAGGCGTATGACAACCGTATCTTTCGTTATGCCCGTAAGGAACGAGGAAGATTACATCCGCGCGTCCCTGAAATCACTCGTAGATCAGAACTACCCGGCCAGTGACTGCGAAATCATTGTCGTGGATGGGCGGTCGTCGGATCGAACGCGGGAAATCATCGAAGAGATTCGTCACCAGAATTCGCAGGTTCGTTGTCTGGACAACCCTGCGGGCATAGTCCCCACGGCCATGAACATCGGTATCCGGGCAGCGCGTGGAGAGGTGATCATCCGAGCCGATGGGCACAATGTATACCCGCGGGACTACGCAGCAAACTGCGTAAAGTACCTTGAAGAAACGGGCGCCGAGAATGTAGGCGGACCATGGGTGACCGTGGCGGCAGACGAGAGTTTCAGCGCCAGGCTTGTCGCAGCCGTATTAAGTAGTCCCTTTGGTGTAGGTAATTCCAAGTTTCGAACGAGCCGTGAGGAAGGTTTTGTTGACACGCTCCCGTTTGGAGCTTTTCGAAAGAAGATCTTTGACCGCGTCGGGATGTACAACGAAAAGCTGGTTCGGAATCAGGACAACGAGCTTAATGCTCGAATCCGAAAAGCAGGAGGGAGAATTTACCTTACACCTGCGCTGACGACTCATTATCATCCTGTAAAGAAATTTTCGGGCCTGCTGAAATATGCTTTCAAGACAAGCCAGTGGCACATCTTCACGCTTCGTGAGAATAGAGGATCCATGAGCGTGCGTCACCTGGCGCCAGCGGTGTTTCTGCTGCTGCTTCTGGTGTTGTTTTCAGCTTCCATTTTGAGTGCCACGGCGCTGGCATTTTTGATCGCGATGATGTCTGCCTATCTTGTGAGCGGTTTTTATTTTTCGCTGCGCGCGAAAACCGAAGGCAATTCGGATGTGGCCGCCGTCCAGCCATTCGCGACCTTCTGTTTCCACATCGCCTACGGGGCTGGGACGCTTTTCGGTCTCCGCTATCTATTCCGGCAGCCCTCCATCAGGCCCATACGGCCGGGCCTCCCAGTCCAGCAATGAGTCAAGAAGATCCGGTCCGAACTCCATTTATGCCACACAAAGAAGAATTGAAAAGCAATTCGAACGGAGCGCATGTGCCGTTTCATCGCGCTCCCGTGGGTGAAGAAGAGGTGCAGGCGGTTAGTGAAGTGATCCGCTCGGGCTGGCTAACGATGGGGCCGAAGACGTTTGAATTTGAGAAGGAATTCGCAAAGTATGTTGGCGCGCAGAATGCGATCTCGGTTTCAACGGGCACAGCAGCGCTGCACCTGTCGCTCGAAGCTGCGGGAGTTCAGGCCGGCGATGAGGTGCTGCTTCCGACCACAACGTTTACGGCGACCGCTGAGGCCGTCACATACCTCGGTGCTCGCCCTGTGCTAGTTGATATTGATCCCGTCACGATGAATATAGATCCCGAAGATGCAGCACAGAGAGTCACGCCGAAGACTAAGGCGATAATTCCAGTACATCTCGGCGGGCAACCTTGCGACATGGATGAGATCCAAGCACTCGCGCGAATACATCACCTGCGAGTCGTAGAAGACGCCGCTCACGCGCTCCCTTCGGAGTACCAGGGGAAACGGGTGGGGCAGATCAGCGAGTTCACGTGCTTCAGTTTTTATGCGACCAAGACGCTGACAACCGGCGAAGGTGGAATGATAACAACCGATAACCCCGAGGCTGCCGATCGAATGCGCCTCATGCGCCTGCATGGTATTGAACGCGACGCCTGGAAGCGCTATCGCGGAGATGGGTCCTGGTTTTATGAAGTGCTGGAAGCGGGGTTCAAATACAATCTTACGGATTTTCAGTCGGCCATGGGCCTCGTGCAACTGGCCAAGTGCGATGCTATGAGGCAAGCTCGTGAAAGGATTGCGCAGATTTACTCGGATGCTTTTTCCTCTCGCGAGGAACTCATCATCCCGACGGTCCGCCAAGATCGCAGCACTTCTTGGCATCTCTATATCCTGCGCCTTCGCTTAGACCGTTTGAATAAAGGTCGTAACGGTTTCATCGAGGCATTGCATCACCGCGGCGTCGCGTGCAGTGTTCACTTCATTCCCTTGCATCTGCAGCCCTACTGCTGGCGCGCCTATGGCTATCAGCCGGGGGACTTTCCACGTGCCGAAAGGGAATATCATTCGTGCCTCTCGTTGCCCATTTATCCGGGTATGAGCGAATTGGAGATCAATCACGTCGTTGCCGCAGTGCTGAATACTGCGGAAGAGTCTCGAATTGTTCGCGCGGTTGCAGCCCATGTCAATCCAAGTGCTTGATCGAGAAAAGGGCCAGGCCAAGCCGGTGTCCGATGCAGAGCAACACCTGGCGTTCGCTAAAGGCTTCTATCCAAATTATGGGAAACGCGGTTTAGATATTTTGTCAGCGACAGCCGGGCTGATTCTGTTGTCGCCAGTGTTCGGGCTCGTGGCTTGCTGCATCAAGTTGACCTCGCGCGGTCCTGTGCTGTATCGCCAGGTTCGTATTGGTAAGGATGGTCGCCCGTTTCAAATTCTGAAGTTTCGATCCATGATGACGCAAACGTCGAAGAGGGAGTTGAGGATTACAGTAGCCGGAGATCCGAGAGTGACCGCTATCGGAAGGTTTCTTCGACGCTATAAAGCCGACGAGCTACCCCAGCTTTGGAATGTCGTCCGGGGGGATATGAGTCTCGTTGGTCCAAGGCCCGAGGTGCCTGTCTATGTTGCGGAGTATACGCCGGAACAACGTATGGTGTTGTCTGCGCGGCCAGGAATCACGGACCCCGCAAGTCTCGCGTATCGCCATGAAGAAGAGATCCTAGCTGATCAAGACGATCCGGAGCAGTTTTATCGAACACAGATTCTGCCCGATAAACTGGTGCGCAACAGTGCTTATCTACAGAAGATCACGTTCCGGAGCGATATTCGCATCATTTTGAAAACCATTTCGTCCACTTTTCTGCTTGCAGAGAAAATAGGAGCGCACCGCGCTGTCTAGGTAAGCCCTACAAACCCATTAGAGATGTACTCCTTCAAGAGGATTGCAACCGGTTGCATCGGGGACCGGCTGTACACATCTTCCTAAACATAAGAGAAATGGCTTGACGACTGTGATCCGCAAGTACCTCATCCGACTTCCGCAAGTGCTGTTCCGTCAGCGACCTGTATTCATCTCGATTATGCAGGCGATGCTCGTGATCGGGTCCTTGGTCCTGGCATGGTTACTGCGCTTTGATTTCTCGTTACCCTATCGCGGTATCTTGCTAACCTCCGGCCTGCTGCTCGTTGTCATTCGGCTGGTCACTCTGCGCCTATTCAAGCTCAATCATGGTTGGTGGCACTTCGCAAGCGTGAGTGACGCACTAAACATTTTGAAAGCCGTGACTGTGGGATCCGTCTGCTTCTATGCCCTAAACCGTCATGTATTCGGAGTAGTGGCCTTCCCGCGCGCCGTATACGTCTTAGAAGCGGTATTGACCGGTTGCTCGCTTGCAGGTGCGCGTTTGGCTTCCCGTGTTCTAGTGGAGTCCATTAGACACGACTCTTCTTCGCGTTCGAAACGGGTAATACTCGTCGGGGCAGGATTTGCGGCCGAGATGGTCATTCGTGAACTTGCGCGACCAAATAGCGGCTATGCAGCAGTCGGTTGTGTGGATGACGATAAATCTAAAATTGGCGTCCACATTCGGGGAGTGCCGGTCCTAGGCAAAATTGAGGAACTTGAAACTCTCGTCCAGTTTAATCCTGCTGAAGAAATCCTAATTGCTATTCCCTCCGCCTCTGGCAAACAAATGCGGCGCATTACAGATGCGTGCCAAAAGGCGAAACTACCTTTCAAGACGGTGCCAACCCTGAGCGACATAATTCGCGGTGAAGCGAGTGTTAGTCAATTCCGAGAAGTGCGCCTAGAAGATCTGCTTGGCAGAGAGCCCGTTCAGATTGATCTTGAAGCTGTTCGGAAAGAGATTGCCGCGCGGACCGTTGTTGTGACGGGGGCGGCTGGCTCAATCGGATCAGAGCTCTGTCGTCAAATCCTAGAATACAGCCCCTCTCGCCTTGTATGTTTGGATCAAAGCGAAACGGGGCTCTATTTCCTCCGTTTGGGTCTCATGACCCATAAGAACGGTGCCCAGCTTGTCTTTCGTGTTGCTGACGTGTGCGATGCCGAGCGAATGCACAGACTCCTGTGGGAATTCAAACCCGAGATTATCTTCCATGCGGCTGCATACAAGCACGTGCCCATGATGGAATCCAACGTTCAGGAGGCCGTGAAGAACAACGTATTCGGGCTCGTGAGTCTGTTGGACTTAGCCTCAGAGGCGGGCTGCAAGAGCTTCGTCTTGATTTCGTCGGACAAGGCAGTGAATCCATCCAACGTTATGGGCGCTACCAAACGAATTTGCGAATTGATCCTTTCATCCCATCCAGCTAATGGCATGCGATGTGTATCGGTGCGGTTTGGGAATGTTTTAGGTTCCAACGGTAGTGTAATTCCTGTGTTGCAGCAGCAGCTTCAAAATCATCAGCCGCTCACGATCACGCACCCGGAGATTAAGCGCTTCTTCATGATCACTCCGGAGGCCGTGGCCTTGGTGTTGCAAGCCTTTGCGATCGGTAAGCACGGCGACATCCTAGTGTTAGATATGGGCGAGTCGGTACGAATTCTCGACTTGGCCCGCAGTCTTATCCGACTCTCGGGCAAATCAGAGAACGATGTGGAAATCCAGTTCACTGGCCTGCGTGAAGGAGAAAAGCTCAAAGAAGAACTTTTTTATGTGCACGAAAAAGTCGTACCCACATCTTGCGAAAAGATTAAGCGAACTAATGGGGCTTTGAGGAGTTGGGCGGAGTTGGGCCGACAACTGGACGAGCTTCGTGCTTCAATGTCGATCGATGGCGCTGCCCCCATCCGGTCGAAGATAAAGGAAATTGTTCCCGAATACAATTTCCACGAACACCTCGAGCAGAAAGAAGTTAGCGAACCGGCCGTTAAATCTCACCTGCACAAAACGGCGGGCCACAGCTGATCGTCAGGGCTCGCTTCTATAGCGCTCCATAGTCTCTGGTGTTCTTTCCATGGTACCGATCGAATTCAAGAAAGCGGGCCAAGATCTACGCTCGGTCGAGGCCTGTTTTCGGTGGCTTTCCTTCCCTAGTTTAACTTCCTACCTCGCCTCCGTCCGGCGCCTTTCTTAACTCAAGAAGTTTCCTTCATTTCAGGTCAATGGCGCCAGGCGCAGCCTCCTCGGCTCACGTATGCTCGAGCGCTCTTCTTGTGCTGCACCTGCGAAATACTTAAACCGGCGCATTCCGAAATGCATCCGGGAAATTAAGCCTCCGATACAGGTTCGAAATCGAGAACCATCCGAGAACAGAACTCCTCACACACTCTCCAAAATGGTCTGGTGAAGATTAGAGTTCGGATACAGGATCAGGATTTAAGGTTCGGATACCGGCGTAGTCGAGAACAATCCGAGAACAGATCGAACTCGAGAACCATTGGAGAACAGAACCCCCAAATACCCCCCAAAAAAGCATAATATATGAAGCAGCTAGAGGCCAGACGAATCAGCAACATAGTTAATCAAAAGCATCCGTTGGTTGTAGGTTCGAATCCTATTAGGTCTTAGGTCTGCATCTGCACCCGCGTCCCTGCGCCCATATTTGGGCAACAACGTACTAGACACGCAAAGCAGCCTTGGGCACGGGTTGGGTGACAGGGCAGCGAAGCTATTGCTGATATATTTGTGCGTATCAATCGGCTCTATTGCCGCCTTCGCAAGTGCGCAGCGCATATATCCAGTGAGGCAAATAATAGAGGCAGGATTCAGTTGTGTGTCCTTCGGGGATTTTCCATTCAGAGTATGTAGTTCTTTCAAGGATGTAAAGATACTGCCTAGAAGGGACAGACAGGATACTCTTAATCTCTTCGTCAGTGAGATGTATGACCTGCTGCATAGTATCGATATTGTCAATTCCCCGTGGTGGAGCGACCGTTCTCGATACGATAATCGGACTGTGCTGCGAGGCGCAAACCTCAAAGGTTGGGGGATTCTTCGGGTCTTCAGACCGGATGCACCATGTTGCTTTGAGAACGGCATCAACAGCAGGGGTTTGTCCGTAGTTGGACATGGAGAGCCACCAAGTCAGGCTTTCATTGGCCTTAGTCACTTCAAGTACCTTGCCCCAAGTATATGGTTTCCAGGGGCACTCATTTTCCCCGGGCTTCTCAGGTGGTTTGAAGTCTTTAGTTTTTGCGAAGCACGAACTGGAACCAGAAATCCACGCTCGTTGCTGAGTATGGAGTATGTCGGTTTGTTTTTTAAGAGAACCCAGTTGGCGTCCATAGATACATACTGCGATAATCCCAACAATGAGAAGACCTAGATTGATCCACTCAAACCATCTGAATTCTCTCGCAGGCTCCTTGGCTGTGGATTGATCCTGTTGGGCTCTCTTGCGGGCATCGTCGGACATTTCTGCCTCTTCTGGAGCAGACTTAGCCATTGGAGGTTGCATAGGCGATTGTTGTTTGGGTTCGGAGGCTGGAGCCTTGGAATCTTTGTCATTTGTCATGGCGTGAGCCTTTTGCTAGGGATAGACTGACCGGATGAAACGGAAATATATCGAACACCCGAAAGCAAAAGAAAAATTTGAGCGCACCATGACAGCACTCTTTCGTGTACCGAAGTCGGTAGTTACAGAGAAGATAAGGAAGAAACCCAAGAAAGGCAAGGATTAGACCGTTTTACGATGGCCGCGTCCCAGCCAGACCGTGGTGTACGGTGTCTGTGTCCTTGCCAGCGGCTTTTCAGGGAATTCGCCACGCCTTTGTTGTTTCTACCGGGGCCGTCCGTGACATTTGCCGTGACAACCGACGCAAAGCGTAATCAAGTTGTGCATCACATCGCCACCGAGCTGGCTCCTGCGTTTTATGTGATGGACTTCCAGGCCTTCCATGGAACCGCACTCTTGGCACGTCCAACCATCTCGTTCGAGCACGCGTGTCCGCACGATTGCGTACTCTTTCGAATCCAGTTTGAGTCGAGGTCGTTTCTGGCATAGACGCACTGAATTTATTGAACCTTGCATAATCAAATCTATGGTTGAGTCTCGGCCAGGTTCGCCCCCGCCAGAAAATCCGCGCAGATCATCTCCAGGCAGTAACCCCTAGACTTATCGGTTCCAAGCATCAGGCCGGCAGTTTCGAGCGCCTCTTCGATCACCGGCAACTGGCTTTTGTACACCTTGAAGTAAAGGATCTCGTGTGACTCGGTCTCTTGCCCGGTCAGGTTCCGCTCGACCTCCTGCTTGAATTCCTCCCTGGGCATCGAGCTGGCCTTGTGCACCCAGGGTGCACAGTCGAACTTCTGCCCTTCCCTCCGGGCCACCTTCACCAACTCCCTCGCCTTGGTCCATCCCATCAACCTTAGTTCCGGTTTCGCGATCCGCGGTAGATGCTCGTGGATCGCCATCAAGTAATAGGCTTTTCGACGCGATTCCGGAAAGCGCT
>WNFX01002666.1_pt1 | contig 17982 bp, 19 predicted proteins | sample 5400111 | NCBI WGS metagenome assembly WNFX01 (sample SAMN13153363, study PRJNA577476) | soil metagenome | isolation source: 40 cm soil or saprolite under grassland replicate 1 | place: USA:California | collected 2016-06-15 | reverse complement strand
AATCAGTGATGCACGTGCACATGACGATTTTCTGGACAATCGTGCTCGGCATCATCGGATCGATCATCGGCGGCGCGGTTACCCACATGTTTTCGCACCCGACAACCGGACGATTTCATCCCGCCGGCCTCATTTTTTCTACACTTGGCGCGATCCTGGTTCTCTACGTTTGCATCAAGCTGAATATCCGTTTTCCCCGCGTTCTCTAAGGTCAAGTTCGAGCACGGTTTCGTCTCCGGCAGCAGCGGTTTCCTGCGGAAGAAATCCGATGGTTGCATTCTTCTCGAGCGCGATCGTCCCGTTATCGGGCGAGACATCACCGAGGAGGAGCGCAAACAAGGTCGATTTGCCAGCCCCATTGGGGCCAACCAATCCGGTCCGATCGCCGCGATTGACCTGGAGCGACACGTCGTTGAAGAGCGCCCGGCCGGCGAAACGATTTTGAAAGTTGCGAAACGGTCAGCATAACGGAAAGCGCGAAGTGTTCCCTCGTTCAACGCCCAGCGCAACAACCTTAACCACGGATGAACACGAATAATGAAACGATTTTCTGCGTCTGGGGAGCGCGTGCGTCTCGCATGCTGGTTGCGGTGTCCCGCCGCAACGAACTTCCCTGCAGCATTCTTTGCCACAGATTTGAAACTCGGTCGTTTCCCATCTCCCTCGTCGCTTACCCTCGCGACTTTGCCTTCTATGTCGCTGACCCCATCAGCTCCATTCACAGATCTTCACGGATCAATTGGATTCGTGTCGATTCGTGTGCATTCGTGGTTACAACTAGCCTTGCGTCCGACGCGAGTTCGGATTCAGGGCGGGCAGATCAACGGGATCACCTCGCGTTTGTTCCGACGGTAAACGCGAAAATCCTCGTCGGCTGTGATCACACGGTGGTGCGGATAAAGCTCGCTCATGCGGATCAGACAAAGATCGGCCAGATCGGGTTGCTGGTCGGCATAACGTTTGGCCAGGTCCGCCAATTGCGGCAGATGATCATTGCAATCGAAAGAGAGGCGCACCAACTCGTCGCCGATCATCTCCAGCACGATTCCCACGTTGTTCAGATGAAACGCCGTTTCTGCTAACACGGCTTCGCAAGTCAGGAGCGGTTCCGTCACTTCTTCAGCCACGCGCGTGGCCCAATCGTGGTGCATGTCGCGGCTTCGGGCGAAAGCAACCAGGAAGCCGGTATCGGCGATACCTTTCATTTAGTTGAAAAGCCTTTTCGCTGAGAGACATCACGGGGACCGCCGCGAATCAGGCCCGCGAGCCGCATGAATTTTCGCGACTTACGATCGCCCGCGCGCGCCTGTTCGAGGTGCGAGCGGATGAACTGGCCTTGGGACACGCCCATTTGCTCTGCGGCCCGTTCGATCCATTCCGCCAGCTTTTTTGTCGGACGAAAAGTTATTGTCTGACGCATATGGCAGAAATGTAAACACCGAACTTCGAACTATCAATGGATCAGGGAGTGAAATTTAATCTGATCGCCGCGATTGACCTGGAGCGACACGTCGTCGAAGAGCGCGCGGCCGGAAAGTTGTGAAAGGGTCAGCCTTGCGGAAAGCGCGCAGTGTTGCCCTTGTTCGATGCCCAGCGCAACCCCTTGCCACGCGGAAGTCAAACGAAGGCGGATCGTCAGTTGCTTGCCACGCCAACTCGTCACGCGGTAGTTGCACGTAGACGGAAGCCCTTAGCTCGTAATTTCAATCGAGGCGGCTTACTCGTAGGAGAAAGTCAAATGAAGGCGGGTCTAGCAGAGCTGACAGGCTTTCCGGCCGAGCCGAGGGCTCTCACGCTAAGAAACAGCGAGCCCTTTTTCGGACGACCACAAGCCGGCATACTAAAGCGCTGATCTGGCTCTGACCCCTAGCTCGCCTCTGCAGCAAGCCTGATTTCACTTCCCCTCCAAATTGCTTTGAACAGCGCGTGGATATATTTACGAAATGTCGCTGCTTCAGATCCCGAATAGCGTAGCGCTCCGCAATTTCGACGCGGTGTTCAGAAACAACGACTTCGTCATTAACGACAAGAATGTTGATATCCGGTTTCATCCTCGATATGTCGCGATGCACCCTGTCGGATTGGCTCTTTATGCTGCGATCGGCGATCGCTTCAATCAGGAGGGAATCGAAACCAATATGGAGATTCATACGAGCATCCGGTCTATTCCATATCTCCAGCGGATGGGTCTGTTTAGTGCGCTAGGGTACGTCAATCCGGTAAAAACGAAAGAACATGAAGAAATCGGGAGATTCATCCCGTTGATGAAGATCGACTCTAGCGAGGCACTCGCGAGTTTCTTAAAAACGGTGGACCCGATACTTCATACGACCCAAGAGAATTCCCGCGTGATCAAGCACGTCTTTAGCGAATTGCTGCGGAATGTACTAGAACACTCCGATTCGCAGTTTGGCGGCAACGTGTGTGCCACGTATAATCATCGGCGAAAGAAATTTTCGATCGGGATCTCCGATGCTGGTCGCGGAATTTTCGATGCGATGCGGGAGCATCATCAATTCAAGACCGATAAGGATGCCATTATCGCTGCGCTTACACCCGGAGTTTCAGGAACAACCTCGAAGCTAGGCGGAACGGCGGAGAATGCAGGTGCCGGTCTCTTCTTCACCAAATGTATTGCGCAAACGACTCGGAACCACTTTCTTCTCTATTCTGGCAGTGCATATTTTAAACTTCGCCTTTCGAAAAAGCGTGCTGCAGTAAGGTTCCATGCTAATCCGCTCGACGATAAATGCTCGATCCGCGACGGGCTACCATACTTTAAGGGCACGCTGATCGGAATTGACATCTATATCCAGGATACGAAGGCATTCAATAATCTGATCGAAAGCATAGGGTCTGCATACCAAGTCAGCGTCAAACAGTCCCGCAAGGACTACCACAAACGCATTCAGTTTGTATGACCGTCCGAATTGAGAAGATCTGCGGGACATTCGCCGAAAACAAAGATCAAGCGAGGCAGATACGTGAGGAGGTGATTAGACCTGTCCTCGCACGCAAACAAGCAATCACGCTTGATTTTACGGGCGTAGACTCTTCAACGCAGTCATTTATCCACGCCTTGATCAGCACATTTTTTCAAGAGTGCGGAGAACGGGCGCTGAAGCGATTTCGTTTTAAAGGATGTAACGAAGCGGTGTCCAGTCTCGTGACCACGGTCATAAACTATTCTCTCGAGTAGCTCGCTGACCTAGTCCTGGGAGAATAAAGAGGTAACAGGGAGAGGGGTGGGAAGAGGGTCAAGGGGTTAGGAAGAGGATCGGATCTCAAACATTCAGCATTGATTCCGAAGACTCATGCAGCATAGACTCCGCCGCTGACGGCGGCCAACGACTGGCCTGTCACTGCTTCGAAATCGTGGGCTTGCCGCGAAGGACATACTTCTGGACCTTGCCGGTGGCTGTTTTCGGCAGCTCGGACACAAAATAGAGGACAGACGAATGACAAAGCACGAATGACGAAGGACGAAGGAATGACGAAGCTCCGATTGCACGGACTATTGGAACCCTGTTGCAGGGTAGCAGGGCTGCATGCTCGCGCCGGGAAGCAGGGTTGCAATGTGCGATTTAGGCGGGCGTTCGTTCAGATCGCAATCAAGGACACCCCACACCTGGGTCGGGTATACCCTTGCGCGCGAAGACCGGCCTCCGTTCTATTGCCTCGCGAATTTCCTTGAGAAGCATGACACGCAAGTGTTATTGCAAAGCGTATGGCGGAGGGCTCCACGTCTCGCCGTTGGCAAGCATTCTTAGTTTTAGGTCTTATCGCTTGTGTTGCGTCGTTTTATCTTCTTCTCGGTAGCGGCAAGTTCGCGGCTCTGTCTGGTCTCGTAACGTTAAGCATTGCGCTATTCAACGCGTTCCTAAGCCCAGCTACTACGAAGACCGGCGAGAACTGGTTTGTCGGTGCCATAAAGCGGGCACTCGTCGTCGGAAAATACGCCAAAGTCGTGTGCATCGCGCTCTGGACTGTTGCGATCGTTAATCTTGTCGTGTTTTCGAAAGTGGCATATGGCAAAAGCGTCAAAGTCGACATTGACGGCCTCATTATCGACAAACTGCGAGGTGCACCAGTCGAAAAGGGATTTGTGAACCTCCAACTCGGGGATGGCACGAACATTTCTTTGGATGCTCCGAATGGTCGGTTCGAGTTCACCGGAGTGGACCGTCGCAAAGCCGCAAAGGGCGAGTCTTACCTGGAAGCAAATTGTGATGGTGTGCGCGGTCGTCTGGCGGTCGATTTATCAAAAGGTTCAATCAAAGACGCACGGATTCCAGTATCGCTCCCGATCACAGTGACGGGTCGTGTTATCGACGCTGACGAGCGTCCGGTCGAAGACGCTAAGGTGATCTTACAGACAGAAGCGCACAAAGACCTAAACACTGTGTTTGCGCAAAACGGTGTCTTCACATTCGGCAATGTGACGCCGCACCGTGTATTCGTTCGGGCTGAGAGAGGCGAGATTACTAGTGAGGTAGACGTCGATTTGGAAAAAAATTGGCGAGATCCCGTCATTTTAAGACTCAATTTACATCGCCCTCCACCAACAAAGCGCACGTTCTTCGTATTAAAGGGCCATGCCATAGACATCCTCGTGCGTGACAAGAAGCTGCCAACCGAACTCGAATCGAAGCTCGGCGGGAATCTTACATTAATCGAGACACCAGCCTTTCGTGAACTATGTAATTTGATGGAAAGGTTTTCTGTTCAACCTTACAAAGAGGATTATCTGAGTTATTCTCTGAGCTCCGAGGCGGACGATTTCAAAGAAAAAAAGGATGTTGAATCTAGGCGGCGTGCGGCCGCATTGAAAAAGATCGAGCGGACGCAACTGAAAAAACTGGCTTCGACCCGCGTACTGGATGCCGCTGGACGTGGAACGATAGAGATACTTGAACTCTCTGACCTTGAGCTCTCAAAGCTACCCGCTGCCTTTTTCAGTGATGGACCTTGGTTCGTCGATGGCGACAAGCTATACGATTGGCTGAGGAAAAACAAAAACACAAAGCGGGTCAACCCTACGCGATTGGAAGTTCCACTCCAAGCGACTGGTTTGTCAAAGTTTGCGACAAGAGCCGACGTTGACGTGTTACGTACTCAGCTTCGCTTCGAGGGTGGTCCGTATGCTGATGATCCTCTTTTCCGCTTTTATGACTACATTTCACGCAACGGGATGCCGCCGAATTTCCTGCTCCTCGACGCAAGCGCTTGGCAAAATGAAGTTAGCTGCGGCGGCGCGTCATCAGGCGCGCAGCTGAATCTTGAGGCTCCAGCGCTACAACTGAGAGTCGTTGTACTCGAAAATATCACTGATAGCCCTGTTGAGTTGGGAAACTTTCATTTCCGTGTGGCATCGACTGCAGGGGGTGGGCCGCTGCGCACTTCGCAGGAAAATGTGGCAGCTCTCACTGCGTCTAATTCGGAAGCCGAACCGTGGTTTCAGCCTCGAATGCTCAAGCCCAGCGAGAAAGTTGCCGTTCCGCTGGAACTTATTCTCGGTTTTGGCGAACCGTCAGCTGATAGCAACAGTAACGGTCGGGAGGAAAAGCGGTCGGAGAAAGAGCGACAGAGGCGTCGGCGCGAATGCGCTGAGATATTGCGCGGCGACAAGGATATCCAAACGATCGACCTCGTCTATCCAGTCGAGAAGCCTGAAGGCGTGAAACACCCATTACTGGTGCGCGTGCCGAAGCAGAAGTTCATAGATGCGCTTCTGCGCAAGCGACCGAGCGTTTCAAAGACGGACGAATTTGTTTATGGTACGTCGATTGCTCTTGAAGCGGTCGACGTGAATGGCTTTCGGTACGCCGTTGAGAGGTTTAACCCCAAGTACGTATCGTACTTCAGCGGCTTCCAAGGCGGTTCGTGTCCGTTCGTTTATTGCCAGCGCAAAGCGGATGGTGCCTGGGTCAAGCAAGGCGCTATCATTAAAGGACGCAAATCTAAGGCCCTTGAGGGGCCTGATGAACTCGCGATCCGCGGCTTCGATGGGATCCTGAGAATTTCCGAGGAAGAAGCGGAAATTTCTTACATCGACGAGCTATTTGTACGTGCCAAGTCAAACAAAGGCGACGTCACACTGAGCCCCCTCGACGAGCGGCTCGCTCGCAAAGATGGTTACTATGTCGTGTTGAAAAGAGGGGAGTCGATAGATATTCGGTTCGCCGTCCCTAACGTGCGCCTCGATCGTGTTCGGGTTATTGCCTCAGGGTTTTTTCAACCGACACAGCCCGCGCGCGGCCAATAACGGATGAAAACTCGGACCTCAACATTCAACATTTAGCTCTCAAAGGCTGAACCCCGGAAAATTGAAAATTCGGGACCTCAAATTTTAAAGTGCCGACCACGGCATCAACTAGCCGCAAGAAAAATGGTGTAGAGATATTTGTGCCAGACTTCTAAGCTGGCGCTAATGGATGACTCCCAGAAGCGCAAGTCACGGCTCGAAATTGGCCACGTTTTCTTCATCGACATTGCCGACTGTCGATTCGAAAAAGCGATCATTGCCTCGCAGCCAAAGAGTCGAACTAGTAGCCGCCTAACCGACAGTTAAAATAGCTACATCGTTAGGCCTGTCACTGCTTCGAAATCGCAGGCTTGCCGCGAAGGACATACTTCTGGACCTTGCCGGTGGCTGTTTTCGGCAGCGCTGGTACGAAGTAAATTTTCTGTGGTGTCTTGAAGTGCTCGAGATGATCGAGCGTAATGCGCAGCTCGGTTTCCGTCGCGGTTGCGCCTGCTTTTAAGCTAAGGCTACTCCCCGATAGTTACCCTGCGATCAAGAGGAAGAGGATCTTCTTGTTTGCCCATCCGCGATGGTCGCCTCTGTTGCCGATCCCGGGCACATCGTCGCTCGCGCATCTCGAGGAGAACATGGCGGCTGCGAAACTCCAGCTCAGCGCGGACGAGTGGAAGAGGATCGAAGAGCTAGCGCGATCTTGACAACACATCTTGGAATGGATTAGCGAACGTTCTGGTGATGGAGACGGACCTCGCCCAATTAGCTAACGATCGATTTGAAATTGCCGACGCCCTGCATCGTTACGCTTTTGGTCTCGACTACGGCGATGCCGATTCGCTGGCGTCGGCATTGACGGAGGATTGCCGTTTCGATTTCAGGCCGGCTGGAAGAAAACTCGAGATCGATTTTCCACTACTGATTGGTCGCGACGTCATTCTGAACGGGGTTCTTCCATTGATCGGTCCGCTCGATACCAGTCACAGTGTGAGCAATCTCCAAATCGAGATTGTCGGTGATACAGCTACGTTGTATGCCTACGTTTTGTCGCAGCATTTCATGCCGCGTGAGGGTTCGCGCCGTGGATCGGAATATGCGCTACTGATGAATCGCTACGATTGCAACCTAATGCGCGATCGCGACAAGTGGCGCTTCAAGAGAATGACGATTGATAATGCTTGGGCGCTCGGGAATCCGGAAATCCTCAATGCCCTGGCCAGTCGACTCGCGCTGAGAACAAAATCGAAAAAGACTGGGTAAAAGGAACTCGGCGTCCGACACAGACGCGCTGCGTTAAAGGGTTGAAGAGTTGATGCGGAATTCTTTTCGACTCGGAGCCGGCGAGGGTTTTCTGAAACCGCGGATCGCTTCAAAGCGGGTCCCATTCCCAACGTGTCCGCAAATCAGAAAGAGTGATGCTGTCATCGGCGGAGTCGACAGCAAAAGGAGTCGTGATCGGATACTCAATTTCAGAAATGGCTCTGCCGGTTTCTCCGAAGGTTTCGCTTTTGTCTTGTTCGTGCTCTATTACCCGACAAGAATTGTCGCCGTAATTCGGGATTGCCTGAGCCTGCGATCGAAAGGCGAAACCGCGGGAAAGGGATGCAAGCGGTACATAGATGACTGACGAGCACATCGAGAAGACCAAAGCAGCAATTGCGTCTGCCGAAAATATTCCAGCCGATAGGAAAGCCGAGTTGCTGAACTTGCTGTCGAAGCTCAAGCCAGTCATCGCCAAGGTTTCGGAGACGCATCACGAAGATGCCCAAAGCATCGCTCGCCTGGTTGAGGCTTCGGCTCACGAAACGATTCGCCCCGAGAAAAAGCCGGAACACACCAACAGACTTTTGCGCGAACTGAAACGGTCCGTGGAAAATTTTGAGGCGTCGCATCCGGAACTCACCGCGTTTGTGACCAAATATTCTGCGGTCTTATCCGCATTAGGTATTTGACCGCCCGCTCCGCAAAGCAATCCGCAAAGCGTTAATGCATTCGGCGGCGTAATCGTCCGCAAGCGGGGTCTTCACCAACCGCTCACGTTTGGAGGTGCTATTCGAGGGCGTACAAGAACCCGTCAGTGCTTCCGAAGTAAACGACGCCGTTTGCGACCAGTGGTGAAGAGAAGATTGAGCCGACGCTAATTTGTCGATCCTGAGCAAGGATAGGAGCTTCTCCCCAGTTGTCGAAGAACAAAAGCGGCTGATTGAATCTGCGATCAGCAGTCAAGACCCAGCCCTTGTTTTGTTTCGATGCGTCCGTCTGGTAATCCCAGAGGAGTTCGCCGGTGTTGGGGTCCCGCGCTTCCAGGGTTCCGTTAAGCACCCCGATGAAAGCAACATCGCCGGTAATCGCGGGTGAAGAAAACATGTGGGCCTTGCCCTGTTGTCGCACAATCGATTTGCCGGTGGCAGCATCAACCATGTGATAAAGACTCGAGTCAGATGTGGCGAAGAAGACCTTGCCTTTCGTCACTGCCGGCGAGGTATTGACCCAACTGAGCGCGTTATCGAATCGCCACTTCTCTTTCCCGGTGGCGGCGTCGAGCGCATAGACCTGCGCATCGCGACAACCGGTGTAAACGGTTCCGTCAATCACTGCAGGCGAAGATTGGAAGCCGACCTGATTATGGATGAGCGGATCTTCGCCGCCGTGGAAACGCCATCTCTCCTTGCCGGTCTTCGCATCAACGGCGTAAAAATAACTGTCCCAACTGCCCACAAACACCACGCCGTTTACAAACGCGGGAGAAGCGTGCACGACATCGCCGGTTTTGAATTTCCAGCGCAAATCGCCAGTCGCCGCATCGAGCGCATAAAGGTTGCCATCACCGCTCCCAAAATAAACCGCGCCGTCCGCCACTACCGGGCTCGACAGATAGATATCGAACGGGTCGGCAATGGTTTGATTTTTCGGCTGCATGCCGTGCAGACCTTTCGCTTCAAACCGCCGCTCGCCACCGGTGGCGAATTTCCATTTCAATGCGCCGGTCTCAGCGTTTAAGGCATAAAAGTTCCCGTCATAACTGGTGAGATAGACGGTGCCGGCCGAGACTGCGGGAGTAGAAGGCACCGGGCCTTTTGTTGAACGCTTCCAAATCTCACGCCCGTTCTCCGCATCAATCGCATATACGTTTCCGTCGTCGCTGCCGAAAAAGATTTTCTTATTGTCTATTACGGGCGAGGACACAATTCGATTACCGGTCGCGAACTTCCATTTCACGCGATGAAACTGGCGTGGTCCCTGTCCGGCATAGACACCGGAGTGCGCCGGGTCACCTCGGAACATCGACTGCGCCTGAGAAAAGTCGCTCGGAAAAAACATGAGAAGCAAAGCCAGGGTGAAGGCAGGCACGCGGCAATCGATAGGTGTCCGGCCGACGCGTTCGAGTTTCGTCATCAAATTCATTTCGATTTGCGCAAGACCAGCGGCAGTTCGACCGGCCCCTGCATAAACGTGCCTTTGATCTCGTTCGCCTCTTTGTTAAACCGGCCTTCGTAACCGATCCCAGTCTGATGCGATTCGATAGTAACCAGGTCGCCTTCTTGTGTAACAAAGTCGACAAGCAAATTGTTCACCTTCCTGCCGACCACAACGAGTTCAGCCGTCGCGCTATTTTCGGCGCCATTGGTTAGCTTGAGCGTGACATAGCGTGGAGTTCCAAAAATCTGATATTCGCCCTTCCACTCGCCCTCGATTTCCTTCGTGACAAGCGTGCTGCGAAGGGGCGCTTCCACCTGGGGCGCCCCGATCTTTTTGAGAATGAACGCCGCGCGATTCCCAGCCTGCAGAAAATCACCAGAGAAAGCCCCGTCAGCGACGAAGTGGCCTTTGAAAGTCGCGTCCAAACCTCGGCCGGTTTTGATTCCAAAAGATGCGTCCGAATCTTGCACTGCAATGTCAACCAGTTGCGTGCCTGGGAGATTCAACCCCGGAATAATAATAGAACCTTGCCACGGGCCGCCTTCCGCCTTCGCAAGATCGACAACCACTTGCAATTCTCTGTCGGGAATTTGCACCATACCTTCCCATCGGCCACTGGCCTTGTCTTCCGCGCGGCAAATCAGCGCGGAGGCAAAACCGAACAGAAAAATGAGGCGCATCTCGCGCGAACCGATCACAAATCTTGGTAATCTTGCAACGAGCAAACGTTCAAAGTTGTCCCAAATCCGAAAGCCTGATGCATTTGTCGGCGTGATCGAAACACCGCAAAAAACTGGCTATCGAAAAGTAAGAAGTGGCTTAACAATAGGGGATTTAGATCGCATGACTGCGAAATACTCAGGGGTTGATGGATACGTGGGGAACACGCCGTTGATTCGATTGCGGCGCCTGTCCGAATTGACTGGTTGTGAGATTCTCGGAAAAGCGGAATTCATGAATCCGGCTGGCTCAGTGAAAGATCGGGCCGCCTACGGAATCATCACTGACGCGGAACAACAAGGTCGACTTAAACCAGGCGCAACGATCGTTGAGGGAACCGCCGGCAACACCGGGATCGGTCTTGCAGTGATCGGGCGCGCCAGAGGCTATCGTACTGTTATTGTGATTCCGAATAATCAGTCGCCCGAAAAAATGCATTTGCTCCGTACGCTCGGCGCGGAGGTCAAGGCAGTGCCGGAAAAGCCGTACAAGGATCCGGAAAATTACAATCATATCGCGCGTCGCCTCGCAGAGGAACGAGGCTGGTTCTGGGCGAACCAGTTCGATAACACGGCTAATCGTGATGCACATTATCGCAGCACCGGCCCTGAAATCTGGAAACAAACCGAAGGGAAGGTGAACTCATTTGTCGCAGCCGTCGGCACCGGCGGCACGCTTGCCGGTGTGAGCGGTTACCTCAGGGAACAAAACCCGAACATTGAGATCGTCTGCGCTGATCCCTACGGCGCGGCGATGTGGTCTTGGTTTACCAATGGCAATCTGGAGACGAACGACGGTGATTCCATTGCGGAAGGGATCGGTCAGGGTCGTGTCACGAAGAATGTCGAAGGCACCAAGGTCGATCGAGCTTATCGGATTTCGGATCAGGCTGGCCTAACGATCGTTTACCAGCTTCTACGTGAGGAAGGCCTGTTTCTCGGCTTATCAAGCGGCATCAACGTTGCCGGTGCCGTCCGTTTCGCCAGGGAATCCGGCCCGGGTCAAACCATCGTCACCGTTCTTTGTGACTCGGGTCACAAATATCAATCAACGCTCTTCAATCGCGACTGGCTAGCTTCCAATCATCTCGATCCAGACCTTACCCTGGAATCGATTCTCGGCCGCTAAAGTCATTTCATAAATGGTGGGGATGGTTCGCCGAGCCGTCCATATCTAGCTTTCCATGACGCGGTGTGCCCGGCAGTCGGGCCGTACCAGATCTCCGATGTCTGTTTCTATTTATGAGATCGCTTATAATCGCTGGTGCGAGTCGCATTAAAAACCGCGCGCGTTTTTGATCGTTTCATGGAGCCGCGAAGCCGTCCCCATCCGATTCATATAATAGAGGGTGACGCATATTCATTAAGCGTCGGGGAATCCTTCGTAGGGAGCTTTTCTCCCTCGCAAACAACGAATAAGGAAGGGAGTAAACTGTAATGAAAAGACTTCTTTTAATTGCTTTGATGGCAGGCGGATTGGCTGTCGTCCCCGCGCAACGTTCCGATGCTGAGGTTTCAGTCGGAATCGGGGGCGTAGGAATCGGATTCGGCTATCCGGGCTACCGGTATGGCTATTACAACAGCTATCCGTATGGCTATAGCTATTACCCGTACGGATACTACAGACCTTATCGGTACTACGGCTATTCCAGGGGCCCATCGTACTACCGGTACGGGCATCGTTACTACCGCCACCATCGGAACCATCACTACTACCGCTACTAAATTAGCGTAGGAACCTAAACTGCTGAGCTGGCTCGGAGATGATTTCGAGTCAGCTCTTTTTTTGGCGAGTCATCTCGAAGCCTCACAACGGTCTTCCGCAAATAGACTCCAAAATTCCGAGCGATTCGGTAGAACGCTCGTTAGACCGTGCATAGCAGAAACCCGCCGCTGACGAAGGCGGATCGTGACACCTAACGACTGATTAATGGCCGTTGATTTTATTGCTTATCGTAAACCGCGACGTTCTTGAACTTTTTACCTTTCGGAGTGGTCCCGTTCAAGGTGAGGGTCCGAGTTTTGCCATCGGGTGAGATAACAATCTGACCTGTGACTGTGACCTTGCCATTTTTCTTGTTGGTGGTCGCCAGGGTTCGCTCATTCAACTTCGTGTAGGAGCGAGCGTCTGAGTTCGCGTCGCCCGTGACGGGATAATCTTTCCCGTCGAACTTCCCTGACCACTCTGTGTGGGAGGGTTTACCATTCGCATCGATACCATCTGCCTTGATTTTCACCTGGCCAAACATGCTTGAGTAAACAACCTGTGTGTTTTTCAACGTGCCAGGTGTGATCTTCGATTTCGATTCGTTCAGCTTCCAAGTGCCCATCTGCGGGTCGGCGGCAAGGCATGCTATAGCTGCCAGAAAGCAAAACACCAGAGTTAATCCAATCGTTCTCATTTTCATGCGCTCCATCGAGACAGGATTTGGATGTGCGGTCAATATTTTTCCAAGCTAACAGCGACCGATCTCGTCGTTGAGCTGCAAAGGTCAGCGGTAGTGGGCTGTCATCATCGAGAGCGATTGTGCATTGGCCGCAGATGATGACTAAAAGTCCATTGGCCGATACTGATGCCCGCTTGCAAGCCATCTTCGCTTGCCGATCGGAAATGAATGCCGCCATATATCCTGCTCAACGCCGCTTCTTCCGCCGCATCGAAGCACGTTGAAAAGCTACGGAAGACGCCGGGCAGAAAATCTGAGCCGGTTGTCAAGGGCAGATCTTCTGTGTCGTAGAACAGTGGAAGCACCGTTGCGGCTGCGGCGCTGAATGTGCTGTGACCGGAAGTGTAATCAGGGAAGGGTGGAGTAACGATGAACGACATCCAGTGCAATTCTGGTTCGGCAAAGGCAATCGCTGTCACCGGGCGCCAGAAATTGAATGTGTACTTGGCGTCCCACGCGCAAATCGCAGCATCAGCCATGGCGATGTTTAACAAGGCAAACAACCTTGCGTTCTCTTCCAGTGTATTGGCTCGCGCATCAGCAATGATCTGCGCAATGCTGTTCCAATGGCCAGGAGGCGTTTCGGTGCTTGCGCCGTCTGCCTAGAACAGTGCAATCTCACTCTGTTCCTCTGTGCGTGTCGAGCCGACGGCAGCACCAAGTTCCTTGACCTCCTCATAGTCCGCGGCATATCGCTCGCTATCGAGAGACGGCGGCCCCAGCGGACGGAACTGCGAACTGCTACTCATTCCAAACGGCACAACGAATCCCCATTGCGGCAGCAAATAAGGAAGAAACGCCGGAGGAGTCGGCACCCACACGTCCGGACCACTCCCTCCAGGTGGCGGGACAACGGCGCTGGAACCATCATTCGCGCGCGCGGCCAGGATTTGGTTCGCGACAAATTCACCCCACACGATACCGGCAGTCTTTTGCGGTCCGTTTGGGATTGTAGCGAGAATCGCTGCGTGAAGCGCATCGAAGCTCGATATGCTAGCCGGGAACAAATTGACGAGCGCCTGGTGTGCCGCGGCACTGGCAGCTGCATCACGCGATGCACTGGCTGATACTGCGCTTTGCACCAGGTATTGCTCGTGCGAGCGGGCGATGCCGTTCACCGCGTCATAGATTGAAGCGTGAAGAATGGCGAGACTGCGCGAGGCAATCGGTGGCGCAGTGTTACCGGCGCGAATGGCGTCAAGCGCGGCGTTATTCCAGTCGGTTACGACATCCGCATTCGCGGGAATGCCGATGCTGGACGCAAGATTGATCGTGGCGATATAGGCGATGAAGAGTGTACTTTTAAAGAGAGTGTTCATTGGTGCGCTCCTTTGAGAATGAGCGCCCCGGTTTTACGCTTTAGCTGGCGTTTGTGTCAAGCTTTATTCGAAGCGAGTGCTTGCAGCTTGGAAGACGCCGGTCACAGCATCGGCAATGATTTCTTTGACTTCGGCGGCGGAAATTCCCGATCGAGTTCGACGAGATCTTCATTGGTCAGTTCGATCTCGATTGATCGCGCGTTGTCACGGACATGCCTTTCCTTGCTTGCTTTGGGAATAGCAATGACTCGTGGTTGGCGCAGCATCCATGCCAGCGCGATTTGCGAAGTGGTCGCGTCATGACGCTTCGCGATCTTTGTGAGCGTCGCGCTCTCGAGCAATCCGCGCCCGTGACCAACCGGAGAGTAAGCCATTATTGGAATCTCATTCCTCTGGCTCCACTGCAGGAGATCGAATTCAATCTCCCGGTTTTCCAGATTGTAGAGAACTTGATTGGCGGCGCAGTTCGTGCCGTTGTCAATCGACAGGAGTTCTTCCATGTCATCGACATCGAAGTTGGAGACGCCCCAGCGTTTGATTTTCCCAGTAGTTCGAAGTTTCTCGAATGCCCCGACTGTTTCCATGAGGCACGTATATCTTTCTCGCCAGTGCAAAAGATAAAGATCGATCGCGTCGATTCGGAGCCGTTTGAGACTGCGCTCAGATGCTTTTGGTAGTTCCGTGCGTGACGCGTTATGCGGATACACCTTGGTAACAATGAACACGCGATCGCGTTGTTCCTCGATCGCATCGGCCACAACTTTTTCTGCGCCGCCATCGCCGTACATCTCGGCCGTATCAATCAATGTCATGCCGAGTTCGATTCCGAGCCGTAAGGCCGCGACTTCATCTTGGTGCGCCCGCGTGTTCTCGCCCATCCGCCACGTGCCCTGACCCAGTACTGGAACGCGCTCGCCATCGCGAAGAGAAACAGTTTTCATTTCATGCTCGTGCTCATGCACGTAATCGTAATCGTTTTGGTCCATTGCTTCGGCGGTCGTAGACAGCCGCTACAGATCTTGTCTTTTTTCGAGAACGGACGATTGGAGAGTCATGGCGAAGAAAATGCGCGCGGTGCAGGTTCCGAAGGCGAAGGGACCGTTGGAACTGGTGGAGCGGGAGATTCCGGAACCCAAATCAGGTTGGGTTCGAGTGAAAGTTGAAGCGTGTGGCATTTGTCACAGCGATTCGTTAGTCAAAGATGGACTCTGGCCCGGGATCCAATATCCGAGAATTCCCGGGCATGAAGTGATCGGTGTGATCGACGCCGTCGGGCCCGACGTTCCGGATTGGAAATCGGGGCAGCGGGTTGGCGTTGGGTGGCATGCTTCACATTGCGGACATTGCGATCCGTGTCGGCGCGGCGATTTCTTTGCCTGCCAGGTGGAATTGCTCACGACTGGCATCTCGTTCGACGGCGGTTATGCCGAATACATGCTTGCACCGGCGAAAGCGCTCGCGTCTGTGCCGGACGATTTGAACTCAGTTGAGGGCGCACCACTGATGTGTGCCGGAATCACAACGTTCAATGCGTTGCGTAACAGCGGCGCGCGACCCGGCGATCTTGTCGGCGTAGTCGGGATCGGCGGACTCGGTCATCTCGGTGTCCAATTCGCGGCGAAGATGGGATTTAACACGGTCGCGATCGCGCGCGGAAAAGACAAGGAGCCGTTAGCGAAAAAGCTCGGCGCGCGAGAGTACATCGATAGTCAATCGTCGGATCCGGCGGCGGAACTGAGCAGGCTAGGTGGCGCCAAAGTTATCATCGCGACGGTAACCAACGCCGACGCGATGGCGGCAGTGCTTGGCGGTCTCGGACCTAACGGAACGCTCATCGTGATCGGCGCGGCCGGCCCGCTCTCCGTGGATCCGATTCTGCTCATCACCGGACAGCGTTCCGTGAAAGGCTGGTACTCGGGAACATCGATCGATTCCCAGGATACTCTCAAGTTCAGCGCATCGAATCATGTGCAGTCGATGAACGAAATTTTCCCGCTCGATCGAGCAGCTGAAGCCTATGATCGCATGATGAGCGGCAAAGCCCGGTTTCGTGTCGTGCTGCAAATCGGCGCGAAAAGCTGAGCCAGAAGGCAGAGTCAACGATTAAGAACACATCCGTTCGCCGGGTGCTGCTCACACCAGCGTCTGGAAAAAGATGAAGCTGATCACGACGGTTTGGACGAGAAAGAAAATGGCATAGAACTTGTGATAACGTTCGTTTCGCGTGACGGCGGCGGTCACCATGCCGGCGAAATAGAGGACACTGCTGATGATATATGGCGCTCCTAACTCAAAAAAATGCGGGATGCCTTTGAGCAATGTGTCAGCGATATCTACCACGGCAAACATGCTGAAAATCGTGAAGAAAGTGCGATGGTTTGCATAATAGTGCCTTTTGTAATCGGCTGATTCGTCGATGCTGCCGTCCCTTGGAAAAAGAAGCATCGAAGCGAGATACAAGATCGTGGGCGAGATGAGCACAAATACGAAAAGGGAAAACGTCCACTTTTGCTGGTTGCGCCAGCGATAGAAAATCCACCACGCAATGACGAGGTACACAAAAAGGTTCACAATCCAAACAACGTGCACCCAATAAATGCGGCGCTGCTTCCGTGCCTGCAGCATTTCGCCGACGCCGGCCAGTACGCGTGTCATGCCTAGGGCGAGAATGATTGAGGTAAGAACGGAGAGATACTCGAATGCATTCATCAGTTAGATGGTTCGCTCTGCGTGTTCGATGTAAGCACGAATTCGCGATCTAACTCAAAGGGAAATCTCGCTGGGATGTCGCATTCGGATGATCGCAGCAGTGATCAGGACCACCAAATGCAGCACCTTACTGAGTACGCAAAGCTGGAATAGAAGCTCGAAAGCAGAAGAGGTGAGAGGATTTACTTTGGGGCCAAAGCACTCACGATTTTCTCAAATCGCGGGTCGCCGCGAAGCGGGCTCCACAGCGGGTGCAATTTCAGGCGGCCGTAGTTGGTATAGCCGGGCATGCTCACAAGTTTCTGTAATACCTCAATGGCGTGATCGCGGTCGCCGCTCCACGCGTAAACCTGGGCGAGACCTTCCAAGACCAACGCGCCATCGTAAATATCTTTCGAAATCGGCATGAGATCGATCGCGTGTTGCGCTTCGCGGATGGCCAAATCTTTTTGACCCAGTCCTGCGTCGACTTGAGCGAGGACAGCAATCGTCCGCGCGTGTTCTGGTTTGATGATCAATCGTTGCGCAAGAATTTCTCGACACTCGCGAAACGCAGCCATTGCACGTGCTGAATCGCCTTTCGCGCGCGCGATCATCGCTTGATACCAACTCTTCGGGTAATAAAAACTGAAGTCGATGTCTTGAAAGTCTTGACGAGGCGAAGCGGCGAGGACCCGTTCCGCTTCGGCGTAGTTGCCGTCCAGCATCGCCATCCAGGCGCGGGCCGGCGTTTGTCCGCCGCCAAACTCCATGTCCGGAAATTTTGCCAGAATCTCGCGGAGCGGTCCAGTGTCGCCGGTCCACCACAAGATGGATGAGGCGCGCCGGAACCGGACGATTGGCGTCTGTTCGCCGGCGGCAAGCACGTTGTCAGAAACGTGGACCGCTTCAGGAAAACGGCGTTGGAGCACAAAGGTGTCGGCCAGAAGGTTGTAAGCATTCGGATTTCGCGGATCGAGCGCGAAGGCGGTGGAGAAGTCGCGCTCGGCTTCGTGAAAATGGTTGCGGCGGCGATTGATGTAGCCGGAGAGAATAAAAAACGGCGTGCTGTTCGGCAGACCCGGGCGCGCGATTGCGAGTTCTTCCAGAGCGCGGTCGTAGTCTCGCTTGCA
>WNFX01008504.1_pt1 | contig 17983 bp, 20 predicted proteins | sample 5400111 | NCBI WGS metagenome assembly WNFX01 (sample SAMN13153363, study PRJNA577476) | soil metagenome | isolation source: 40 cm soil or saprolite under grassland replicate 1 | place: USA:California | collected 2016-06-15 | reverse complement strand
TCGAGCTTGGGGAGCTTCTTGGGGGCGGCGTAGTAGCTGATCGCCTGGTAGTCGATGGGCCCGTACTTCACGTTGGGCCAATGCGGCTCTTCCATCTTGAGCCAGTTGCGGTAGGCCTTGAGCCGCCAATCGACCATCCAGGCCGGTTCGCCCTTCTTGGCCGAGATGAGCCGGACGACGTCCTCATTGAGGCCAGCCGGCACGACGTCGGATTCGATGTCGGTGACGAACCCGTACTTGTATGGCTGCTGGACTTGGGCTTCGATGCTGGTCATCACAACTCCCGGAAGTGGCGGCGCCACCTTGGTTTAAGCGAATCCTAAGTGACTTAGTCGGGATTGTCAAGAAATGCTGAAGGGCGTGAGAAACCGCGGAAAGGCGTGAAAAGGCGTGGGTTGCACACGCAGTTTCACGCTTCCTTACGCAGTTCCCGCCTTCTTGAGTCAGTAGATGTCCCGGTTCAGCTCCCGCACCAGCCGCTCGTAGTCCTCCGGCGTGTTGAGGTCGTCGATCACCGCCGGATCGTCCACGGGCACCGCGACGATCTCGGCGGCATGGGCGTGGAGGACTGCCCGCGCTCCGTGCCTCGTCGCGGCCTCGCTCGTGAGCAGGTCCTGGAACAGCCCCGCTCCCCACAAGACTGGATGGCCGCGCCGCTCGGCGAACGTCGGCACGACGGCGGGCGCCGGGGAGCGCCGGAAGGCCTCGAGCAGCCGCTCGACGGTGGTAACCCGCACGTGCGGCAGATCCACCGGCCACGCCAAGACGGCGCTCGGCCGCACGGGCTCCAAGGCGCGCAACGCCACCCGGAGCGAGGCGATCGGACCGGCGTCCACATCGCTGTTCTCGACGATGAGGCAGTCGTGGCCCGCGAGTGCGGGCCGGATGCGGGGAGCGTCCGGCCCCACCACCACGACCCGCGTCTTTACCTCGAGGGCCTCGAGCGCCTCGAGGATGCGCTCCACAAACGGCCGCCCGCGGAAATCCAGTAGGGCCTTGGGGGACCCCATCCGGGATGACCGACCCCCAGCCAAGACCACGCCGGATATGGACATACACGTAAAGGATAGGATATTAGGCCCCCCATGGCCATTCGCCGCATTCGCCAGCTTGGCGACCCGATCCTCAGGGTCCGCTGTGAACGGGTCCAAGACCCGAAGTCGCCGGCCGTGCGACTCGTGGCGGACGACCTGCGCGACACGCTCCGGGCGGCGCGCACCAAACACAAGATGGGCCGAGCGATGGCGGCCCCTCAGATCGGCGCGCCGGTGCGGGTGGTGTTCGTCGAGATCAAGGGGAAGCAGCGTTGGACCCTGGTCAATCCGGAGATCACGGACGTCGGTTCCGAAGACTTCCTCGTGTGGGACGATTGTTTCTCCTTCCCCAACCTCTTTGTCCGCGTGACCCGGGCGTACCGGGCCACGCTGGCCTATCAGGACCTCGAAGGAGAGAGCCACACGATGGAGCTCGAGGGACCGATGGCCGAGCTGTTGCAGCATGAGATCGACCACCTGGACGGCATTCTCGCGGTGGATCGGGCGAGCGGTTTGGATCCGTTCGCCTTCCGTTCCGAGTGGGAGAAACTGCACGACGCGGCCGAGCGCTATGGCCCGCCTAAGCCTCGCGACGTAAACGCCTAGGTAGGCGGCAGCCTCGGTGCCGTGTCCAAAACCCCGCGTATCTTCGCGGCGAGACTGTCGGCCGAGAACGGCTTGTTGATGAATGCGGTGTTCGGCTTGAGCACGCCGCGATGCACGATCGCATCCTCCGTGTAGCCGGACATGAACAAGACCTTGAGCTGGGCACGGCGCGACCGCAGCTCGTCGGCCAGCGTTGGGCCGCTTGCCCCTGGCAGCACGACGTCGGCGAGCAACAGGTGGATGGGCCCGACGTGGTCACGCGAGAGCCCGAGCGCCGCGTCCGCCGTCCCTGCCTCGAGCACCGTGTATCCATGCCGCTCGAGCAAGCGCCGGGTGAGCGTGCGCAAGGGCACTTCATCCTCCACGAGTAGGATCGTCTCCGACCCTACGGTGCGCGGGAGGGCGACGCGCGCCGCGACGTGATCGACGGGAGCATCGACCCGCGGCAAGTACACCTTGAACGACGTCCCCTCTCCCCGCTCGCTGTAACACCACACGTAGCCGCCGCTCTGCTTCACGATCCCGTACACCGTCGCGAGGCCGAGACCCGTGCCCTTGCCCGCCTCCTTGGTCGTGAAGAACGGCTCGAACACGTGCGACATCGTCTCGGCCGACATCCCGGTTCCCGTATCGCTGACCGCGAGCATCACGTAGCGGCCTGGTTGCACCGGCATGTGCTCGCGCGCGTACGAATCATCCAGCTCGGCATTCCGTGTCTCGATCGTGAGCCGCCCGCCGCCGGGCATCGCGTCCCGCGCATTCACCGCGAGATTGACGATCACCTGCTCCAGCTGGCCCGCGTCCGCCCGCACGGCTCCGAGCGCCGGATCGAGTTTCGTCAGCACGTCGATGTCCTCCCCCAAGAGCCGCCGCAACATCTTGTCCATGTCGGCGACCAGCTCGTTGAGGTCGAGGACGCGCATCTCCAGCACCTGCTTGCGGCTGAACGCGAGCAGCTGGCGCGTGAGCGCGCCGGCGCGAGTGGCCGCTTTGCGGATTTCATCGAGGTCCGGTCGCAGCGGAGATAGCGTCGGCAAACCCTCGAGCAGCAAATCCGCGTAGCCCAGAATCGCCGTCAGCAGATTGTTGAAATCATGCGCCACCCCGCCCGCGAGACGCCCCACCGCTTCCATCTTCTGCGCCTGCAGGAACTGCCGCTCGAGCGCGCGGCGCTCCGTGACGTCGCGGGCGTTGATGACCACGCCCTGCACCAGGGGATCGTCCAGGAGGTAGCGGCCGACGGCTTCGAGGTGGCGGAACGTTCCGTCCTTATGGCGCAACCGCAGCTCGAGGAGCCGGCCGCCCTTCCCCGTCGCTACACCCTCGCTGAAGACACGCCACGTGCCATCGACATCGTCGGGGTGCACCAGCGCGAAGACCGACAGCCCCACAAGATCTTCGGGAGCGTAGCCGAGCAGCGGCAGGACGGACGGGCTCGCATAGCGAAGTCCCCCCTCGGCATCGAGCACCGCGATAATGTCCATGGCTTGTTCGATCAGCGACCGGAAGTACACCTCACGCTCGTCCAGCTGCTGCTTTGTCCGCTGGCGATCGAGCGCGGCGCGGACCGCCGGGCCGAGGCGGGCGAGCCGATCCTTCAGGATGTAGTCCACCGCTCCGGCCTTCAGGTACTCGACGGCGGTCTCCTCATCGACCGAGCCGGTGAGGAGAATGAACGGTGCCGCCTGCGCCATCTGCCGCACGAGTGCCAGCGCGGCCGCGCCGGTGAATTGCGGGAGATTGTGGTCGGCGATGATCAGATCGGGACGAAACTCGCGCAGCGCGCGCTCGAAGTCCGGTTGCGTCGCCACCCGTCGCACGGTGAACTGCAGGCCTGCCTTGCGCAGCTCGACCTTCACGAGCTCAGCATCGGCCCACACGTCCTCCAGCAGGAGGATGCGGACGGTCACGTCCAATTCCTGTCTCCGTCTTGCAGGACGACTGACGAACAGGGTTAACGGTGCCTCTCGGTGTGAGCCTAGCGGCTGCGACCGGACGGCGAAGTCGGGAAAGGACCGGAGATCGGGGAGAAGGACTACCTAGGAATCGGGTTGTACGAGACCCACCTGGATGGCGTAGCGCACCAGCCCGGCCACGCCATGAATGCCGAGGCGCTCCATGAGCTCGGTGCGGTGCGTTTCGACGGTCTTCACTGCGACATTGAGGCGGCTCGCGATTTCCTTGTTGGAATAACCCTCCGCGACAAGCTGCAACACCTCGCGCTGGCGCGGTGTCAGCACTTCGAAAGGTCCATCGGCGGTCGCGCGCGCGCCCTGCGTAAAGGCCGCCACGACCCGCTTCGTGAGCGACGGGCTGAGCCAGGTATCGCCACGCGCCACCGCGTTCAACGCCAGCTCGAGCTCGCTACGATCGGAATTCTTGAGCAGATAGCCTGCCGCGCCCGCCACCAGCGCGCGCCGCACCGATTCGTCGTCGCCGTGCATGGAGACCATGATGACGCGCGTCGCGGGCTGGTCCTGTGCGACCCGGGCAGCCACCTCGAGTCCGTTCAGTCCCGGCATGGAGATGTCGAGCAGCGCGATGTCGGGCTTGCGCTCACGAATAAGCCGCAGCGCTTCGCGGCCGTCGCCCGTCTCCGCCACCACCCTGACGCCAGGTAGCTCCGAGAGGAGCGCGAGCATGCCCGCTCGGACCAGCGCGTGATCATCCGCGACCAGCAGTCGCAGCGTGCTCATGGGGCGGCCGTCAGCGGCAGGCGGGCGCGAACGCTCGTCCCTCGTCCAGCTGCCGAGTCGATCTCGAGGTCGCCGCCGGCGAGGGTGACGCGCTCTTGCATGCTGAGCAAGCCCTGGCTCCCACCGTGTGCGGCGTGCATGCGTGCGGCGGGGACGTCGAAGGCGCGGCCGTCGTCGCGCACCACGAGTTGCAGCGTCCCGTTGGCCTGGCTCAACTCAACGTCGACGACGTGCGCCTGCGCGTGCCGGATGACATTGGTGAGGGCCTCCTGCGCAACCCGGAAGCAGGTCGTCTCCACCGCTGCCGGTGGCCGCTGCGCGAGCGGAGCGAGGGCGAGGCGGCAGGCGAGCCCGGCCCGTTTGGCCTCGCGCTCCACGTACCACCGCAGCGACGCCTCGAGCCCGTACTCATCGAGCAGCGGTGGGCGCAGGTCCTGCGCCAGCTCGCGCATCCGCGAGATCGCGCCGTCGACCAGCGCGATGCTCTCGGCGTCGTCGCGTCCGGTGCGCTGGAGGTTGAGCCGCAGCGCCGTGAGCACCTGCCCGAAGTCATCGTGCAGCTCGCGCGCCACCGCGCGGCGCTCTGCTTCCTGCGCCTGGATGAGCCGCCGCGACAACGCCTCAAGCTGCTGCGTGCGCCGGGCCAGCTCGTCCTCCGCGCGCTTGCGCTCGGTTATGTCGGCATTGGTGCCGAACACGCGGAGCGGTCGGCCGGATTCATCGCGCACCACCGTGGCGCGGCCGAAGATCCAGTGGACGCTGCCGTCCGGCCATACCACGCGGTACTCGATGTCTCCCGACCCGGTGCCGCCGAGCAACTCTCCGCGGCGATCTATCACCCACGCGCGATCGTCGGGATGGATGACGTCGACATAGTCCTCGAGCCGCGCGCCCTTGCTCACGCCGTCGCCGAAGAAGAGGCGTCGATTCGCTTCCGTGTTGCGGACCTGTCCGCTGATGAGGTCTTGTTCCCAGCTGCCAGTCTGCCCCAGCGTCTCCGCCTCGCGCAGCAGGCGTTCGGTCTTGCGCAGCGCCTCCTCGGCACCGACACGCTCGGTGACGTCGTCGTTCACCACGACTGCGCCGGTGATGACGCCATCCTGGTCACGAATGGGGGCGGCGTAATTCTCGATCGTCTTGCGGTTGCCATCGAACGTGTCGATGTCGATCAGCTCGTCACGCGTGGTTTGGCCGGCGTCGAGCGCGCGGTGCGACGCCCACTCGCCTGGGCTAATCGCCTTGCCCGATGTGTGCCAGAAGCCCTTACTCTGGACCCACCGCTCCTCCCCGCGCACGACCGTCCCGCCCCAGATGCGCGTCGACGCGGGATTGTGCAGCACGATGTTTCCCGCCCGATCGACGAGTGCCACACCGACCGGGAGGCTGTCGAGCACCTGGCGGAGCCGCGACTCGGCGTCCTTGAGCTTGCTGATGTCGATCATGGCGCCAAGGGCGCGCCGGGCCCGTCCGTTGGCATCACGCTCGATCGCGCAGCGCGACGCCACCCATGCCCACGACCCGTCCTTGCGGCGGAAGCGATACTCGTTGGACCACCCCGGGGCGTCGCCGCGGATGGCGTCCGCGGCGGCCTGCTCCACGCGCTCGATGTCGTCGGGATGGACCCGCTCGCGCCACCACGCGAGGTGGCCCGGCACTTCGTCACGGCGGTACCCGAAGATCAACTCCAGGTTTTCGTCCCAACTCACGGCGTCGTTTTCCAGGTCCCGTTCCCAGATAGCCTCGAAGGCGACACCGGCAAGCCGGTCTCGCGCTTCGCTCAGCACGGGTGAAGATCCGAAGGGAGGTTTCATCTCTGGTATATTGGCGTCCGGAAATGTAACGGTCTACTATACCAAACACGCTCGGGTTCCGGGCTTGCGGCCTGATTCGCTTCACGGCGCACGTGGGCGCATCCGGTTAGATTGTTGCTCATCGACAGGGGTGCCCGCACAGTTGCGGGCTGAGATCACACCCTCAGAACCTGATCCGGTTCGTACCGGCGAAGGGAGTCCGTATGACCTGCCGCACACAGATGTACCACGCCCGTCAGGGCACCATCACCCCCGAGATGCGACGCATCGCTGAGCGGGAGAGTCTCCCGCCCGAGACGATCCGCGACGAAGTCGCCATCGGGCGGCTCATTATTCCCGCCAATGTCAATCACCTGGCGCAGCGCCTCGATCCGATGGCGATCGGCAAGGTCGCGTCGGTGAAGATCAACGCCAACATCGGCAACTCCGCCGTCGAGTCGAACATCGACGGGGAGCTCGAGAAGCTGCATCACGCGGTGCACTACGGCGCCGATACGGTGATGGACCTCTCCACCGGCGGCAACATCGACGCGATCCGTGAGGCGATCATCGCCGCGTCGCCGGTGCCGATCGGCACGGTGCCAATCTACCAGGCGATCGAAATCACGGGCGACATCAGCACGCTGACCGTCGATCACATTTTCGACAACATCGAGCATCAAGCGAAGCAAGGCGTCGATTACATCACGGTGCACGCGGGGATCCTGCGCGAGCACGTGGGGCTCGCCTTGGGCCGAGTCACCGGCATCGTGAGTCGCGGCGGGTCGCTCATGGCCTACTGGATGACGCAGCACGGCAAACAGAATCCGCTGTACGAGCACTACGATCGCCTGCTCGAGATCGCGCGGGCGTACGACGTGACCCTCTCGCTGGGCGACGGGCTAAGGCCCGGCTCGATCGCCGACGCGACCGATAAGGCGCAGCTCGCGGAGCTGACGGTGCTGGGCGAGCTGACGGAGCGAGCCTGGAAGCGTGACGTGCAGGTGATGATCGAGGGGCCGGGGCACATCCCGATGCACCAGATCGAAGTGAACGTGCGGCTCGAGAAAGAGCTGTGCCACGAGGCGCCGTTCTACACGCTCGGGCCGCTCGTGACCGACGTCGCGCCCGGCTACGATCACATCACATCGGCGATCGGCGCCGCGATGATCGGCTGGTTCGGGGCCGACATGCTGTGCTACGTCACCCGCAAGGAGCACCTCGGCCTGCCGAACGCCGAGGAGGTGCGCGAGGGCGTGATCGCGTACAAGATCGCGGCGCACGCCGCGGATATCTCGCGCCGCCGGCCGGGGGCGACCGAGCGGGACGACGCCCTATCGCGGGCGCGCTACGCGTTCGATTGGAACGAGCAGTTCCGGCTGGCGCTCGATCCGGCGCGGGCGCGCGAGCTGCACGACGAGGCGCTCCCCGCCGAATACTTCAAGAGCGCCGAGTTCTGCGCGATGTGTGGGCCGAAGTTCTGCTCGATGCACATCACGCGCGAGATCGAGCGGTCGCTGGGGCTCAGGGAGCCCCAGAAACAAGAGAAGCGGGAGGTTGTGGGGGCGGACTGAGCGCTACGGCCCGCGCTTCACAAGGAACTGCCAAACGCGGCCGTCAAACGCGCGCCGCGACTTAATTCGCCGGAAGGCTATCCGCGCCAAACGTCATAGGCCCGAAAGAGCGGCAGAATAAGGACAAACTCGCGGCGGTGGCGGTCGACTGACGGATTGGTGTCGGGGTACTGTCACCACGGTCTCGCCGTGGTCACTAGGGCGTGGGGGGTGCCGGGCTGAGGAAAAACTCGTACGGAGCCGTCGTCGCCTCAGCGCCAGGGAAACGGGTGATCCGCATCTGGACTGTGCCGCTTGCCGGAACGGTGAAGGCCACGCCTTGCATAAAACCTCCCGCAGCCGCGCTCATGATGCGACTCAACAGACCTCCTGAGGCCGGATCGAGAACCTCGAACACCAGATAATCCGACGGCGGCACGGGATCGGCCGACAGGCGGAACCCCGCAATGAGGCTTGTACCCGGCGTGGCGCTGGCGGTGAATTCGTCGATATCGCCCGCCGGGTAAATCGATTCCCCTGAGAGGGTATCCCCCACCACAACCGCCGCAGCAAGAACCTCGGGCCGCCGATCGATACGATAAACTTTGAAGCGGTAAGCTCCGGTGTCGGCGACCCGCCAAGGATCGAGGCCACGCAGGCGAATGAGATGCGTTCCCGCCTCTGCCACTTGGAGGGGGCCGGTGCCGGTGGTGAAGAGCGCCGTATCCGCCTCGTGATTGACAATCCCGCCCATCCGCGAACCCGAGGGCGACATGACCTCCAGGACGAATCTTCGAGAGCCCTGCAAGAACACGTTTAGCTCGTCGCCGACAGTGTCTTGAAAGGTGAATTCGTCCACGTCGCCCGCGTAATCGATCCTCTCGCCACGAATCTCGGAGTCGACTGGAACTGCCTTTGCAACATGCTCCGGGGCGGGTTGAACCAGATGCGTCCAAAAGCGGTACGGCCCACGATGCCGGGGGTGCGCGTTGATGGTCGTGGAGCGAATGATGAAGCGATAATCTTGCGTCGCAGGGAGAGTGAGCGGGCCCGTCGTGAGCAACGCCTCGCCTAGAGCATTAGGCACGAGGCCGACCGATTGTCCGGTTGCTGAATTCTCCACGTAGAGCGTGATCCCGCCCCCATCGCCGCCCAGCGGCTCCACGACGGCTACGATGGTCTGGCCGGAGTCGCCCCGCGCGTAGAACCAGTCTGCGTCGACCACAGGCTCAATGGTTTCACCGACCACCGTGTCGCCGAACGCAAATCGGCTCTGGGCGATTTCCGGGGCCGTGTTCACGCGTGCCACCTTGAACTGAAACAGCGCGGTGTCACCGTTCAATACATGGACCGTGATCAGCCCCCCACCGCCGTCACGAGTAACGAAGTTCGTCGTCGGATTTGCATCGAGGGCGATTGCGCCGGGCTGCGAGAACACGGAGGCGATGGTGTAGTGAGTCGATGGATCGCTGACACCCAAAGACACGAACCCACTGAGCGACTTGAGGTAGACAACGTACTCACCGTTCACCGCCGTTTGGATCGAGTCGAGGTGGGCTAGTTTTGGATCGAGCCTTGCGCGCGCAGGGTGGCGACCATGATGGTGCGTTTGCTCACCATCGTTATGCCCGCGGACTGGGCGCCCCTGTCGACATCGACTTGAACGGCGATGTATGCATGGCTTGGAGGCCCCCCGTTGCACTCAATTCCGTTGAAGCGCTCGTAGGATTCGCGCAGCGGCCCCGGGACGTGAATACCATACGCATCGAGATCCCGCGCCGTGAGCAAAGCGAGGCGGTCTCCCTCGGCAACGTCCGTCACCCAGCAGGCGCTGGCGACACAGGCAATCGCGACGCACGCCAGACACCTCATCATGTCGTGATTGCGAACGCCCGGACCGGGAAGCTCCCCATCCCTCTCACCTTGGGCGGCACCGCGAAGAACCGAAACCCGATATCGGGAAGGGCCCCGAGATTCGTCATGTGCTCCACGATCGCGATCCCGGCACCAAGAAGAATGGTGTGGGCGGGACGGGTGCCGTCCTTGTCGTCGTCGATGTTCAGCGAATCGATGCCGACCAGCGCCGCGCCCGCGCGGGCGAGGTGCTCGGCGGCGGCGCGGCTCAGGAATGGATGCTGCCCGGCCGAATAGGTGTCGGTGCGCCAGTGTGCATCCCAGCTCGTGTGCACCAGCACGGCTTTGCCCCGCACATCCCGCTCGCGAAACCATGTGGCGTCGAGGTCACGCCCGGAACGCTGCGTAGCCCGCACCACGAGTCCCTCCAGATCGGCGACAGCTTCCAGTGCGTAGCCGGCCACGTCGGGACGGTCGTCGTAGCGATGGAACGGAGCGTCGATGTACGTGCCCGTGTTGGCGAGCAGCTCGATCTTACCGATCTGGAATGTCGTGCCGGCGGCATAGCGGGTGCTCGACGCCTCGCGTGACAGCCAATCAGTGATCGTGGGCGCGAGCAGCCCGCGATAGGTGACCATCCCGTCCTCGATCTCGTGGCTCAGGTCGACTAGACGGGCCATATCCGCGCCAGTGCTTTGAGCAGCTGACCGTCAGTCGAGCCGCCATCCGGGGCTTCGGCGAGCACGATCGCGAACCGGCGCCGTAGCAGCGGATCGCGGGTCGCCTGCGAGGCGAATTGAATGGTGAGAGGGATGAACCACGGCGCCTGCCGCGCCGCCGATCCGGCGCGCGCGACAGCCGCGTACTGCTCGAACAATCCCAACAGGAAGGCACCCTTGGAGGGGAACTGGCGGTAAATCGCGCCCTTGGTAAACCCGGCGGTGGCCGCGACGTCGTCGAGTGTGGCAAGCTCGAGGCCCCGCTCGGCGAACACCTTCAGGCCCGCCTCGATCAGCAGGGACCGAGTCTCGACTTTTCGCTTCTGTCGCATGATCCCCATGAGTATCCATGATACCGGTCGGGATCATTTTGGCAAGCGAATCGCTCTTGACAGAAACGAACGGTCGTGCTTTTTTGGACCGATGGTCACCACCAAGGGCGCGGACACGCGCCAGGCCGTCCTCGAGCACGCCGTCTCGCTCGCAAGTCGCGTTGGCTTGGGCGGGCTCACGATCGGCACACTCGCCGAAGACCTGCAGCTCTCCAAGAGCGGCCTGTTCGGCCACTTCAGATCCAAAGAGGCGCTGCAGATCCAGGTTCTGAACCATGCGGCGGAGCGCTTCGTCGAGGCCGTCGTGCGACCGGCCCTCGCGCAGCCCCGTGGAGAGCCCCGCGTGCGGAGCTTGTTCCACCGCTGGCTCGATTGGGCGCGCTCGAGCCCCATGCCCGGCGGTTGCCTCTTCGTGGCGGCCGCGACCGAGCTGGACGACAAGGAGGGACCGGTGCGGGACCGGCTGCAGCAGTTGCAGCGCGAATGGCTCGGCGTCATTGCCACCTCGTACCGCAAGGGAATCGAGGAAGGGCACTTTCCGAAGGAAACGGACCCCGACCAATTCGCGCACGATCTGTACGGCGTCATGCTCGCCTACCATCACGCGCACCGCCTCCTCCGGGATCCCAAGGCCGAGGCCCGGGCGCGCCACGCCTTTCAGGCATTGCTCCCGTGAACCTGCAGCTCCAGGCGACCCGCGTCGCCATGCGCGCCCTCGAGCGCACCGCCCCGAGCCTCGGCGCGGCGCTGGCCGAGCGACTCTTTTTCACACCGCCCCGCACGTCGCTCACGCCGCCGGTCCGCGACCTCTTGGCGACCGGCCGGCCGTTTCGCGTCTGCGTCGAGGATGGGCGAGTGGCAGCGTGGGCCTGGGGGCACGGACCGGCCGTCGCTCTGGTTCATGGCTGGGGCGGTCGCGGCGGCCGTCTGGCCGCGGCGTTCGTCGCGCCTCTCGTCGCCAGCGGGTTCTCGGTCATTACATTCGACGCCCCTGGGCACGGCGCCTCGGATGGGAGGCTCAGCTCCATGCCGCAGGTGGCTCGGGCTCTGCAGGCAGTCGCCGACGCCGCCGGCTCGCTCTTCGGCATTGTGGCGCACTCGATGGGCGGTTCCGCCAGCGCCCTCGCCATGACGCAGGGGCTCCAAGTAGAGCGCGCGGTGTTTCTCGCGCCGGCCGCCGACCCGGCGCGCTTCGCCGAAGCCTTCGCCAGACTGCTCGCCGTCGGCCCCGCGGCACTCGCCGCGATGCGGCAGCGGAGCGAAGCCCGTCTCCGGTTCCGCTGGTCCGACCTGAACGTGCCGCGCTTAGCCGCCAAGCTCGCCACACCACTCCTCGTCGTACACGACAGAGACGACCCGACTGTTCCGTGGGAGGAGGGCGCGGCGATCGCCGCTGCATGGCCCGGCGCCGAGCTCGTCACGACGAATGGCCTGGGGCATCGTGACATCGTGCGGGCGCCTGACATCGTGGCGCGCGCCGTGGACTTCCTCAGGCTTTCGGAAGTCGCTGCGGGGAGCACGCCACCCTGTGCGGTGAACGATGAGGGGGCTTGGGTGGACCGCGACTTGTTCGAGCGGGACGAGCGCCGGCGGAGACTCTTCGGTATCTCAGATACCTGAGAGTATCGTTCTAATGCCTTGCCTTTCCGGGCCTTGACTGGGGTACGTGCCAATCTAGGTTTGGCGACACATGCCGTACATCATTGCGGAGCCGTGCATCAATGTGAAGGATCGGTCCTGCGTGGATGTCTGTCCGGTGGACTGCATCTACGAGGGCGAGGACATGTTGTACATCCACCCCGACGAGTGCATCGACTGCGGCGCCTGCGAGCCCGAGTGCCCGGTCACGGCGATCTTTCCCGAGGAAGACACGCCGCCCCAATGGAAGGACTACATCGCGAAGAACCGCGATGTGTTCCAGAGCGCCAACCCGCCCGGCAAGCCGCAGCGCAAAGGCTCCTAGCCGACGAGGCGTCCCTCTTTCGCGGCGACCTCCCGTAGCCCCCTGACAAGCGCCTGCATCTCCTGCTGGATCCGGTCCAAGTCGGCCCGGGAGCGTTCGGGATCGGCTTCTCCCGCCGCCGCCCGCACGGCAATGCGGTTCAGCGCCCGCGCCTTCTCGATGAGGTCGTCCATGATAGCGCGCAGCGCGAAGTAGCGGCGCCGGTCGTCGTAGGAGGCGCGGAATCGGCCGATGAGCTCGTCCGCCGCCACGCCGCGGGCCTGGCGGAGCAGCTCCTCCGGGCTGCGCCCGAAGATCTCCTCCTTGTCCCAGACCTCGGTCCCACCGGACTCGGAAAACCAGAGGCGCCCGCGCCACCACGCCTCATCCTCGAGGCGCAGCCTCACCATCACACGCCACTGCAACCCCTCGACGTTGATGTAACCGACGAACCCCTGCCGCATCGGCTCGACGTCGGGGGACTGTGGAGGGGTCATTTGGGAAGCCTACCTCAGCGCAGCCCGTCGAGGAAGTCCGCCACAACGCGGCTGGTCGCGAGCGGTTGCTCGAGCGGGGCGAGGTGGCCCGCCGCAGGGATCGCGGCGAACTGCGCGCCCGGGATCGCGCGCGCCATCAGGCGCATCCCGTCCGCGGGCGCGATCTTATCGTCCTCCCCCGCGATGACGAGTGCGGGCACGCCGATGGAGCCAAGCATCGGAGTGGAGTCAGGCCGGTCGCGCAGCGCGTGCAGCGCTCCGACGAGTCCGGGGACCGGCGTGCGGGTGATCATCTCGCGCACGTGCGCCACCACCTCGGGTTGGGCCGCGAACGTCGCCGGCGCGAGCACCTGGGGCAGCAGTCGCTCGGCGACCGCTGCCGCTCCTTCGCGCTCGGCGAGCGCCGCCATCTCATCCCGGCCGCGCCGCGCTTCGCTCGAATCGGCGACCGCCTTCGTGTTGCAGAACACCGCCGCGCGCACCCGTCCGGCGTGGCGACGGAGCAATTCGAACAACACGTACCCGCCCAGCGAGAGCCCGCACATCACGGTTCGTTCCAGCTCCAGCGCGTCGAGCACCTGCACCACGTCGTCGGCGTAACGCGCCACGGAGTAACCGTCCGCCGGTGCGCTCGACGCGCCGGCACCTCGCAGATCGGGCGCGATCCGCTTCCAGCGGGAGAGCCCCGCGAGCTGGTGCCGCCACATGGTCCGATCGAACGGGAACCCATGAATGAAGAGGATCGGCGCGCCTTCGCCGCGCACCTCGACCGCGAGATCGGCGCCGCCGGCCGCAACGCGCAACGGATCGCGCGCCGTGCCGCGGGGGCCACCGAGCGCGCGGGCCACCTCGTCAGGGATGGGCGTCGGACGGCCGGCGCGGTCGATGCACACGAAGACCAGGGTCGCCTCGGCGATGAGCGCGCTATCGGACAAGCGCTTCGCGACGTGCTGCATCGTGAAGCTCGTCGTGCCGCGGTCCGTGAGCACCGTCTCGATGCTGAGCACGTCCCCGGGAAACGCGCCGGCGCGGTACTCGACGGTCGCTTTCCGCACGGCGGGCCACACGTGGTTCCGCTTGAACAGGTCCATCCCCGGACCCTTCGCGAGCGCGTCCCAGCGGGCCCGCTCGAACAGGGCGAGGAACGATGCCTCGTTCAAGTGCCCGAACGCATCGCACTCGAACGGGTAGACGGTTAGATCGACGGTGGGAAGTGCGGTCACGGCCAGGCAAACGTATGCCAGAAAACCACACGTTGCACCTTGCCAGTTGCCGGTTGCAGGAGAACGGCAAAGGCTTTGGCACCATACGTCGGATCGAGGGTCAGTCCATGCTCCGCAGCGAGGACGCGGGCCCGCTCACCCGCCGGCGAGGGATAGCCGTAACCCGCGCCGAGACCATCTACGACCTCAATGCGGAATTGACGGGCCCGGATGTCGAGCAACTCAGCGGCCTTGCGTGCCAGCCGAGCGACGCGCCACCCGTTCGCGACGAGGGGTGACGCGACGCGCACCGCGATCACTCGCGTGGGCCAGTCGAGCCACGCGACGCCCAACGCGATCCCCGCCGCCGTTCCGCCGGTGCCGAGCGGCACGACGATGGTGTCGGGAGGGTCGTCGAGCTGCGCCGCCAGCTCGAGCGTCGCGAGGAAGTGACCGACGACGGCGCGCGGGTGAGCGCCGCCTCCCGGAATCCAGCGCGGCGCGCCCAGCCGGCGCGCGGCGATCCACGCACGGAGCGCCGCCCACGGCAATCCCATCTGCGATCGCGTTTTGACCACGAGGTCGGCGGCGCGCGTGGTCGCGGCGGCCACCGCGCGACTCGCTGCGGTGTCGGGCTGCGGAAACTGCGCCAGGACGCTTCGGTGGCCGAGTCGGCGCCCATGGAGAGCGGTCGCGAGGCAGTGCGTGGACCCCGTTCCCCCTACCGTGACAAAGACCGTATCGGGGCGTGCGCCCGCGAGCAAGAACTCCAGGCCGCGGACTTTGTTGCCGCCGGCCATGTCTTCGCGCTTCAGCCACAGCGCCTCGGCGCCGATCGCGCGGGCGAGCGCCGGCGCCGGATCGAGCGGCGTCGGCCAGTCGCCCAGACTGCATTGCGCAAAGGCGCTACGTATCTTTGTGGCGAACGCTGCGGCGTCCACGAATTCTCCTGAAGCGGAGTTGCGCGAATGCAGATTGCGACCGACTACATCCGACACGCGGCTCGGGCGGCCCGCAAGTGCGCGGGTGACCCGTTGGGTGGCGCCCCGCAGGCCCCCGATGCCGAATTCTACAAGACCCTGGCCAAAGCGCTCGAAGAAATCGCCGCCGGTATGGAACGGCTGGCGAAGCCGGAATAAGCGGATACCGCGTGGATAGCTACGTAGCGCGGCCGGATGGCCTCGCGGAGCTGATCGCCGCGGTGCGCCGCGCGCCCCGCATCGCCGTGGATACTGAAGCGGCCAGCTTTCACCGCTACCGCGACCGGATCTACCTCATTCAGATCTCGACCGCGGACCGCACGGCGCTGATCGATCCGGTCGCCATCGCCGATCTCTCGGCAGTTGGGGCCGTGCTCGCCGACGCGCGAATCGAGAAGACGTTTCACGACGCCGATTACGATCTCCGGGTCCTGGACCGCGACTATGGATTCCGCGCCGCGCGGCTGTTCGACACCCGCATTGCGGCCCAGCTCGCGGGCGAGCCCGCCATCGGTCTCGCCGCGCTGCTCGAGAAGTACGCCGGCGTGAAGCTCGCAAAAGAGCACCAGAAGGCCGACTGGTCCCAGCGCCCGCTGCCGCCCCCGATGCTGGCTTATGCGGCCGAGGACACCCGTCACCTGCTCGCGCTGCGCGACGCCCTCGAGCGGCGGCTGCGCGAGCTGGGCCGGCTGGAGTGGGCGAACGAAGAATTCGCCCGCCTCGAGGCGCTGCGGTGGACGGGGGTTGCCGAGGGCGACACCGACGGCTACCTGCGCGTGAAGGGGGCGAAGGGCCTGCCGCCGCGCGGTCTCGCGGCATTCCGCGAGTTGCATCGCTGGCGGGAAACCGTGGCGGAGCGGGAAGACAAGGCGCCCTTCCGCGTGATCGGCAACGATTCGCTCCTTGCCGTCAGCAAGGCCCTACCGGCAAAGCCGAGTGACCTCGCGGGACTCAAGGACGTTCCGGCGTCGCTCGCCCGGCGTCACGGCGCCGCCCTGCTCGAGGCTGTCGCGCGGGCCCGCGCGCTGCCCGAGAGCGAGCTGCCGCGCCTCGAGCGGTCCGCCCGGCCCCCCAAGGACCCGGCCTTCGACGGTCGGGTCGAGCGTCTCAAAGCCGTCCGCAATCGGGTGGCCGCGGAGCTGAAGATCGATCCCGGCGTGCTGTGCGGCCGGACGACACTCGAAGCGGTCGCTCGGGCCGCCCCAAAAGACCGCGCCGGGCTCGCCCAAGTCGGGGAGCTCCGGCGCTGGCAGGCCGAGGTCCTGGGCAACGCGCTGCTCGAAGCGTTGCGCTAGAAACCCATCATCGCGCGGACCTTCGGCTCGATCTTCTCCGGGGTCCAGTAGGGCTCCCACACGATCTCGATATTCACGTCTTTGACGCCCTCGAGCGCGCGCACGGCTTTGTGCGCGTCGTTGGTGATCATCGGACCGGCGGGACAGCCGGGCGATGTCAGGGTCATTTCGATGCGGACCTCGCCGTCCTCCACCTCGACGTCATAGACCAGCCCGAGGTCCATGATGTTCAAATCGAGCTCGGGGTCCTTCACCTGGCGTAGCGCCTGGCGGACGGTCTCGGCGTTTACGACTGTAGCCATCACGACTGCCTCCTGAAGGCGAACCTAGCGGGGCGGCACGGCGCGCACCAGGCAGCGCCGCCGCGCGGCGATCCACGCGTACACGCGCCGCGCCAGTGGCATCGCTCCGGGCACCCGGAACCACCACGCGAGCCAACGTTTGCGCGGCAGCAGCCGCAACAGCTCCGGGGCCGCGTCCGCGCCGGCGAGCACGCGGCCGTCCGGAAGGACGAGGTGCATCGCTGCCGCGAGCGCGGGCAGCGCGAGCCCCAGCCGCGCCACCGCCGCGCCGTCCTGAAACGGCACGAACCGCAGCACGTGTTCCCGGTCCCACCGTCGCAGCAGCTCGACGGCGTCGCGGCACAGGCCGCATTCGCCGTCGTAAATAAGGGTCGGGCCCGGGGTCTCACCGCGCATCTGCAGCGCGCGCGGCGGCATCGGCGACGTGGCCTCGGATCTCTTTCAGAATCGTGAACGAGCGGCGCGCACGTGGCGCGTACGCCCGATTCGTCAGCAGCAGCACGAACAGGCCGCGATCGGGATCGATCCAGAGCGACGTGCCCGTCCACCCCGTGTGTCCATAGCTGCGCGGCCCGAACAGGGTCCCCGCGCTCGACACGGTCTCGCCCGTGGGCACGGCTTCCCACCCCAGCGTCCGCGCGCTGGCGCCACGGCGCGCCGGCACCGCGAGGGCCGTGAACATACGGACCGTCGCGGCCTTCAAGAGGCGCGGGCCGCTCGGCGGCGCGCCTTCCCGCAGCATGAACTGCGCGAAGCCCGCCAGGTCGGCCGCGGTCCCGAACAGCCCCGCGTGCCCCGCGACGCCGCCGAGCCGCGCGGCGTTCTGGTCGTTCACCACACCCGCGACCGGATGCCCGCGCCACACACCGGTGGGCGCGATGCGCGGCACCAGGCGCCGCGGGGGCCGGAACATCAACTGCCGGAGGCCGAGCGGGGCGAAGATGTCGCGCGCGGCGAAGACGTCGAGCGGCACGCCCGCTGCGCGCCGCACGATCTCCCCGAGCAGGATCGCGTTGAAGTCGGAGTACTCCATCCGCGCGCCCGGCGGCGCCCGCGGCGTCTGCTCGAACACGATCCGCATCGCCGCGGCGGAGTCGCGCGCGAGACGATTGAGCGGCAGCCACGCGCGCAGGCCGGACGTGTGCGTCAGCAGGTGACGGACCGTCACCATGGCGGTGCCG
>WNFX01005153.1_pt1 | contig 17988 bp, 16 predicted proteins | sample 5400111 | NCBI WGS metagenome assembly WNFX01 (sample SAMN13153363, study PRJNA577476) | soil metagenome | isolation source: 40 cm soil or saprolite under grassland replicate 1 | place: USA:California | collected 2016-06-15 | reverse complement strand
AGCCCCCAAAAACACCCTCCCACGTCTTGCCAGGGCTGATACGTGGAGCAAGTTTGTGTCGTCCAAAGTAACGTCCCGTAAAGAATGCTGCTGTATCAAAACCCCAGACACCAAGTAGAACTGTGAGTAACCACCACACACCCCGGGGTAGCAGCCACCAGGGGCCATGGTTAAAAGGCCAACCAATTTCATATCCGCGTAACAGCAGGAAAAAACTCATTGACCAGCCCAGGTAAACAGCGATGGCAAGGGTAAGCGCCCAGTCTACAAAAGCGCCATCAAGCTTCTTGCGGAAAAAGAGCCAGAGAAATGAGATCACCAGGGCAGCGCTCAGCCCACTTTCAAGTATTAGCAGTCGTTGCGCAGGTGGAAACATAGCAGCCACAAGAAAGAACATAATCAAGCAGGCAGTGACCGGCATAATAGGATGATGCCCGGCATGCCGCAGCATCATATGAAGCTCATAGGCTCCCAGGAGCACTACAAGCGTCACTGCTGCAAATGACCACCAGCCACCTAGCCAGGCAAAGACGAGGACAATGGGCATAACAATCGCGGCAGTAAGCCAGCGTTGACCAACAGACGACTCTCGTTTGTTGGTCTTTTCTGGTTCCGGTGCCTCTGATTGTGGGTCTTCTTGCGCTGCGCGCTGCACGCGACCTATTCCCCCTGTGCAACAGTGGCGGGAGCAACAGGAAGGCGACCAAAACGTCGTTGTCGTTGATGGTAGCTATTTAATGCTTCACGTAAGTCTTCTCGCCCAAAATCAGGCCAGAGGGTCGGTGTCGCATAATATTCACTATAGGCCGATTGCCATAGCAGGAAGTTGCTGACACGCATTTCCCCAGCCGTGCGAATGACCATATCCGGGTCTGGCAGATCGCGTGTGTACAGATAAGAACTGATCAGTTCTTCCGTTATGGTTTCAGGGTTACGCCCATCAGCGATGATCTGACGAATAGCATCTACCAGTTCAGCTCGTCCACCATAATTAAAACAGACGTTGAGGCCGATGCGGGTATTGTTGCTGGTAAGTTCTACTGAGGCCCGCACGGCCTTTTGAATATCAGGCGAGAGATCTTGTAAACGACCAAGATGGCGCAAGCGCACTCCATCACGGTGTAACTTCTCCAAATCCGAGCGGATGGTCTCCCAGAAGAGGCGCATGAGGCCATCAACTTCTGCGCGTGGCCGTGCCCAGTTCTCGGTTGAGAAGGCATACACACTGATCATCTCGATGTTTTCATCAGCAGCACATTCTACCACACGGCGCAAGGCATTGACGCCAGCCTTGTGGCCTGCCAGACGTGGCAAGTGACGTTTGCTAGCCCAGCGTCCATTACCATCCATGATGATGGCCAGGTGACGCAATGGCTGAGTATTGTACTGTGATGCGACGGATTGCGTCTGCACATTCCCTTTCCCTTGCGATGAGGGAAAAAGGTTTTGAACCTTGGTCAAAGTTAGACCTCCAGAATCTCCAGTTCCTTGGATTTTCCGACTTTGTCCATCTCATCGATGTAACGGTCGGTGAGCTTCTGTAGACGATCCTTGCTACGTTTCAGCTCATCCTCGGAAATTTCCTTCTTTTTTTCGCGATCTTGTAATTTATCCTGGGTATCACGACGGATGTTGCGAATGGCAACCTTATGTTCATCCAACTTCTTATGGAGCGTCTTCACCATGTCACGGCGTCGCTCCTCAGACAGTGGAGGAATATTCAGGCGAATAACCTGCCCATCATTATTTGGATTGATACCCAGGTCAGATCTTTGAATAGCTTTCTCGATATCCGTTAGCAATTTCCGCTCATACGGCTGAATTACGATCAGACGTGCTTCGGGAACGGAAATCTGGCAAACTTGATTAATCGGGGTTGGTGCCCCGTAGTAATCCACGTTGATGCGTTCCACTAAGGCTGAACTTGCTCGACCGGTACGAATTGCAGCCAGGTCTTGTTTCAGAGCCTCGACTGCTTTTTTCATACGTCGTTCTGCATCATCGAAAATCTCAGCTACCATCGCAATGCTCCCTTGCAGTATACGGTCACTTCTTGCCGGTTACTGCTTGAGTAATCCGGCCCGAAATCCCGGCGGCTCCAGGCCGCCCCTACCTTACGTCCCATTGAGGCTCTTCCATATCATGAACGAGCGTTCCGCACTTTTCACCATGCATAATGGCTTCTAATGCACCTGACTGATTGAGGTCGAACACTACAATCGGGAGGTGATTATCCTTACACAGTGAAAGGGCCGTGCTATCCATGACTTTCAGCCCCATATTCAGTGCCCGCATATAGCTCAATTCCTCGAACTTACGAGCCTTGGGGTTACGCATGGGATCATCGTCATAGACACCATCCACTTTAGTTGCTTTCAGCAAAATCTGGGCATTGAGTTCGACTGCGCGGAGAGCGGCGGCGGTGTCTGTCGTAAAAAACGGATTGCCGCTGCCGGCCGCAAGAATTACCACGCGCCCCTTTTCCAGGTGACGCACTGCCCGGCGACGAATAAAAGGTTCAGCTATCGGCGGCATTTCAATGGCAGTCTGCACTCGTGTAACCATGCCCAGCTTTTCCATAGCATCCTGCATTGCCAGCGAATTCATGACAGTCGCCAGCATTCCCATGTAATCAGCGGTGGCCCGATCAATACCCGTTGAGGCAGCGTCCGCTCCCCGCCAGATATTGCCTCCGCCGATAACCACGGCCACCTCTATCCCTAAATCATGCACACGCTTGATCTCAGTTGCGATACCCCGTACTGTTTCAGCATCAATACCATAACCTTGACGCGGGCAGAGGGCCTCGCCACTCAACTTGAGCAGGATACGTTGATACGTAAGGGATGAAGTCTTTTGAGACATATTCTCTCTCACTCCCATGCGAGATTGTGCGCCCGCTGGTTGTTGGGCGCAGGTTCTTCCATCCCTACTTACCGAGTTCAAAACGGCTGAAACGCCTCAGGACGATGTTCTCGCCGGTTTCGGCAATCACCCTACGAACAAGGTCGCCAACGACGATCGCTTCATCCTTTACCCATGGCTGCATCATCAAGACCTGCTCACCAAATTGTTTTTTGAGCTTGCCGTTGATAAAGTCCTCGCGCTTCTCTGCCGGAACACGAGCCAGCGCAGGGTCTTCTAGAATAGTCTTTCGAGCCTCCTCAATCATGTCGGCTGGTACATCCTCAAAAGTGATATATTTGGGGGCGACACCAGCAATCTGCAAAGCCAGTTCGTTGGCCAGCTTACGAAAGGCCTCACTTCGGGCAACAAAGTCTGTGCTGCAATTGAGTTCGAGCAATACGCCTACGTTGTGGTTGTGATGGACATAAGAAAACACGCCACCTTGCTTGGTTTCACGGTCGGCCACAATCATCTTTTCGGCTTTCTTATCTCGCTTTGCATCGAGAATCTTGATAGCCTCATCCCAACTCTTGGCATCGGCCAGCGCGTTTTTACAATCAGCAAAAGTTGCGCCGGTCTCTGCACGCAGCTTCTTTACATCTGCCGCAGCGTAGTTCATAAGTGTCTTTTCTCCTTAATATTACTGTTGTATTCTACTCAAATGGTGGATAGAAGTACAGTTACCTCTGTCCATCTTTTTGGTTTCCGAGTGCTTGACAAATTTGTTTGAATATGTTGTGTCACTTACAGGTTCCGGTGGCATGCCCTGGATTATGGGATGCCACTTATATACAGAAAGAGGCGAGAGGCAGGAGGGTCAATGTGAAGCATTGCTTCAACAAAACCACCTCTTACCTCCCGCCCTGTCTAATGTAGGCTCACTCCTTTAGTCTGAGAGTGGACACCCACAAGAGGTGCTCCACCGCCTCCCCGGGGCCCATGCGGCTACTCTCTTGTAACCAGTTCAGGTTCAGCAGGAGTCTCAGCCACTGTTTCCTCCGGCTCTGGTAAGGCAGGAGGAACCACCTCACTAATTTCAGGTGTCTCGGCAGGCAGCTCGCTCTCACCTTCTGCCGGTTCGCTATCTTTCTGGCGAGCCTCTAGTTCGCTGCGTCCTTCAATGACTGCATCGGCAATCTTGGAGCAGAGCAAGCGAACTGCACGAATAGCGTCATCGTTGGCCGGAATGGGATAGTCCATCTCATCAGGGTCACAGTTGGTGTCGGCAAGCGCAATGATAGGAATTTCCAGGCGCCGCGCCTCAAGTACTGCTGTGCGCTCTTTGCGCGTATCCACGATAAAGAGTGCGCTGGGTAGTCGCCGCATATCTTTGATACCACCCAGGATACGCTCTAGCCGAATTATGTCGTCCTGCAAACGTTGTGCTTCTTTTTTGGGCAAGCGCTCGAAATCACCACGATCCCGCCGAGCCTCCAGGTCACGCAGGTAGCGGATACGCGACTGAATTGTCTGGAAGTTGGTGAGCATGCCACCCAACCAGCGCTGGTTCACATAGAACATCCCGCAGCGCTTGGCCTCTTCCGCCACAGCTTCCTGAGCCTGCTTTTTGGTGCCTACAAAGAGGATAGTTTCACCCCTGGCGGCGAGTTGTTCTACAAACTTGTACGCGTCATTGAGACGGGATACCGTCTGCTGCAGGTCGATGATATGGATGCCATTGCGATCCATAAAGATGAAGGGCTGCATTTTGGGGTTCCAGCGACGGGTTTGATGTCCGAAGTGTACGCCCGCTTCTAGCAGTTGCTTCATTGAGATAATGTTTGCCAAAAACGAATCCTCCCTTATTGATCCTCCGCTCTCTTCTTACCAGTGTAAGGGTCCCCAAGGCATAACCCTACCACAATGTTTGAAGGGGCACCAGGGCTTCCACTGATCAGAGAGCGTGTGTACTTAACCAGGTGATTACCCTAATCACACGTATGCGGGAGATGCCTCCCGCTAACATGAAAGTATAGCACAAAGCGGGTCAAGAAGCAAGAAAAATTTGCTGCGTGAGACCCCTTCCCAAGGGTCAGGAAATGGGGTATACTCGCGCTAAGGGATTAGAGAGAGTTGGGTCGGGTGGAGGAACAGTATGCAGAAGAGGGTACGTTATCACCGTACACATCTATATCCCTATGATGCCCCCGCTCTATTCCTCTGGAGTTTGCCACCTATCAGTTCCAGCCCGCTTCCCTTCTGGACTCCCATAGCGCCGTATCCCCACAAACGCAAGGTGCGGCATCGTAAGATTTATCTCGTTCCCATGACGCCGATACCTAAAAAACCCTCGGCTTCTTGAAACTGTAGGGGCAATACCCCATACACGTTGCGGCTACGCCGCAAATAATACTTTTCTACACGTTTGTGTGTGTTTTGCGTGCGCTGGCGCGCACGCAAAACACACACAAACGTGTACTCCAACGTGCCAGCATCCATATGCTACAATAGATTTATCATAAATTAGAAAAACAGGCGTCATCATATGGAAATTGAGGATCAGGAGTGATTATCCAGGCACAACAGGTCAAGAAGGTCTACCGCAACGGACTACTGCGCGTAGAAGCTCTCAATGGCATTACTATGCAGGTAGAAGAAGGTGAGATGGTAGCCATTATGGGCCCCAGCGGATGTGGCAAAACTACTCTACTTAACTGCCTCTCAGGCTTAGACACTATCGATGAGGGGAATGTTTTCATCAAGGGTGACAATCTCCGCGATCTAAGTGATAACGAACGCACGGCCTATCGCGCCCGGCACATGGGGTTTATTTTTCAAGATTTTAATCTGCTGCCTGTGCTCTCCGCCGTAGAGAACGTAGAACTGCCTATGCTCGTTTCCAGGGTTCCTGGCAAGAAAGCACGGAAACGCGCGCTGGAGATGCTAGATCGCGTGGGACTTTCTGACCGGGCTCGGCATCGCCCGGCAGAACTTTCGGGCGGCCAGCGCCAGCGAGTAACCGTCGCGCGTGCGCTTACCAATGATCCGGCAATTGTCTGGGCCGACGAACCAACGGGTAACCTGGACAGCGAGACGGCTGAGGATATTATGAGCCTCATTTGCCGCCTCAACCGTGAGAATGGGCAGACGTTTGTGATCGTTACCCATGATATAGAAGTGGGTAAGCTGGCTAATCGTATTTTTACGATGCGGGATGGGGAGATTGTGTGATCGCTTGGTTCTCTTGAGTTACCAGGGTTGGAACACTTCTTCTAATGCAGTGACTAAACGTTCTTCAGTCCACCATCCAACGGTACATAAGAGACTGGAAAGCGAGGCAGGCTGAGGCAGCACGCAGACCATGAGGCAATGAGGCATGCAGTGATGAGGCAAAAATGAACCTCAGCGAGTAAAGGAAACCAGTCAGAAGGGAAGTACCTCACATACCATGAGATGCATCGTCTCATGCAGTCCCATGAGGCGTATAAAGCCCTACCAGCGAAGGTGAGTCAACAAATCCTGATGGTGCTAGATCGCAACTGGAAGTCGTTCTTTGAGGCACACAAAGCCTATGAAGCAGACCCTTCCACGTTCACCGGACGCCCCAAACTTCCCAAGTACAAGCACAAAACCGAAGGCCGCAACATCCTCGTCTACACCATCCAGGCCCTCAGCCGGAAGGGTCTCAAGCATGATCTCATTCAACCCTCCATGCTTCCCATCCGTATCAAAACCCGTGTGAAGAATATCCATCAAGTCCGCATCGTCCCACGAAAAGGCTACTACATCACTCAAGTGATTTACGGGCAAGCTGTCGAACAAGCAAACGTCAACCCTGCTTCTTATGCTGGCATTGATCTCGGCATCAACAACCTGGTAACTGTAGCTTCAAACGCCCCTGGCTTTCGTCCAGTCATCGTTAACGGCAGGCCAGTGAAGTCGATCAACCAGCACTACAACAAGCGCAGGGCAGACCTGCAAAAGCAGCTTGGGCATACAGGCAGCACAGCGCGCATGGAACGCCTGACCACTAAGCGCAACCGGCGCATCGATCACTACCTGCACACGGCAAGCAAGCGGATTATTGATCTGTTGGTACAAGCAGGCATCGGCGTGCTCGTCATTGGCAAGAATGACGGCTGGAAGCAGGAAGTGGAGATGGGCAAGCGCACCAACCAGAACTTCGTGCAAATCCCGCATGCGCGCTTTATCCAAATGCTCACCTACAAGGCGGAGTTAGTGGGGATCACGGTGCTGGTGACCGAAGAGTCCTACACCAGCAGGGCGAGCTTTCTTGACTGTGACCAGTTCCCAATACGTAACACAGACGAGCATGAGCAGTACGCCTTTAGCGGCAAGCGGGTGAAGCGCGGTCTCTACCGAGCATCAAACGGGCGGTACATCAACGCTGATCTGAACGGAGCGCTCAACATCATCAGAAAAGTAGCACCCAATGCCTTCGGGTCGGAGGGTGTAGAGGATGGTAAGGGGATGTTCGCATCCCTGGTAGTCCATCCTGTGAGGGTTGTCATTCCCCTCACGAACCCAAAGAAAGCTAGTGGTCACTAGAACGCTAGCTTTTTTGGAACTATATCGCGTACTACCTCTTTTATATGCGAAGACGAAATACCATAAAGTTCCTTGAGGATCGAGGGAGCCCCGTGCTCAATGGGTTTATCTGGACAACCAATCAGGCGCACATCGACGTTGCGCAGCCCCGTGCTCTCTAAGAGTTCGAGGACGGCACTGCCGAATCCACCGGCAATGACATGATCTTCGATGGTTACGAGACGACGGGTCCCCTTTGCCAGGCGAGTGATCAGTTCCTCATCGAGCGGCTTGGCCCAGCGGGCATTGACAACGGCAACGGAGATACCTTCAGCAGCCAATTCTTTGGCCGCCAACTCGGCCTGTGCCACTGTTGATCCGTAGGCAAGAATGACACAATCCTGCTGTTCCGCCAGTTCAGGTGTAGCCGGATAAAGCAGTTCTGCTTTGCCAATCTCTAGTGTGCGGAGTTCAGCATCCAGAGGAACGCCGAGACCTTTGCCGCGTGGATAGCGCAGGCTCACGGGCCCATCCATGTAGATAGCAGTATAGAGCATGTGGCGCAGCTCGTTCTCATCTTTAGGAGCCATGACCTTCATATTGGGGATGAGACGCATAAAGGCGGTGTCGAATACGCCGTGCTGTGTCGGACCGTCCTCGCCGACTATGCCGGCACGATCCATGGCAAAAACCACATGCAAATCTTGCATACAGATATCGTGAACAACCTGGTCGAAGGCTCGCTGCATAAAGGTTGAATAAATGGCTGCGACGGGCCGCATACCGGCTACCGCCAGGCCACCGGCAAAAGTGACCGCGTGCTGCTCGGCAATGCCTACATCAAAGTAACGCTCTGGGAAACGCTGTTGCATCTTTTTCAGACCGGTGCCTTCCGCCATGGCGGCTGTAATACCGACAATCGATGTATCCTTCTCTGCAAGTTCTACCAGCGCATTGGCAAAAATTTCGGTGTAGGTTGGAGGGTCGCCTGTATTTTTCTTGATGGTTCCAGTAGTGTAATCAAAGGCACCCGGGCCATGCCACTTGGTCGAATCTTCTTCTGCAAATTCCCAGCCTTTACCCTTCTTTGTCACGACCTGCACCATCACAGGCCCTTCAATATGCTTGATATTCTCAAAGACGTCGAGCATTAATGGCAGATCATGTCCATCGAATGGGCCAAAGAACTTGAAGCCCAATTCTTCAAAGATGGTTCCACTCTTGCTGTGTAAGACAAAGTGTTTGAAGCTGCCCTCGGCACGGCCAGCCGCTTCACGCGCCTTGTCACCGACCATTGGAAGTTTTTCAATCGATCCTTTGGCCATCTCGCGGAGGCGCTGATAGCTCTTGGACGTCTGCATCTGGCGAGCTTTACCAAGGTAGTGGTGTATTGCGCCGACGTTATCAGAGATCGATTTCTCATTATCGTTGAGCACAACAATAAGATTTTTCTTCAAACTACCTGCGTTATTGATTGCTTCCAGGGCCATACCGCCTGTCAGGGCGCCATCACCAATAACTGCGATGACTTTGAAATGCTCTCCCTGCAGGTCACGCGCTACTGCCAGGCCGAGCGCTGCCGAAATGGACGTACTGGCATGGCTGGCTCCAAACACGTCGTAGGGGCTTTCCTCGCGGCGCAGGTAGCCAGAAAGGCCTCCAAACTGACGAATGGTATGGAAGCGGTCCCGGCGCCCGGTCAAAAGTTTATGTACATAGGCCTGGTGTCCAATATCCCAGACCAGTAAATCTTTCGGGGTATCAAAGACATAGTGCAGGGCCATGGTCAACTCGACCACTCCCAGGTTGGGGGCTAGATGTCCACCCTTCACCGAAACTTTTTCGACGATCTCGCGTCGAATTTCCTCTGCCAATTGCTGCATTTGCGCCACCGTCAAGGTACGCAGCTGTGCCGGACTATCAATGTTGTCGAGTATCCTCGCCAATGCTTTCCTCCAATACTAAGTTTCGGCTTCTCTTATCCATAAACAAGACATCACGCGACCACTAGGCGTAGTCTATTCTTTCGTAATCAAGACGCTGCAAAAGAGCGCAGCAGGTATGATTTACATTGTATTATAGGGTTGTTCCCACAACCTGGCAACTTCTTGACCGAAAAAATCATGCACTCAGGGGCTTGACAGGTCCTCATAGCCCTCTACAGGCTGATCTAAGCGGTTAAAAACTCTCTTGACAGGCTGCAACATTCTTTTTATTATGATACTGTGGAATACGCTGATCAGCGTATGCGGGTCAGGTATCCATAGCAAAAATATCCACAAGTGTGCAGATGTAGTGTAAAAGCGCAATCTTGGGAAGCCGGAAGCTTCATTTAGTATTGTGCCTGGCGTACCCATCAGAATATGGTACGCAGAAACGAAAGGAGGAGCGGTGCCTCCTCTCCAGAACTGAGAAAGGCTGGAGAATGTTTGAAGCTGAACTTCAACAACGATGCACCGCAAAGTAAGCTCATGACAAGAAAAGATAGCGAGAAAGACTCAGAACGACCACATTACTATTCCCAGTTTTGGCTGGATGTGGCCGCCGGACGCAGAGTAATTGGTGCGCCCAAACCTAATGAAGAGACAGATATGGAACCCGATACGGAATCTGTCATATTACGAAAACCTGGACGTAATAGCGACACAGCTTTTTCTGATGGGTTGGAAGAAATAATTTCACATCCTGAGGTTGAGCCTGAATTTGAGGCAGAAGAGTACGTTGAGCCTGAACTCGACGAGGTGGAACCGGAAAACGATGTAGACGTAGATGATACAGAGATCCCCAATATCATCGTCGATGAGACTGAAATCCCTGATGTCGATCTGGCCCCCGCCGAGGAAGAGGAGGAACCCTTCTTTGATGAGGAGGAAGAAGAGGAGGAAGAGGAGGAGGAAGATGATCTGGGATGGGGACGCGGGCGTAAGAAGCCTAAACCCGGTCGCCAGACGAAGCAGCCAAAGAAACCCAGACGCGAACCACGTCGTGGATATTAGCTCATAAACTGGCAAGAACGATAAAAAATCGAGCAGGCGGCTAAGCCGCCTGCTCGATTTTTTATCGTTCTGAATGATTCATGTCCTCTCTGCTTTAATATTTGGGTAAAGTTTACCACAGTAAGTTCAGCTTTCTTAACCAGGCGGGCACAAATTCAACAGTACGATCATATGCAACAAGCATCCTCGTTCAGAACAAGCATATTGCAACTCTTAACCGTATAGCTATCTGTTCGCTTGTATGTTATAACCGTTTATATACACCGTTTGCTTGTTCCAGGAGATACATGACCCTATGCCCACAATGCTCTTGCAGCGCCCCCTCAGAGGTTGGTTTTTGTTGTTTCTCGCCTTAAACATTGTTGATCTTGTAAGTACGTTTGCCATTCTTCACTGGGGGATGGTAGAAGGGAATCTATTAGAAGGACTTCTTTTACAGCATGTGGGTATTCTGGCGGTGATGGTTATAAAAATTGTATTGATTGGATTAGCAGCCCTGGGCGTAGACTGGCTGGCAAAACGTTCAGCGGGTGCGCTCGACCCGGCTTGTAATCTTTTGATAATGCTAAGCGGTCTAGTCTTGCTCCTATTCACAGTGAACCTGGCGCAGTGCGCCATAACATACTTCTAAGATGGAATGAAGTATACATGAACATAGCAGCCGCCCGTAGGCGGCTACTATAGTTCTTCGTCAGCAGCATGCCCCGATGGCCTATGGATAGATACCGCGTATCTGTGTAGCTTCAGCGACACGTGCGATGGCCAGCATATTGGCAGCCAGGCGCATATCACAGGAACACTGCTCAGCTTTTTCAGCGACAGCAGCAAAAGAGCGATTCATAATCACTTCGAGCTTCTGAGTAATCTCTTCAACCCCCCAGAAGAAGCTCTGCAGATCCTGTACCCACTCAAAGTAACTTACGGTAACGCCTCCGGCATTCGCCAGGATGTCAGGAACGACTACAGTCTCCTTCTTGAAGAGAATTTCGTCCGCTTCAGGAGTAGTAGGGCCATTAGCGGCCTCCGAAACAATGCGGGCCTGGATGCGATGGGCGTTAGCCGCAGTTATGACGCCTTCGGTTGCCGCTGGGATCAGGATATCACAAGGAACCTCTAGCACATCTTGTACACCGATATTCTGGGCATGAGGGAAGTTAACCACAGTGCCTTGTTCTTGCTTATGGCGTAGAACAGTGGAAGGATCAAGGCCTGACTCGTTATAAATTCCACCGCGCGTGTCACTTACAGCCACAACTTTGCATCCCTCGTTATAGAAGAGACGCGCAGCGATAGAGCCAGCATTACCGTAACCCTGGATACTCACGCGAGCACCTTGCAAGGGCATACCAATGCGCTTGGCGGCCTGGCGAGTGACAAACAATACACCGGTTGCCGTTGCATCGTTACGGCCCTCGCTACCTCCAATAGAGAGCGGTTTGCCCGTGACTACAGCGGGAATAGAGTAGCCTTCATGCATGGAGTAGGTATCCATAATCCATGCCATCACTTGCGAATTTGTATTGACATCAGGTGCAGGGATATCGCCATGAGGACCGATAATGATAGATATTTCGGTGGCATAGCGGCGGGTCAGGCGCTCTAGCTCAGCAGGGCTCATGGTCTTAGGATCGCAGATGACGCCCCCTTTTGCGCCACCAAAGGGAATACCGACAACGGCGCATTTCCAGGTCATCCACATTGACAGCGCCTTGACCTCATCGAGTGTCACCTCAGGACTGTAGCGGATACCGCCCTTGGCGGGGCCACGGTTGACATTGTGCTGAACACGATAACCTGTAAAGGTCTTGATACGACCGCTATCGAGACGTACCGGAAAATTGACTGTTAGTTCGCGTTTGGGCTGCCGCAGAATCTCCCGCATATCCTCGGAGAGGTTAAGCTTGTCAGCGGCTAACTCAAACTGTTGAACTGCCATGTGATAGGGATTTAAAACTTTCACTTCATTGTGCATTTCTGCTTCGTTTCCTTTCTTCATTGAATGTGGGATGCAGAAACTTACCCATCTTAATGGAAATGAGAAGAAGTGTCACTCTTCCCATATATAGTATTGTAGTGGTTGAGTTCACGCAAAAGGGCAGCTAAAATTATGCCGCTACTTTGATGGAGCCTCGTCTAACTTCGCTCTTAAAAGTTTTTGTACAATATCAGCCCTTGCCTGGCCACGAGTTCGTTTCATGACTTGCCCTACCAGAAATTGCAAGGCATTGGTTTTGCCGTCACGATAGTCGTTAGCTACCTTAGGGTTGCTCGCTACCACCTCTTCTATGATGCGTTCTAGCTCACCTTGATCACTAATTGGTGGCTTGATGCCTTTTTTCTCTACGATTGTCTCGGGCATCTCCCCGGAAGCAAAGGCTTCGTCCAGCACCTCCTTGGCTTGCTTGCCAGTGATACGCTCTTTGTCAAGCAGATCAAGTAAATTTGCTAAGGCAGTTGGAGAAAGAGGACAGGCTTGTATTGAGATGTTGTTTGCCCTGAGCAAGCGCACTACTTCACTGAGCAGCCAGTTGCTAGCCGCCTTAGCTCGCGCGTTGCGGTCACTCACGTGTGAAGCAGCCATAACCTGCTCAAAGTAGTCCCCCAGAGCCTTATCTTCGGTCAATACATTGGCGTCTTGCGCAGAAAGCCCATACTCGGACTTATAACGAGCGCGGCGAGCATCGGGCAATTCTGGCAGTTGCGCACGCAACTCTTCGACCCACACCCGGCTGATCACCAGTGGTGGCAAGTCAGGTTCGGGAAAGTAGCGATAGTCATGGGCTTGCTCTTTGCTGCGTTGCGGGACAGTAATACCTTTTGTCTCCACCCAGCCGCGTGTTTCTTGATAGATCGGCTCGCCAGCACGTGCCATGGTTATTTGACGTTGTGCTTCGTATTCGAGCGCTCGCTCCACCGAACGGAAGCTGTTCATGTTTTTGATCTCGGTCTTTACGCCAAGCTTTTGTTGTCCTCGCGGACGAATAGAGATGTTAGCATCACAACGCAGGCTTCCTTCTTCCATACGTCCAGAGGAGACACCCAGATACACCAGTATCTCACGCAACTTTTGCATGTAGAGCCGCGCTTCCTCGGGACTGCGCATATCTGGCTCACTGACAATTTCCATCAACGGTGTGCCCGAGCGATTGACGTCCACCAGGCTGTAGCTACCATGGTGCAGGAGACGAGCCGTATCTTCTTCCAGGTGCACACGGGTGATACCAATCTTGCGCGTTTGACCATTGTGCTCAATGCTGAGATAGCCATGACGACTGAGCGGAATATCGTATTGCGAGATTTGATAGCCCTTCATCAGGTCGGGATAGGGATAGTTCTTGCGGTCGAACTTGGAGTACTCTGGAATGGAGCAGTTAAGGGCCAGAGCCGTCATAATCGTATAGGCAACGGCTTGCTGGTTAATGACCGGCAGGACACCGGGCATACCCATACAGATAGGGCAAACATGCGTGTTTGGAGCAGCATTCGCGTAGTCAGTGCTACACGAGCAGAACATTTTACTTTTTGTGAGTAGTTGCGAATGAACTTCGAGGCCAATGACTATCTCGAACTCAGTGTCTATATGAGTATTTTGAGTACTTACTGTCACGCTTGCTTCCTCAACTTATCTATGATATGTTTACCGGTACTTTGTTTTGTCTCAGGTAAGTCTAGTCCTTTCTGGAAAATTCGTCAAGCTAAGGAGAACACCCCGAAAATCTCAGCACATTGGCAATTTCAATAAAATGCTGTATACTGTTGCGTAACATGGAACGGCTATTCGTTCCATAAACATTGACTGGCGCAAAAACACCGGAGATGATAAGAAAAGGGGGCAGGTAATCCCCTGACCTCTCCCTCTTTCCCAAAGAGGTGGTTATGCACTAGCAAAGTATACAGGAAGTGGCGCGTAAGAACGGGCAGGAGAGCAACCAGATATGTCCTTGATAAACATGGCCAAACGAGAAATCAACTGTAAGATCGTCTATTACGGAATTGGTTTATGTGGCAAAACTACCAACCTTCATTACATACACCAAGCAGTCAATCCACAAGACGTTGGCGACATGGTCTCCATCGATACTGAGACCGAGCGTACTCTGTACTTTGACCTGCTTCCCCTTGAACTTGGCAAGGTTCATGGTTTCAATATTCGCTTTCAACTGTATACTGTTCCGGGCCAGGTACTTTATCAGCAAACCCGCATCTCCGTCCTTAAGGGGGCCGACTGCGTGATATTCGTCGCTGACTCCCAGGCGAGCAAGTTGCAGGAAAATATTGAAAGCTGGAATGAGCTACAAGAGCAACTGCGCCGCATGAACAAAGATATTGCAGATTTTCCCCTGGTCATGCAATGGAATAAACGCGACCTGCAAGAAATCTTACCTGTGACCGTCTTGGAGCAGTATCTTAATCCTTTTCGAGTTCCAAGTTTTGAGGCGATCGCTGTAACAGGACAGGGTGTGATCGAGTGCCTGCGTATGGGTATCAATTCCACGTTGCGCCGCCTGGAACGCATCTAGCTGGGGGAAGTATGATTAAGATGGAAATGATACGTGTCATCATAGTTGACGAGCAGCCTCTGTTCCGTCAAGGTATTCGTTCCACCCTTGAACACATGGGTGATTGCGCCATTATTGGTGATTCTACCGATGCTAATGATATCCTTGAATTGGTAAGAACAGCCAGTCCCGATGTGGCTCTTGTCGACGCTGGTCTCACCTCCGCCGACCCACTAGAGTTAGCCCGGCAGATGCGGCATCTTGCTCCACGTATGGCGATCATTATTCTGACTCCCTCTGATGATGAGGAGCGTCTATTTCAGTCTATCAAGGTTGGCGCGGCTGCTTACTATAACCGCAGTATTACGACGGAAGAACTGGTTGAAGCTGTACGCAAGGTAAGTGTCGGTGAATATTTGATCAACGATGATGTGCTTTCAAAGCCACAACTTGCCAGTCGTGTGCTCAAATCATTCCGGGAGCTGGCGGTGGAAGAGGAGACTTCGCCTGCCAAGGACTTGTATTCACCGCTCTCGAGCCGCGAGGTAGAGATCCTGGACTATATAGCGCGAGGCAATAGCAACAAAGAAATTGCTAAGTCACTGAAGATCAGTGACCAGACCGTGAAGAATCACATTACGTCGATTCTCAAAAAGCTATCGGTGAACGATCGTACCGCTGCTGTAGTGCACGCACTTAAGCATGGGTGGATCAAAATGGACGCTAATTAAGGGGTGCATTCGCTTATTCCAGGAGAAACCGTAGGGACCCTGTCTGGGGGACAGGTAACCGATTTATCGTGCACATCGCCGATTTATCGGCCCTGATTCTCATTCACGAATTTCTCGAACGCACCATTAATCGATGTTTGTGGCACATAAGCTAGTTCATTATAGAGATGAGTTGACGGAGCGCTTTAATTTGGCGTTGAATCTCTTCATTGTCTTCAGCAGAAGGAACAAGTTCCACGTAGGCAGATAGATCGCGTAGAGCGCGGCCATAGTGTTTGAGCGAGAGATGGATAAAGCCGCGGTCACGCCGTTCGAGTGGAGAGCGAGGAATAAGTAGCAAGATGCGGTCAGAAATAGCGAGTGCTCGTTCGTAGTCTTCTGTGTGGAGGTAAATGTGTTTGAGATTGTTGAGCATACGTACCAGCAGGTTTTTATGGCTGACCGGTTCAAACCACTGGGCATAGATTTTACCCTTGCCCTCCAGCATATGGCGCACACGCTCGCGGCATTCCTCTTCGCTGTATATATGCCCACTTTCAAAAGGATCAATATATATGCGGCCCTCTGGTAGGCGACATCCTACCACGAAATGGAATGGCAAGCCAATACCCTCGATCTGTAACCCCACACGCTTGCCGACCTCCATGTAAAGAAGAGAAAGCGCTATGGGAATACCAGTATGCCGCTCCAGGAGGGCGTTGAGAAAACTATTGGCGGGATTGTAATAATCTTCTGTGTTGCCATGAAAGTCTTCTTGCTCGAAGAGGACCTGATTTATAGCGGTAATTACTTCGAGTACGTCTGTTTCAGGTGGAAGTTGTTGGAGGTTGTCAGGTGCCGGCAAACCTAGCAGACTGCGAACGCGCAGTGCTAGAGAGTCGAGTTGGGCTATACATTGTGCAAAATTGAGATCTGGATATTCGCTGCTGGCAATGAGGAGAGCCGCTAGAGCGAGGTCAATAGCGGCATCGTCACCCGCGACCAGGGCTTCAAAGGCTCTAAAGGAGCGTTGTTGTGGTGTGTCGTTAGGGTTAGATTCTTTCATCACTCAAGTATTGAACCATATCGTTGACATAATTTGCAAGTTGGCCACGCTACTGCTGTATTCACACCTGTACTACCAAGAGTTCTTTTCCGCTATTTGCATCCAGGAAAACGTAGAGGTCATAGGATGAATGTGGAAAAGGAGTTGGATCAACCGAGGCATCAGTGGGCTCCAGCGGAATTTTTTGATACAGCACCATCCAGGTTGGTACGCCGTTCAGGTCAGGATGGGCAGCAGGCGTACTCTTATTGGGATAATTCAACAATACATATTGGGCGCTGGTGCTTTTAGACTTGTTGGCGGCCTCGGGTTCAAGCTGGCTGGCGATAAGTAATGCCTGTTGCTTATTGAGTGCCGGTGTCTGATCAGTGTGTCCAAGGGTAATACCTTTGGCAGCAAGAGGCGTTATCTGCATAGCAGGCCCAGAGGCGGGGGCAAGACCGCCAATCGGCAGCCTGGGTAGCGCAGGACCACCAAGTTGGTGAAGCAACAGCCAGACCAGCCATATTCCGGCTAAACCAAGCAGGATACCTCCCGCAATGCCAGTCGCTAGACGCGGCTGTCTTCCAGGAGTTCTCTCTGTGGACATCCCTGGATGCTTCCTTGCCATTCTACTCCCTTCCTGCTCTGAATATTGTGCACGCTCCATTTTATTGGAGCAAGTATAAAGCAAATTGCGTGTGAAGTCTACCTGGCGAATTCTTCACATTGACCGGGTTTTTCCCAGGAGATATACTGATACCTAATGAGACAACAAGAAAGGAAATCTAACCTGTGAAAGTGTATGGCCGTATGACGGTCTTCCCCATTATGCCTTCCCGCATCAGTCGACTGTATGAACTGGCGTATAACTTGTGGTGGAGTTGGCATCCAGAAGCACGCGCCCTTTATAAGACACTCGATCCCGATCTATGGGAAGAAGTTGGACATAATCCCGTTCGTTTACTTAGTGAATTACGACCGGCTCGGCTTGAAGAAGTTGCCAGCTCGGCCGACTACCTGCAGAGCTACGATAGTGTTTTCAGCGACTTTGATGCCTACATGCATCCCCGTGCAAATGAGACGTGGTTCTCGCGTACCTATCCGGAGCTGATTCATCGCACAATCGCCTATTTTTCGGCGGAGTTTGGCTTACACGAGTCTCTGCCTATTTACTCTGGTGGCCTGGGCATTCTTTCCGGCGATCACTGTAAAGAGGCCAGTGATCTTGGTTTGCCCTTCGTTGGAGTGGGATTTTTGTATCCACAGGGTTATTTCCAGCAGCGCATCACCCGTGATGGGACGCAAGAAGCCTCGTACGACAAACTCCATTTTTCGGAGGC
>WNFX01002661.1_pt1 | contig 18003 bp, 15 predicted proteins | sample 5400111 | NCBI WGS metagenome assembly WNFX01 (sample SAMN13153363, study PRJNA577476) | soil metagenome | isolation source: 40 cm soil or saprolite under grassland replicate 1 | place: USA:California | collected 2016-06-15 | reverse complement strand
CGGGGACACCGCCCCGGCTGAGCGGGAACGGATCACCGTCGAAGTAGGTGGCAAACGGCTCGAAGTGGTGCTGCCGTCCGGGTTCGTGACGGCGGGCGGCCCGGCCAGCGCGGCCGGCCACACCGGTTCCAGCGCGAGAGGTGCGCCCCGCACGTCGCGGCGCGGTCGGCGCGGTCGGCGTGGCAGCGCGGCGGCAGGGGGCGACGCGCTGGTCAGCCCCATGCAGGGCACGATCGTCAAGCTCGTCGCCGCAGAAGGCCAGCAGGTGTCGGCGGGTGACACGATCGTCGTGCTTGAGGCCATGAAAATGGAACAACCCGTCGCCGCGCACAAGGACGGCACCGTGACCGGGCTCGCTGTCGAGGCCGGGCAGGGCGTCTCGAGCGGCGAGATCATCTGCCGGATCAAGAGCTGACCGCCCGACCGAGAACTGACCGCCCGACCGAGGACTGACGTAGAGCATGAATGCGCACGACACCCGCCGAGGTGCGTCCTGACCAGGCTGCCCGGCGATCCGAACCTGGCGGGGCGCCTTCGGTTCGCGTTCGGGCTGCGCCTGCCCCCGGCGCACCGCGACTGGGTCCGCCACGAGCTGACCGACGCCGGCTGGCGCGGCCGTGTCGTCGCCCGGCACCTTATCGTGATGATCCCCGTCTGCCTGCTGCTCGCGCTGCTGCCCGGACCGCCATGGCTGCGGCTGATGGTGCCCGCGCTCGCGCTGGCAGGCAGCGTATTCACGGTGGCGGCCTACGCGGACGACATCCGTGCCGCCCGGCTGCGCCAGCACGGGCTGGCCGTCCCCGACGACCCCGATCTCGGCCGCCCCACCCACTGACCGGCCCGGATTCACCCTCATACGTAACGGCTGCCGCGCGGTTCTCCGTCCAGATGTGCACCCGCGCACGCCGACAGACCATGATCCGCCAGCTCCGAGGATTGGGGCACGGAAAACCGGCCCGATCCTCGGAGCTGGCGGATCATGGGCGGAACGCGCACAGCAGGCGGTTCTCGCCGTGCTGCCAGAGGATCCCGATCTGGCTGAACCCGGCCGCATCGAGGGCGCCGACGTGGGCCGCGAGCCGCCCGCCCTCGGCGCCGTGCCGTGCGGCGTGCGCCCACCAGCTCGCTCGCTCGGCGTTGAGATCGGCCAGCTCCGGATCCGCGGCCACCGCCGCCCACCACTGCGGCCAGTTCTCGCCGCGGCTGCGACCGCCTGCGCCGCCGCTCGGGCCGTCCACGTCACCACCGTCGCCGTCGCCATCACTACCGCCACCACGACCGCCGGCGCCGTCGTGGCAGCCAGCAAGACGCCGCCGCTGCGCCTCCATCAGGCCGCGGTCGAGCAACGCGAGGCGCGGCTCGTCGACGACGAAGTGGTCGCCGTTGAGCAGCAGGCCGCCCGGCCTCAGGAGCTTCGCCACCTCCGCGTACATTTCCCGCAGCTCCGCCTCACTCAGCCAGTGCAACGCCGTGGTGCTCACGGCGGCGTCCACCGGCTGATCCAGGCCGAGGGAAGCGCTCCAGCCCGGCACGCGAAGATCGCAGTCGGCGAAGCTCAGCCCCGGGCGGCCGCGGTGGGCGGCCCGGCCCAGCGCCAGCAGCAACGGATCGGCGTCGACCCCGATCACCGTGGCGGCGGGCATCCGGTCAAGCAGGCGTCCGCCGAGTGAGCCGGGCCCGCAGCCGAGGTCGACGACGAGCGGGTCAGGGCGGCCAACGCCGGCCCGGAGGGCATCGATCAGCGCGGTAAACCGGTCCTCGCGATCAGGAAGGTAGTCCTCCTGCTGGCGATCCCACCGGGTGATCCAGGAACGGGCGGCATCGCGGTCAACTGACGGCACAAGCACCTCCTCGTCACTGGTGGCTGTCATTGCGACAGTCCCAACCTACGGCCGCCCCGGGGATGCCTCGCAGATCCGCGGGTGGTCCGGGCCGCGGCAGCCGTTCTGTTATCAATCGGTGTCGCCCGCCGGCCGCATGAGCTGGCGGGCTGCTTCGGTGACGCTGCCTGACATCGACGGGTACACCGCGAACGTGTGCGCGACCTGGTCCACGGTGAGGTGCTGCTCGACGGCCAGTGACACGGCCAGGATCAGCTCGCTCGCGCGGGGCGCCACCACCACCCCCCCGAGCACGACCCCGGTCCCCTGACCGGCGAACAGTTTCACGAAACCATCATGGAAACCCTGCATTTTGGCGCGGGCGTTGGTGGCCAGCGGCAGCACCGCGACCCGCGCGTCCACCTGCCCGGCATCCACCGCGGCGTGGGTCACGCCGACCGTGGCGATCTCGGGTTCGGTGAAGATCGTCGCGGCCACGTGGCTCAGCCTGATCGGTGTCACCGCTTCACCAAGAGCGTGCCACATTGCGATGCGGCCCTGCATGGCCGCCACCGACGCGAGCATCAGCAGGCCCGTGCAGTCTCCGGCCGCATAGACGCCAGGCACCGAGGTCCGCGACACCCTGTCCACCTCGACGAAGCCGCGCTCATCAAGCCGGACGCCGGCCTCTTCGAGACCGAGGCCGCGGGTGCTCGGCGTCATGCCGACCGTGAGCAGGCAGTGCGAGCCCTCCACGGTCCGGCCGTCCTCGAGGATCACGACGACCCCGTCACCCGAGCGCTTCACCGCCGCCGCCCGCGACCTGTCCAGCACGGTCATTCCCCGCCGCCTGAACACGTCCGCCATCATCGTCGCGGCATCGACGTCCTCGTGCGGGAGGACCCGCTGGCGTGAGGAGACGAGCGTGACGGCCGAGCCGAGTGCCTGGTACGCGCTCGCGAACTCCGCCCCGGTCACGCCCGAGCCGACCACGATCAGCCGTTCGGGCAGTTCGGGCAAGTCGTAGATCTGGCGCCAGTCCAGGATCCGCTCACCGTCCGGCGCCGCGCCGAGCAGCACGCGCGGATGTGCGCCCGTCGCGATGAGCACGATATCCGCGGGCAGGCGGCTTCCCCCGACGACCACCACCCGCAGATCGTCCAGCCTGCCCTCGCCGGTCACCACACGCACCCCCTCCGCGGCGAGCCGCGCCCCGATGTCGGCGGACTGCTGCCGGGCCAGCGCCTTCACCCGCGCGTAGACCCGCCCCGCGTCCACCGCCGCCCCCCGGCCTTCGGCGGCGCGCACGCCGAGGTCGCCGGCGGCCGCCAGGGTCGCCATCGTCACCGAGGTCGCGATCAACGTCTTGGACGGCACGCAGTCGGTGAGCACGCAGGCGCCGCCCGCGCCGTCGCGCTCTACCAGGGTGACATCGGCACCCAGCTGCGCGGCGACCAGGGCTGCCTCATACCCCCCTGGCCCGCCGCCGATGATCACGATCCGGGTCGGTCCCGCACTCAAGGTGTCCCCTTGTCCGTCCGTGCGTCTTGTCCGTCCGTGCGTCTTGTCCGTCCGTGCGCCAACCGTGCCTACTGTGCACTCCACGGGCCCCTCATTGTCGCTCACCCTGCGGTGATCCGCCCGGGCAGCCCGTACGCTTGACCCCCGTGGCACTGTACGCGGCGTACGCCAGCAACATGGATCCGGCGCAGATGGCGGAGCGCTGCCCCTGCTCACCGCGACGGGGCACCGGATGGCTCGAAGGCTGGCGGCTGACTTTTGGCGGCGAGGACATCAGCTGGGAAGGCGCCCTGGCCACGGTCGTGGAGGACGAGGCGGAACGCGTCTTCGTCGTGCTCTACGACGTCACGGAGGCCGACGAGAAAGCGTTGGACCAGTGGGACGGCGCCAGCCTCGGCTACGCCGAGAAGATCAAGGTGCGCGTATGCACTCAAGACGGCGACGTGGTCGCCTGGCTTTATGTGCTCACCACCTACGAAGGCGGCCTGCCGTCCGCCCGCCGCGTTGGCATCATCGCCGACGCGGCGGAGCGGGCGGGGGCGCCCGCCGAGTATGTGGCCGCGCTCCGTGCCCGGCCGTGCTGGCCGCCCGCTACCTAGTGGATCGGTGGTGACGTGAGCGACGACCCCTACGAGTCCGCGCGTGCCGCCGCGGACATGCTGCGTGAGCGCACCCAGATCGCCAGCTTCGCCGCGGCGGTGGTCCTCGGATCGGGCTGGAGCGGTGCGGCGGACCGGTTCGGCCCGCCCGGCCATGAATTCTCCGCCGCCGGGTTTCCCGGGTTCGCGCCGCCCGCGACGGGCGGGCACGCGGGCAGGATCCGAACGGTGGCGGCCGGTGACAAGCAGCTGCTGATCTTCCTCGGCCGCACCCACCTGTACGAGGGCCACGGACCGCACGCGGCGGTGCACAGTGTCAGAACGGCTGCCGCGGCGGGCGCGCGCACGATGGTGCTGACCAACGCGGCCGGTGCGATCAATCCGGATTTCCGTATCGGCCAGCCGGTTCTCGTCAGCGATCACATCAACCTGACCGGGAGGTCACCCCTGACCGGCCCGCGGTTCGTCGACCTGACGGAGCTGTACACGCCGCGCCTGCGCGCGCTGGCCAGGCAGGAAGACCCATCACTCGCGGAGGGCGTCTACGCCTGCTTTCCCGGCCCGCACTACGAGACGCCTGCCGAGATCCGCATGGCACGCACGCTTGGCGCCGATCTGGCCGGCATGTCCACCGTGCTCGAAGCCATCGCGGCGCGCGAGGCCGGGATGGCGGTGCTCGCCCTTTCCCTCGTCACGAACATGGCCGCGGGGATTTCCTCGGTCCCCCTCAAGCACGGCGAGGTGCTCGCCGCGGGGAAGGATGCAGCGGCAGGGGTGGGCGGGCTGCTGGCCCGGCTGCTCGCCCGCATCATCGCGGTCACCGCGGTCACCGAATGAGGATGACGGCGGCGACCAGCAGCGCCGGGCCCGCGAGGGCCGCCGCCGATGCCCAGGACCAGGCGATGATGGGCGCCCCGCCCGGCGCGCCGCGCTGGCGGGCCGCGGCGCCGAGCGCATCAAGCTGCGCGGCCGCCCGGACGGCGGTCGGCTGCGCGAGTAGCGCCTTCGCCTCCTCGGGCAGCCGGGCAAATCCTGGCTCAGGCGAACGGTCAAATCTGGTCCCGCGCCCGCGGCCCGCGGCGCCTGCCTTCGGCCTCATCTGGGCCTTCCTCCTGCGGCGTTGCGATGACTGCAGGGCCCAGCTGTTCAGCACCCGCTGGCGTTCCGGCCCGCCGCCTGGCGCCGGGGCCCGGTAGGTCACGCGAACCACGTCGCGTAGGCCAACGCTGGTTACCGCCCCCCAGGGCACCCGGATGTCGCGAAGGGGATTGCGCAGGGTCAGCGAATCCTCGTCCGCGATGATCCGGGGCCGCAGCGCCGCCACGTACGCGACACCTGTGATCAGCAAGAGCACGGCCGCCGCCACCGCTGACGTGTGGTCGCGGCCCTGCACGGCAAGGTCGATCAGGTTGGCGGCGGCGAAGGCGAGCCACGCGTACCAGATCGCGAGCATGCCGCCGGAGCGGAACACCTTGCGACGGTCAGGCGAGCGGCTTACTCCCGCGCCACTTGAGCTGCGCGAATCCTGGCTTGATGACACCGTTGATTAGCTCCAGGCGCTCGTCGAAGGACAGGAACGCCGATTTCATGGCATTCACAGTGAACCACTGCAGGTCGTCCCAGCCGTAGCCGAACGCGTCCACCAGCCGGGTGAATTCCTCCGACAGGCTGGTCGCGCTCATTAGCCGGTTGTCGGTGTTGACCGTCACGCGGAAATAGAGGCGCCGCAGCAGCCCGATGGGGTGCTCGGCAATCGACGCGGCGGCCCCGGTGTGGACGTTGGAGGTCGGGCACATCTCCAGCGGGATCCTCTTGTCGCGCACGTAGGCGGCGAGCTTGCCCAGTTTCGGCATGCCGCCGTCCCCCCCGCCGCTGATGTCGTCGACGATCCGCACGCCGTGGCCGAGCCGGTCGGCGCCGCACCATTGGATCGCCTGCCAGATGGACGGGAGCCCGAATCCCTCGCCGGCGTGAATCGTGAAGTGCGCGTTCTCCCGCTGCAGGTACTCAAACGCGTCCAGATGGCGGGTGGGCGGATTGCCGGCCTCGGGCCCCGCGATGTCGAACCCGGCGACACCCGCATCCCGGTAGCGCACCACCAGCTCGGCTATCTCCATCGACCGTGCCGCGTGCCTGATCGCGGTGAGCAGGGTGCCGATCCGGATGCCGTGCGGCTTACTCCCCGCGGCGAAGCCCTCGAGCACCGCCTCGACCACCTGGTCCAGGCTCAGCCCGCGCTCGGTGTGCAGCTCGGGCGCGAATCGCACCTCAGCGTAGACGACCCCGTCCGCCGCGAGGTCGGCCGCACACTCCGCCGCCACCCGGGCCAGGCCCGCACGGGTCTGCATGACCGCCACGGTGTGCCTGAACGATTCTAGGTATCTTTCCAGTGATCCCGAACTCGCCGTCTTCCCGAACCAATCGGCCAATTCACCCGCATCGCTGGTCGGCAGGTCGCGGTAGCCGGCATCACTGGCCAGCTCGACGATCGTGCCGGGCCGCAGGCCGCCGTCCAGATGGTCGTGCAGCAGCACCTTCGGAGCCCGCCGGATCTCAGCCAGCGTCGGCAGGTACGTCATCCTCCGAGGTTATCGCCCGCTCCCCGGTCGCCCGGCGCGTTCGCCCAGCGCGTTCGCCCGGCGAGCGGTCACCCGGCGAGCGCTCATCCGGCGGGTCGGTCGCCTCGCGGGCGGTCGCCTCGCGCGGTCGCCTCGCGGCGCCTACCCGACGGTGGCCGTGCCGGGGAGAGGCTCCGGTGTCACCGCGCGGCCGCCGAGGGCGGTCAGCGCCGCCGCGACCATCACTTTGATGCCGATCCCGATCGCCCGTTCGTCGACATCGAATGTGCCTTGATGCAGGTCCAGGTCGTCGCCGATGTTCTGGCCCCGGGTGCCGAGCCGGGCCAGCGCACCCGGAATGGACTCGAGGTACCAGGCGAAATCCTCCCCGCCCAGGCTTTGCGGCGCCGGCGCAGCCGCGTCAGGCCCGAGGGCCTGTGCCGTCGCGTCCGCCAGGATCTGCACGCTGGCCGCCTCGTTGACGGTGGGCGGCACGTTGCGCTGGTAGCTGAGCTCGGCAAACACACCGTACGCGCTCGCGACCGAGTCGATCAGAGCCTTCAGCAGGTCCGGCGCGGCGTGCCAGGCCTCATCGTCCAGGCAGCGCACTGTGCCCTCCGCGATGCCATCGTCGGGGATCGCGTTGGCGGCTGAGCCCGCGCTGACCTTTCCCCACACCAGGCTCAGGCTTGACCGCGGGTCCACCCGGCGCGACAGCGCCGCGGGAAGCTCGGTGACGATCTTCCCGAGCGCGTACACGAGGTCCGCGGTCAGATGCGGGCGTGCCGTGTGCCCGCCGGGACCCGCGACCCGGACCACGATCTTGTCGCACGCCGCCGTGATCGGGCCGGTCCGCAGGCCGATCTTGCCTACGTCCAGCCGTGGATCGCAGTGCAGCGCGAATATCCGGTCGACCGACGCGATCCCGCCCGCCGCGAGCACGTCAAGAGCGCCGCCGGGAACCTCTTCGGCGGGCTGGAAGACCAGCCGGACCCGGCCAGGCAGCTCGCCTGCTGCCGCCAGCCGCGCGAGGAAGATCCCGGCGCCCACCAGGATCGCCGTGTGCACGTCATGCCCGCAGGCGTGGCAGGTGTTCCTGACGGTCGACCGGTAGGGCACGTTCTTCTCATCCGCCACGGGAAGCGCGTCGAGATCGGCGCGAAGCGCTATCACCGGGCCGCGCGCGTGTCCGTCGCTCCCACCGATGTCGGCGAGCAGGCCCGTGCCCTTCGGCAATACCGACGGCCGCAGCCCAGCACTGGCGAGCCGCCCCGATACCAGGCGGGTCGTCCTGTGCTCGTGATACCCAAGCTCCGGATGCGCGTGCAGGTCACGGCGGAATGTAATCAGCTCGCCGGTGTACTGGGAGAGAAAGGCGTCGAGCCCCCCGAGCGGGTCATGTCCCCGCATAGGTGACCTCCCCCGGCGTGACGAACCGGTCCTCCGCAAACTCGGTGATGAGCGCGTCCACTATGTCGGTCAGCGTGCCTCCGCTGTCCGTGATCGCGCGCTGCCGCTCGTACGAAGCGCCATCTTCGAGCACGTCTGACACCACGCAAAGCTCGTCCGCGCAGCCCATACGGTCGGCAACCGGCTCGAGTTCGCGCACGAGCTCGTACAGCTCGTCCCGCAGCGGCGCGGTCGAGCCCGCGTCATCGGTGATGACAATCGCATCGAGGCCGTACCTGGTGGCGCGCCACTTGTTGTCCCTGATCACCCAGGCAGCCGGGTTGGGCAGCGTGTAGCCGCGGTCGAGCTGGGCATCGAAGAGCTGAACCAGGCACTGTGACAGCGCGGCGACCATCCCGATCTCGCGGAAAGTGGGCAGGCCGTCGAACATGCGGATCTCCACCGTCCCGAAATCGGGGTGCGGCCGGATATCCCACCACACCTCCTTGATGCTCCGGATGGTCCCGGCGCGAAGCAGCGTGTCCATGTAGTCCTCGAACTCACTCCACTTGGCCAGCTGGTGCGGCGGGCCTGCGGTGGGCAGCGCACCGAATACCACCGATCTGGCCGAGGCCAGTCCGGTGTCCAGCCCGCACCAGTACGGGCTGGACGCAGTGAGCGCGAGAAAATGCGGAAGATACGCCGCGAGGGCATTGACGATCGGAATCGCTTTGCCCCCGTCACGCACACCCACGTGGACGTGCACGCCGAACGTCTGAATCCGGCGGGCCAGCCACTGCATTTCCTCGACAAGCTCGGCATAACGCTGAATCGGCGCCATCTTGGCATCCCGCCAATCGCTGACAGGATGCGTCCCGGCGCAGGCCAGCATCGTACCTCGCGCATCAGTGATCCGCTGAAGTTCCTCGATGGTCGTCGCGAGATCGGCTTTGGCCTCGGGCACCGTGGAGCAGATGCCCGTGACCACTTCGAGCGTCGACTGCATGAGCTCATACCTGATCCTGGGATGCTCCCCGCTGTAGGTGAGCCCGGGCAGGGAGGCGAGAACCTCACGCGCGTCCTGCCGCAGCAGCCTGGTCTGGGCGTCAATGAGCTGAAGCTCCCATTCGACACCCAGCGTCGCCCCGCGCGATGGGTTCCACGCGATGCCCACTACGCAACCTCCATCTGCAATCTTTCCAGGTCAGTGGGGTGCATGCGGCAAAACGGCAGGCAAGCGAGGGAAAGAGGGATGGCAGGCATTCGCTGGGTGCGCCGAGGGCACCCGGCCGGAGGCGGCCCGAGTGCCTGCGGCATCGCCGGTGACGCGGCCACGCTTCCGTAAATGCGATCTTGCCTGCGCAGCACCGAATACGTCACTTATGCCACCAATGCGGTGGATTCCGGACGGTCTGCTAATTCCCGGCATGGCCGTTTATGACACGTCCGGTGGCTTGTAGACACCCCAGACCTCACGGAGCGCATCACACGTTTCACCGACCGTGGCGCGCGCCCGCAGCGCCGCATGCATCGGGTAGAGGAGGTTCCCACCGCCGTCCGCCGCCTTCTTGACGTCGTCGAGCGCGCGGCGGTGCACCGCGGCGTCGCGCGATTTGCGCACCAGGGCGATCCGCTCCGCCTGCTCCTGCTCGATCGCCGGATCCATCCTCAGGGACTGGTACGGCTCATCACCCGTGGTGCGGAATTTGTTGACCCCGACGACTACCCGCTCGCCCGTCTCCACCTGCAGCGCGACCTGGTACGCCGAGCGCTCGATCTCGGCCTTCTGGAAGCCCTGCTCGATCGCGGCGACCGCGCCGCCGCGCTCTTCGACCCGTTCGATCAGCTCAGCCGCGTTCGCCTCGATGTCATCGGTCATGGACTCGATCGCGTAGGACCCTGCGAACGGGTCCGCCGTCGCGGTCAGGTCGGTCTCGCAGGCGATCACCTGCTGGGTACGCAGCGCCAGCCGGGCCGCCTTCTCGCTGGGCAGTGCGATCGCCTCGTCGTAGGAATTGGTGTGCAGCGACTGGGTGCCGCCGAACACCGCCGCGAGCGCCTGGACCGTCACCCGGGCCATATTCACTTCCGGCTGCTGCGCCGTCAGCTCCACGCCGGCGGTCTGGGTGTGGAACCGCAGCATCTGCGAGCGGGGATTCCGCGCGCCGAACTCGTCGCGCATGATGCGTGCCCAGAGCCGGCGGGCAGCGCGGAACTTCGCCACCTCCTCGAGCAGCCTGGTCCGCGCGACGAAGAAGAACGACAGCCGGGGCGCGAAGTCGTCCACCGCCAGCCCGGAGCTGGTCGCCACCCGCACGTACTCCTTGGCGTTGGCGAGCGTGAAGGCGATCTCCTGCACCGGCGTCGCGCCCGCTTCCGCCATGTGATAGCCGGAGATCGAGATCGTGTTCCACTTCGGGATTTCTTTACTGCAGTAGGCGAAAGTGTCGGCGACCAGCCGGAGCGAGGGCTGCGGAGGATAGATGTAAGTGCCCCTGGCGATGTACTCCTTCAGGATGTCGTTCTGTATGGTGCCGCTGAGCGCGGCCGCGCTCACCCCCTGCTCTTGCGCGACGAGCTGGTAAAGCAACAACAGCACGGCGGCGGGTGCGTTGATCGTCATCGAGGTGGAGACGGTGTCAAGCGGAATGCCGGCCAGCAGGAGTCGCATGTCCTCGACCGAGTCGATCGCGACCCCGACCTTGCCGACCTCGCCATGCGCCACGAGCGCGTCGGAGTCGTACCCCATCTGGGTGGGCAGGTCGAATGCCACCGACAGGCCGGTCGTCCCGGCGTCGATCAGCTGGTGGTAACGGCGATTCGACTCGGCGGCCGTGGCGAAGCCCGCGTACTGGCGCATTGTCCACGGACGCTCGGTGTACATGGCCGGGTACACGCCGCGGGTGAACGGGAAGCCGCCAGGTTCGCCCAGCTTGCGAGCGGGGTCGAAATCACTCAGCGATTCCGGCCGGTACACGGGCTCGATCGGCAGCCCGGACTCCGACTCGCGCCTCATACCGGTCATGGGCACAGGGTACGCCCGGCTCCGGGCATTACGGCGTGGCGCAGCCGGGCGACAGTGTGGCCCCGACCACACGCGGTAAGGTAATCCGCGCTATGACGAGACAGGCTCTCAGGCGGGTTCGCGTGGCGGCCGCCCTCGCCGGGATCACGGCCGTTATCGCGGTGGCTGGGCTTGGCGAGTGCGGTGCCGCTGTCGCCGCCGTGTCACCCGTGCCACCCGGCCCGAGCGGCCCACCGGCCACACCGGCCACTGGCCCTTACGGCACGGTCGGCGGCCCGCAGCTCGCCGCGCCTGGCGTCATCGTCAACTACCCGTCGCCGCGCTCGCCGCGGGTGCCCAAGATTCCCGCGGACGCCTTCGTTCTCGCCGACGCGACCACCGGGCAGGTGCTCGCGGCCAAGAACCCGCACGTTTGGTACGGACCCGCGAGCACGCTCAAGATCCTCACCGCGATCTCGCTCATTCCGGTGCTGAACCCCGCCGCGACCGTGGTCGCGTCCAAGCACGCGGTCAACACCGAGCCCGATGACGTCGGCCTGAAGGTCGGGCAGCGGTACCAGATCGCTGACCTGTTCCGCGCGCTGCTGCTCATCTCGGGCAACGACGCGGCGGTGGCGCTCGCCGAGGCCACGGGCTCCTTTGGCCGCGGCATCGCGCTCATGAACGCGCAGGCCCACCAACTGCAGGCCTACGACACCGTGGCCAGGCAGCCCAACGGCCTCGACGCGCGCGGTCAGCACGTGTCCGCCTATGACGAGGCGCTGATCGCCCGGCAGGCGCTGCGGACACCGGCGTTCCTGAAGTACGACCAGACGCGGCTGGCCTGGTTCCCCGTCACCTCCCGGCACCGGATCGAGCTGTTCAACCAGGACCGGCTGCTCGGCGCCTATCGAGGCTTCATCGGCGGCAAGACCGGCTGGACGACCCCGGCGCATGCCACGTATGTCGGCATGGCGCGCCGCCAGGGGCACACGCTGATCATCACCATGCTGCACGCCGTCCCTGGGACACTGTTCGCATCGGCCACCGCGATGCTCGACTGGGGCTTCCGCATGGCGGGCAAGCTGCGGCCGGTGGGCTACCTGGCCAGCCCGCTCCCGGCGACGCGACCGGCCACGCGGCCGGCCACGCCACCGGCGAGGCATCCGGCAGCAGCCACGGGTGCGGGCACGACCCGGCGGCTGCAGGCGTCATCGTCATCGTCGGACGGAATCGCGATGCCCTTCACCGTGGGTTCCGTCGCCCTGGCCGCGCTCGCCTTCGGCGGGTACGGGTTCGCGCGGCGCCGCAGGGCTGCGCGCAGGTAGCCCGTTCCGGCCCGCTCCGCGCCGGGACGTCGCGGTCCACGCCGCGGTGAGGAAGGCCAGCCTCGCGACCAGGTTGATCCACACGAGCAGCCCGACCATCACGGCGAATGACGCGTAGATGGGATTATGCGTCGTGCGGGCGACCAGGTACACACCGATCAGCTTGAGTGCCTCGAAGCAGGCGGCAGCAAACACCGCGCCGGGCAGCAGTCGCTGCCACGGCACATCCGATCCGCTCAGCCTGGCGAAGACGAACGCGAACATCGCCGTGTCGAAGATCATCGCCACGGCGATGGCCAGCAGCCGGGTTGCGACCTGACCCGCCGTCGAGCCGCTCAGGCCGGCCGACGCGAGCACGCCCTTGGTGGCCGAGACCGCCAGCGCCGACGCCGCGACCGAAGCGACCAGGCACAGCCCGACCGCGGCGAGCACCGCGACGTCCCAGACCTTCCTGACGATCACGTTGCCTGCGGCCTGGCCCGATCCCCAGATCGCGTGCAGCCCGTCACGGAATGCATCCACACCGCCGAGGCCCGCGATCAGCAGGCCGAGCAGTCCGAGCACCCCGGCGCGAGCACGCGCCTTGGCGATGGATTCAATCGGAAGCTGCCCGGCCAGCCCGGGAATCACGGACTCGATGGCCTTAGTGAGCCACGCGGCGGCAGTGTCCGGGCTGATCACCACGGCGTAGCCGGCGACCGAGAAGGCGAGCGCCACCAGCGGAAAGAACGAAAGGAAACCGAAGAATGTCGCCGCGCCAGCCAGCGACCCACCCTGCTTGTCCTGGTACAGCCCATAGGCGGCGGCCATGTGATCGAACCACGGCCAGCGCCGCCGCAGCGCGGCCAGCGCACTCGTGATCCGGGAACGGAGCGTGCCGCCCCGGGTCTGCACCTGAGTGCGGGCCGCGGCGCCCGCACCGAGCACACGCCCCGCGATGCGCGCCATGTTGCCTGGTATACCCAGTTGTCCGGTTCTATCCGGGCTCTTGTCCGGTTCTATCAGCGGCGCGGCGGGGTAGCTTAGCGGGCCGCAGGGAGCAGGCCGGCCCTCTCCCTGACAATGGTCATCGTCTGCTGCGCCACTGCCGAGGCGCGGGCGGCACCCCTGGCCAGCAGGCGGTCAAGTTCGGTCTCGTCGGCGAGTAGCTTCTCGGTGCGCTCCTTGACCGGCGCAAACGCCTGCACCACCACATCGGCGACGTCCTTCTTGAACCGGCCGTATCCGCCCTCGGCGTAGCGTTCCGTCAGTTCCGTCACGCTGATTCCGGTCAGGGCCGAATAGATCCGAAGCAGGTTGGTGATCCCCGGCTTTGCCACCTCGTCTGGCCGGATGTCGGTGCCAGGGTCGGTCATCGCCCGCATCACCTTCCTGCGCAGCGAGGCCGGATCATCGAGCACATCCAGGATCCCCTGTGACGACGAGGACGACTTGCTCATCTTCGCGGTCGGATCCTGCAGGTCGGCGATCTTGGCCACCTCGGGGAGGATGTACGGCCCGGGGACCGCGAATGTCTCGCCGAACCGGTGGTTAAATCGCCGCGCCAGGTCACGGCTCAGCTCCAGGTGCTGCCGCTGGTCCTCACCGACGGGAACCTCGTCGGCCTGGTAGATGAGGATGTCAGCCGCCTGCAGGATCGGATAATTGAAGAGCCCGACGCTCGCCTGCTCCGCCCCGCCCTTGGCCGTTTTGTCCTTGAACTGTGTCATCCGGCTGGCCTCGCCGAACCCGGTCAGGCAGGACAGGATCCAGCACAGTTCGGTGTGCCCGGGTACGTGGCTCTGCACGAACACCGTGCACCTGTCCGGGTCCAGCCCGGCCGCAAAAAGCTGGGCGGCCGCGACCCGCGTGCGGCGGCGCAGCACCGCCGGATCGTACGGGACCGTCATCGCGTGCAGGTCGACGACGCAGTAGAAGGCGTCGCGGGAGTCTTGCAGCGCCACCCACTGGCGCACCGCACCGAGGTAGTTGCCGAGGTGAAGGGAGTCGGCGGTGGGCTGAATACCGGACAGGACGCGAGGCCGGGCCATGCATACACACTCTAGCGGCCGCAGCACCGCGCCCACCAAGGTGGCGGCCGCACCGCCGTTCAACCGGGGCGGAAGGTGCACAGGTTCGGGTCAGTGTTAAAGCGGCCGTTGACAGATGTGACACTGCGCTGGCCGCAGCACAGCGATCACGGGGCGTCGGCCGCGGGAGCCCCTGCGCTCTTGTCCGCGGGCTCGCCGACACCGTCGCCCGCGGTTGCCGCGCGGCCCTCGCCCGCGGGCGACACCCGGATCCGGGCGATGCGCCTGCCGTCCATCTCCGCCACCGTGAGCTTGTGCCCGGACACCTCGACCCAGTCGCCCGGGCTGGGCAGCTTGCCGAGCGCCGCGATCGCGTAGCCCGCCACGGTCTCGTACGGCCCCTCGGGCAGGACCACGCCCGTCTCCTCGGCGAAGTCGTCCAGGTTCAGCAGGCCATCCACATCGACCTGGCCGCCGAGCAGCCGCCTGGCCTGGGCCCCTTCCGCGTCGTACTCGTCCTGTATATCGCCGATGAGCTCCTCGACCAGGTCCTCAAGCGTGACGATCCCCGCCGTGCCGCCGTACTCGTCGATCACGATCGCGAGGTGCGAACGGTCCCTGCGCATCTCGGTCAGCGCGGCGAGCACGGTCTTGCTCACCGGCAACTCCTTCTTCGGCCGACACAACTCCTCCACCGGCCTCGACCGGTTCGCCGGCTCGGGGTTGAGCAGGTCCCGCAGGTGCACGAACCCGATCACGTTGTCGTACGAACCGGAGTACACAGGGAAACGCGAATGCGTCGAGCCCGCCGCGATCTTGGCGGCACGGTACACCGGCATCTGCGCGTCGAGGAAATCCACCTCGGTACGCGGCACGAGAACCTCGCGCAATTGCCGCTTGCCCGCGTCGAATACCTCAGCCACGATGTGCCGCTGATCCGCGCCGAGATCGCTGCTCGCGGTCACCAGATCTCGAAGTTCCTCGGAGCTCATGACGTCGCGCGCGGCCCGCGGGTTGCCGCCGAGCACCCGCACCACCACATCCACCGACCGGGAAAGCAGCCATACGACCGGGCGGGCGAGCACCGAGATCCGGTCAAGCACGGGGGCGGTCGCCAGCGCTATGGGCTCGGGGCGCTGCAGCGCGAGCCGTTTGGGCGCAAGCTCGCCGAGCACCAGCGTGAAGTACGAGATGGCGACCGTCACCCCGACCAGCGAGAGGGTCGACGCCAGCCCGGTAGGAACGTGATGGCGGACAAGCACCGACTTCAGCTCACTGGCCAGCAGTTCCGCGCCGAACGCGCCAGACAGCAGCGTCGCCGTCGTGACGCCGATCTGTACCGCGGAAAGAAACCGGTTCGGGTCCGCGGAAAGGCGGGCAGCGGTCTGACCGCGCTTACCCCGCTGGCCGATCGCGCGCACCTGGCCCTCGCGCAGCGACACAAGCGCCATCTCGGCGCCCGCGAAGAACCCGCCGATGAGCACGAATGCGAGCACCACGGCGATATCTCGCCCGATATTACCCACGGCTCGATTCCTGAAGCTTCTAGAACCTGGATGGAGAGCGTCCGCACAGTCTAAGAGGTCACCCGGAGACAGGACTCGTGTCCGCCTGCCCCATCCGCGCGACCGCTCAGGACCTGTACAAGTAACGTGTGTATCCCGTGGGGCCCTACCCAATCTGGAAACACGCGACCCGGCTCGCCGACGGGCGCGAGATCATCTATTTCGACGAATCGCCGGGGCTCGGCCGGGCCGCGGTCCGTGACGCGCGTGACCTCGGCCGCGTGGATGACTTGGCCGGCCCGGTGTCCGCGCTGCGCTGGGACCCGCTGGCCGGTGAGTGGGTCGTGATCGCTGAGCAGCGCCAGGACCGCACCTTCCTGCCGCCCGCCGACGCGTGCCCGCTCGACCCGTCCGCGCCGGGGCGGCCGACCGAGATCCCGGCGAGCAGCTACGACGTCGTTGTTTTCGAGAACCGCTTTCCCTCGCTTTCCGGCGCACGGCCGCGGCCGGCCGGCCCTGGAGATCCCACCGGCGGCGCCGGGCCCGCTCAGCCGGACCTGCTCGCTCAGCGTCCCGGCCTCGGCCGCTGCGAGGTCGTGTGCTTCACCTCGGATCACGACGCCTCGTTCGCCGATCTCACGCCGCACCGGGTGCGGACCGTGGTGGAGGCGTGGGCCGACCGGACCGTCGCGCTCGGTGCCCTTGACGGCGTTGAGCAGGTGTTCTGCTTTGAGAACCGCGGCGAGGAGATCGGCGTGACGCTGCACCACCCGCACGGGCAGATCTACGGCTACCCGTTCGTGACGCCACGCACCGCCCGTATGCTGGGCCAGGCGCGGCTGCACGCCGAGCGCACCGGCGGCAACCTGTTCGACGACATGGTCGCGGGCGAACTCGCCGCCGGGACCCGGGTGGTGGCCCGCAACGACCACTGGGCCGCTTTCGTCCCCGCCGCCGCCCGCTGGCCGTACGAGGTACTTCTTTTCCCTGCAGAACGGGTGCCCGACCTGTCACTTCTACCTGACGTGGCCCGCGAGGCCTTCTGTCTTGTCTACCTTGACGTGCTCCGGCGCCTCGACGCGCTGTTCGGCAGCCGGGCCCCGTACATCGCGGCCTGGCACCAGGCGCCCGTGCACGCGCACGGGCCGGGACCCGGTGGCCGCCGTGAGGACTTCGCCCTGCATCTCCAGCTGATGTCGGTGCGGCGGGCGCCAGGAAAGCTCAAGTACCTGGCGGGCTCGGAGTCCGGCATGGGGGTCTGGATCAACGACATCGTGCCCGAGACCGCGGCGCGACGGCTACGGGAGGTACTGTGAGGCTCCTTGTCACCGGCGGCGCCGGCTACATCGGCAGCGTGGTAGCGGCACGGCTGCTCGCTGAAGGCCACCAGGTCGCCGTGCTTGACGACCTGTCGACCGGGCACGCGGACGCGGTCCCCGCCGGCGCCGAATTCATCCAGGGCACGCTGCGTGAAGACGCGGGCCGCGTGCTGGTGGGCGGAGTCGATGCGGTGCTGCACTTCGCCGCCAAGTCCCTGGTCGGCGAGTCGGTCGCGCAGCCCGCGATGTACTGGGACCACAACCTGGGCGGCACCCTGGCCCTGCTCGAGGCGATGCGGGCGGCGGGGGTGGCGAGGATCGTCTTCTCCTCGACGGCCGCCGTTTACGGCGAACCCGAGCGAATTCCGGTCGATGAGGCTTGTCCGGCCCGGCCGACCAACCCGTACGGGGCGTCCAAGCTCGCTGTGGACACGGTGCTGGCCGAGTACGCGCGGCTGCACGCGTTCGGCGGCGTGAGCCTGCGGTACTTCAACGTGGCAGGCGCCTGGCGCCGCCCGGACGGCGGGTGGCTGGGCGAGCGGCACGCCACCGAGACGCACCTGATTCCCCGCGTACTCGACGTCGCGTCCCGGATGGCGGGAAGCACGGCCGGCGAAGCCACCGAACCGGTGAAGATCTTCGGTGCCGACTACCCGACGCCCGACGGCACCTGCGTCCGTGACTACATCCACGTGGCCGATCTCGCCGAGGCGCACCTGCTCGCGCTCGACGCGTGCGCGCCGGGCACGCACCGCGTGTACAACCTCGGCAACGGGGCCGGATTCTCCGTGCGCGAGGTGATCGGCAGATGCGCCGCCGTGACGGGCGCCGACATTCCCGCGGTGGCCGCGGCGCGGCGGCCCGGCGATCCTGCCGTTCTCGTCGCCTCCTCCGCGCGCATCCACGCCGAACTCGGCTGGGCGGCACATCTGGACCTGCGCGCGATGGTCT
>WNFX01004845.1_pt1 | contig 18009 bp, 13 predicted proteins | sample 5400111 | NCBI WGS metagenome assembly WNFX01 (sample SAMN13153363, study PRJNA577476) | soil metagenome | isolation source: 40 cm soil or saprolite under grassland replicate 1 | place: USA:California | collected 2016-06-15 | reverse complement strand
CGGGGGCGTTCCGCTGTTCGCCGAGATTCCGCCTGGTACCACTGGTCCGGAGTTGTCGCCCTTGTGCACGTACAGATCGTAATCGGTAGCTCCCGTAGGATCGGGAGAGCTAATGACGATACGTGCTTTCAGGCCGGTCCAATCAGTCGGTGTGCCGGACAAGGTGAGGGTGAAGGTATCGCAGTTTACGCCTTCGACGCATGTGCTTTCGTCCAGCGAACCGCCGCCAGCCGCGGTGCCCGCCCAACTCACGGTCGGGCCGCCAGGGTTAAGTGTACCTGCGCTAGGCGTCGCCGAGCGTAGCCCGGTTGCGAAGAGCGCGAACACAACCAGGAAAACGCCGATTACAAGAAAAAGCGCGCCGATGGTGGCGCGCGCGGTTATTGAAGAAGAGATTTTTTTCATAGGAAGGCCTCGCTAAATTCTTCGCCTTAAGAATCGGGGAAACGGCCACTGTGGTCGCCTTTTATTGAAGAGGAGATTTTTTTCATAGTGAATGGTTACGGACAAGCGACATTGCCCACCACGGTGTAGGTCGCAGGCGGGTAGCTGTTGTCGGCCTGCCCTTTGATGAAAGTATGGTCCACGAACGCGGTCGAGCGCTCGAAGGTATTAGTGGCAGGCGTGTCGCCAGTGATTGTCTTTCCGCCGATGGCGCCCATCAGATCTCCAGGCAGCGGATTTCCAACAGCGGACTTCGGCACGAACATGGTGATTGTGCCGTCAGCATTGAAATTACCGTCGGGCACTCCAACCTTCGTCTCCCCGAGAACGAGAACGGCCGGAACGCCGGCGTCCGCAAGTGTGCCGTACTCGAAGGTCACGGCGCTATTCTGGTCGCTAGTCATTCCAATGTAGTACATTTGGCTCGTGGGTGTCCACCAGTTCCAGGCGATCCTCCATCGGCTGTTCGGCGGTATAGTGGAGAGATCCTCCACTTTCATTTTGAACATCAGGTTACTCGTTCCAGGCGGCTCTCCGACCGCGATGTAATCAATCAGAAGCTCCGGGGCGGGTAGAAGGCCAACAGTGCCACCCGCAGCCTCCGGATGAGTCGGATCGTTCTGGTGGATAATGATCCCGTCGCAGGTCGTGCCAACGTTGGGCGCGGCGATCTCATTGTTCGCGCAAGATTGTCCAACCTTGTTGATCGCCACGACCTTATAATAGTAGGTCTTCGTCGGATCCGAGGCAGACAAATCGTCGTATTTGGTTTGAGTTCCCTTCACCGTTGTGAGTAAGCGCTCTGTCCCACTCGCGGTGCCCCTTAGGATCTTGTATTTGCTAATAGGCGAGTTGCCGGTATCGGCCTCATTCCATGCGAGGTGGACAACAGGACCGATTCGGCGCTGTGTGACGAATGGCATTCCAGGCACGGACTTGGTGGTCGCAGGATCTTTGGCAGCGAGCATGCGTCTGCCGCTGGACTGCCGGGCGATTGTTGCTGTCGCGCTGTAGGTGTTGCCGTGTGCCGTCGGTGCTGCCTGCGCGCATGGGCCGCCCGAGCATCCGTTCACGTACCCAACCAAAACGCGACCGTCTCGATCAATCGTGATGTCGAAAAAGTCGAGCAGGTTCCGAACGATGTCGGCACCGCCGCCCCTCAAGATGCCGCTGCGCTGCATCGGCAAACTCGGTGTCACGTCGGAGGTCGTCCAGTGCGCGCCTCCATCGAAGGTGTGCGCAACATAAAGATGCCAGAGGCCAGTAAATGAGCCTGAGTTCGAATCTCCTGTCCCCGAGTTCGCGCCATAGTAAGCAACAGCGGCGCGACCGGCGTCACCGGCAACTGCCGCTGGAAACGCTGCGTTGTTTATTCCGTAAACTGCGCCGACGTCGAAGATGTTCTGCCAAGTGACGCCAAAATCGTCAGACGTGGCAACAGACGCGGCTGTGCCGGCGTTGGAGAAAGCAAAATAAACACGTCCGTTGCTATCGATTCCAATCGCCGGATCGTCACCCGTCCCGATCGTGCCGGGAACGGCATTGCTAGTACCATTCTGAACAGGATGGATTGCCCAGGTTACTCCATTATCCTGCGATACAACCACCGACTGCGAGTTACCGCATTGCCTGTTTGGAACATAGACTGTTCCGTCGACCGGAGAGACTTTCACGTGACCATGCAAGCCGCCACATGCGGTGAGGTTGTAAATCGGTACAGAAGGACCGTAAGTCGATCCGCCATCATCGCTTCTCGAGCACAAGGCCGTCGCGATGTCCTGCGAGCAGTAATAGACCGCGTTCTGATAAGCCGGTGGAGGCGGTGGGATCAGCGGGGCATGATACCGTCCACCGCCGATTGTCTCGTGGTCAACCGCCGATGCGATTCCGCCCGACTGGTCTGGCACCCACGTAACGCCGTCGTCGTCGGTATGCGAGATCTTGACGGTATCAGGACTGAGCAGTGTCAGCTCGCCGGCGAACACGCGGCCTGTTTGGCGATCAGTAAAGCCGATAGGATCAGAATCGATGAACTGAGATGTAGGCGCTCGGCGGTTCACCCAGGTCGCTTTGGGGTTGGCTAGCGAGAATGAATCATCGAATGTGACAAACAAAGTCTCGAGGTCCGACTGGAAGTTCGCTACCCCGGTGTTCCAGTCGCTGCCCACGGAGGGCTCGCCCGCGCCGCGTCCCATATATTCAACGGTAAGGCCGCCTGAGCTTGTCGATGTAACCTGGGTTAGAACCCCGGGCGCCTCAAAGTTCTCGTACCCGATCTTTGGGCCTGTATCCTGAGGTGCGGCAGGCGGCGGCACGGGTATTAGTGGTACCGCGCTCGCGTTACCGGTGTAATGATCGGTTACGTTTGGCGTGGTGTCGTACACAACATGGACGACGAAGACGCCGGTGCCCCATTGCGCTACGTCAATGAATGTAGTCTGATTCGTAAGGCCCGGCCCGTTCATGGCTGAGTTTACCAGCGGCCCGTTCAAAGTACCTTGGTGAATCCAGATGTCGTATTCGTTCAGACTACTCGCCCAAGTCAATAGAACCTGGACCTTTTGACCGACCCATCCAGCTTGAGTGCCAGCGACCGTGAGAGTGTAAACTTCGCAGTTCACGCCATCGATGCATGCGGCTTCGGTGTTCACCCCACCGCCGGGAGCTGTCGCCGTCCCTTGCCAGGTCGCCGAAGGACCACCCGGAGCCGGACCAACTGTGCCGCTGGAAGGATTTTGCGCGCGTGTGCCGATGAGCGGTGTCAGGCAAAATAGAGGGCGAACTGTGGTCGCCTTACATGGGCCGCCAGCGCAACAAAAGTCGCGGTTTATTCCTCATTCGTCGGGAAAAAAGTTTGACGCGAGGACGACTGGTTAGTAGAAGCGTGAGGATGGTTCCTGGTTCCGTGCGGAACTGGATTGCAGCTAATGCAGCTAAACAATCCAACCTCAACAAAAAAAGGAACCAAAAAAAATGACACCGAATTTTGGAACGCGCCCACGATACAAATCGTCGGGACGCTGCAACATTCGCGCAATTTTTATTACGTTGTCCCGGACGATCCGCGCCTGGTGCACGACGTGTACGTGCGCCGACGACAGCTCGTTGGGAGACGATCACGCAAACGATTCAGTGTCGGCGACGAGGTGCGCGTCTTTGTTGTGCGGGTCGATGCCTTCAAACGGCAAGTCTATTTCGCAATCGCTTCGGAAGGACCGATGAAACGAGGCCGCAGCAAGGGATGCTCGATGAAAAGCAAAGCGGCGAGGGCGTAGCGGCGCCTGCCCTTATGGCTAATCTCCGGAATGACGGATAGAATTTGTCTTGAGTCCCCGTGAAGAAAAGCTAGTTACCAGCGGTGCCAGTGACCTTCGCGACCAAACCCTCAAATCGTGGATCGCCGCGCAATGGATCGAGCAGCGGCTCGACTTTGATCCCGACAATACCGGGATCGGCCCGTTCGCGATAGGCCCGCTCGAGATCGTCAATTGCCTTTTCCTTTTCACCCAGGGCCAGGTGGACCAGCGCAAAAGTGAAAGGCCCAACGTATCGACGCCTGGCCAGTTGCTCGAGTTGTGAGAGAAGCTCCCACGCTTTGTCGCGCTGGCCAGTTTTTGCATATCCCTGGGCCAGCAACGCCACGACCATCGGATCGTCCGTTATATCAGCCGCCTTTCGGTATTCGGCCATTGCTTCGCCCAGTTGTCCCCTCATCTGGAGGCACTCGCCGAGAGTCCAGCGCGCGTAATAAAAACGCGGATCCATCGCAAGCGTTTTGCGCAATTGGTCGATCGCCTGGTCGTAGCGCCGCGCCAGCATAAAATCCTGGCCTAGGTCGGCATTGATGATGAGTGAGAGTGGATCGAGTTCCAGTGCGCGATTTCCTTCCGCGATCGCGCGATCGAATTCGCCGACCATTGATAGATACTCGTTGCCGAATTGTTGATGCGCGGTGGCGTAGTTCGGGTTCAATTCAATGGCCCGTTCGAACTCTTTCTTCGACTGGGCGAAATCAAAGTCGTAAAGCGCCAGCACCATGCCGAGTGAGTTGTGCGCTTCAGGCAGGGTGTCGTCCAATTCGAGCGCTTTCCTGGCTGCGGCCTTCGCTTGGGACACCGTCTCTTGCGGACCCGCGCCACCGAAGAGGGCGAGAAGCGCATAGGCATCGGCCAGTCCGGCATACGCCAGGGCGTAATTCGGATCTTTGCCGATCGCGTCTTTGAAATAGTCGATCGCCGTGCGCAGATCGGGTCCGGTCCGTTTATTCGAAAAGAAAGTGCCTTTGAGATAAAGCTGATGTGCTTCAGGGTTCTCTGTTGGCCGGGTGGCAATCGCGCGCTGCTCGGAGCCGCTCAGTTTCGCTTTCAGCGTGTCGGCGATTGCTGTCGCGATTTCGCTTTCCACGCCAAAGATGTCCGTCAACTTGCGATCGTATTTTTCTCCCCAAACGCTTTCTGCACCGTGCCCTCGAGAATATTTGCGACGCCGATTTGCTTCGCGATTTCCGTTAGATTTTTCGGCGCGCTCTTGAAACGTTGCGTCGAGGTCCGCGAAATGACTTTGAGATCGGCGATCTTCGCCAGGCGCGTGAGAATTTCTTCCTGAATGCCATCGGCGAAATACGCGTTGTCGGGTTCGCTGCTGAGATTCGCGAAGGGCAAAACTGCAATCGATTTGTTATCGTTCGGTGGAACTGGTGACTTGTTCTGAGCGACGCCAGGCACCTTCGCACCAAACGCCTTCGCAGGATCGAGACCGGTTCGACGTAAAAGGTCGGCGTAACGTGGATCGGAACGCAGCGAACGAAATTCATGACTGACCGCTATGTTGGGCACTCCCCAGGAGTGCTCTACATAGGCGCGCTCCAACCATCGGAAGGCTTCATCCTTTTCGCCCAGGGCGACGTAAACGGCCGCGATCGTGTCTCCCGCGATATAACGTGTTCGTGCTTTTTCCACGAGCTGATTGAGAATGTGCCGCGCCTCGACTTGCCGTCCCATCCGCGCGTAAGTAATGGCAAGACCACCACTCGGAAGCTGGGTCGCCTCTTGCGCTTTTGAGAAGAGCGCGATCGCTTTATCGAACATGCCTTTCTCGCGATATGCGACGGCAGGGCCATACGCGAAAGCGGGATAGAGATAATCCGGGTCAAGCATCTGTGTCCGCTCAGCTTCCGCTAGCGCCTCGTCCAAGCGGCCCGTATCCAGGTAAAAGCCACTCACAACGGTGCTAATGGTAGGCGACAGGGGATCTAATTTTTTAGCTTCCATTCCTTGCCGCAAAGCTTCCTCGAGCTGGCCCTGCAAGGCGTTGAAATGCAACAGCATTAGGTGACCGAACGCGAAGTTGGGATCGAGCTGAAGCGCGCGTTTTAACTCCGCGTCCGCGCCGGCAAAATCCCAATCCAGCAGCCGGTTTGCTTCGGCGACGTAAGCGTACGCTTCCGCATCCCGGTCATCGAGGGCGATGGCTTTCAACGCCGCTTCTTTCACCGCCGGCCAAGCATCCAGCGGCTTTACATAAGCATCGGCCAGCCAAAGCCAAACTTTCGCGATGCCGGTCCAAGCTCGTGCAAACGTGGGATCTTTATCGAGTGCGCGCTGGAAAAAACTGAGAGCCCTCCGCAAGTCCGCCTCGCCGCTTTTATTCGAGAAATAAAGGCCCTGCAGGTAGAGGTCGTACGCTTCTGTGTTGCGCTGCTCGCGTGCGGGAAGGGACAGGGCAAGCTTGACTCTGAGTGCATCAACGATCGCCCGGGTGATTTCATCCTGCACCGCGAAGACGCCCTGAAGTTCGCGTTCGTACGTTTCCGACCAAAGATGGGAACCATTCGCCGCACTCACCAACTGAGCGGTGATGCGGACACGATTGCCCTCGCGCTGCACGCTTCCTTCCAGAATGGTTCGCACGCCGAGTTTTTGCGCGATTGCTGTGACGTTCCCGGTTTTGCCTTTAAAGGAAAACGACGAGGTGCGCGCCACGACCCGCAGTCCCTCGGTCCTCGCAAGCGCCTCCAGAATTTCCTCGCTGATGCCATCGCAGAAATATTCTTGATCGCGCGCCTGGCTCAGATCGGCAAAGGGTAGAACGGCAATGGACTTTTCATTTAGTGATGGCGCCAGCGCGGCGAAGTAATAAGAGTAGACAAACGCCGCGGCGACCAAGATCGCACCTGCTAGGGTGAGTAACGCGCCTCGCTTGTGATGTTTGATTTTACTGACGATAGGTTCGGCGCGCGTTTTGGTCTGCGGCGAGGAGCCTTCCACTTCCAATTCCCCCTTGAGATGGCGGAGGTCAGCGAGCATCTCCTTGATCGTCTGGTAACGCTCATCACGGTTTTTGCGCAAAGCCTTTTGCACAATGGCTTGGAGTTTGCGCGGAACGTTCGGCGACACTTCGGATAAAGGTGGCGGCTCCGTCTTCAGGATGGAAGCGATGCAATCACTCGGCGTCTCGCCTGGGAACGGCTTGCTCCCTCCGACCATCTCGTAGAGCACCGCGCCCAGGCTCCAAATATCCGAGCGCGCGTCCAAGGTCTGGCCGCGGGTTTGTTCCGGAGACATATAGTGCGCCGTGCCTAAGACTAACCCCGGTGCCGTTTGCAGCACCGCCGTTGTTCCGACGTCATGAGAGTCTGACGCCGGCGGTTGCTCGGTGAGTTTGGCGATCCCGAAATCGAGCACCTTCGCGTATCCGTCCGGTCGCAGCATGATATTCTCCGGTTTGATGTCGCGATGCACAACTCCGGTTTCGTGCGCGGCCGCCAGCGCTGAGGCCACTTGCACCGCAATTTCCAGCGCCTCGTGCAGATTCATCCTCCCACGCGCCAGCGATGTGCGCAGCGTTATGCCTTCGATGAACTCGATCGCGATGAATTGCCGGTTTCCCTCCGTGCCAATCTCGTAAACCGTCAGAATGTTCGGATGATTTAAGGCGGAGGCGGTGCGCGCTTCACTTTTGAATCGGCTCAGCTGCGCCTCGTTTGCCGTCAAGCTCTCTGGGAGCAACTTGAGCGCGACTTTGCGCCCGAGTTGTTCGTCCCGCGCCAGATAGACCTCGCCCATTCCGCCAACGCCGATCAGGGACTCGATCCGGTAATGACCAATCAATTCTCCAATCAACGCGCCGGCCCTCTCGTTAGTCAGAAGTTCGGGAGCGACTTCGAAGATCGGTGTTTCGATAAAATTTCGCGCCCGCTCGTAAGAGGTGATCAGAGATTCAACCTCGCGGCACAATCCTTCGTCGCCGTGGCAAGCTTCATCGAGAAACGCGGTCCGCTCCTCGGGCGCACGCTCGGCGGCGGACTGGAACAGATCATTGATCTGTTGCCAGCGCTCAGCTTTCATCAGGTTCTTCCCCGCTCAGCGCCCGGTAAAGCCAGGCCTTGGCCATGTTCCATTCGCGCTCCGCCGTCCGCTGAGACAGTTTCAGGAATTCAGCCGTCTCTTCGACGGTCAAGCCGCCGAAGTAGCGCAATTCCACAACCTGACTCTTACGCGGGTCTTGCACGGCCAATCTTTCCAACGCTTCGTCGAGCGCGAGCAATTCCTCCGATCGCGTTTCCGTCACCAGCGCAGCTTCATCCAGGGTTACTTTCAGTGCGCCACCACCACGCTTGAGCGAGCGACGCTCACGCGCGTGATCAACCATGATACGCCGCATCAACTGCGCGGCCGCAGCGACAAAGTGGGTCCGGTCGTGCCAGACCGGCTTCGTTCTATCGACCAACCGCAAGTAGGCTTCGTCGAGCAGCGCGGTCGTTTGCAAAGTGTGGCCGGCGCGTTCCCGGCTCATGTAATGATGCGCCAGCCGGTGCAATTCGGGTTGCACCAGCGGGATCAGTTTCTCCAGCGCTCCCTCGTCTCCACCGCTCCAGTCGCTGAGCAGTCGGGTCACCTCTTGTTGTGAGGAGGATGGTGTCGTCATACCTGCTGCTGGACACTGTAATTCTAACACGGTCGAGGGATTTTCACGAGGACGGCGGCAGGCGAGGAAAACAACGGAGCTGTGGCGGGTTCCAAGCGGGAATTCCGCTTTAGAAGGTAGAAACACATTTATGCCGGTGAGAAAAACAAACGCGCCGGACAGATGTCACAACCTGAAAGGAAAATTATGAAAACACGAACCACACCATCAATGCTCGTCGCCATCCTGCTGGCCTTTCTCGCGCTCGGCGCAACCGAGGCCCAAGCAATCGTTATTATTGGCGGTCGCCCGGTTGGCATCACCTTTGGCCAGACCGCTCGGGTGACGGCAGCCAACACCGGAACCACCGCCATAATTATCGACAGCTGCAAGTTCCTCGACAGCGACGGCAATGTCCTTGCGGAATTTGACGGCGCGGTCGTCGACCCAGGAGTTATGATCGCCTTCGATCTCAATGCGGATGATATTATTCGGCAAAGCAATCGTATCGAGATCCGGGTCGAGGTTACCGCTGAGACCGCGAGAGGGCTCTTGATCGCAGCCGAGGTGTTTGAGAACGACACCGGCAAGACAACGGTATTTATTGCCGTCGGCAGATAACTCCGAGACAGACGCGCCGTGTTGGTCAAAAGCCGCACGCTGTGCCTAACGGGTTGGCCGTGGGTTAGCAGTGTGGGAATGCTAGATAATGAGAGAGATCTTAACGATTGCAAAGAGCATACTCATCGCAGCTCTCTTCATGACTGGGGCATACGCTCGTACACCTAAACACGAAATTGAATATGCCTCGTTGACCAGCGCGGTGGTTTGCAAGGTGTGTCCCTCTTTTTCGCGGCTCATATAATGGTGCGCCAACCGATGCAGTTCCGGCTGCACCAAAGGAATCCACCAAAAAGCCGCAGAATTCATGCGGAACCCTGCGGCTTAGAGTTTTTGCGAATTAAGCTTCACTACTCTTTCTCGACGACGACGACGCGCTTGACCGCGCCCTTGCGGTCAAAATCGAGATGCACACGCGTACCCGCTCGGATCATGTGCGGGTCGATTGCTTTGCCGTCTTTGTCGACGTAGCGAACCTTCCTGCCGAGCACATACGACATCGGCTTAGCGTCGGGCGAGGACTGGACAACGATCGGCGAAGGGGGCGTAACGGTTGTCTGGCCGGGCGTGAATGCGGTTACCGTCCCGACTGCAACCGCTCCGGTGGTCATTTGCGTGGTCGCGGGTTGCGTCGTGGTCGTTTGTTGGGTCTTGGTGGTCCTTGTTTGCGCAAACGCCAAAGGCGCAATCATTGCGCAAGCAAGAACAATAGTTGTTCGTCTCATGTGTTCTCTTTCGTTGAGTTAACTTTCCCTGGCTGTTTCGGGGCGCGCGTTCCTTTCGGATGCCTCGGAAGCCCGCCGGGGCGGGATCGATCGAGGCGCATGGCGGCTCAGCCCGATTGTGAAACCGATGTAGGGGCCGGCTGTCCCCAGCCGCAAGTAAGATAATTCTGTGCGTGAGGGCACGCGTCACTACACCTTCGCCCCTCGTTGACTGGCAATGTGTTAAAGGCGCTGGAGCGCTTTCTCGGCCAACGCTTTCGACTTGTCGATCTTCGTTTCTTCCTTGTCTGGCCCGCCGACGCTGATGCGGATGAAAACATCCTTCTTTAAAACATAGAGCGCGCCGCCAAAGCGATTACCGGTCCAGTAGGCTTCATCGCCGATGCCGTCGATCTTTTTCGGCGGGTTAGCTTCCTCTTCTTCCCCTCTGGCACGCGCCTGATCGCGGAGGCTCTCCTTTTTCTCTTTGTCGCCTTCGCGCTCTTTTACCTCGCCCTCGTAGCGGCCAAAGGTCTCCTTCCAGAAATCCTTCGGGCTGCGTTTGGCTGTCGAGTCAGGATCGCTCTCGGTTACCGCCAGACTAACCGATTTGCTGAATTCTGCCGCCGTGTAGAAACACTGCGAGACGCGAAAGGCGCCGCTTGAACGCCCGCTGCTCTTTGTCTCCTTGATCGGCGACCCTACAATCGCTTCGATCTGCTCCTTTGTAATCAGGCCGCAGACATCGAAGTAGGCCTCACCCGATTGCTGGTTAGCGGGGGAAGCCGCTGCTGGCGAATTTGTCGAGAGCTGAGTTGTTGTCGATCTTTTGCATCCGGTGACCGCTAACAACAGAAAACAGAACAAAGGAATGAAAAGCTTTAGGTGCATCCGGACTCTTTCTCTATGCATATATTTATAGAAGCAAGCTTTCATGCATAAACTTCTTCACTCTTGCTCGTAATCGTGCTCGATCCTCTCAGCGCGACGAAGGGGTAAGGACTACTACGGCCGCTAGGACGAAGACAAGTGCCGCTGAGAACAAACAATAACGACAAAACGCATGCAGAATGAACGCCTGCACAAACAGCAGCCAGAGCGTGACAGCAAACATCGCCCACGCGGTCAGACCGAAAAACTTACGGGCACGCGTGTAGCCAAAAGCGGCGAAGGTCGCAAAACTGAACGCGCTGAAATAAGCCAAAATCCCAAAAGTCGCTATCGGAATGCCCGCGATTCTGGCATACCCACTCCCCAGCACTTGGAAGCAACTAGCGGATCCGCCGCAAACCGCCGTCTCACCACTCAAGGATAGCACAGTCAGGTAAGTTGCTTCCGCGAGTCCGGCCAGTGAGATCAATGCCGCGATCGTGTAGAGAATAATTCGATTGCGCGATTCCATCACTTTGGTTTGCCTTTAGGCGCGAAAACAATCAAGGCGGCGATTTCGCCTTGATCGCGGCCTCGATGGCCGCGCGCAGACCCGCCGCGTTGAGCGATGCAGGCGGCAAAGCGCGATTGTTAATAAAAATGGTCGGAGTAACCGTGACACCGAGGGCGGCTCCTTGTTGTTGATCGGACGTGACACGTCTTTTCACTTCATCGCTTTCCATGTCCTTTTTAAAACGGTCAATCTTCAACCCGAGCATTCCCGCGTAGGCATTGAACAATAACCGCGCATCAGCGGCTTTGCTCCATGCGGCTTGCTCGCGATAGAGCAGATCGTGCATTTCCCAGAAACGGCCTTGCAAGCCTGCGGCTTCCGAGGCAAACGCCGCGTCCCGCGCGTGCTGATGAGTCCCAAATGGAAAGTGACGAAAGATAATACGCAAGCGCGAATGATAATCGTGTTCCAGCTGGTTGACTGGCTCGGAAAGCTTGCCGCAAGGTGGGCACTCAAAGTCGCCGAACTCCTCGAGAGTCACCTGGGCGTCGGGCTGCCCGCGAATGTGAATCGATCCCGCGCCATCCGTCCCGGGCGCAACCTGATCTTTGGAGATTGTAAGAAGAGGAAGGTGCTTGGTGTGATACAGCATCGTCCCGCCCGCGAGCGTGATTAGCGCAACCGCGCTAACAATGACAAAGGGAAGATACCGTTTCATTAAACCAAACCTGAGCGAGCGCGAGAAGCTTCAGTGCAAGACCTTCCTCGTCAAATTCTGCGCATAGCCACTTGACGTAAGCCGGCGTGGCAGAGAGCGCGCCAGTGCGTTGATTTGTGCAACCGCGGATGTTACGTAGCAGCGCACGTTCCGATGAGCCAGAATTACAAGGACACACTCAACCTTCCGCGCACGGATTTTCCGATGAAGGCGAACCTCGCCGCGCGTGAGCCGGAGCTTCTTAAAATGTGGGAGGAAACACGGCTCTATGAACAAATCCAGAAATCGCGGGAAGATCGACAATTATTCGTCCTGCACGACGGCCCGCCTTTCGCTAATGGCGACGTCCACATGGGGACCGCGCTCAACAAGATTCTCAAAGACATCGTCGTGAAATCGCAAACCATGCTCGGCAAGCGCGCCCCCTACGTTCCAGGCTGGGACTGTCACGGCCTGCCGATCGAATACAAAGTCGTCAAAGAATCGAGAAAACTTTCGCCGCTTGAAGTTCGCCAGAAATCAGAAGCGTTCGCTCGCAAATATGTCGATGTGCAGCGCGAACAGTTTAAACGGCTCGGCGTTTTCGGCGATTGGGAGAATCCGTACCTGACTCTCGATCCAAAATACGAAGGCGAAATTCTGCGAGCCTTCGCCGTCTTCGTTGAAAAAGATCTCGTTTATCAGTCAAAGAAACCGGTTTTCTGGAGCACCGGCGCGCAGACCGCGCTGGCCGAAGCCGAGGTGGAATATCAGGAGCGCGACGACACCGTCGTTTACGTCAAATTTCCGATCGTTAGCGGCGAATTCAAAGACAAGGTGAGCATCGCCATCTGGACAACCACCCCGTGGACTTTGCCCGCCAATCTCGCCATCGCGGTCGATCCCAAGGAAATCTACGTCGTCCAGGAATTTTCGCGTGACCGAATCACGGAAATTTTGCTCCTTGCCGACAAGCTCGTCCCGCAATTTTGCGCTAATACAAAATTCGAACCGATTGGCGAACCGCTTGAATCATTTCCCGGCGCTAAGATCGACAAGATCAAAGCGCGACATCCATTTCTCGATCGCGATTCCATTGTGCTCGCTGCCGATTTCGTCACGATGGACACGGGCACTGGGGCCGTGCACATCGCACCGGGCCATGGCGAAGACGATTATTGGTTAGGCCGGCAAAATAAATTGCCGATTTTGTCGCCGGTTGACGACCACGGCCGCTTCACCGACGAAGCGGGTCTCCCAAATCTCACAGGCAAGTACGTGTTCGATGCCAACATCGACATCGTCAATTTGCTGCGCGAACGCGGCATGCTCCTCGGCGAGCAAAAATTTCATCACTCCTATCCGTACTGCTGGCGTTCGAAGACGCCGATCATCTTCCGCAATGTCGAGCAGTTTTTTATTCGCATCGACGAGCTCCGCGGCCCAGCGCTCGAAGCCATTCACAAGGAAGTGAAATGGATTCCGGCCTGGGGCGAAAACCGAATCGCGGGCACGGTCGAATCGCGCCCCGATTGGGTCATCTCGCGGCAACGCAGCTGGGGCGTCCCGTTGCCGGTCTTTTATTCGGAGGATGGCAAAGCGGTGCTTGATGCAAATTATGTTCGTAAACTGGCCGATCTCGTGGCGGAGCGCGGTTCGAACATTTGGTTCGAGTTGAACGATGTCGATCTTGCAAAAAAATTAGGACTTCCCGAAGGCACGACGCATCGCAACGACACGATCGACGTTTGGATCGACAGCGGCGTTTCACACAAGGCCGTTTTAGCTACGCATCCGGAATTGCGCGATCCGGCGGACATGTATCTCGAAGCGACCGACCAGCATCGCGGTTGGTTTCAATCGTCACTCATGACCAGCATCGCGCTGAACGATCGCGCGCCTTACAAAACCTGCGTCACTCACGGCTTCGTTGTCGATCTTGACGGCAAAAAAATCTCCAAATCGGCAGCTTACGAAAAGCCGGTGGACGCCGGCCATTTCGTCGACCGTCATGGCGCCGATCTTGTCCGGCTGTGGGCGAGCAGTATCGATTACACCGATGACGTTCCGTTCTCCGAAGAGATGTTTACGCGTCTCGGCGACACTTATCGCCGCATTCGCAACACGCTGCGAATTTTGTTGGGAAATCTGTTCGATTTCCCTGTAGCGGCGCTCTATGAGCGCCGTCGGCGGTCACAGACCGCCGCTACAGAAGATTTGACACTGATCGATCGCTGGATTCTGGAGCGGCTTGATCACGTAATTGGTGATTGTCGATCCGCCTACGAGACGTTCGAGTTTCACAAGGTTTATCACACACTCAACCAGTTCTGCGCCGTCGATCTAAGCAGTTTGTACATCGACATTACGAAAGACCGGATGTATTGCGATCCCGCAGACGCGGGACGCCGCCGCGCCACGCAAGGCGTTATGCACAAGACTTTCGACGCGCTTTGCCGATTGCTCGCGCCGGTCCTTGCTTTCACTGCCGAGGAGGCGTGGCGTCATTCGGGCAGCGGAGCTTCGATTCACCTGCTCGAATTCCCCTTGGCGCGCCGAAGCGAAGTGGAGGCGGGTCAAACGAAAGATCGACAGCGTGAAGTGAGCGATCAGGTTTCGGAGCTGCTGAAATTGCGCGGCGTCATCGGTCAGGCGATTGAGCGCGCGCGCCAGGAAAAAATGATCGGCAACGCCTTGGAGGCGGCGGTTATTCTAAAATCGAATTCGGAGGTAACGACGAAGATCGACAAGGAAGAGCTCGAGGAGTTTTTTATCTTGAGCGATTTGACCATTGAGCAAGCGAAAGAGGCCAGCGCGTCAATTACGAAAACCTCTTTTCAAAAATGCGCCCGTTGCTGGCGCCATCGGCCGACGGTCGGGAAGAGCGAAGCGCATCCTGATTTGTGCGATCGTTGCGAGGCGGTCGTGACGCGGGTGACGAATAAAGTTGGATCGACATGAAATACATTTTGTTTTTGTCATTGCCGCTCTATGCGCTTGATCAACTGACGAAGTCTTGTGTGCTTCGGTTCATCAAACCGGATCAGCCCCGCATTGTCATCGCCGGGTTCTTCGATCTGGTGAACATCACGAACACGGGCGCGGCTTTTGGCTCCTTCAAGAACAACAACACATTTTTTATCGCGATCTCGTGTCTTGCCCTGCTCTTTGTCCTGCCGCTGTTGATCCGTCGTCGGACGGCGGATGTTTGGAGCGATATTTCCCTCGCCTTGCTGCTCGCCGGCGTTCTGGGGAATCTTACCGACCGCCTTCTCTACGGACATGTTATCGATTTTCTTCTCTTCGATCTGCATGTTCCGTTTGCTCATCCCTGGCCGGCGTTCAATGTCGCTGATTCCTGCATTTCCATCGCGGTGGTTTGTTTTATCATTCATTCCTTTCGCCCAAAGGACGCGGCGAGATCGCCCGAGAAATTGTAGAGCCGGCGGTCGCCTGCCAGCTTTTGCAGTCGGCAACCGCCTGAGACGGGTTGCCCCGCAATAATTAAGGAAATGCGACGGTTACAGACTGGCTGTAGTCGTCGCCCTGTGGGCGACGCAAATCCGAGTTTGTTTCGTCGCGGCCGTTGCGCTTCGCACAGCGGAGCGGCTACATTGGATTATGAAATCCCCGATGGAAAAAACGGCATGTGAAATCGTCGCCCAATTGCGCGGGCGTGGTCACATCGCGTACTTCGCCGGGGGCTGCGTGCGCGATATTGTTCGCGGCAAGACTCCGAAAGACTTCGATATCGCCACCGATGCGAAGCCGGAAGCGGTGCAGCAAATTTTTTCGCGCACCTACGCGGTCGGCGCCCATTTCGGTGTCATTGTCGTGGTGGAAAACGGTTTTCAATTCGAAGTGGCGACCTTTCGTTCTGATGATGTTTATCTCGATGGGCGACGGCCGAGCGCCGTTCGCTTTTCTTCGCCGGAAGAGGACGCGAAGCGACGCGATTTCACGATTAACGGCATGTTTTACAATCCGGTCGCGAACGAAGTGATCGATTTCGTCGGCGGCCGCGCTGATCTTGAGGCGCGATTGGTGCGCGCCATCGGCGATCCGGCGGAGTGTTTCAAGGAGGATCGTTTGCGAATGCTGCGTGCGGTCCGCTTCGCCACGGTGCTCGATTACAAGATCGAAAATCAAACGTGGGACGCGCTCGCTGCGAATGCGCCCGCCATTAGCGAGATCAGCGCGGAACGAATTCGCGAAGAATTGGTCCGCATTTTCATTTCACCGAACCGTGTTCGCGGCTGGGACTTGCTCGACGAGAGCGGTCTTATGCGCGCGATCATCCCAGAGATGGAGGCGATGAGAGGTTGCGCGCAGCCGGAACAATTTCATCCGGAAGGGGACGTTTTTCAGCATACGCGACTGATGTTGCAACTATTGCCGGCAAAAGTTTCCGTGCCGCTCGTTTTTTCCGTTTTGCTTCACGACGTTGCCAAACCGCGGACGGCGAATGTCGATCCAACCGGCCGGATTCGTTTCAATGCGCACGATCGCATCGGCGCAGAGATGAGCGAAGCGATCATGGAACGGTTGCGTTTCTCGCGCGCGGAGATCGATGCGACGGTCGAGATGGTGCGGCAGCACATGGTTTTCAAAGATGTGCCCCGTATGCGGGTGGCAAAATTGAAACGGTTCATGGCCAGGCCAACTTTCGAGGACGAGCTGGAACTGCACCGGGTCGATTGCGCAAGCAGCCATGGCATGCTCGACAACTACGAATTTCTCGTCGGGAAACGCGAAGAATTCGCGAACGAGCCGATCATTCCACCGCCGCTCGTGCACGGCGAAGATTTGATCGCGCTTGGTCTGAAGCCTGGGCCGAAGTTCGGCGAAATCCTCGAAGCAGTCGAAACGCGGCAGCTCGAAGGCGCCCTGAAAACGCGCGAGGAAGCGCTCGATTGGGTGAAGCGGGAATACTCGTTAGGCAAGAGGAATTGATGCGAATCTTGATGATCAGCGCGGAGGGTCCGCCGCTTGCGCGCGCAGGCGCGCTTGTCGATGTAATGGACGCTTTGCCGCATGCGCTGCGAGCACGCGGCCATGAGGTTGCCGTGGCGCTGCCGTTTTATCGCGAAATTAGAGAGAATCCGGAATTCAAGGAGGACGACACGGGGATAACTGTCGATGTCAGGGTGGGGGAGAAAACTTACATCGCGGAATATCTCCAGGGCCGAAGCGCGAGCGGCGTCCAATTATTTTTCGTCCGGTGCGACGATTTTTTTGATCGGCCCGAGCTCTACGGCGAACACGGTGTGCAGTACGAAGACAATGCCGCGCGCTTTATTTTTTTCTGCAAAGCCGCCGTGGAACTGGCGCGCCGCTTGAACCCCTCCCCGCAAATTCTGCACGTGCACGATTGGGCGGCCGCGCTCGTGCCCGTCTTCGTACGCGCACACCATTTGCCGTTCGCCACCGTGCTCACGGTCCATCATCTTGCCGAGCAAGGCAGTTTTTGGGGGCTTGATTTTCGCCTGACGAATTTGCACGAACGTTTCTTCACCCTTCGCGGAATCGAGTTTTTCGGGAAAGTGAATTTTCTGAAAGGCGGAATCCTTTTCGCCGACAAGATCACCACCGTGAGCGAACACTACAAACGCGAGATACAAACGGCGGAGTGCGGTTGCGAACTCGACGGCGTGCTGCGCGAAAATGCCTTTAAGCTCACCGCGATTTTGCACGGCGCGGATTACGCCCGCTGGAACCCGGAGACGGACAAGCTTCTCCCGGCGGCCTACAATTCGAGTTCGCTCTGGGGAAAACAGATTTGTCGTGCCGCTCTCCTGGCGGGATTGCAACTTGCCCCGGCGCCCTCCGGTCCGGTTTTCGGAATGGTCACTCGTGTAGTTGAAGAGAAGGGTTTTCAAATTCTCGTGCCGGCGCTGGATCGGCTCCTTTCGGACGATGTCCGCCTGATCATTCTCGGCGAAGGCGACCCCGCATATGAGACCGCTCTGGCCGTCGCGGCGCGAAAATTCCCGGCGAAGTTCGCTTATCGAAAACATTACGACGAAAAACTGGCGCACGTGATTGAAGCGGGCATGGACATCAGCCTTATCCCCTCGCGGTTCGAGCCGGCCGGGTTGAGCGCGATGTACAGCCTGAAGTACGGTGCTCTTCCGGTCGCGCGGGCAACCGGCGGAATTCAGGAGATCATCGAGGACTACGATCCCACGAGCGACCCGCCTGAGGCGGGCTACGGTTTTCTCTGCTACGAATATTCTACGGAGGCGTTTTGGGAT
>WNFX01003419.1_pt1 | contig 18009 bp, 15 predicted proteins | sample 5400111 | NCBI WGS metagenome assembly WNFX01 (sample SAMN13153363, study PRJNA577476) | soil metagenome | isolation source: 40 cm soil or saprolite under grassland replicate 1 | place: USA:California | collected 2016-06-15 | reverse complement strand
CGCTACCAGAGCGCCGCGGCGATGAGGAAAGACATCGATGATATCTTGTTCAAACGTTTTGGCGTCTCTGGCAACATCAGTAGCTATACCTTAGGAACCTCCGGGCCAATGAGCGCCGCTGGTGGGGCAAGTGCAGCCACTGCACCGGCAGCACCATATCAACCCGTCAGGAACCAGCCACACACTCCTCCCCCGGCTGTTCCCTATCAAGCGCCACAGAGACAGCAACAACCGGTACCGCCTCCCCCGTCCTGGCAGGGAGTTCAAGGGAGCAGGCAAAATGCACCATCCTACCCACCGCCCGTGAGTGTGGCCGCCAAGCAACCACAACAGCAGCAAGGCAATAGCTATGTATTGCGCAGCCTCCTTCTGCTTATTCTGGTAGCAGCAATCATCGGTGGCCTCTTCTTCGCCATTCCCTATTTTCGCGCTCACCCGCTTGGGCAAAGCACTAACCCTGGCACCACCCCCACCATCAACACAACCGCCACCACGCTGCCAGCCAAGGGCATTGGTACTATCACAGCGCCTGATGGCGAGTCCATCGGCATCAGCGACGGTACCGTCGCTTTTGCCACCGGCGGCCCTGGTGGTTCTGCCAAGATGCAGGCCGCGGACAAGCTCAAGGCAGGTGACACAGTTGCTGCCCAATCGCTCTGGCATTCCGCCCTCACAAGCGATTCAGGCGACGCCGAATCGCTCATCTACCTTGAGGATCAGCGCGTCCTGAATGCTCATGTCACCTCTAACACGGGGTTTTACGCGCCGTACGTCACTATCGTGGTAGCCACTATGATGACCGGGGATAATGCCTCCGTAGGACACGATGATCTACAGGGAGCCTACGTAGCACAAAAAGAGTTCAATGATGATTCCCAGCTCGCCGGTGGCACCCTGGTTCGTCTCCTCGTGGCCAACTCCGGCAACGACAAACTCTATGCGGATACCGTGGCGCAGCAGATCGTCCTCCTGGCCAAAGCCGACCCTACCTTTGTCGGCGTCATGGGCTGGCCATTCAGTTCGCGTGCTGAAGTCGCCCTTCAAACGTTGGCTAAAGCCCATATTCCTATGGTCTCACAGACTGCCTCCGATGATGCACTGACGGGCGCCTCACCCTACTTCTTCCGCGTGGCCCCCGCCAACAAAAGACAGGCCGTCCTTGGTGCCAAATATGCTGAGCAATCACTGCATGCCAAAACTGCCGTTGCTTTCGTCGATCCCTCCGACCCCTATAGTCAGAGCCTTGAACAATACTTTGCTCAACAATTCACTGCCGATGGCAACAAAATTCTTGCCACCGAACAGTACACCGTCGGGCAAAAGGGACACGCGAAGCTCCCGCTGTTGCTACAAGACGCCGAGAACAAAAAACCCGACATCATCTACTTCTCTGGTTATGCTGCCGATATCGGTGTACTCCTGTCCAACTTACCCACCTCCGGCCAGTTTGCCACGCTGCCCATCCTGGGTGGCGACGCGCTCTACGAATTAAACTATCCCAGCAGCGCCCGCGTCGGTTTCAAACACCTGCACTTCACCGCCTTTGCCTATCCGGACGAGTGGGACGTACAAAACCTGCAATCACAGAAGCCGAAATTCTTCTCTGATTACTCGGCCGCCTACAACCCTGACAACCAGCATCCTGGCGGCGTATACGGCTACACGCGCCCGCCCGCCGACGCCATGCTCTCCTATGACGCCATACTCACCATGTATGTCGCCCTCACTACCACCATTGACCTCACACCAGATGGCCTGCAAAAGGCCCTGAAACAAATAACCGGCACAAAAGCCGTACAGGGTGTCAGTGGGCAAATCGCCTTCGGCACCGACAACGACCCCATCAACAAAGCCATCGTCGTCCTCTACGTCGACCAGGACGGTCACATCCATCTCAATTCCGTCCAGGGCTGCTTCCTCGTCAACCAATGCAAAACATCATGAATACAATGCTGTGAAAAGGCCCCGTTTCTGGCGAAGCCAGAAACGGGGCCTTTTCACAGTATTAAAAAACCGAAATCAGCATAACCCTCCTACCACCCGGCAGGAAGCCCCTGCATCAAAAGCATCTGCATCGTCCTCAGCAGAAACCACGCAATGAAAAAAGACATATCAAACATACCCATCGGAGGCACAATGCGGCGCACGGGGTCAATGAAATAAACATCGCCAGGATGATGAACGAAATGCCATAGGAGATGATCCAGCTCACTATCGGTATCGGAAAGCCAAACATCCTCATTACTCCTGCACAGTCCGAACCTCAACAAGGCCCTCGAGTACGAACGGAACGAGATGCGGTTCTTACTCAAAGTTCGTGGTAAGCCCAACAGTAAGGCTATAATATTTCATCGTTACGTGGCATAAAGCACACGTATTCGAAGTAAGTCAAACTTTGCTCGTCCATACATACTGCGCTTAATCAATTTTAATCGGTTTACCGCACCTTCTACCATGGTAAATGACCTGAAAAGTGAGCAGGTTTTGCCCTCAAACATGAGCATTTGCCCCCAATCGTGAGCAAGAGCGCGAGCGTGCCTGGGCAAAGCGCTTCCCATCTGGCCTCTTCCATCGATACCTTGTAAATGAGGAAAGCAAGAATCGAGATGTTTTTTCTGATCATTCATGGTATCCTGTTGCTACTTGTCATAGGGAAGGAAGATCCAGAGTTTGCAAAACTGCTTGAGCAGGGTGTCAAAGCGGCTGCATTGAACCGAAATCAAAAAGGAGAATCTCATGAGTCCCGCAGGTCTTTCAAAATCGCGGCTTGAGCGAATACATCACGCGTTATCGGGATATGTTGAGCGCCAAAACGTGCCAGGACTTGTTGCACTCGTCAGCCATAATGACGATGTTCACGTGGAAGTGCTCGGCACCCTGTCGTTCGGCGATCCGGCTCCAATGAAGCGCGACACCATCTTTCGCATTGCTTCGATCACCAAGCTTATTACTGCCGTGGCGGCCATGATTCTGGTCGAGGAATGCCGATTGCGGCTCGACGATTCGATTGAACCGTGGCTGCCGGAACTGGCAAATCGTCGTGTGCTTAAATCTCTCTCCTCTGACCTCGATGACACGGTGCCTGCGCGGCGTGCGATCACTGTTCGCGATCTGCTCACCTACCGCATGGGCTTTGGCAGTGTGATGGCTGAGCCAGAGACGTATCCGATTCAGAAGTTGATCCGTGACTATCGCATTGGCGGCGACGGCCCGATGCTCCCAACACAATCGCCCAACATGGACGAATGGTTGCGCAGGATCGGTTCGCTTCCCTGGCTTTCGCAACCGGGCGAGCGGTGGATGTATCAGGTGAGCGGCGATGTGCTTGGGGCCTTGATCGCGCGCGTGTCAGGACAATCCCTCGGTACGTTTATGCACGAGCGCATCTTCGAGCCACTGGGAATGAAGGACACCGCTTTCCACGTGCCTCCTGAGAAAATTGACCGCCTGCCCACGTTCTACTTCTTTAACCATCAGACAAAGAAGCTGGATGTTTTTGACGACGTGGCGAACAGCGCATGGCGGTCTGAGCCGCCCTTTGACTCGGGCGGCGGCGGGCTCGTCTCGACTATCGATGATTACTTCGCCTTCAGTCAGATGATGCTCGACAAAGGCCGATACGGTCGCGAGCACATTCTTTCCCGCGCCACCGTGGAGCTGATGACCTCAGATCACCTTGCTCCTGAGCAACGTGCTGGCGCGGAAATCTTTTTCGGGACGCATTCCAGTTGGGGGTTAGGCATGGGGGTGGACATTGGGCGCAACGAAATCTTCCACACTCCGGGCCGCTTCGGCTGGGCCGGCGGCTTCGGCACAATAGCCTACACTGATCCGAGAGAGGAATTGATTGGCATTCTCTTCACGCAGTGCATGGTGGATTCACCGGAACTGCCGAAGCTGTTCAGCGACTTCTGGACACTAGCGTATGGAGCCATGGAATAGGCAACGGACAAGAGGGAACAGCTGGAGAAGAGGCAGACCTCAAATGTGGTCTGTGACCACGCCATTTACAACATTCAGAAAAAGCAGAGCAGATGGGGAGCGCTTTGCCCGGGCACGCTCGTGCTCTTGCTCACGATTGGGGGCAAATGCTCATGTTTGAGGGCAAAACCTGCTCACTTTTCAGGTCATTTACCACTACCTGTCCCTGGCTCCACTTCAAGCTCAATCCTGCGCGTACAGCAGCTTCATCTCGCACAAGCCCTTTGGAAAACTGATCAATTCTGCAATAGCACTTTTTTGAGCTTGCTCTAGCCATTGCGTGAGACCCTGATCGGTCTGTTGGTGAAGCAAGGCAATGAATGCTTGCACCAGTTGGTAGGTGACTGAAAACTCTGCCTCACCTTGGCGCAGCAACAGGAGTTGTGCTTGTTGTTTGGCCGTCAGTCTCTCCACAGGGAGCAGAAACCACCAGCGGATCTGACTGGGTGCGGGAATGTTATCGTTGAGAGGCTTGGGCTGTGTGCTCTGATGAACGCCAGTTCCTGCTACCGTTCCTGCCAGTTGTCGAAGCTGTGTCACATAGCTGGTGATCACCGAACAACAGCCATCGTAGCCACGAGCACACACTTCACGATACAACTGCAAGGAATTGCCACGCCCATCCTGGAGACCATTCCAGAGCGGGGGCAAACTGGTAGCTTGCTATGAAAGTACCATCTTGCTTTCCTTCCTCAACCGATGCCGATATACTCTGCTGAAAGATGATTTCAACAGAGGAAGAGCATGAGCAGCACAGATCAGAGAGTGCAGGTGTATCAACTGCGCATCTGGATACGAGGGATCAGTCCCCAGATCTGGCGTCGCCTACTCGTGCGCAGCGACAGCACGATTGCCGAGCTTCATGACATCCTCCAAATTGCGTTCGGTTGGTCAAATTATTAAAGCCGGTAGTATACTGAGCCGGTGAAGAATTGACCGACCCCCAAGAAGGCGGTAGACTGAGGATATCGAACACAACAATATTCTCAGGAGGCCGACCATGCTTAGGAGTCAGACAGTGCTAACCATACACGATCTTTACACACAGGGGAAGAATGTGCAGGAAATTGCTCAAGAGTTGGAGATCTCACGCACGACGGTGCGCAAATACCTCACGCACCCGGAAGCGGTGATCCCGAAACCGCGTCCGCCTCGGCCCTCCAAGCTTGATCCATTTAAAGAGCAGATCAAGAAGTGGGTCATGGAAGACCATTGCACCAATTGCGAGGTGATCTTCGAGCGCTTACAGAAGATGGGCTACACGGGCAGGATTAGTATCCGGAAGCGAATACGTGCAGCCGTTGCGGCCCGCAGTGGCTGGTCACGCGCCAGTGCAGCGATACGAAACCAAGCCGGGAGAGCAGGTCCAATTCGATTGGGGAGAATTTGTCTACGAGCACGAGGGCAAAGCCCATAAATTCTATGGGTTCACCGCAGTCCTGGGCTATTCGCGCATGCGCTTTGTGACGTTTGTGAAACGCTGCGATACCCCGAGCCTGATCCGCTGTTTGATGGAGGCATTTGAGTACTTCGGAGGCTTGACGAAAGTCGCACTCACCGATCGGATGAAGAGCGTCTTGTTGGAAATGGAAGAGAATAAACCCCGGTGGAATCCCCGCTTTGCCGATTTCATGGTCTCTATTGGGGTCGCAGCACGGGTCTGTAAGCCGTACACGCCTCAAACGAAGGGCAAAGTCGAGCGCACCGTCAGCTATGTCAAGCAGAGCTTATGGGGCGGAGTCACCTTCACCGATCTCGACGATCTTAATCGCCAGGCCCATGCGTGGTGCGAACGCATCAACGCTCGCGTGCATCGCACCACCCACGCTCGCCCGGTGGAGCGGCTAGTCGAGGAGAAGCTGCTGCCCTTGCCCCAAGACTTTGCCTGGCAACGCTTCGCTACCGAAGAGCGCAAAGTGACCTGGGATGGCTCTGTCTCCTACGACGGCGTCCTCTATGGGCTGCCAGGGACGCTGCAACTGGCAGGCAAACAAGTCCAGGTGCGTGAGCGCAAGGGAGTGGTCGCCGTTTGGTCGGCGGGCCACCAGGTCTTTGCCATCGAGAAGCGACCGCGCTCACAAGAGAGTGTGCCACACGCAGACCAGTGGAAAACCGTCGCCTCCGTCTCGGCTGTCCGCCATGCGCCCACGCCCTTAGGCCATTTGCAGTCTGCCCCCCAGGTCGAAAGCCGTCCCTTAGAGGAGTATGATCAGTATTGTGGGGTTGCCCCTTTGCAGGAGGTGGGCGTATGAAGAAAGGAGCGTACAAACAACTGAACTTGACGCACTTGGAAGCAGCACTGCCGCACGTCCTGGATGCTGCCCGGCGCGAGCAATGGACCTATGAGACATTGCTCGAACGGGCGCTGGCGGCAGAGTTGGATGGACGCGAGCAGAAGGCTATCGCCCGGCGGCTCAAAGCGGCACGCATTCCTGGGAAAAAGACGCTGGATGGGTTCGATTTCACCTTCCAGCCGACGCTCTCCGAGCGCAGACTGCGGGAACTGGCGGATCTCTCCTTTGTGCGAACCTATACCAATGTGGTCTTCCTCGGCCCTCCTGGAACAGGGAAAACACACTTGAGCCTGGCGTTGGCGGATCGAGCACTCGCAGCGGGACATTCGGTGCTCTTTACCACACGAGCCGAGCTCGCACAGGCCCTGGAAAGTGCGTCGCATCCTGGCCTCATACGGCAGCGCCTGCGGCGCTCTATCGCGCCCAGTTTGCTGGTCATCGACGAAGTAGGCTACAGCAGGCTGTCACAGGAGCAGGCTCACCACTTCTTTGAGCTGGTGACGGCCCGCTATGAGCATGGCTCGATCATCCTGACCTCCAACACGAGTTTTGCCCAATGGGGCGCTCTCCTGGGGGATGAAGTGCTTGCCACTGCACTGCTCGATAGGCTGCTTCACCATGCTGAGGTTATCCCTATTAATGGTCGCAGTTACCGTATGAAAGAGCGCCAGCCGAGCCTCTCTGCACCACCTGAAGCGGCTCTGTGTGCCACTGGCGGGCTGGCCACCGGCGTTGGGTAAGCGGCGTTTGCTCGTCGGCGGTGGGATCATCTGATTCCGGCGTCGTTTGATCGGCGTTTGTTCGCCGGCGCTCATGAAATTTGTTCTTTGGAGTTCGTTTAACCAGGGCGGCCAATTCAAAATCGGCTCGTGATTACACCGGCCTTGACACAATGACCATTTACATCGATTCCTCATTCGGGGGAAGCCGTATGGGGTCGGAAGATCTGGAGGAATGAGCTTCGACGATAATCCGTACCAGATACGACTGCGTGACTTCCACTTCCGCTGGAAAGAAGTGTGGGTCTACGAATATGACCTGACCGATTGGTGGCAACATGAGATTCGCCTAGAGGAGGTTCTCCCTCTTGATCCGAAGAAGCGTTATCCCATCTGTGTAGCAGGGAAACGACGAGGGCCAATCGAGGACTGCGGCGGTCCCTGGGCATTTATGGAGTTGCAGGACGAGTACCCGCTGTGGAAAGTCCTGCCACAGTTTGCGCAGTTTCTCCTTGACCACCGCGACGATCTGGATGACTATCAAGATGAGCTTCGGCGGCTAGCTTACTGGGTCGTCCGCGAGGACTTTGATCGACAGGGAGTCAATCGCCGTCTGGCTGAATACAGCGCTGCGCATACTCGAGAGAAAGGAGACTCTCATGCGTATCCGAATACAGGTCATCATTGAAGCAGATCAAGAGAGCGCGGTTCCTTTACATAGTGAAGAGGTCGCCTGCTTCGAGCGAGGGACACTCTCGGCCGAAACGCTTGGGTTACGGCTGGGTGAGGCCAAACAGATGCTGGCTGGCGTCCAGCAAGTCATGGCTTCCCAGCAAGTCGAGGAGTATGTGGAGCAGCAGCGCCAGTGCCCACACTGTCAGCAATCTCTCGCTTGCAAGGGGCATCATCAAATCGGCCTACGAACCCTCTCCAGTCCCCGCTTGTATACCTGTGCCTGTCAACCCCAAGAGCTGCGCAGTTGGAGTCCGGTCGCTGCGTTGTTCCCTGAACGCAGCACACCAGAGCTGCTCTGTCAGGAGGTCCGGTGGGCCTCGCTTCTGTCCTATGGCGTGACCATCAAGCTCCTTTCAGACCTCTTGCCGATGGAGCATCAACTGAGTACCTCAACCGTCTCACGACATGTCCAGCAGGTGGCCGAGCGTCTGGAAGGTGAGATGGGCGACGAGCAACCTTCATTTATCGAGGGATGCCCTGACCAGTGGTACAAACTACCAGAACCGGCTGCGCCACTGACCGTCAGCCTTGATGGCGGCTACGTTCACGCGCGCTCGAAGGATCAGCGCAAAGATGGATCTTTTGAGGTCATTGTGGGCAAAAGCACCACCGGAGAAGAGGCCACGACCCGTTTCGGGCTGGTTTCCGGCTACGACCTCAAACCGAGGCGACGACTCTTTGAAGTCTTCCAGGCTCAAGGATTGCAAATGAACCAGGCCATCACGTTTCTCACGGATGGGGGAGACACCGTTCGCGATCTGACGGAAGGTCACAGCCCACAGGCTTCCCATATTTTGGACTGGTTCCACATTACCATGCGTCTGACCGTGCTCAATCAGATAGCCAAAGGGGTATCGGGCGAGCAGAAAGGAGAGAAGTTCGAGGAAGAACTGGAGCGGGTCAAATGGTTCCTCTGGCACAGCAACGTGTATAAAGCACTGCAGGTGTTGGAGTGGCTAGAATTGGACATTGATGCCCAGGCGAGTCCAGAGGCCCGGAAGCTGGCGAGAACCTTGCACGAGTTTGAGCAGTATATTCGCACCAATCAATCCTCCATTCCCAACTATGGCGATCGCTACCGCAATGGAGAGCCGATCTCTTCGGCGCTCGCCGAATCCTCAGTCAATCAGATCATCAGTAAGCGCTTTGTCAAAAAACAGCAGATGCGGTGGACCAAGTGTGGCGCTCATCTGCTCCTACAGATACGAACGCGGGTGCTCGATGACACCTTGCCAGCCACCTTCCAGCGCTGGTATCCTGGCATGAGAACCGACGAGCCACAACAGGAACCAGCGCTAGCTGCGAGTTGAGCGATATCTCAGAACCTTTTCTGATCCTTCCATAATGCCGCAGACGCTGATCGTGCGCATAGGCCGTTCTAGGCTCGTTTGGTGTGAAGAGCATGTTACTACGAATGCTGTCGGCGTTCCCACTCACGCGCTTTGCGTTTGGCAGCCTCGCGGTTATCAGCAATATAGCGTTCCAGACTGCGCAAAGAGGTATGCCCGCTAAAGCGTTTGAGGTCAACTTCGGTGTAATCATGAGCAGCACGCAGACTGATGGCTGTATGGCGCAGTTGGTGGAGATCCCAGTCAGGGGTGTAGCATTTCCAGAGGGTGTCGGCCTGCCGATAGGAAAGACGTGCGTAGCCATCAGCGTCCAGATCAGCACGGCGAGGCAGACGCGCTTTGCGATGTGTCACGAAGAGCGGTCCCGACGTCGGATATCCGCGTGTCGCCAGGTACTTGTCCAGCAGGGTTCCCACAGCACGCGAGAAGAATATCTCGCGTGGTCGGCCGCCTTTGCCATGAAGTCGAATCGAGCGATCCGACCAGGAAATGTCGTCGATGTCGATGGCCAGGGCTTCTTGACAGCGAAGGCCACCGTCGTAGATCAGCCAGAAAAGGGCGCGATCTCGCTGGTCATCGATTTTGCGTAACACCGACTCAACATTTTGTGCGTCCAGTGCCCGAGGCATCCGTTTCCCCTCCGGCTTCCGCTCAATACCATCCAGGGGTGCCTCCGCTAACCATCCCTGCTCACGAAGCCAGCGGATGAAACTCCGCAACGCGGCCAGACGCCGATTGTACGTGGCAGGCGCAAGGGATTCCTGGCGTGCAAGAAATGTCTGGAGAACCTCAGCGGTCAGGGCCCTGATTGGTTGCTGGCCTATCTCCGCCAGCAGTGGTGCCAGGTCTTCGGTGTAACTTTCGCGGGTTCTTCGGGCGAATGAAGAGACCTCAAGGAACTGCTCGAAGGCAGAGGCCAGGGTCAGTGGGTGGAAAGAGGAAGGTGTTTTCATGAGTTATTGCACCTAATGCGGAACATAGTGTATACTTCTGTTGAGGTTCAGTGTAGCGTTTTCGTCGGAGAAGGGCAAGCTATCGCAGCTAATGGGCTATTCGCTGCGATACCATCTCGTTCTGTCAAATGGACCAATTTTGCATCAGTCGTTGCCATCTCCCTATTTGAGAAAAGGAGTAAGGTAGTAACTCAAGGGAGCGATCAGCCTTTAGTGAAGGCCTCTCTTTTCTATGCTGATACACGCCAGCAGGAACCGATCTTTTATCGTGAACAATTCAACACCTGGGTTGTCACGCGCTATGACCTATAACAAGGGATGAGGCACGTTCTGTCGTCTCATGCTAAACTGGAGCAGGCGACGCAAGGGCCCCTTTTCTTTGAGGGGAACAACAGTGGCACCTGTGAGTATGCATGCGCTCTTTTGAGCAGGAGAGTATACTGGAGGGACTGGTATCACTTTGCGCACTTCTGGCACGGGATTGGCGTTCCGAGGAGCGTATGACCATATGTAGCGAAGAAAAAGATTTTGTTTATCTCAAGATGAACGAAAGGATACTTGCACACAGGCGGCGCAAGCGAGGAGGGAGCACATGGAAGATCAGCAACAACGATCAAGCGAGGGAGATCTCGTCTTCAATGGGACAATCAGTCAGGGACAGGGCTTCTCTATCGGGCAGGGATCCTCCGTGCATATGACAGTCACCGGCAATCTTTCCCAACAGGCAGGTTCGAGCGTTGACCTGGGAGCGCTGAAAGAGAGCCTGACGGACCTCTATCAACTTTTAGCAGAGGCATCATTGCCTGTGGAGAACAAGATGAAGCTGCAAACGCTCACCGGCCAGGCTGTGGTACTTGCCGAGCAAAAGCAGCCAGATACTGGCACCCTGACTGCGCAGATCAAGCAGCTTGGCGAGACATTCCAGAGCGCGGGCGAGACGATTGCGGAAGGGGCAACTGTCGGAAAATCTATCCTCAGGATTGCCAGTCTCGTTGGGCCATTGGTCGCGGGCGGCGCTCGCGTCGTTGCCGCCTGGTTTGGCCTGCCCTTTCCAGGCTGATGAGCGGAAGAAGCCACATCACACACTGAGGCTTCCTGTAGTGCTTCATGACGGAGGGCCACTCAATGAGACAGCAGTCTCCAGCACCCACCCCAGGCGGCGGCAATATCTATATCAGTGGCCGCATTGAGGGCAAGAACTTCGCAATTGGCCCGCACGCGCAGGTGAACGTGGTTGAGAATCACTTTTACGCCGATATTGGCGAGGTGCACCTGCGTCAGGTGGTCGCCCGTATTCTTCAGGAAGGCGGCACACAGGCCAACCATCTGGCCGCACTTGGCGTCTCCTCTGGTGTCGCGCCGCTGGTCTTGCGCGCTGAGCAATTGTCGCCACAAGAGCCCTTTGCTCCACCGATTGGCATTCCACCACTGCCGTCGTCCGTGCAACCAAGCGATCTCAACCGAACAAGCGCGGGGTTCGCCCAGATCAGCCAGCTCCTGGGACAGATCGATCAGCAGATCCAGGGAGGCAAGGCCCAGGAAGTGAGCGCTGGTGGGCAAAGCTTGAATCTGGGAGCATTGCTCCTTCAGCAGGGCAATCTTGACCTCTGGCGCTTCCGCCAGGGAGCCTCGCGCCTGTTTGCCGAGCAAGCAAGTTTCTATGCTCTCTCGGAACCCCAAAGCCCGGCTCAGCCAGCTGTCCAGGCATTTCAAGCGGCAGCCAGGAGCAATGTCGAGGTGCTGCGCAGCTGGATGCTCTTTCAGAAGTATCGCACGCGCCAGCCTGCTCTCATCGATCAAACAGATTGGAATGCGCTGAATCAGGGCCGCTGGCAAGCGGTACTCGACAGCTGGGTCGCCACCCGTCGCCTGTCGAGTGAGCAAGCTCAGGCGGAGCGGCTGTACCTGAGCGCTCTTGGCGAACGTTACGACTCACAAGCGGTGCAGACGGCAGCGCGCGAAGCGGAGTGGTCGTTTTCTGAGGTACTGCGACGCCAGCCGGATCAGAGCGCCGCGCTGGTCAATCTGGCAGCATTGCTGGCGGAAAGCGCCCTCCTCGCCTACATTGAGACAGGTGTAGCGGACCGCGCTCGGCTGCAACAAGCGCGGAACCTCTTCCAGCAGGCGCATGTTCTCCTCGACCACCGTCCGGATCGAGAAGGCCAGATCGCGCTGGCGCAATGCCTGTTGTATGAAGCGACCAGTCTCCCTCCGGATGCGCACTTGGAGCAGGTGCAGTGGGCAATCAGACAGGGGCAACAGATGCGCGCCACCTTGGGTCAGAACGCACTGGGATTGCTGCGGCTAGATATTGCGGAGCGGAATCTGGCGCGGCGCGATCCCAGTTTCTTTGATGAGAAAAAGATCGAGCAGGCACGCGACATTCTCATTGGAGCAGGCGCCATGGCCGGGCTGATTGTGCTGGCTGAGCAGTTGCTTGGCACTCACACGCAGATGGTCGAGTTCCTTCAGGTAGGGTGGCATGCTGGCGCAGGACACCGCCTACCGATGCCTCATCCAGGGCAGTCCGGCGGCAATGCGCCTGGTCCCATGAGTTCCCCGCACGCGTCAGTGCCAGGGACGCATCCCGCTCATGGTGCATCGATGATGCAATCGGCAGGCAAAGCGGCAGCGCGGGGCGTCCGGCACAAACTGCTGGCGACCATGCACGGGAAGATCATTGCAGGCGTCCTTGCCACGGTAGTGGTACTAGGAGCAAGTGTGGCAGTACTCGCAGTGGGTACACATCAGACGCCCGCAGTGCGTGCACATCAGACGCCACCAGCAGGCACCATCACGGAATTCCCCCTGCCCACGCCTGGGAGCCAACCTGGTGTAATTACGGCAGGACCAGATGGCAATCTCTGGTTTACCGAGGTGGATGGGAACAAGATAGGCCGCATCACCCCCGGAGGCCGCATCAGCGAGTTTCCCCTACCGACGCCTGGGAGCCGACCTGGTGCAATTACGGCAGGGCCAGATGGCAACCTCTGGTTTACTGAGTGGGCAACGAACAAGATAGGCCGCATTACATCGGGCAAGTAAAAAGGGGTCATGAGATGATGAGAGTCAAAGGAGTTGTCAATGTTGATCGCCAGGAATATCATTCACCAAGCCCTCCGTTGATCTCCTCCCCCGGCGTGAACACCAGGAACTCCACTCTCACGAAAGAAAGAGAGCGTGTAAAAGGAGACCTTTCCAAACCAAGCAGTCTGTTTGCCCCCGTTCTGGAATGGTCTCCTTCTGTGGTAGACATGTATGAGGGGTATGAGGAGATATCTGATAAATCACAGCACAGCCATGAGCGGACATACTACGATTCTGCTGGTGAGATTATTGGGGGGTTCTCTATCGACTGGTATGGAAAAGAGACCAATAGATGGGGAGTTGCATACAAGGTGTAGTGGACTAACAGGCTAACCTAGCCGCGTTGCCAGATAAAGATGGTGGTAAATTGGGCCAAACTTCGACCGATGTTGAGGTGAAACATAGGAAATCGGCGCCAAACCTGGGATTCGACCACTCAAAGCCTGGGGATACCGCTCCACATCTGGGATAGCAACGTAGAATGTTGTAAATAACAACTCTGGCAAGTCAGAAAGCAGAGCAAATGGAACTCCTCTGAGCAGCGATGTTTGCAAGTGGGTGATGCCTGCCTGCCAGAACGCGGCAGGCATCAAGGCGCAGTTGTTCATGTGGATGAACTACCCACGAGATTCCATTGGCATCATAGTTTACAAGAGCCGCATACACGTTTAGAGCGAAATGATCAGCAAAAAAGGGAGAACCTATACGTCTATACTTTGGAACATTAGAATGGAAAAGTTTTGTCGTTTGACAGATAAGTTGTTATGAGTCAAAACTGGCGAAGTTATGGTCTTTCCGACAAGTTTTAAGGAAAGATCATGAGGCAGGGCGCGATATTCGTCCGGTCAAGGAGGAGAGAATCCCATGAGTTCTAGTCCCGAAAGCAAAGGCGTCTCTGAAGAAATCGGCCAACTGCTGAAGACGCTGATCGAAGTCGAGCTATCTCAAAACGAACTGCTCATGCGGCTGTCCGCGAAGCTCGATACAGCGCTTTGCGTTCTTGAACATATTTCCAGAAATACCTGTGAGACACTCAACGAGGCATACGAACAGACAGAGTTGATAGCAACGTTGACGGAGTGCAAGGAGTTGTGCGCCCCACCATCCAAGGAGTTATGCACCTGGACACCTAAAGCTCTCCCATGCCCCGAAGAACAGCCTAGGAGCAAGCCGCACTGCACCTATGAACCCTGTGAACTACGGGAAGAGGGAGGCGGATCTGCAGTATCACTATCAGGCAACGCTCCGCCTCAGCATGTCTTCGGCGCCCCTTACCCCCCGGCGGTACGTACTGAAAGCCCGGACGAAGAAGCTAATGAGCTTCCTGCGCCCGATGTACCCATTGGTCCATTTCGCGGCTTCCTGATACCCGGTAAAGACATCAACGTCCTCGACTTCAGCTCTGGCGGTGGTCAGGGGGGAGATGATCCAGTCGTCTTCGGAAAGTATACCATCTACGGTAAAGATGGCACGCCCAAGTCTGCGGTCGCTGCGGACATCAGTGGAGCGGAAAGCGGCAGCGTCGTGCTAGCCACAGCGAACTCCTACATCTCCTATTCCACTGATAGTGGAACGAGTTTCACTTCCCTCGATCCAACCACTATCTTCGACAACACGGCGGATGGTGGTTTCTGCTGCGACCAAATCGTACAATACGTTCCTAGCATCGACCGCTTCATCTGGCTGATGCAGTTCAGAAGCGGCACGAACGGCAAGAACCGCCTGCGCATCGCTACAGCAAGCCCCGAGACTGTCGTCAGTAGCAAATGCACCTCGTGGACCTATTGGGACCTGACCTCAGACGCACTCGGCATCACCACCACGACTGCTGACGCGACTGCGACGAACCCAATCCACTGGTTGGACTACCCGAATATGTCCATCGGCACCAATTCGCTCTATATCAGCGTTGACAATGTTGGTAATGGTGGAGCTTCGCCGCCCACGGGCGGGCGCATCATCGTTCGGGTTCCCCTGTCGGAGATACAGGCAGCAGCCACAATCAATTTCCGCTATACTGACTGGGCTAAGTCAGGACTCGCCTACGCCAGCCATGTCACACAGAACACTGGCGATGAAGCGTATTGGGCCGGGCACAGGAACAACAGCACAATGCAGGTCTTCAACTGGAAAGAAAGTTCAATCTCGTATTCCTGGCGCGATGTCGGTGTGAGCAACTGGCCCAATGCGACGCCTTCGTCTATTGCAAAAGATAACAACGATTGGCTTACCAAAGACCAGAGCTTTCCCAGGTTCGGTGTCATCGGCGCAACCCGTCGCGGCAACGAGGTTTGGTTCGCCTGGACTGCCAGTAGCGGAGCTGGGGCCAGCGGCGGTTTCAACTTCCCTAACGCTAACATCCAGGTGGTGAAGCTCGATCCCACCAACAACTACAAGCGGCTCGACCAGTTCGCCATCTGGAACAATGACTACGCCTTCGCCTATCCGGGCCTTGCGACGAATGACCGCAGCGAGGTAGGCATTACGCTCGGCTGGGGCGGCAAATCCTTCTATGCCAATAGTGCTGTTGGCATCCTCGGTGACTTCGTTGTCTGGTATCCCAATCTTAGTGATGTTTCCACTACCCGCTGGGGCGACTTCGTCACCGCTCATCAAGCCAGCCCTCAGACTAGCCTATTCGCTGGCTTCGGTTACACAATCCTGAAAGACAGTACCACAACGGCTGGCTATCGATTCGAACCGTTCTATATTCTCTTTGGAAGAAATTCTATCATTAATCCTGGAGGTGGAATCGGCTAGCTGTAAACTCTGACATCATAGCCGTTTCATGACCGCCCGAATTTCCAACATGGCGGGAGATGGAGTCGCTTCAGGAGCCATATCGCTAGGATGACGAACGCCGATTCCTATGTTTCGCGCCGATTTCCTATGTTTCACCTCAACATCGGTTGAAGTTTCAGCTTATTTACCATTGCCAGGACGCCTGAGCAGCTCGCTTGTATTGTGGAAACGTCGCAGGGACTGCTGATCGCAGCCTTGCTGGAAGCCGGGTTCACGGTCTACCCGGTGAATCCCAAGACCGTCGACCGTCGCCGCAATGCAGCTGGAGTCAAGACCGATGCCGTAGATGCGTATTTGTTGGCCAAGACCGGCAGATCCGATCTGGCGGACTTGCGCAAACTGCACCCCGATAGTCCTCTTGTCGCCGAACTCAAGCTGCTGACGCGTGATCAAGACGGGTTGATCCAGAGCCAGACGCGCCTGGTCAACCAACTCACGGCCTGTCTGAAAGCGTACTATCCTGTCGCGCTCACCTTGTTCTCCAAACTGCACCAGCGCTCGACGTTGGCCTTTTTGCAAACGTATCCCACACCAGAGGCGGCCATGGCTGCTTCGGCAGCAGAGATCGAAACGCTGTTGAGAAAAGAGCACTATCCCCATCCCCAAGAGCGTGCGCAACAGATGGTCGAATTGCTGCATCAACCGCATCTGGTGGCTGATGCTGTCACGATCCGTGCCAAATCGCGTCTGACGTTGGCGTTGGTCAGCCAACTCGTGCCATTGGTCAAGCAAATCGCACAGTATGAGAAGGAAATTGCTGACCTTTTTTTGAGCCATGAAGACAACGAAGTCTTCAGGAGTCTCCCGCGGGCAGGGAAACGGCTCGCGCCTCGGCTGTTGGCCGAAATCGGAGAGGACCGCACACGCTATGCTGATGCAGCCAGCTTGCAAGCGCTGGCGGGAACAGCCCCGGTCGCCTTCCAAAGTGGCAACTACGCGAAGGCACATAAACGCTATGCGTGCCTGAAGCCGCTGCGGAACGCGCTCTACCAGTTTGCCTGGCAGTCGACCTTGGAAGAACCGTGGGCGTTGGACTACTACAGGCGCAAGCGAGCCGAAGGCAAGAGCCATACGATGGCGGTAAGAGCGCTGGCGAACGTGTGGGTGCGCATCATCTACGCCATGTGGCTCAACCGCACCTGCTATGAAAGAGCCACCTTTGAGACAGCTCAACACCATCATGCAAGGTCCGCGGCGTGAGGCCATACCAAGCGCTCGAACAGCCTCCTGGCTCATGCGAGAAGCTACCAAGGGGCGCGGCTTTTCCTGACAGCACGCAGTAGTCTGAGACACGGCTTCCTGCTCACCGGCGCGATCTGGCCTACTGGAACCTGGCATACCTTTCACGGGAAAACCTCTCTGTCTGACAGAAGTGGAGAGGTGCTCCTGCTTTGCGGGCATCCGGAGTGAGCGAGTTGAGGCACTGGGGCGCGCCGAGCCGTACGACCTGGACGCCTGTGATAGGCTTGGCACACGAGACGAGCGAACGCTGGTAGCTCTGCGGTATATCCCTCGTTCGCTCGTCTCGGCGCCAGCCGTCCATCACAGCGTGTCCAGGTGGAGACGGCTCGGCGCGCGGTGGGGCAGGCTCTGCTCCCTCCTATGGATGCATGAAGTCTATCCATCAATCCGCTCCTGTTGGTCCTTCAGCTCCTGCTGTTTCATGCCTACCTCACTCTCTTTTCACCTGGCCCCCTGGGCACTTGACAATAGAGGGTCTTTCTGAGCGACTCGGCCGACTACACCAGTGGCGCGCGGCGTGGATCATGCGTGAAACAGCCCAGGCATCCCCCACCCCCTACAGCACCGCGAGAGTTCGACACCCCGGAGCAACCTGCTGACGGTCCTGTTACGTAAATATTACGCTTTCATTACCTCGTGTGCTAGCGCGCCCGGGCGCGACCGCCCTCAACCTTCCGCGGGCGCGACGCCGCTGGCCCGGCGCATGCGCCGGGTTCTGCCTTGGAAAGGCATCCCAGAGTTAACGATGTCAAGCGGTGGAGGGGAAGCAGGCACGCGCTCTCGTGGCAGGTTGCCACCGGGCCGAGAGCCGTGACCCCAGTTGACCAAGCCCCATCCGCTCTTGTCG
>WNFX01002658.1_pt1 | contig 18013 bp, 21 predicted proteins | sample 5400111 | NCBI WGS metagenome assembly WNFX01 (sample SAMN13153363, study PRJNA577476) | soil metagenome | isolation source: 40 cm soil or saprolite under grassland replicate 1 | place: USA:California | collected 2016-06-15 | reverse complement strand
CATGATCGATATGCACATCGTGTTCGTCAATTCCAGTGTTCTTGCGAAAGCTGTAGCAAAGTCCTCCGTCAGACCCATGACTATGTACGGTATGGCAATTTGTGTTGGACCTGCTGGCGTCTCACCTATCGTTATGGGTTGTGATGGCTAGCCATTAGAGCAGGAAAGGAGAAAGCCTATGCAGAATGTTGAGTTTGAAGTCGAGGGTGATCAGCTGATCATTCGAGTTGATCTCAGTCAAGAGCTTGGGGTGTCGTCTAGTGGGAAGTCGGTGATTATCGCCACAACCGGTGGCAATGTGGCGGTGCCTGGCTGGGAAGCGGTCAAGGTGGGGTTGAACGTCTATCGTCCACAACAGGCTGGCCACACCAGTCGCCGTATGGCAAGCCAATGGTAGGGGGTGAAGTGTATGAGAAATGCGCGTGTGATCTGGCTGGTGTTTCTGATCGTCATGGCGTTGTTGTACCTGTACCTGTATTCGCCTTGGGCCTCGGTTCTGCCTCGGTTCTAGCACTGGCTCTCTTCAATGGCAAGCCATTGGTGGGAGATGAAGGAGATACACAGGTGGTTCTGGTCGATGGTGCCGATCATCCTGGCGGTTCTGACGGTGCTGTCCATCTTGCGTCATGATGTCCCGCTGCCTGTGGAAGGATGCTCCTCCATTGCTGCGAACAGTGAAGGAGCTAAGAACGTCGTCGTACGTTGTCTCGCAACAGGCTGGGTTCTCAGGGGTCATTCTCTCCCCTGAGAACCCGCTTGTCAAGGCAAGCATAGAGAGGGGGTCGAGGATGACCAATGGTGAAACATCGCTGGTTGTATCCCCAGGATTGGGAGGTCTTAGCCTGGGAGTGTAAGGAACGTGCAGGCTGGTCTTGCGAATTCTGCGGCATGGCTCACGGGACGGAGGTGGTTTCTGAACGGACAGGGGTGGTCTACACCGTGTATCTGGCGGCGGCGCATCTGGACCATGACCCGTGGAACCCGCAGCCACGGTTAGCCGCGCTCTGTCCCTCCTGTCATGGTCGCTATGACTATTCCTGGCAGGAGCGGCAACGCTGGCTGGAACTCGAACAATTGCGTCATCGGTTGTGGGTCAATGCTCGCTTGTTCGAGGAATAGCTTGCTACTAACGGATTCGTAATGCGGTTGAAAGTCAAGGAGGTGTCCCATGGATATGCAAGGATTAGTTCTCGGTGTGGATGTACGCGATTCAGTGTTCTATGACCAGTTGACAGGGGAAGAAAAGCCGGCCTATACCCTGGTCTTAGAGGTGGTGGATATGGGGGTGAAGGCTCGCCCCAAGCACACCTGTCAAATTCAAGAGGGTTATCCTCTTGTCGATGAACTCAAGGAACTCAAGAAACAGAAGCGGCCTGCTATCGAGTTGCAGCAGATCGCCGACCAGTTGAAAGCGCAAGCCACGCAACTGGAACTTCAGCAGGTGCAATTGGAGGTGCAACAGGTGCGTGCCAATGGCGGCTTCTCCAAACTCATCTGCCGCTTACTGTCCTAGGATATCGTTCTCGGGTGTCGCCTGCTTGCGTGGGTGACACCCCATTCGTGTGCTAAGGGAGGTTGTCTATGGGAAAATTGCTTCAGCTGTTCCAACATCAGAACTGGGTTCGGGCGGGTGAGCATGTGGCGTTGCGGGTTGGCTCGCTCTTGTTCTCGATGGTGTCCGCTCATGCCATTCTGTGGTTCTATGACTCGCTGGCCAAGGTTGATAACTCCGACCCCATTCAAACGTACGTACCGTATGTCATCGCGGGCGGCTTTGGCCTGCTGGGCTACTTTGTCTCGCGTGGGCTGGTCTACCGCATGATGCACAAGGAACGTATTCGGGTCTACATCGCCATTAGCGCCCTGTTTGAATTTGTGGAGATCGTGTGTAACTTCGCGCAAGCGGTGAGTTCGGTGCCCAAAGTCATGTGGTTAGCCAACGTCCAGGGCGAGCTTCATGCCATCTTGTTGGTGTTGCTCTACATCGCCTATTCCATCGTGCCGGTGGTGACCTTCGTTCTGGCGGTGGTGGATATGGACTTGGAGAAAGCCAAGTACAGTTCCCTGCGTCCAACTGCTGGCGGGTATCGTCCCCTGGCTGCTCCGGTGGCCGCTCCTCGTGCGGCTACTGTGCCCAACCGGTCCTTACCTCAGCCGCAAGCGCAACCAAAGTTTGGCATGAATGGCAATGCGGCGCAAGCTCCCGCCTCCTCTGGGTGGAAATTTCCTTTCCGGAAGTCATCTGTGAATGGTGTGGCTGAAAACGGTGCGAACGGTGCCGTTCCCATAGTGGTTGAGTAGGTCGCTGGGGCAAGTGGAATGCTGATTGTTCACTTGCCCAGAGCTTGTGATCAAGGAGGCTGCTTATGGATTATGACATGATCAAACAGCTGGCGAAAGAAATGGGGTGCAAAGTGACGGACCTCATCCCGTTGGCTCCCCAAAATGACCCCTTTTATACTGGTACTCCCACCGATTGGGCGGTTGCCGAGTGGTTCGCTCAGCTTTGGCAGCAGTTCGGCTATCGGGACAAGGTGCATATCCGTCGTGTGCATTACCAGGTCGTCAGCCAGCGCACTCCTGTGCTGATGCCTAATGGCAAGCCGTATGAGAATACCTCCGAGTGCTGGGACATGCTTAACATGGCTTCTAAAGCGGCTCGTTACCTGCAACTGGTGAACCCTGCCGCTTTCAGTGATCGGCGCAATGATGACCCCGTGATCTTTGCTCCATCCTCGTCAAGTCGCCCTCATCTTCGGGTGTATGGCAACCTGTGGCAATCCTCGCTTGACCTGCCCGACTTTCCTGAGGTGCCCGAATATGGCACAGCCGGCTTTACCGGTGAGCAACGCTACCATCTTGAGGTGTGGTGTGAGAAATCGACCATGAATGACGTGCTCATTCCGCTTTGTCAGCGCTACGGTGCCAATTTACAAACCGGCTCGGGGGAGCTCTCCATCACGGCCACCCTCGCCCTGGCTGATCGCTTGCGGGAGGTCAACAAGCCTGCCCGCATCTTCTACGTGTCTGACTTTGACCCTGCCGGTCAATCCATGCCGGTGGCCGTCTCGCGCAAGCTGGAATACTTTATCCGGCGCTCGGGGCTGGAACTGGACGTACGCGTTTTTCCGGTGGTGCTGACCCTCGACCAGGTGCAGTACTACCGCCTGCCTCGCACGCCCATCAAGGAGACGGAACGGCGAAGGCAAGGCTTCGAGTTGCGTCATGGGGAAGGGGCGGTAGAGCTTGACGCACTAGAAGCGCTCTACCCTGGCGAACTGACGAGTGTGTTGAGTCAGTACATCGAAGAATACTATGATGCCTCTCTCAACGGCCAAGTGGCCGAGGTGGAAGCGCAGTTGCGGGAGCGTCTTGAAGCGCTGCGTGAACAGATCGTCAGCCGCTTTGCTGATGAGATCGACCTTGTGCGAGAGGAGTATAGCCAGCTGCGTGAGGAGTTCACCGGACGCATGGAGGGGTGTCGCACGCGCCTCCTTGACCTCTGGCAAGCCATGAAGCAAGACATGGCCTTGTCTGCTCCTCGTCTGGATGGCTACGCCCTGCCTCAAGCGGCCATTGCCAACGAGATTGGTGAAGGTCTTTACGATAGCACTCGCGATTACATCGAACAGATCGAAGCCTACAAGGAGTTTCAAGGCAGGGTCTAGCGCGTCGTGACGTGCCTGGATGCATAGTTGGTGTGAGTGATGATCTCGGTCAGAGCTCACACCTCAAAGGGATAGGAGGTGGCTTATGATCACTGATAGCTTGTTGAATGAATATAGCCGCATGTTTGTCAGTCGGCGGGATGACTACGCCATCCAGCAAGGGAATGGTCGCTACCTGCGTGTAGGTAGCCCCTTGACGAAAAGCGCGCTGCGCAATCACCTGGATGGGGCGGAGTCGCTTGGGACGTATGTGATTGACGAGCGGGGACGGTGCCGCTTCGCCGTCTTCGATGCTGATACCCATGACGGCCTAGACGTGTTACTTGGTGTGCAAGGATGGCTTGCTAACGATGGTGTGCCCTCTTACCTGGAACGCTCCCGCCGTGGCGGACACCTGTGGGTCTTGCTGTCAACGCCTGTGCTGGCTTCTCAGGTGCGAAGCTTTCTCTTACCGTATTGCCCTGCCGGTGTCGAGTTCTATCCCAAGCAGGACAAGGGTAACGGCTACGGCTCGCTCATCCGTCTGCCACTCGGGGTGCACCTGCTCTCGGGCTGTCGCTACCCGTTCGTGGAGTGGATGGCAGGCTCGCTGGTGGAAGTGGCTCCGGCCATCAACGAGATGATCGAATGGCTTGCTGTAAGCGAGCGGGTCGCGGTACCGGCCCCTGCCCTGGTCACTGCTGCGCCCGCTCCACCGCACGACCTCGGGGGCTGCACACACATCGTTAGCAATCCCCACGCGACGAGTGCCGCACTTCCACCCTCACCTGAGATGACCATTCATGAGTGGTGTGCCATGCAAGACCCGTTTGCCCTGATCGGTGGCTACGTCGAGCTGGATGACCACGGCATGGGCTGCTGTCCCTTCGGCTGGCACCACGACGATGGGCGGGACGCTCACCCCTCCTTTCGCGTCTATCAGCCTCGCTCGGCCAGTTCGGCCTGTTGGTACTGCTACACCGGAGCGCTCGGCGGCAACGTGTTTGATTTCCTGTTACTCTACCATCACCTGGACACCCGTACCCTCTGGCATCGCATCCTCTCGGGAGAGATGTCCTGATGGCGGGGCTTGCACGGCTTTGCATCGTGCAAGCCCTGTTGCCGTCGGCACGCGGCAGCGACGGCGGCGGGGCTCCCCGCTCCGCCGTTTGCCGACGGCAACCCGTCCAGTCTGGGCGCGAACGAAGTAACACGCGCCCCTAAAACTACCTGGAGAAGAAAGCGAGGCCGCCTATGGATACGAAAACTTCACCGCTGGTTGTGGGACGTGGGGTAGACACCCTCGTCCTCAATGTCTGCTACCGTGATGGGCAACACAAGCCCTGCAAACGGGAGATACCCCATGAGCTCAAGGAACAACTGGACGCCTGGAAACAGGAGGCAATTGTCGCGGAAGAACCAATCCCCGTGCCGCTCTCCTTCGAGGGCGTCAACCTGCACATGTACCCCAATGGGGCCGGCAAGGGTCAGTGGCGCTGGTTGCTGCGCTGTGAGAGCTTCAACCTGCTGGTCTCCATGGGACGACTCAACTGTGTGGCGCAAGTGCGCTTCTCGTCAGAGTTCTTATGGTCGTGCCGTGGTGTGGATGACGCGATTGTCCGGGTGGAGGAGTTCCTGGTGCATCATTTCTTGCGGGAATGTGTGTACCTGCAAGTCTCCGAAGTCCATCTGTGTGCCGATATTGCCGGATGGGATGTGGAGTCCATCGATCAACGTCGTGATTTCGTCTCGCGCTCCCGCAAGCGCGGCACCTATGAAGTGACGGATTTGGAGATTCAAGACTTCTCCTATGGCCTCACTCGCTCAGGGTTTCTCTTCTCGCGGGGTGGCCCGATCTCCTGTGTGATCTACGACAAGACGCGCGAAATCCGCCAGCAAAGCCAGAAGTGGTGGTTCCATGACCTGTGGCAAGCCAACGGATGGGATATGGAAGAACAGCCGGTGGTGTGGCGCGTCGAGTTCCGTTTCAAACGGGAGGTATTGCATGAACTGAGCGTGGAAGGCCAGTTCGAGGGGGTAGAAGATGCCTTCTCGCTGCTGGAACGCATCCCGCACATGTGGGCCTATGCGGCCGGTCATGTCGGCGGGGGTGAGGATGGTTTACCGGATGGCTGGCTGCGCCTGGTCGTGCCTGGGGCGGATAGTAATCGCTCGCGCTGGGTGACACATGCAGTATGGGAAGAGGTGCAGCAGGCGTTTGTGATGATCTCTGAGGAAGGAGAAGAAGAGCAAGCGAGCGATAAAGCGCAGGTTATTCGCAAGCGCAAGTATCAGGGCAATCTTGAGCGTGCGGTGGCGTCAACAGTTGGCTATCTCTCAAGTATGGCGGCCTGGCTCGGGCGTGATGGTGAGGCAGGGGAAGAAGCGGATTTGCTCTACATGATCGCATGGTTGCGAGAACGGACACCGGTCTACCTGGGCAAGAGGGCGCGGAAGTTTGCCAAAGAGGTCGAGCGGAAGCGGATACGTTTTGAACGACAGCGGGCCTATGAGCAGGATTGGTTCTATGGTGCTGATGTAGCGTAGGTGTTGTGGATACCCGTGGCAAGCAAGCCATGAGCGTTGGAAGAAAGGCGGTGGTGTGATGATGAAACATCGGTGGTTGTATCCGACGAATTGGGACGAATTAGCCTGGGAGTGTAAGGAACGTGTGGGCTGGTGCTGTGAGTTCTGCGGTATTGCTCATGGAACGGAAGTGGTCTCGGAACGGACAGGAGTGGTCTACACCGTGTATCTGGCGGGGGCGCATCTCGATCATGACCCGTGGAACCCTGAACCGAGGTTAGCCGCGCTCTGTCCCTCCTGCCATGGTCGGTATGATTATTCCTGGCAAGAGCGGCAACGCTGGCTTGAATTAGAGCAGTTGCGGCATCGGCTGTGGGTTGATGCCTATGTGTCTGGTGAAGAGTGAACCATGGCAAGCCATTGGTAAGAAGGGAAGGTGAGCGATGGGTGAAGAGACGAATGAATGGTCAATCCAGGTCTATGACGTGGCGCTGTGGTGTTCGTGGCCGGTGCTCTTTCCTGATCATGTTGGGCATATTCAGGCGAGTGGTTCCTATGCGGCAGTGGTGGATGCGATGGAGCAAGTGGGAATTGAAAAGGTGGTGTATGCGGCGGCTCGCCAGGTCGGGCATCCTCGCATTGATCGATGGAGCAAGGTGTATATTCCGTTGACTGTTGAAAAGAGGGGTCAACGATAATGTTTCGGCGTTTGATGTTTGTCATTAGCAAGCCATGAGAGAAAGGAGGGGTGTTCAGTAGGCGTTTGAAGAGGCTTAACAAGCCATGAGAGGAAAGCGAGGTGGGCTTATGGCAAGACGTAAGAAATTATCAACAGCACAACCTTTGTTGTTAAGTGTTGCTGATGTGGCAATACAGCTAGGTGTGTGTCGTACCACGGTCTATAACTACATCTATCATGAGGGATTACCATCAATGCTACTTAGGGGTGTACGTCGTGTGCATCCTGATTCACTACAGAAGTGGCTCAAGTCTCATGAGGAATACTGTGCGTAGGGCGTTGTTGTTGTCTTAACGCTGTTTGGTGACGAATGTCAGAGGAGATTTATCATGGCAAGAAAGAGACAAGCACGGCGTCCTGGCGAGGGTACAGTGTATCAACGTAAGGACGGTCGTTGGGTGTGTGAGATTACGCTGGTAGATCATAGCCGAAAGCAGTATTACTTTAAGACAGAAAAGGAGGCTTTAGAGAAGCGTCGAACATCTCTCAATGAGTTGGCTCAGGGTATCCTCGCTACTGGCCCACAGCAGACGGTAAAGCAGTATCTTGAATACTGGTTAGAGGATGTGTACAAGGTGTCAGTTCGTCTCACTACCTTTAGGAACTGTCGTGTTCTTGTGCATAAGTACCTTATCCCTGGTTTAGGGCATATCAAGTTGCAGAAGCTTACAGCACAACACGTCCAATCATTTTACGCGAAAAAGCTCAGAGAAGGGATTACGGCCAGCAGGGTGAAGAATATTCATGCTGCCTTACATACAGCGTTAGAACATGCGAGGCACATGAAGCTGGTCTCAATAAACGTATGCGCTGATGTTCAACTGCCACAACCGGAACGGCATGAGCAACAACCTCTGACACCTGAGCAAGCTCGGTTGCTTCTGCAAAAGGTGAAAGAGCATCGGTTAGAGGGATTATTGACACTGGCGCTTGCCACTGGTATGAGGGAAGGCGAGTTACTTGGTCTTCGCTGGTCTGATGTGGATTTAGAGAAAGGGATGCTTCGGGTGGCTCGGACGTTGACCTATGTACCTGGTCCTGGCTTTGTTGAGGGTGAACCGAAAACAGCGAAGGGGAAGCGGACTATTCTGTTGCCCCAGTTTGTCATAGAGACGTTGAAGCGTCATCGCGTAACCCAGTTGGAAAAGCGGTTAGCGGCTGGTGTTGCCTGGGTTGACCGTGATCTTGTCTTTCCAGATGATGATGGTGATTTCATGTTTGCTATGAAGCTTTTGAGGCATTTCTATAAGCTGTTGAAAGAGATCGGCTTGCCTCGTATACGGATTCATGATCTCAGGCACAGTACAGCAACACTCTTGTTGAGTATGGGTGTACCTGCCAAGGTGGTACAGGAACTTCTTGGACATAGCAATATCAGCGTAACGATGGATGTCTATTCCCATGTGTTCCCTTCGATGCAAAAGGATGCTATGGAGAAAATGGATGGTTTTTTAGACAGCAGTTCTAGCTAGAAGTAGTGAAGCTATCATATTAAGGTAGGCTAGCATATGGATAGGGACGTTACCAAACGTGAGCCTATCCATTTTCTGGCCTCACTGTTTTCTCTTCACTACTTTGCGGTGTTGGTAAAACAAGCTCTAATCCTTTACCATTTTGAAGTTGTAGTATAGTGGGCAACAATGTCTGTATGAGCATCGCTTTTATTTGTTCGTCAGCATTTGGCTGAAGTATAGTAACCGTTTTAGTTGCTATTTCAAGCGCATACTCTATCCCTTTTTTCTGCACATCCAGGCGTTTTTCTAGTATCTCTAGACGTTCTCGTTCAATTGCAAGCTCTTGTTGCTCTTGTTCAAGGAGTGCGGCCTTGCCTTCCTGATCAGCCTTTTGCTTGGCATGTTCTATCTCTTGCGCTTTTGCCTTGTTCTCTAACTCTGCTTTCTTAAGCCTTTGTTTTGCTTGCTTAACCCCATCTATTGTTGTTCTAATAGCTTCTGCAAGGTTTGAAGCACTCAGATCTATCTTAAAACTCGCATCAAAAGGAGAGTTGTACGTTATCCTGGTGATAATAAGCTGGGTTTCTTCGACAAAACGCACATCACGAGTTTGTGTGTATTCGATGAGGTTAGCAAATCGCCCATTTCCAATTAGCCAACATTTTGTAGTAAGTTCGGTGATAGCTGAGATAATTGAGGTGAGGTTATGAGGCCTGAGAGGTTCTTCCATGATGCGAATACGAAACGTTGATGTGCTCTCTGCTGTAGCTACCCTTGGTTCATCCAAGCCTACGACTTCGGTGAGGTTGGCTCCCCTGAGGTTGGCTGCGGCGAGGTCGGCTCCGCTGAGGTTGGCTGCGAAGAGGTCGGCTCCGCTGAGGTTGGCTCCGCTGAGGTTGGCTCCGCTGAGGTTGGCTCCCTTGAGGTTGGCTCCGCTGAGGTCGGCTGTGCTGAGGTTGGCTTCGCTGAGGTTGGCTCCGCTGAGGTTGGTTCTGAGGTTGGCTCCGCTGAGGTTGGTTTCCCAGTCGGCTTCGCTGAGGTTGGCTTCCCAGTCGGCTTCGCTGAGGTTGGCTCCGCTGAGGAGGGCTCTCCTGAGGTTGGCTCCCCTCAGGCCGGTTCTGAAGTCGGTTTCGATGGGGAAGCCGCTGAGGTCGGCTCCCCTGAGGTCAGCGAGGTTGAGATTGGCTCCCCTGAGGTCGGCGAGGTTGAGGTTGGCTCCGCTGAGGTTGGCTCCGCTGAGGTTGGCTCCGCTGAGGTCGGCTCTCCTGAGGTTGGCTCCGCTGAGGTTGGCTCCGCTGAGGTCGGCTTTCTGTAAGCTAAAATAAGCAAGGTATATTCCTTCCAAATTCTGGCCGCTTAAATTCAATTTATCGGAACTTCCTGCCTCAAGAAGTAAGTGTTCTACATCTGCTCTCGTTAAAGGTTTGTCTTTTTTGTTAACTTTGCTATGTATATCCATGTCCATAAAATAACTTTCCTTTCTTCGCGCTTATGTTATTTTGCAGTATACATTAGCTGGGCAACCTTTACTCTGTTCAACTGCTGTCAATCTCGCTGTCAAGTATGTGCGGTGAATGTATTGCAGATGAAGCCGCATAAGGATAGAGGGGGCTTGAGAGGATGAGGGTAAGCGGTTTGTTGAACTACTAGCAGTAGTTTATCACGTCAAACGTCAACAAACAAGATCAAAACGATGATATTCTCAGCGATATTCAATAAATCTGTGAGGAACTTGATACTACCCTAAAAGATCACTTCACGCGCCGGTAGCCCCATATTCTCTCTTGACAGCTCATGGTAAACTAGGGTCATGACCGTGTAGCTCAGTGGTAGAGCACGCGCCTTTTAAGCGTGTGGTCGTGGGTTCGAATCCCACCGCGGTCATTTAGCGTGTGGTCAATCTCGCTTAATATATCTCCCTCTCTTGCTCCTCTTTTCTTCTTCTAGTGATGGTCCACCTAGCATGTTAGCACCGCGAATCAGGAGATTTGTGGCTCTTGCGCCTTCGCAAAAGGCCTGGTGTACTTTCTTTCTGCTCTTTCCTCATGTAGAATATAGTCAACTTTATAAGGGATTACTTGAAGTAAAGAGGGTCAAACTCCAATGGTCATTAAAGCTAGCGTCAAACGCAATACCTATTTCGATTCGATTACCCTCATGAAAGTTGCACGCGCACTTACCAGTATGAACGGGATTGAGGATGCCGCAGCCATTATGGCAACAGCAGCAAACTTGCATCTTTTGGAAGAGGCTGGGCTGACACCGTTCGAAGGTAATGCTGGGGCGGATGATGTTTTACTCGTTGTACGGGCCAGCGACGAGAGCAGCGCTGATGCAGCCCTGGAGTCTGCCGAAGAGCAGCTGACACAACGTCCAGGTGTTAGCTCTGTTGATGGTGACATGAGTAGTCACAAACAACCGCGCTCACTGGAGCAAGCGATACAGCTCCAGCCGGAGAGCAGTTTAGCAGTTATTTCTGTGCCTGGACCGTATGCGGCCCTGGAGTCTGATCGTGCGTTGCGTGCAGGTTTACACGTTTTCCTTTTCAGCGATAATGTGTCGCTAGAGGATGAAATTGCCTTGAAACACCTGGCGCAAGATCGTGGGCTGCTGTTCATGGGACCTGATTGCGGTACAGCGATGTTGAATGGGGTTGGGCTGGGTTTTGTCAATGTCGTTCCATCTGGGCCAATAGGTATCGTGGGAGCCTCAGGTACGGGCATTCAGCAGGTAATGTCAGTGATTGCACGCCTGGGAGGTGGGGTCTCACAGGTGATTGGTTGTGGTGGTCGCGATCTTTCCGAAAAGGTAGGAGCAATAACCACTTTGCAGGGACTACGTCTTTTACAGGAGGATGAGCAGACAGAAGTTATTGTGCTGGTCTCCAAACCACCCGCACCTGCCGTAGCCGAACGAGTGTTGCAAGTAGCCGTCAAGGGGAAAAAACCTGTGATTGTCATTTTCGTTGGCGCGGATCATAGCGCTTTAGAGAAGCGCTACGGGCATCGTGTGGTGGTGGCTCGTACATTAGCTGAGGCCGCGCGAAAAGCGGTCAGCGTGGGTGGCGGTAGTGACACGATGACGGGAACCTGGCGAGTCCACGAGATGAAGCCGGTTTCCCCGGTTAAGACGCATGGCGCGGGCGGTCAATTCCTCTCAGCCCTCTTCTCAGGTGGGACACTCTGTGATGAGGCCATGCACCTCTGGGCGAAACCGCTTGGCGCTATTTACTCCAATATTCCGCTTAAACCAGAATGGCGGCTGGTAGAGGAGGGAAAGCGCGTAGAGGGGCATTGCGCAATTGATTTTGGCGCCGACGAGTACACACGTGGGCGCCCCCATCCCATGATTGACCCGGGTCTGCGTTTGAAGCGTCTCCAGGAAGAGGCGAGCAATCCCAGGGTAGGCGTCATTTTGCTTGATATCGTCCTGGGCTATTGCTCGCATCCCGACCCTGCTGCGGTATATGGCCCGGCTATTCTTGCGGCGCGTAAACAGGCAAATCGCGAGGGCAGGTCGCTCACCTTCGTGATTTCGCTCTGTGGCACAGAAGGCGATCCGCAAAGGCTTTCTGTACAGACGAGGCAGCTGCGCGAAGCAGGGGCTGAGATTTTTACCAGCAATGCCGACGCGGCCCTGCGCTGCATCGAGATTTTGAGGTGATACTGTGAATACTATTCCAAACACGAACAGAGGTCTCACCGTGGTCAATGTTGGTGCCGATCTCTTCGCGGATGCCATTGAAGCCCAGGGTATTGCTGTCACTCGCGTGGCGTGGCGGCCGCCTGCCGGTGACCAGCACGCGTTAATGGCTCTGCTGGCTGATCCGAAGGTAGAGGAAGCCAACAAGGTCGCGATTGAACGCATGCTTTCCGCCCACCCTGTTATCGTTGATGTACGGCCAGCACACGAGGTCATACCAGCTTTGCAGAAACGCAAATTGCTGCATGCAGGTCCTCCAATTGGCTGGGAACGTATGTGTGGCCCAATGCGTGGAGCGGTGATCGGAGCCTGTATATATGAGGGATGGGCCAGAGACGAGTCAGAAGCAGTGGCGCTGGCCGAGTCGGGAGCGCTCGACTTTGAACCATGTCATCACTATAACGCGGTTGGACCTATGGCAGGTATTACCTCACCATCGATGCCTGTATTTGTTATTGAGGATAAGACGCATGGCAATCGAACATACTCGACATTGAACGAGGGGCTGGGAAAGGTACTACGTTTTGGGGCTTTTGGTCCTGAAGTTATAGAGCGGTTGCGCTGGATGCAGGAGGTCCTTGGCCCGGCGCTTGGCCGCGCTATAAGAGCGCTCGGAGGGATTGACGTGCGGGCGATCATATCCCAGGCTTTGCAGATGGGCGATGAGTGCCACAACCGTAATAAGGCCGCAACGTCACTCTTTGGGCGCCAGGTAGGTGCCGCGCTGGTAGAGACCGGCACCTCCAGGGAGGAGACCGCTTCTGTTTTGCGCTTCATCGCGGGAAATGATCATTTTCATCTCAACCCCTCAATGGCGGCGGCGAAAGCGATTACCCTGGCAGGGGCTCATGTGCCTCGCAGTAGCGTTGTGGTGACAATGGCACGCAACGGGGTCGATTTTGGTATTCGGGTCAGTGGACTGGGAGACCGTTGGTTTGTTGGGCCTGCACAGTATATCCAGGGACTTTACTTCGCTGGCTTTGGGCCAGACGATGCCAATGCTGATATTGGCGATAGCGCTATCACTGAGACGAGCGGGGTGGGCGCTTTTGCGATGGCAGGAGCTCCCGCTATTGTGCAATTCATCGGGGGTTCTCCGGCCGATGCTCTGCGCTATACGCGCGAGATGTATGATATCACGGTGGCCAGCAATCCGTTGTTTGGCATACCTTCACTTAATTTCCAGGGTGTACCTACGGGTATCGATGTCCGGCAGGTATGCCGGCTGAATATGCTGCCGGTGATCAATACAGGTATCGCTCACCGGCTCCCCGGTGTGGGCCAGGTAGGCGCAGGCGTGGTCTATCCCCCTATGGAATGCTTTGAAAAGGCGCTGGCGGCGCTTAAGGAAGATACGTACCATGAGTGAACAGGATGCAGTTGATAATGCGCCGCTGCCGCGCACTCGCCAGAGTCTTGCCAATGATCTGCGTGTACTGGGTGTAGAGGCGGGCATGACCTTGATTATGCACTCCTCGCTCAAGTCACTGGGCTGGGTATGCGGTGGTCCTGTAGCGGTGCTACAAGCTTTGATGGATGTTGTTACGCCATCGGGAACGATTGTGGTACCCACACAGACAGGTGAATACTCTGATCCTGCTCAATGGCAGCATCCCCCTGTACCCGAGAGTTGGTGGCAGATCATTTATGATACGATGCCAGCTTTTGATGCGTATATAACGCCAGCACGTTACATGGGGGTTATTGTCGAGACGTTTCGCACCTGGCCAGGTGTACTGCGTAGTAATCACCCAACGGTCTCTTTCGCTGCATGGGGACGTTACGCTGAACAGATCATTGCTGGATATACGCTGGAGTACGGGTTGGGAGAGGGTTCTCCGCTCGCTCGTATCTATGATCTGGATGGGTGGGTGTTGTTGTTAGGAGTCGGATTTGGTAGTAATACGTCGATGCACTTAGCCGAGTACCGGGCTCCCGGTTCCAAACAGACTATGCTGGGGGCGCCTGTGCTTGAAGACGGCCAGAGGGTATGGAAGAAGTACAGGGATATCGAGATCGACTCCGACATCTTCCCCGAGATCGGGGCTGACTTTGAACATACTGGCCAGGTACGTGCGGCAAAGGTTGGATCTGCTGATACGCGGCTTTTCCGGCAGAGGCAGGTGGTAGATTTTACGCAAGAGTGGTTGACGGCCAGGCGCTCGGCAAAGCCAGTTTAAGTGTTGTCTCTGCATCTTCTCCTTCGTTCAAGGCGTGTATTACCTAATTGGTGCATTCGGGAAATGCGTGGATGAGAACCAGGGCCGATAAATCGGCAGTGTACGCGATAAATCGGCACCTACGGGTTTCCCAGGAATGAGCGAATGCTCCACTAATGGACCATGTTAGAGAAAGGAGTCAACGATGGCAGAGGAACAAAAGAAGCAGGTAAAAGTAGGGGTATCGGTTCTCGTCATGAACGGTGACCGGGTACTCCTGGAGAAACGGCAGCACACGCATGGCGCCGGTACGTGGGGACCGCCCAGTGGACACATAGATTTTGGGGAAGCCCCTGAAGAGACAGCGGTACGCGAGACAAAGGAAGAGACGGGTGTAAGCATCAGTGATGTGAAGTTCCGCGTGATTACGAATGATGTTTTTGTGGCGGAACAGAAGCACTACATTACGCTCTGGTTCGATGCCAAGTACGTTTCGGGTGAGGCAAAGGCTCTGGCTCCGGAAGAGGAGTCGGAGGTGGGCTGGTTTACGTGGGATTCTTTGCCACAGCCACTCTTCCTGCCTCTTCAACACCTGCTTGAGGGGAAAACTTACCCGTCGCAGACCACTACGGATAAGATCGGGGCGGCGATAGAGACTTCAGGAGTTCTTCCTCAAGCGGAAGCGTTACAATAGAGGTTCGCTAAATTGAAGACGCTGCTGGTTGATGAGGGGGGGTGTACGGTTCCTTCACTTGATAACGCTGCTGGCTGTTTGTCGCACTTGTCGCACTTGTAACAGGTGTGCTAGCAAGTGAGACAACGAGTGCAATCAGCCGCTTGAGTTCGACCAGGGTGATCATAAGGGATTTTGTTGGGAATGAAGCCCCCTGAGGGCCGATCAATCGGCGATGTGCGCGATAAATCGGCACCTACGATTGTCCGGATTCATTTGTTAATCTGCATAATTGGGTGGGGGCATGGATTGGCTCCCCAGGAGGGCGCAATGAATTGGGCACTGCGGTGCGGCCCCTACATTATAGTTCTCCGTAGACTACTTTACCGCCGAGGATGGTGGCCTGGACGGCGTTTTCTGCTATCTTCTCCTGGGAGGTTTCCAGGATGTTCTCGCGTAGCACTACGGCATCTCCTAATTTGCCGGCGGCCAGGGAGCCTTTCCTCTGTTCTTCACCTCCTGCGTAGGCTGCGCCGAGGGTGTAGCCCCATAGGGCGTCGGCTATGGGGAGGGCCTGGTCTGGCAGCCAGGGCGGACGCTGCGGGGTAGTGTTGTCACGACGCATGGTGGCTGCATAGAGGATACGCAGGGGATCAAACACTTCTACGGGAGCGTCTGAGCCGAGGGCGAGAGGAATGCCCATCTGTTGCATTGTGCGATAGGCATAGGCACGGCGGTGGCGCTGGCCCCAGTAGCGCTCGGCAATGTCGCGGTCGGCCACGGCGTGGAATGGTTGAACGGAGGCTACGACGCCGAGACGGCGCATGCGTTCAAGGTCTTCGGGGGTGATGAGTTGCACGTGTTCGAGGCGATAACGGAGCTCGGAAGCCTTGCGGGAGGATTTACCTTTCGCGCTTACGTGCTGTTGCGCCTGCTCAATAGCGTTAAGCGCTACGTGGGCTGCACGGTCTCCGATGGCATGAATGGCTACGCTGAGGCCCATTTCCGCTGCGGCGCTCACCTCTTCGTTCATTACCTGCTCAGACAGGGTGAGAATGCCCCGGTTGTTGGGATTGTTCTCAAAACCCTCGAGCATGGCTGCCGTCTGTGAACCCAGCGTGCCATCGGCAAAGATCTTGATGCCACCTACGCTCAGCATGTTGTCGACCCTGGAACCCTGGCCCTTTATATTGCGCCTGTGTGGAGTCCTTTTATTACGTAGCTCTGGCAGCACCTGGCGGGGGAGAAACATTTGTACGCGTACACCCAATTTGCCTTCGTCGCGCAGTTCTTGAAAGAGACGAAGGGCGTCCGTACCTTCGATATCATGGATGGTGGTGATGCCGCTCTTCTGCAATGTTGGCAGCAGGCGCTCTACAAGGGCGCGGGTCATTGCCGGGTCTGACTCGTCGATCACATCATAGACAAGTTGTGTTGCCTCGTGCTCTTCCAGGATACCTGTGGGAGTTCCTGAACCATCGCGCAGGATAGCGCCGTTGGCTGGGTCAGGGGTCTCTGCCGCGATATGTGCTCGTTGTAGGGCGAGCGAGTTGACCCAGAGCAGGTGCCCGTCTTTGCTCCAGAGGGCTACAGGATGATGGGGGGCGGCGGCATCAAGCGAGGCTTTGCCTGGAAAGTTTTGACCGGGCCATTCGTTCTTGTCCCACTGGCCGCCAAGTATCCACTGACCTGGCGGAGTCTGTGCAGCGCGTTCGCGTACCAGCTCTGCCACGTCATCTTCACTGGTACAGGCTCTGGCGTCGATATAGTGGGAGCGATAGGCCGTGCTGAGAAGGTGAATGTGGGCGTCAATGAAACCGGGAAGTACGGTTCTGCCACGCAGGTCTACCAGCTCGGTATGCAGGCTGCCGTAGCGACGTACCTCGTCATTGCTGCCAACAGCCAGGAGATAGCCTGTCGCACTATCAATGGCCATAGCCTGTGCCACTGGCTGGGCCGCGTTCATCGTATAGATCGTACCGTTCACATAGAGCATGGTGCTCATGGCTTACTTTACTCCTTGACAAAGCTAGTAATGGCTGCCGCGAGACGCTGCGGGCGATGGAGCTGGATATCGTGAGCGGTGTCGGGCATCCATAGAACGGCGCAACTGTGTATGGTGCGAGCTACCTGCGCGGCCATATAGCCCTTGGCGGCGGCAAATTCGCTGGCATTCTCTAGTCTTTCCGGTGGAAGTCCTCCGGGAATTGGTGGCGCGGCGGCAGGTACAAGCAATACAGGGCAGGACACTTTGCCGTAATATGAAAGCGCATGGTCCTCCCATAGCGCTTGCCGGATTAATAGCTGATGCTCAGGCTTGAGACGATCTTCTATGCTGCCATCGGGTAGTTCACGGACGGTTGCAAGCAGAATAGACTCTACCTCGGGAGACCAGAAATCGGCCATTTCCTGGCGCATCACGTCCAGAAAAGCGGTACGCGAGGCGTACATTTCAGCCGGCGTCGTTTGGCGGAGGAAGCGTTCGCGAGTCATGCCGGGCCAGTGCCTCGGTTCAACGTGGGGGCAATCGACCAGCACAAGATGGCTGACAAGGGCGGGATGCCGTACTGCAAGCACAAGGGCGACCCTCGCGCCCCAACCATGCCCAACCAGCGCAACCTTGCCAAGGCCCAGAGCCGCCATAGCGTGCACAGCGTCCTCCGCGATGGTCACAAAATCATAGCCATCGTCGGGTTGATCACTGAGCCCATGCCCACGTTGATCGAAGGCGACAACACGGTGTTGACGGCTACAATAGGGCGCTGCCAGACGCCAGGTATCGGCTGTGGCGGCTAAACCGTGTAACATAACCAGGGGAATTTCATCGCTATATGGCATCCTGTCCTCGTGCTCTTGAAGAGAGGATGGTTGATTATCTAATTGGCCGGGATCCCATTCAAGACAATGCAGGTTTACTCCATCGGCATCGACGAATAGCTCTCTCAGTTCTTCATGATCGCTGATGCGCGGCTCGACCATTGGTGTTCCTTTCTGTATGGGTTGTTATCTATGTTCTTATTGGATCAATTCCTGGAAATCAGGTAGACACTCACGATAATAAGTATACCGCCGACGACCGTCATGGTTGTAAGTTGATCGTGCAGTAGGACAAT
>WNFX01009525.1_pt1 | contig 18014 bp, 17 predicted proteins | sample 5400111 | NCBI WGS metagenome assembly WNFX01 (sample SAMN13153363, study PRJNA577476) | soil metagenome | isolation source: 40 cm soil or saprolite under grassland replicate 1 | place: USA:California | collected 2016-06-15 | reverse complement strand
AGCAGCGCATCGAGTGCGGATTTTTGCTGCAGGTCGCGCAGGCCCGGCGTGTTCGGGGACGACACGTTGATGGTGCAATAGCTCGCCAGTCCGGCAAACGCCTCGATCCCGGCAACGTAGTCGGCGATCCGGTCCTGGGTATCCTTGTTGGCTCCGAGATTGACGCCGACGATGCCGGCGCCGGCGCCGCGGCCGGCAAGCCGACGGCGCACCGCATCGAACCCCTCGTTGTTGAATCCCAGTCGGTTGATCACCGCCTCGTCGGCTTCGAGCCGAAACAGCCGCGGGCGCGGATTGCCCGGCTGCGGCCGCGGCGTAACCGTGCCGACCTCGGCAAAGCCGAAGCCCAGGCGCAGCAACGGGGCGAACACCAGGCCGTCCTTGTCGAGGCCCGCGGCGACGCCCAACGGATTGGGAAATTTCAGCCCGAATGCCTCGACCGCGAGCGCCGGCGGATCCGGTGCCGGCCACACGAGCGCCAGCGGCAGGGCGCGCATCACCAGCGCGTGGGCATCCTCGGGGTCGAGCGCCCGCAACAACGGCCGCGCGAGACGATCGAGCAATCCGATCACGCCCAAAACTCCGGGTAGGAGCGCGGACCCTAGCGGGCCCGCATCGGCTCATCAAGCACGGGACACGACGTGTCCGGGACTCGCGCGACCCTTACGGCCGGAAATTCTTGTGCCGGTCTCGCCCTGCTTTCCGCCCGGCAAATCCTTATAATCTTCGAGGCGAAGCGAAAGGGATGCGACATGAATGACAACGACGAGTTTGCCGCCGCGATGCTGGCCTCGGCCCTGGTGGAGATCCAGCGGGGAGCCGTCGAGCTCGAACCCGATCCGATCGAGGCCGCCGCGATGATGTATTTCGATTGCCTCGATGCGATCCGCGCCGAACGCATCAAGCGCGTCGCACGAAACAGGAGCTGACGATCGTTCTCCGGACACGGCGCAACGCGCAGCGTTGTGCCGTAGATCCGGGGTCCAGGAACATCCTGGGCGCTGCAATGGGTCCCGGTTCTGCAGCGCACCACACCGCAACATGCCGAGAATCATGAGCGGCAGAGGCCCGGTGTGCTGCGCTGCGCCCGGGACACGATGCCCGGGAGGGGGAGTCAAGCCGAGCGGGCGAGCGCGCCGTCGATCAGCGCCACGGTGTTGTCGAGCCCGTAGATCGCCACGAACGAGCCGAAGCGGGGCCCCTTCTCCTCGCCGAACAGCACCTGGTAGAGCAGGTTGAACCATTCGAGCGACACGCCCGGCTTGCCGTCCTTGGTCTTGATCTTGCCGGTACGGTCGAGGAACGGCTCGCGCCGCCCGACCTCGTAGACGACCTCCTGGATCCGCTCCGGGCTAGCGTCGGCGGGGAGCTGCGAGAGCGCGTCGCGCAGATCGAGCAGCGCCTTGCGCTCGGCCGCCGTCGGCTCGCGGAATTTCTTGGCCGGCAGCACGAAATCGCGAAAATAATGGATCGCGTAGGTGACGAGCGCATCGAGCTTGGGATGGCTCTGCGGCGTCACCCCGGCCCAGTAGCGGCCGATGAAACCCCACAGCGTCGCCGGATCCTGGGCATTCGAGGCCGACACCAGCTTCAGCAGCATCGAGAACGCGATCGGGACCTCGGGCCGCGGCGGATCGCCGGAATGGATGTGCCAGACCGGGTTCGACAGCCGCTGGCGCAGATCCTGGCGCTGATAGGCCTGGAGCTGCTGGTAATATTCGTCGACGTGGCGCGGGATCACGTCGAAATACAGGCGCTTGGCCGATTTCGGCTCGCGGTACATGAACAGCGACAGGCTCTCCGGCCCGGCGTAGCGCAGCCATTCCTCGATGGTCAGGCCATTGCCCTTGGACTTCGAGATTTTCTGGCCCTGCTCGTCGAGAAACAGCTCGTAGGTGAAGCCGTCCGGCGGCGTTCCGCCCAGTGCCCGGCAGATCTCGCCGGAGAGCTTGACCGAGTCGATCAAATCCTTGCCGGCCATCTCGTAATCGACGCCGAGCGCGACCCAGCGCATGGCCCAGTCGGGCTTCCATTGCAGCTTGCAGCGGCCGCCGGTGACGAGCGTCGTCACCGCCTGCCGGGTTTCGGGATCCTCATAGGTGATGGTGCCGCGCGCGGAATCATGGGCGAGCACCGGAACCTGCAGCACCACGCCGGTGCGGGGAGAGATCGGCAGGAACGGCGAATAGCTTTGCGCGCGCTCCTCGCGCAGCGAGGGGAGCATGATGGCCATCACTTGGTCGTAACGTTCGAGCACGCGCAGGAGCGTCGCATCGAAGCGGCCGGACGCATAGCATTCGGTCGCCGAGTGGAATTCGTAATCGAAGCCGAATTGATCGAGAAAAACGCGCAGGCGGGCATTGTTGTGCTCGCCGAAGCTCGGATGCGTCCCGAACGGATCGGGAATGCGGGTGAGCGGCTTGCCGAGGTGGGTTTCGAGCATGGCGCGGTTCGGCACGTTGTCCGGCACCTTGCGCAAGCCGTCCATGTCGTCGGAAAACGCGATCAGCCGGGTCTTCACCGCGTCGCCGGTGAGCACCCGGAATGCGTGGCGGACCATACTGGTGCGCGCGACTTCGCCGAACGTGCCGATATGCGGCAGGCCGGAAGGGCCATAGCCGGTCTCGAACACCACGGTGTCCTTGGGATGCTTCTGCAACCGCGCGACGATTTTCCGCGCTTCCTCGAACGGCCAGGCGGCGGAATGCCCGGCAACTTCCCGCAAACTCGGCGCTTGGGTCTGGGCTTGCGACATCGGTGCTCCAGCCGGAGGACAGACGGGTCGTCGGTCCTCAGAACGGGCTGATGGGAAAATAGCGCAGCCACAGATCGGTGAAGCGGCCCTGCTCCCACAGCCGGAACAGCGCCCAGTTGAGCGCGAGGCGCAAGGTGTCGTTGCCGCGCTTCACCGCAATGCCGATCCCCTCGCCGAAATACCGGCTTTCCGTGAACGGACCGCCGACGAACTGGCAGCAATTCCCCGAGTCCGTGCCGTTGAGCCAAAACGCCAGCCCGATCCCGTCGCCGAACAACAGGTCGACCTCGCGCCGGCGCAGCGCCTCGCGAGCCGCATCGGCGTTGGGATAGCCGCGCGCCTCCGCCTCGGTGAAGAAGGTTTTGACGTAGGCTTCGTGCGCCGTCCCGGAAACCACCGCGATCTTCTTGCCCTCCAGCCGCTCCGGCGCCAGGTCGGCGGGCCCGGCTTCCCGCAGCGCGACGAAGCGCGCCGGCGAGCGGTAATACGGATCGGTGGAATCGATTTTTTGGCGCAGCGCCGGCGTCGGGGCCAGCGAGGCGATCACCGCATCGCCGCGGTTCTCGCCGAGCGCGGCGAGCAGGGTGTCGAAGCGGCGCATCTGAACGGTGCAGCTCACTTTCAGGTCCTCGCAGATCAGCCGTGCCAGGTCGACATTGAAGCCGGCCGGGTTGCCGTCGCTCCCGGCGAAATCGAAAGGCGGAAAATCGACCTCGGTGAGAAACCGGATCGCCGAAACGTGCGACAGATCCGGCCGCTCCGGCCGCCGGCGCGGGTCCCAGAAGCCCGGCACGCCCGCGGAGACCTGCAGGCTGTCGGGCTTGAGCGCGAGCGGCTGGGCCTGGGCGGTCATAAAGGCGGGCGCGCCAAGCGCGGTGCCGATGAGCGTACCGGCGCGGAGGACGGCAGACAGACGGCAGACGATCGATCTTGCGCGCAGCCGATCCATGGTCATGCGAAAGGATCCCGCCGTCCGTTCCCTGTCGTCCGCCGTCCGCCGTCCGTTACAGATAACGCCGCAGATCGGCCGCGGCGTCCTCCGGCCGGCGCTTGAGATTGAACGGCGCAACGAATTTTCCGTTCTTGTCCATCAGATAAACGAGCGCGGTATGGTCCATCGTATAGTCCCCGTTGTCGAGCGGCACCTTCTTCATGTAGACGCGGTAGGACTTGGCGACCTGGGCGATGGCGGCGAGGTCGCCGGTCAGTCCCTTGAAACGCGGATTGAAGCTCGACAGATAATCCTTGAGCTCGGCCGGAGTGTCGCGCTCGGGATCGACGGTGATGAACAGCGCCCCGATCCGCGCCGCATCGGGGCCGAGCTTGTCGAGCACGTCGGAGAGCTCCATCAGGGTCGTCGGGCAGACGTCCGGGCAGTGGGTGAAGCCGAAGAACACCACATACGGCTCGCCCTTGAAATCCCGATCGGTCACAGCCTGGCCGTTCTGGTCGACGAGCCGGAACGGCCCGCCGATGGCGGCTGCGGAAGGCACCATTGCGGCCGTCTCCGGCCTGACCACGAGGAGAACGATGGCAAATAGGGTGCCGAGTCCCGCGAGGAACGCGGCAAGCAGGAGAAGCAGGCGAGTCGTCCTGGCACTCATCGTTCAGGCTCGATCAAGATTGGGGCCAAAGCTTCACAAGCAGGCCGCGATTCCCGCCGCAATCGTCTCGAAGAAAACCGCGCTGCCATAATAGGCCCACAGCCCGAGCGCAGCCGCCACCAGCGCCGCGCATACCGCGCCTGCCGCGATCATCGGACGCGGCACGGGCCGCAGGCGCAACGGGGCTGTGTCCGGCATCTCCCGACCCAAGAAGCTTGCTCGGTCCTGACATAGGCAAGATCGTGCCGGCCGACAACACCCATGCGGTCGCGGCTTCCCGGTGGAAAGGGGCAAGCCGCGACGGTTCCGCTCGCCCGCCGCCAGCCGGATCGCGCTCCCCTCACCCGCCCGCGGCACTCGGGGCCGCGCGCCCGGCAAACGCCAAGCCGGGGTTCATGCTGTCGACCATCGAGCTCGGGATCAAAATCGTGGTGCCGCGCTCCTTCGTCGTTTCGTAGATGATGTTCATGGCGCGCAACTGCAGGGCCGCCGGATTCTCCGCATAGATTCGCGCCGCCTCGACGAACTTGCCGGCGATCTCGGCCTCGGCCGAGCCGAGGATCACGCGGGCCTGCTTCTCGCGCTCGGCCTGGGCCTGGCGCGACATCGCGTCTTGCAGCGGTTCCGGGATGGTCACATCGCGGATCTCCACGGAATTGATCGAGACGCCCCAATCGGCGGTCTTGCGCGCGATCTCCGCGCGCAGGAACTCGTCGGCCGCCTGGCGCTCGGACAACAGCGCGGCGAGCATCGAGGCGCCGATCATCTCGCGCAGCGAAGTCTGCGAGACGCGGTCGACCGCCTCGCGATAGTTGGTGATGTTGAGCGCCGCCTTCTGGGCATCGTGCACGTGCCAGAACACCACCGCCTCGACGTTGACCGGGACGGTGTCCCGCGTGAGCGCCTGCTCGGCGCTGAATGCGGTGGTCTGGATGCGCTGGTCGATGATCGCCGTGATGCTGTCGAGGATGGGGACGATCCAGAACAATCCCGGCCCCTTCACCCCTTGCAGCCTGCCGGCGCGCAGGATGACGAAGCGCTCCCACGCGTTCGCCATCTTGAGCGACGCGAAAATGATGACCGCAAGCACGAAGCACGCCGCGGCCGCAACCGGCAGCCCGGCCGCAAGCAGCACCACGCCGATCAGCACGGCGACGAGGGTCAGGAACATCGTAATCGGGTTCATGGGTGTTCTCCAATGGCGTGCCGGGCGGGATCGCGCCGGCGATTCCCGAGCGCGACTCTAGGGGAACCATGTCCGGCCTTGGAGGGGCGGTCGGCGCGAAATTGTCCCGCCCTTTGCCGGCGGATGGCGCTCGCGACGTGCGCCGCGGACTGGAGCCGTGTTTCCCGATGCTGCATCCCCACCGGAGTTTCGCGGCGAGGTGGCGAGAATCGCCGCATTGACCTATGAAGCGGCGGAGGGTAGCCCGCCCCGCATGCAGGGGACGCAGCCGCAGGGGAACGTTTTGGCTAGCGGACAGTCCGGTCCGGCAAGGCCCGAGGGGGCGCCGTCATCGCGCCCGCGCGCGCTGCACCGGCTCGCGTGGGGGATCGAGCGGATCGGGCTGGTCGCGCTGCGGTTCCCGGTGCCCGCCGCGATCCTGGTCCTCGCGCTCTCGGTCGGCGCGGCGTTCGGGGTCGCGCGCATCAAGGTCGACGATTCGCTGAGCCAGCTGTTCCGCTCGGAAACTCCCGAGTTCAAGCAGTACGAGGAAGTATCGCGGCGGTTTCCGTCGAGCGAGTTCGACGTGCTGCTCGTCGTCGAGGGCAAGGATCTGCTCGAGCGCGACTCGCTCGAAAAGCTGCGCGACCTCGTCACCGACCTGCAGCTGATCGACGGGGTGCGCGGCCTGGTCTCGCTGTTCTCGGCGCGCCAGCCGCCGGAGAAGGGGCGGCTGCCCGCCGCGCTGTTCCCCGAGGAATTGCCGCAGGGCGCCGAATACGATGCGCTGATCGAACGGGTGCGGTCGAACGAGATCATCCGCGGCAGGCTGTTGTCGGAGGACGGCGAGCTGGCGCTCGTCGTGCTCGCGCTCGATCCCGGCATCGTCGGGGGCAATGAGTTGCGGACCCTGATCGGCGAGATCCGCAAGACCATCGCCGAAGACCTCGCCGGTTCCGACCTCAGAGGCGAGCTCTCCGGCGTCCCGGTGATGCAGCTCGAGATCCGCAACGCGGTCGAGCGCGACCGGCTGGTCTACAACACGGTCGGATTCGTCGCCGGCTGCACGATCGCCATCCTGTTCTTCCGCCGCGTGTCGTTCATGATCATCGCGGCGGCTCCGCCGCTGCTCGCCATCCTGCTGGCGCTCGGCACGCTCGGCTGGCTCGGCTTCCGCCTGAACATGTTCCTGAACGTGATGACGCCGCTCATCATGGTGATCAGCTTCTCGGACAGCATGCAGCTGACCTACGGGGCGCGGGTGCGCATGCTGAGCTTCGGCGAAGACCGCTTCGAGGCGATGCGCAACGCCATCCTGATCATCGGGCCGGCATGCGTGCTGACCCACGCCACGGCGGGGCTTTCCTTCATCGCGCTGCTGTTCTCCAATTCCGACCTGATCCGCACCTTCGGGGAAGCCGGCCTCATCGCGACGATGATCGCGCTGATCGCGGTGCTGACCCTGGTGCCGGTGCTCGGCGTTCTGCTGCTGCGCAACGAGGCGAAATTCGTCGCCAAGGTCAGGGCATCGGACTTCGGCCTCGACCTGCTGCGCAGCTTCTGCGCCTGGATCGCCGCCCGGATGGTGAGCCGCCCGGGGCTCTACAGCCTGATCAGCCTGTCGATCGTCGGCGCCCTGGGTTACGTCTATGCGAACCTCGAGCCGCGATACCGGCTCGCCGATCAGGTCCCGGACAAGCAGCAAGCGGTCGCCGCGAGCAGCCGGATCGACGCCAAGCTCACCGGCGCCAATCCGGTCGACGTGCTGATCGAGTTCCCCAAGGGCAAATCGCTCTACGACCCGGCGACGCTGGCGACCATCGCGGCCGTGCATGCGATCGTGGAGAAGCAGGCCGGCGTCGGCAACGTGCTGTCGCTGGAAACGCTGCGGCGCTGGCTCGCCGAACGGGCCGGCAGGTCGGACGTGGCCACGCTCAAGCAATACGTCGACATCCTGCCGGCGCATCTCGTGCGCCGGTTCATTGCCGCCGAGCAGGACGCCGTCGTGGTCTCCGGCCGCGTGCCCGACGTCGACGCGAGCCGGCTGCTGCCCGTGGTCGACGCACTCGACCGGGCATTGGACAAGGTGCGCGCCGAGCACCCGGGCTACAGCATCGCGGTCACCGGCCTCTCGGCGATCGCCGCGCGCAACAGCGCCAACATGATCGGCAAGCTCAACCGCGGCCTGACGGTCGAGATCGTCTTCGTCGCCGCCTTCATCGGGCTCGCCTTCCGCTCGCCCGTGACCATGCTGGTGAGCATCCTGCCGGGGGTGTTTCCGATTCTGGTTTCCGGGACCCTGCTGTGGGCGACGGGCCAGGGCCTGCAGTTCGCCAGCATCGTGGCGCTCACGGTGTCGTTCGGCCTCGGCTTGAGCGCGACCATCCATTTCCTCAACCGGTTGCGGCTCGAGGATCACCCCGACGAAGATCCGGCGATCGGCATCGAGCGGGCGACCGTGCTGGTCGGCCCGGCCTTGATCTTGACCTCGGTGGTGCTCGCCTGCGGCTTGGCCGTGACGGTGTTTTCCGACCTGCCGTCGCTGCGGCTGTTCGGCTGGCTCAGCGCGTTCGCGATGATCACCGCGCTCATCGCCGACCTGCTGATTCTGCGGCCGACCGCCATGTTCCTGTTGCGCTTGAGCCGGCAGGCAAAGGCGCGGTCGGCCCTGCCGAAGGCCGCGGAATGACCGGGGAGCGCTCGAAACAGAGCGCCGGAAGCCTCAGCGGCGGGCGAGCACGATCGAGACCGAGGTGACGTCGGCGCCCGTAGGCCGGATCACGACCGATTGGCGGTTGCCGTGCGTTGCCAGGCTCAGGCCGGCCGAGAAACCGGACCCCTGGGCATAGGCCTGGATCTGGTTGCCGCCGGCGCGGCCGGAGACCGTGCCGTTGACCCCCCGGCTGGATTCGCTCCAGGTGCCGGTGATCGCGCCGCCCTGGGAGACCACGCTGCCGGCGAGATCGAAATTGTAACTGTCGCTGGCGCAACGGATGCTCAGCTGCACCGCCCGGCCGCCGCTGCCCACGTCGTAGGCAGCCCGGCAGCGGATGCGCTCGTTGGCGCCGCTGGAAAGCGAAATGGTGCCGCCGCCCGACCACGTTCCGGACAGAGACGCGAACGGTCCGGCCTGGGCGTGGGCTTCCGCCGAGAGCAGCGAAAACGCCAGCGCAAGTGCCGCTCCACTCCACGCGCGCGCATGGAATGGCATCGATCGTGACGGCATGTTTTTCCCCTGTCTGCCACGTCCGAACCGGCGGGACCGCCGCGGCTCACGGACGCCAGGGCCCGGACCACGCATGTCCCGCCCTCGACTCATATCGGGGATGGGCGAGGCTTTGTAAAGGCCGCGCGGGTGGCTGCGCCGCGAGCGGGCGCCCGCGGCTTTTCGGTCAGGCGACCTTCTGCCGGCCTGCATCGGGCGAAAACGCGACGACCGCCCCTTCCGCCTCCAGCTCCGCGATCTCCTCGTCGCCAAACCCGTGACCCCGCAGGATGTCGCGGGTGTGCTCGCCGTACAGCGGCGCGCCTTGGCGTACGCTTCCCGGGGTCTTCGAGAATTTCACCGGCAGGCCCAGCGTCTTGACCGGCCCGATCGTGGCATGCTCGACCTCGACCTTCCTCGAGCGCTTCGAGCCAATGCTTGGAGTTCCTGGCGCGCAAGCGCTCGGCGAGCTCGGCTTCGAGCGCCGCGAGATTCGCCATGCGGGCGGCATTGTCGAGAAACCGCGGGTCCTCGGCGAGCTCGGGCGCGCCGATGGCGTCGAGCATCCGCAGCCAGTTCCGGTGATTGGCGCCGCCGACGACGATCCAGCCATCCGCCGTCTCGAACGCCTGGTAGGGAGCGTTGAGCGGATGCGCCGAGCCCATGGCGCGCGGCGCAATCCCGGTCGCGAGCGCGATCGCGGATTGCCAATAGGTCTGCACCAGCGCCGCCTCGTAGAGCGAGGTCTCCACCCATTGGCCCTCGCCGGTCTTGAGACGATGCGCATAGGCCGCAAGAATGCCCATCGCGGCCAAAATGCCGGCGGTGATGTCGGAGAGCGGCGCGCCGCACTTGACCGGCGGGCCCTCCGGTCCCTCGCCGGTGAAGCTCATGATGCCGGACATCGCCTGCGCGATCAGATCCAAGCCGCGCCGATGCTTATAGGGTCCGGTGCGGCCGAAGCCGGAGAGCGAGCAATAGATCAGCGCCGGATTTTCCTTCCGGAGATCCTCGTAGCCCAGCCCGAGACGCTCCATCACTCCGGGCGCGAAATTCTCCACCAGCACGTCGGCGGTCTTGACGAGCCGACGCAGCACCATCGCGCCGCCGGGCTTTTTCAGATCGATGACCATGCCGCGCTTGTTGCGGTTCATCATCAGGAACGCCGCCGGCTCGTCTGCCAGTTTCGGCGGAATCATGTACCGGCTGTCGTCGCCATGCGGCGACTTCTCGATCTTGATGACGTCGGCGCCCATGTCGGCGAGCATGAGGGTGCAGGTCGGCCCCGCCATGACATGGGTCAGATCGATGACTTTCAAGCCGGACAACGGACCCACTGCGCGCTCTCCTTTTCTCCGCTGCGACGTGCTGCCGGACTATTCGCCCGCCCATTGCGGCGGGCGCTTGTTGAGAAACGCGTCCATGCCCTCGCGGAAGTCGCGGCTCATGTAGCACATCAAAATCAAGTCCTCGCCTTCCTCGCGCGAGAGCCGCATCTGCAGCCGCCGCAGCGCCTCCTTGGTCGCCCGCAGGGTGAGCGGCGCGTTGCCGGCGATCAGCCGCGCCAGCTCCTCGGTGCGCCGCTGCAGCGCCGGCAGGTCGTCCACCACTTCGTTCAACAGGCCGATGCGGGCGGCTTCGGCGGTTTCCAACAGCCGCGCCGTGAACACCAGGTCCTTGACCCGCGCCGGGCCGATCAGCGCCGCCAGCCGGCTCAGGCTCGCCATCGACAGGCAATTGCCCAGCGTTCGGGCGATCGGGAATCCGAACTTGGCGTTGGCGGCGGCGATGCGCAGGTCACAGCACGCGGCGATGCCGGCGCCGCCGCCCGTGCAGGCGCCCGCGATCGCCGCGATGGTCGGCACCCGGCACGCCTCGAGCGCGCTCAGGATGCGGTCGATCCGGGATTCGTAGTCGAGCGCGTCCTGCGGCGTCTTGAAGCCGCGAAACTGATTGATGTCGGTGCCGGCCGCGAACGCCTTGTCGCCCTGCCCGGTCAGGATCAGCACTTTGAGCGAACGATCGCCGTCCGCCGCCTCGCAAATCTGCGCGAGCCGCTCGTACATCGCGAACGTCAAGGCGTTGCGCGCCTGCGGCCGGTTGAAGGTGACGCGGCCGATGCCGTCTTCGACTTGGTAGAGCAGATCGGACGCGGCCGTGGAATCTGGTTGCAGCATTGTCGACGATCCCGGAATAGTCTGGGCGCTGGGCCGTTTCGAAGCCCGACGCGTTCGCCTCTATCGGGGATGAGCCGCGCTTTGTAAAGATCGGGGCGAGCGGCGGCGATCGGACCCGACATGCAGGCGGTGTTCCTGGCCGGTACGCCGCGGTTTGGATGCTGGCTCGAGAGACCCATGCGCGGCTGGCCTGTGAATTGCGGCTTGCAATCACTATGTATATAGACGGTTGGTGCGACGGCGCGTCGCTGTAGCGCGCCGACGATTTGATCATGGGTGCGGCCGAGAGGGGTGCAGACATGCGGATCAAACGTCACGACAAGAGCGACATTGTCGAGCTCGGCGACGGCTCTCGATGGCGGATCTGGCCGGGCGACTTGCCGCAAACCTTGCAATGGCTGCCGACCACCGAGGTGGAGATCGCGGCGATCGACGACGCATTCTGCTCGCATGCGCTCGTCAATCGCTCGGATGGGTCGCGCGTGCGCGTGATCGAAGCCGGCGCGACCTGGCCGGTCGAACAGGTTCGACGCTCGCTCAAGACCGGATGACGCAACGACGGCGCTTCGGGAGCGATCCAAGCGGCGATTCACGCGGCGATTCACGCGGAATCCTTCGGACGCTCGGCGGTGCGGTTGGCCTTGCACCAGGCATAAATCTCGGGAGCGTTCACCCGCTCCCGTTCCGGACCTTCGATGTATCGCACGTCGCATTGCCGGCGCATCAGATCGCAGGCGCTGCGCAACGCGCCCTCTTTGGCGCTATATTGCCGCGAAACCGTTTCGCGGTTGAGCTTGCGGTCGAAATAATGCACCACCCAATCCATATCCATCGCCCGTCTCCTTATCGCTAATCGGATTTTTCCGAAAATCCGCACCGTGCAAACCGGCTCGCAACCGCTCATTCCGCCGCTGCAACGGCTCCACGCCCGCGCCGGATCGATTGTTGCGCCGCCGCGCGCCGAGTGTCTATCCCCACCCTTGGGCGCGCCAAACGGGTTGGCGGCATATTGCCGCGAGGCGCGCAGATCCGCTCGTCGGTGTGCCGCGCGACCCGATCGGCAAGTCCAGGACTGCGCTCGCTTGCGGAATTCGGGTAGATTTGGAAATTGACGCAGGCTGGAGAACAAAGCGTACAAGTGATAGTGCTGCCGGGACGATACCAGCCGAAGGCGTCGCCCGAGGCCCTTGTGGTCCGGGGCCGGCGCCGAAGCGAGGAAGCCATGAACAAAGATGTCGATCCCCAGGCGCTGTCGGCCGCTGTCGCCGGTTTCCTGGCGTGTCACGTGCTGACCTGCCGGTTCCTCGTGCAGGAGGGGATCGTCGACCGCGAGCGTTTCATCGCCTATCTCGAAACCGCAATCGACGAGATGAGCCCCGGCATCGAGGACAAGCGCGCATTGTTCTCCCTGAACCGCCTGGTCGACGGGTTGCGCACCGCGCCAGCGGGCAAGAATTTGCAATAGGCTTGCCTTATCTCAGAATTCAGCCGGCCGATTTTTGTGCTGGTTCCAGCGCGATCGCCGTGCCGTGCCGATCATTGCTGCGAGAGACATCGCCGGAATGATCGAGGTGGCGAGCCCGGCCAATCAGAGCTTGAATGCCTGCCGTGCCAGCAGCTTCCAGCGGCCGTCCTGCTGCTTTTGCCAGACTTGCAGGACGCCGACCCTTGCCGAGCTGGGCTTGCCTTCGCTCTCGGTTTCGCCGGAGAACACGTGGCGCACGATGGCATTGTTGCCGGCAACCGCGACTTTCGGCTCGGACAAGGCAATCGATTTGTAGATCGTCTTCTTGCCGGCGACGACGTCGATGAACTGCGCCTTGGTCTCGAACCTACCACTGGAATGCCCGTAGCTCAGCTGATCGGAGGTAAGGTCGTCCAATCGAGCCCGATCCGCATCGAGCATGGCCTTTGTCAGGGCTTCGACCGCGGCGGAGACCGACGCCTCGTCGCTCGATTGCGCAAGCAATCCACGGCTCGGCAACAAGCCCGCCGCACCGAGCGCGAACGCTCCCGAGAAGGCGAGGCGACGACGAGTGATCCCCATGGTTCTCCTCCCTTGCAGCGCCGGTTCGGATCGAGGCGCGACCTTGCGCAACATCCGGCCTCAGTGTGCTCCATGTAAGCGCAATCGTTGCAACACGGCAACGATCGTTGCGGCCGGGCTCGACGGCAATTTGGCGGCGCATCGAGAGCGAGGAAAGGTCGAAGGTTCGTTGGAGCGGGCGGCGGGAATCGAACCCGCGTGTACAGCTTGGGAAGCTTTCCTTCACCCCTATCTTTTCAATTACTTAGCCATGGTTTGGCTCTTTTTTGGCTCCGCGGCTGCTATGTGCCCCTATACTCTCGCATGAGCATGGCCACCAGCCCACTTGCTCTGCCGCCCGCCACCCAACCTCGGCCCGCGGACATGCGAATGGCTGTGGCCGGCCCCCCTAAAGAAGGCTGGCGAGAAAGCCGCGAAACGGCGGGAGCGCGTTCCCGCCAAGCCGTCATCAGGTTCGCAAGCTCATCGGCTGCCATCCCGACGCATCGGGCACCACGGCATTCCGGCGACAAGGCTAGAAATTGGTGAGAAACTGGGCAGGTGGGGAGTCGCCCGCCTGAAAGCGGTCATTCTATTTGCCGGCGATCCACAAGGGCCAATACCGATCCGTGACCTTGATCGGCTGAGCGTTGTCAGGCTCCAACGTTACGGCAAAACCCCAACTGTAATGGCCAATTATCTTGTACGGCTCTGTGCAGATCAGGTACGTCCAAAAGCTCTCCACGCGTTCGACCTTGGCAATCTTCTTGTTAGGGGCTTCCGTATTGCCGACATTTTCGACCCATTTCTTGGCAACATCCGCGTCGGACGCGGCACTTGGATTGTGTAAACCGGGTTGATCCGACATCATCACGGTTCCAGGGGGATCCTGAAGCTGAACTTCGTATGGTACGCGCCCGTCGATTTTGACTTCCGATTGAGGATTTGATTGCGGGACCTTGTTGGCGTGGTCGTATAGACTGTCGTTGTTTTGTTCGTATTGAACCCATACCGCATCCGAACAGCCGGCCACGACCGCCTTGAATACCGCTTGCATGTACACGTATTTGGTTCCTTGCCTTACCGGCAATGGCGGAACAACGTACTGACTCGTACCCTCTGCGGTTCGCTCCACGGTCATCTTCGTGCCCCCAGGAAAAACAATCTCCCAGCGCTCCTCACCGAGCCGCTTCCACCGAAATTTTTTCTTTTCCGATGTTCCGGGCGGCCAGTCTACGGACAGCTTCCCACCACCAGGCACAATAGCCTCCCAGCGCTTCTCTCCGACCTGCTTCCATTGCAATTTTGTTTTTTTCGGTATCCCGGGCGGCCACCGTAGTTCCACCTCCCCTTCCCCGTTATCCGGGTGCGCCTTCACATCCTCCTCGACGGCGTCGGCGGTTTTTATCAGCAGAGCCGCACCGGGTTCTCTTAATAGTCGTCGTTCTTTCGTGGGGATCGTCTTTCCGCGCGTTGTACCGGGAAACGGTCTGCCGTCAGGGCCTTTCAGATCATCCGCGCGCGTCTCGAGTGCGCAGAGTGTGCTCGCCACGATTAGGATAATTCCGCTCCAGCGCGCTTTCATTTTGACATTCTATACGAGTGTCCACATGAAACGAGAACTACAGCTCTCCTCAGATATTTAGTCCGTGGAAAATTCTCGTAGTCTCTGGGACTTTGGAGCGGGCGGCGGGAATCGAACCCGCGTGTACAGCTTGGGAAGCTGTCGTTCTACCACTGAACTACGCCCGCCTGCGCCGGCGAGCATAGCCAAGCCCCGGCGCTCCCCGCAAGGGCAGGAGCCGGAGCCCGGGTGGAGCGAAGCAAAATGCGGGACAGCCGATCCCGCATCGCGCTGCGCTCCATGGGCCAAGCCTTCCCGCTACGCCACCCGCGGCGTGCCGCCGGAAAGCACAATCTGCATCCAGGGGCGGTCGATATTCTGGCCGGTGAGGATCACGCCGACGCGGCGGCCGGCGTGGCGGGCGCGCTCCTGGATCAGCGCCGCCAATGCCGCGGCGCCGGCACCTTCGGCGAGCGTGTGGGTGTCGCTGAACAGGATGCGGATCGCCTCGGCGATCTCCTCGTCCGAAACCTCGACGATGCGCTCGGCGCCTTCTTTGATGATCTCGAGCGCCGCCGGGTCGGCGGCGCGAACCGCGACGCCGTCCGCAAAGGTGAGCGCGGAATTCGTCGGCACGATCCGGTCCGCGTCGAGCGAGAGCCGATAGGTATTGGCGCGGTCGGAGACCACGCCGACGATGCGCGTCGCAAGCCCGAGCGCGTCGCGCACGCCGATCAGGCCGCAGATGCCGGAGCCGAGCCCGATCGGAACGTAGACCGTGTCGAGATCGGAACACGCCGAGAACAGCTCGTAGGCGTAGGTTGCCACGCCGATGACGAGATCGCGGTGGAACGAGGGCCCGAACTCGAACCCGCGCTTTTCCGCAATCTCCGCGGCGCGCTCCTTGGCCTCGTCGAAATCCCGCCCGTGCTCGATGAGCTCGGCGCCGAACGCGCGCATGGCGGCGTTCTTCTCGGCCGAATTGCCGTGCGGCACCACGATCGCGACCGGCACGTTTTTCTGCGCGCCCGCGAAGGCGAACGACTGGCCATGGTTGCCGCGCGTCGCGGTGATCACGCCCTTCACGTGCGGGCGCTCGCGCGCGAGCCGGTGGAAATACACGAGCCCGCCGCGCACCTTGAAGGCGCCGATCGGGGTGTGGTTCTCGTGCTTGACCACGACATCCACGCCCGTGCGTGCGCGCAGCAGCGGCCAGGCATATTGCGGCGTCGCCGGCACGGCGGCGCGCACGATGGGCAGGACGGATTCGAGTTCGGCAAGACTGAACATCGGAAAGAGGACCAAGGACACGACAGAGAGTGGAGGATACATGAACCTCAAGCATGTTCCGAAAACATTTGCTCACGAAAACCTAGATTACAGGTTTGAGGGCGCATTGAACTTGCAAATTGTGCGATTTACAGGTTGAATTCATCCGAGATCTCGTCTGACGGTAACGCAGGATTTGAGGCGCTTAGGAGAGTACCAAATCGGGAATCCTCGAGCTTTGGGGGCTGGGTATGGCATCGCTGTCCCAAGCGTATGGCATTTTCGGATTCCGTCGTTGTCGCAACGAGAGCTGGACCGGCTTGGACGGGAAATTGACGAGCGTGCCGTCGCTATTGCGCGAAAGACGTTCACATTCGAGATAACTATTGAAGTTGAGCTCCAAAGTGGATCGTTAAAGGGCTGGGTGACGGGAATAGGCAAGCTTCTTATCGGGGGGTATCTATACCTCGGAAATTATTCGGGATTTTTGGACAGCCTTGAACGGCTATGCGAGCAATCCGAAACGTACGCGACGGACGTCTGTGGGGTAATCGAAAAAACGATCGGGGTGAAGCAAAAGCACGTGGTCCGGGAGGACGCGCGACGGATGACCCCGGGGCTCTTGCTGGATGTGATCAAGCAAGCCGAAGATCTGAAAAAAAACAGGAGCGGCATGAGCCCGCGGGAAGTGGAGGTGCGATCGGAAAAGATCCTTCGAGACATGGAGCGGATCGAAAAAGATTTGACACCGCAGGAGGTCGAGGTGTTGCATTCCATTGAAGTGCTGCAGATTCCTAGGCGACGCGCGGCGCCGATCGAAAGAATCCAGAAAGATTTCCGGAAACGTCTCGCAATCGAACACCCGCAAATGCTGGCCCCGCCGCACGCGCGGGAGAAGCCTCGCCGATATCGGAACCGTACGCTAGTACGTCCCGAGGGCCGATTGACTCGTCAGTAATGAGATGAAAGTGCCGCTAATGCGGTACGCTGGCCCCACTCGCGTTCAAGTCGCTCATTTATCGGCATATTTGACCGGGCGAGGTCTTGACACTCTACGCAAGAATCAGCTCGCCTTTAGGGATAGTACAGCGAATCAAGACCGGAGCGGGGCATGGGTGGTCTAAACACCTTGGACGCCATCTACATAACGATTGCGTTCATAATTCCAGGATTTGTATTCTCGACCATTCGGAATCAATTTGTTACGGGCCAAGAGCGTCAAGGAGGCGAGCAAGTAATTCGTTTTCTCACGTACAGCACGTTGAATTACGCGTTATTCAGCGGAGTGATTTATTTTTTCCTCGGCAACTATTCGTCCGTCGTCGTGCGCGCTGGACTGTGGTTTTTTGTCATCCTAGTTGCGCCAGCCGTTGCTGGAATTGTATCTGGAGCATCTATCCAAAACGACTGGGCCCGGAAAATATTCCATCGATTTAAGTTGTACCCTGTTCATATTGTCCCTTCCGCTTGGGACTACAAGTTTGGCCGGATGGAGCCTCAATGGGTGTTCGTCGTGCTGAAAAATGATACCAAGTTTGCTGGTCTTTTCGGTGGACATTCATTCGCCTCGACCGACAAAGGAGAACGGGACATATATATTGAGCAGGTTTTTGATGTGGATGATTCCAATAAGTGGACAGCGACTAAAAAAGGCCTATTAATCGGCGCAGGCGAGATCAGGACAATCGAGTTTTGGCCTCTAGAGCAGGAGATCATAACATGAGCAAAGGCAAAGAAGGAATCGCACGGCCGGTGTCTGCAGGTTTCAAGGGCCATCAACCGCGGTTAGCCCTCGATGGCCATCAGCCCAACGGCGTGGCCACAAGTTTTCCGGGCAAAGTTCAAGGCGGGTATCAGCCGACGACCGGTCAGGCCGCTCCGGCGACCCCGCCGAATCAAGGAACCAGCGGAAAGAAGTAAAGAGGGGCACCTGGGGCCTTCTTGGTGGGGCCGTCTTGAGCTAACACCGACCAGGTTGCGAAGCATCGCCGGTCCGGGGGATCACGCCCGGAAATGCTTCGAGAGCTTCAAACCCTGAGCCTGATAGTTCGAGCCGATGCCCTCGCCGTAGAGCTTGCCCGGGCGCGCCAGCATCTTCTCGTAGACGAGGCGCCCGACGGTCTGGCCGTGCTCGAGGATGAACGGCACCTCGCGCGAGCGCACTTCGAGCACGGCGCGCGCGCCCTTGCCACCGGCGCCGGCATAGCCGAAGCCGGGATCGAAGAATCCCGCGTAGTGCACGCGGAATT